>LWDU01039653.1_pt2 | contig 28734 bp, 34 predicted proteins | sample 727161 | NCBI WGS metagenome assembly LWDU01 (sample SAMN04566230, study PRJNA314399) | hydrothermal vent metagenome | isolation source: deep sea hydrothermal plume seawater | place: Mexico: Gulf of California, Guaymas Basin | collected 2004-07-11
CAATCTCGTCGAGGGTTGCACCATCTGCGACAATGGCTTTAAGTCCAAGGGGCTCGGCATACAATTCCTCGGGGAAACGCACGACGTGATAATCCGCGACAATCTCTTCGCCGATTCGGGAAGGGCCCAACAGAAAATAGGCATCCAGGTCAGTGCCGAAGCCGAAGGGACCAAGATCTCGGGCAATACATTTACGGGGATGGAACAAGAGGTGGTTTATTTACCGACAACGGAGAATCAATCTTCACTCGCTTCTGGGTCTTCTTAATTCGAATTAAAATACGCACGATTTCTTTGCCGGCCTCTGCAGGCGAGCCCTCGCTACGGGCCCCATAGATCGTGCGTCAGGTCGAACATAATCTCCGACATATTCTTGAAGCTAAAACGACCGACACAGGCCATCGGTGTATTCTGTCAGCAGTTGATGCAGCCGTCAATCAGGCCACAGTCACTTCTATATCGACTAGCTTAGCAGCACTGGGACTGAAAAGTCCCAGATAAAAAGCGGCAGGCTAGCCGGCATAAAACAAGGCGTCATTTGCTCCAGTGGAATGCAGAGCTACAAAAATATTATTTTTCGCCTTATACTCTACCGAATAGAGAAAAATATAAGCACGGGGGCAAAGTGCACGCACTCAGTTTCTCGGCCGTCACATGACGTGGACCGCTTTCGGCGTGCCTCTATTACACGCCTTTCTTTTGCTGCAAGAGAGTTGGACAGTGAACGACTGCAGCTTATATCGCACCAGTTGCCCTTTGGCGATTTTAAACTCAGAGTGAATATGCAAGACCGTTCGAGCCCCTGGCGTCGCGCTCAGCGGCAACTGGCCAAAGCGCGTCTATTTTTTCTATCGGCGTCAAACAGAGCGTCTTCAAATGGAACACCTCGCACAATCCGACATGGCAAGCGCGCACTAGGCCGCATATCGACTGGCGCTATACGGCACCGGCGGGTTGGAGCGTAGCTGGGGGGGGAAATCGACGAAATAATCGACAAATTTTCCCATCTGCGCACAAGACGGACCACCGGCTTGTCGCACCACCTGTAGACGCGAAACCGCAAAAGATGCTCAGCGCGTTTTATTTGCCTAAGGCCCGCAATCCCTTGCGGCTGCGGAGAAAAAGAAAGGCTCTCGGATGAATCCGAATAAACTTGCGGGATTTTGCGGCTTATTACTCGCCGTTTTCTCCTGCAGTCAGGACACGGACGAGAACAAAGGCGGAAAGCCCACAACCCAACAAGACGTAAAAGGCCTGATAAGTGCGGTAGAACAAATGCAATCTACTCGCCCATCCGCCCGCGCCCTTCCTTCCGGTAGAAAAAGCTTCGGCGGCATAAATGTCGCCGAACCCGACGGGTGGCAACCAGCAACGCCCTCTAGCAGTATGCGCGTCGCCGAGTATCGCATGGCGGGCGCCAGACCGCAGGACAAAGAAGCAACACTCGCCATTTTTGCCGGGAAAATGGGATCTGTAGAAGCCAATGTCAATCGGTGGTTCGGGCAATTTACCCCGGCGGATGGTGGGCAAAAAGGCAACCCCGGCCGACGGTGGGAAAAACAAGTCGATGGCATGGACGTAGTGTTGGTAGATATCAGCGGTGCCTTCGCCACCAATATGGGCATGAGCCAGCAGGGCAATACGCCCCCGGTGGAGAATTACAGGATGTTGGGAGCGATCGTCGATTTCGGCCCCAAGTTCTTCTACTTCAAACTCACCGGCCCAAAGGACACGGTCGCACTATGGACCGCGAGTTTTGAGCAATTTATCGAAGGCATAAAAAAAGACTGATTCCGAACCTTGCGACGCTTTTGACATATATCGTCCGCACAAACATTATTGTACAAAGCCGTCGGCAATATCTACGTTGGGGGGGGAGATAAGGCGTGAAATACGTCTAATGAGCACCAACGATGCCCCCCGTTTGCATGCATGCCATCTCGTATGGGGTCGAATACCGCCGGCGCTATTGGGGCTTGGAGTTTCGCACCACCGACGCCGAATTGGCCCGGTCTATCGGCACCGAGTCGCATCGTTGGTGCTGAATTAGATGAATACCGGTGCACTACCGGCACTTGCGCTCTCGCAGCGCTAGCTGGTCGCCTGAGCCTCGCGCAAGCGCTGCGAGAGAATTCGCATCATATTGAATGCGATAGAGGAATAGCGCCGTAGGATCCGCTCCAGACTAGAGCGCTGCAGCGAGAGCAAGTGCACATCGCCCAGCGCAACGACCGAGGCCGAGCGCGGCTCCTCGTCGAGCAGGGCTTGCTCGCCGAAGACCTGACTTTCGCCCAAAACCGCAAAGCGCGGCCCGCCCTCCTTCTTCACCTCCAGTTCACCGCTCACCACGATATACATCTTATCGCCCATCGTGCCTTCCTTGATCACCGACACCCCTTCTCTGGCCCCTTCTTCCTCCATCGACAACGCGATATGATAAAGCTCTTCTAAGGGTAGGGACGCGAAAAACGGTGATTCCTTGAGAAAGGTGATCTTCTCCATTGTCGTCAGCGGCTGATCTTCGGCCATAGCGGCATCTCCTCTTTTACTCTTGATTTCTTCCATAACCTCGCGCGCCTGTTGCGCCAATTCTCCAGCCACCGAATCGAAGAGCGCTTCGCGACCGAGTGAAAAGGCCGCCCAAATCGTCGCAATCTCGGTCCAGACATTCGAGGAGTGCAAGAGATAGCCCAACACCTCATCGAGCTCGCCCGCCCGCCAACCACTAACCTCGTACGCCATCGTCAACTGGGTTTCGCGGTCGCTTTCGATCAGCGGCATCAACTGAGCGAGCAACTCGCGGTCGGCGATATTCTCTAACAGTTCAATCGCGCTTTCGCGGGCTTCCTCGTCGGCCGCGCCCAACCTTTCCATCAGGTCACCGACGACTCCCACGTCTCCGAGATAACCCAATAACCGCACCACACCGTCTTGTACCTGCGAATTTTGTAAACGGAGCTGATCGACAAGCAATTGCACCGCCGGGCCACCCGTTTTTTCAAGCCGATCGATCGCCACCAAATAACGGCTGGCCTGGACCAGTCTTTCGCGGCAGGAGGCGACTAAGGCCTCGTTCAACCCCTCCTCGTCGTCCTGGGCGATCAGCGCCCCGAGCAACCCCTGCCATTGTTTTACCGGACGCTGCGACAATTCATCGACCATCCGCTGCTTCAAGCTCTTGGCTCGGCCCAGCCTAACGACGACAGCGGCGACGACATCCGGATCCGGGTCGCCCAACATTCCCATCAAAGCGGTGAGCCCCTCATCCTGCTCCAACACCCCGAGACAATGCACGGTAGCCTCACGCACCGCCGGATATTGATGGGATAGACATTCAAGCAGCCTCGTATGGGCCTGTACTGCCCCGATCCGACCGGCGGCCCCGATGCCGGCGATTAGCGCCTCGATATCCTCATCATCGGCGAGCAACGCGTTGAGCACCTCATCACGTTGGGACGCGGATTCACGATGATCTAGTCTTGTCAAAACGACCAAGCACTCGGCCCGAAGCCCTGCCTGGGACTCAGCGGTCAGATGCCCCACTACGGTGGCCCCGATCGCCGTCCGGTCATCGACGCCCAACTCGGCCTCATCGATTAATCGTGCCAACGTCTGCACCCCACTCAAACGCACCTCACCGTCGGCGTCGTCGAGGCGTCCGAGCACGGCCGCCGTCGCCGCCGACGCATCTGCACTGCTCAGGGTAAAAGCCTCCAGCGCAGCGGCGCGGATACGCACATTCTCGTGGTCGAATAGTTCCAGACAGACCTGCTCGACCGCCGGCCCAGGGGATTGCCTGAGCATTTCGATCCCCATTTGCCGCACGCCATCGTTGCGGTGCAAGAGCAAGCCGCGGGAAAAATCCGGATCGTTGGCCAGCAGCCCTTTGAGCGCCTGCATCGCCTGGTCGTCCTCGACATCAATATTCTGCTCGCGTACCGCCTTGACCAGTTCTGTCGTATAACTGCGCGTGAGCAAATAACCGCAGACTACCACAACTAACCCCATCGACAATAACAGCGCAAACAGTTCAGCCATCGTCAGAATCTCATGGGCGTGCAAAGCGGTGATTCCAGCACCGACCAGTCCACCCAATAGCATAAAACTGCCCTCCATAATCATCCGAGTACCGTCGCTATTGCGCGCCGGCACCAGCTTGACCAGTACCTGATAGGTCGGTGCAACGACACTGTCGAGCAGGAGGTAGTTGATCAAGTTGCCGATGAAAATGGCCAGCACCGGTAGAAAGGCCAGCATCAATGCCCATTCCAGACCGGATATTCCCGCGAAGACGCCGGTGAATACACCCAGCAGCATCACCGCTATCAACACATAGACCACGCCAACCCACAGATAGACACTGCCCGTGCCTATCCAACGCAATATACGCTGGAGTAAAAAGGTGGTAACAAAGAGCGTCGCCACCCCAGTCAGCCCGAAGAACAACCCGAAAAATTCGGTAATCTTGGTTTCGGAGTCATCGGCCGCCTGGAAATATTCGTAGGCCACCACGTTAAACCCGTAGTGCACCGTCGTATAGACGGCAAATATCACCAGCGAGAGCCCGAAGAGCAGCAACAGATAATACGACCGAGTGAAATAGCGCAGATTCTCGCCCAAGCCGACCGTCTCACTCTCGTCACCCTCTTGCTGCCCAACAAAATAACGGCGCATCAACTGGCGCAGGAGAGCAATCACCACTGCCATATTTAGTGTCGCCAATACGTAGAGCTGATACGATTCGAGCAACGAACCCAAAAACCGCACGGCGAAACCGCCCGATATATCGCCCAGCACCGCACTCGATGCCAATAGCGGAAAAAAAACTTTCGCCCGCGAAACATAGCAAATGCCGCCCGCCACGATCCAGATCTGGAAATTCATCAGCGTGCGGGCGATTTCGGAAGAAACAAAAAGGAAGGAATAATAATCGTTCGCTAGATCGTTCGCTAGGACGAGAAAACCTGAATGTTGCAAAAACAACATACCGGCATTGACCGCGAAAACCAAAGCCACTCCGACCATCATACCCAACAGCAAGCGCTGGCGCGCAACTTTGGCCGTCAGCCATGAAAGCAGGATCATACTCAGCGAGAAAAGCACCGCGATCCAGGTGTACATCAGCGGCAAATTTTCGACCCCAGCACGAATATTAAACACCGCCGAAGCCACACTCTTGACGATCCCGTCGTCGATTTGAACCAGGAAGAACAGCGCGGCCGCCAACCCCAACCTGGGGACCTCGTTGCGGCGTAGATGTAGCAATTTGAGGAGGTAGGTCATACGTTTACGCCAATAGTGAAACCCTGCCGAGACGGCGGTCTTCGGCTTCGAGCCACTCCCCGCAGGGCCCCGGCATCGCGGCGGGCAACGCCAAATCCGCCTGCTCGCGCCAGCGCAATAGGGGATGACTGCGGTCTTTTTGCGGCACTTCCACCCGGTGACGATAAGCGGCCGATTCAAAGATGTCCATTAATATCTCCATGACCTGGCGCCCCGCCTCACCCGAGCATTCGTGCTCTCTCCCCTCATCCAGCGCCTGCACGTATTCGTCGGCAAATTGATAATCCTCTTCGGAGGCGCTGCCCTCAGGGGCGTAGTGTTCGGGCACGATCGGGGCGAAGTGCGGATCGGGTAAGAACCAGCGATTGCCGCTCTTCCAGTAGAGCCGGCCCTCGCTGCAGTAAATCTCCATCATATAGGCCGTCGTGTCCATCTCGACAAAGCGGTGTTGCAATCGGCGGTAACCCCAGAGGCAAAATCGAGCGCCGCTGTTACGTGTTCACCGGCGATATAGCCCATACCATTGGGCGAGGGCGCGACATCTTGCGGCGTAATCGGGCGGCCATTGGTCAGTGCTACGGCCTGCACGCTGCGCACCGGTCCAGCCACGCCGAGCATCGCATTAAGCATATGGGTGGCGATATTCATCAAACCGTAGCCAGCATAGTAGCCCTTGCCGCTACCCTGCAAAAAGCGGCTATCGCCAACCTTGACAGCCTTTATCGCGCCACCTACCCAGCCTTGGTCGTGTACGGCGAGCCGGTATATTTTCATACTTCGTCTTCCCGTTGCTTTTCGTTCCAAACGTCGATCATATCCTCGCCGTCGCGGATATACTCATTGGTCGCGATCTCGTCGAGCTTGCGCAGCCTTTCGGTCACCTCCGCGATCCGTTTGACCTGGTCCTCGATCAGGATCAGCTTGGCCTGAGCCTTCTCGTCGAGGTCCTTGTTGAGAATTCTCAGGGTCTGGGCATTGGATGAAATAATGGTCAACGGATTATTGATCTCGTGGTTTATAGTGATCACCATCTGACCGACGGTGGCCAACTTTTCGGCCTTCACTAACTCCTTTTCCAGACGTGCCTGTTCAGTAACATCGTCGGCGATAAGAATAACGCCGGCGGTTTGGCCGATCGTATCGGGCAATGGCGTGGCGGTCGCATTGAGCACCAACTCCCCTTCAGTTCCGGCGAAACTCTTCTTTGTCTCCTCTGCCCGCTCGCCGCTATCGAGCACCGTCCGACAGAGTCCCTGCCACCCGTCGCCGATTTCTTCAGGCAATAGCTCTTGCAAAGAAGCACCGATCGCATCGACAAAGGTAAATTCTACACCCATCTGCCGCAGGAAGCGCTGTTGCTGGCGATTCATCGAAGTAATGCGCAGTTCGCTGTTGAGCACGATGACACCAAGGGGGATATTGCTGAGAATGTGTTCGAGGTAACCCCGCGCGTTCATCAGGATCTCCTCGGAAACCGCATAATCGGTCTTATCCTCGAAGAGCACCAGAAAAGTCCCGTCCTCCTGTGCGTACAGGGTGATCTCATAGCTGCGCTTGCGGTGGATCCAGTCGAACATTTCCTCGTCGCCGGGCCGGACCACCCTGGCCGTGGCCAACGCCAACTCATCACCCAGGCTTTCTTCATCGCCCAGCACTTTACCCAAGCTCCCTTCCGGGTCATCGGCGTAGTCTCGAAAACGCAGGCCGAACACCGAAAAGACCTTGCGGCTATAACCACGGATCTCGAGCGCGTCGTCGACGATGAGTATCGGGCGAGGAAAATTCTGCAGAAAACCCAGCATCTTACATGCGCGGGATGTCGCGCAACTCCTCAACCATCCGCTCCATAATTTCGCGCACGTCGTCGATCCCGATTTTCAGGATCTCGAGCGCGCCGGGTGCCAAGCGAGGGATCTTGCGATCACCACCGCTGCCGAAGGCCTCCGCCCTGCACAGAATATCGGCCAAATGCAGAATCGCGGTATGTTCGGCATGATCGCGATTCGGGCGAAAATCATGGTGATCGACAATTGGTTCGACGAGCCTGGGTGGCAACGCCCACTTCTCCAGCAACCAACCACCTATTTCGCCGTGGTTGACGCCGAGGACTTTTTCCTCCGCTTCGTAAAAGAGCATGTCGGCGTGATCGACATAATTGGCAATCCGTCTGAATTCGCGTTCCATTGTTTGTCGTAGGATTACTTTGCCCAAGTCGTGCAACAACCCGGCAGTGCTGATCTCCTCGGGGTCATCGAGTTCGACGTGCCCGGCGATAATCGAACAGGTCCGAGCGCAAGCGATCGAATGTTCCCAGAGCCCAGGCAACGAGTCTTTCATCATATCGAGCACGGTCGAGCTGAGTACCAGGCTTTTGACCGTATTGAAGCCCAATAGCGTAACGGCGTGCTGGATCGTCGATATCGGGTCGGAAAATCCGTAGAAACCCGAGTTGACCAACTTGAGCACCTTGGCCGATATAACCTGGTCCTTGGCGATCTCCCGGCCCAACATGCGACCAGTCGTCTTGGGGCTGTCGACCATCTCGGCGATACGAGTAATGATCCCGGGCAAGGTAGGCAGATTACTGACTTTCTCGATCTGCAGACGCAACTGATTCTTATCCGGAGGCATCTTTAACTTCCACTCAAGTGCCCGCGGGCGATTTCTTTGATCTGCATCATAATCTCATCATCCTCCAAACCGGCGAATCGCTGGTCCAGTTTATCGACGAGCACCGCCTTGCTCCTGCCGCCTTCTTGTTCTTCTCCCTCGATATTCAGCGTGAAGACCCCCCACCCCTTGAGACGGGCGAGCACCGCCGGCGAGAGCTTGGCCCCCGCCGGTAATAGCACCCGACCGCTCTGATCCTGAATCGGTTCGGCGATGATATCGCCCACTTCGGCTTCCTCAACGGGAATCTGTCGCATCGCAATCCTCTTTCATATTGATTTCAACCCGCATCGGGCAATTCGGCCTTTTTCCAATAGGCAGAAAAATGTTGCCGCACCCATTCTAGCGACGAAAAACGCAAGGCGTTAAATCCCCCCCACGACCAGTACACCGGCCAGTTTTTTTTGCCCGTGAGCTGTCGAAAGAGCCCCTTGCGCTCGACATCGGCGACCTCCACCTCCATGCTCAACCGTTGCAATTCGCGTTCGTAAATTCCCTCGATCAACATGCGCGCATGCTCGGCGACCTTTTCCGGCTCGGTCACCGCGACCCGTGGGCAAACCATGCCGGCCTCCCGCCGCGCAAAAGCGCGGATTTCGCCATTGGGCAACACCCCCTGGTTACGCACCACCTCTCGGGCAATCGAGACTGCGTTCATCCCACCATAGGTACGGCAGATTAGCGGACGCACCGGATATATCGTACAGCCGTGGTCCGCCCCGAGAAAAGGACAGCGGCGAGGCCGCTCCTCGGTAAACTTCAATAACTCTCGACGGCGTTCAGGGGGAAAATAGCGTTCGACATAGGCGACGATATTGGCGTATTCAACCCGATAGAGCGGAAACATCGTGGCGTAATCATTGTCAAATTCTTCGTTCGTCAGCGCGCAACAATCGCCCGAACCGGCACAACGGGTAGCGGGCACTTTGGCATAAAGCGCGTCGAGTTGGCGGGACAAATCACTCATAGGCCTCCAATTAAAAGCACTGAAAAAATGCACAATGCGCCCCCTCGACGCAACCGCTACTTGACACTCAAAGCGGCAGCCCGGTATATTCGGAATATGACTGAAAAGAGGAAATTCCTTGGGGTACATTTCAAGTGTTGCAACGTTTATGCGCGCGCCTATATGAACAAGGAAAAAAACGCATATCAAGGGTCCTGCCCCCGCTGCGGCAAACGCGTCGATATGCAGATCGGTTCCGGCGGCACCGATAATCGTTTTTTTTCTGCTCAGTGACCCCCCGCCCGCAATCGCGCGATTAACGCCCCGGTCCGGTTACGGATCAATGCTTCACTCGCCGGCCCGATCATCTGCACGCTGGGATAGACTTTATAAGCGTCGTCGACTTCGTAACCGCCCAAAGGGTATTCGTCGGCCGTCGGCACATAGCCGATACAGCCATTGGCGAAACCGCACGCAATAACACTCCCCCACTCGACCTCCAAATCCAATTGATAACGGGCAAAGATCTCCCCTTCCAACCCCAAGAGCACGATTTTTCCTAGCCCGATTCCCTGAATTTCAAAAACCTGAGACCGACCACGTCCATTGCCACTTCTTGCCAATGCGAGCATGGCCTCCGCCCATTCAAGCCGTGCCTCGGGTACCCTCCGCACCCATATATTACCCTCGTGCACCAACTTTGCCTTGAGCTGCAACACCACTTTTTCCGCCTCGGCACGCAAGCGGGTCGGTGGATCGATCAACGGCAAATCAACGCGCTCTTGCACATAGCTTAATACCGGCGTAGCCAAAATATCGACATCAGCCACACCCTCCAGCACAGCTTGCCCCAATTGGCTTCCAAGCACATCGACTTCCTCAAAGGAACCACCCGTTATGCGCGGGTTTATATCTCCGCAGGCGCCATTGACGAACAACGCCGGTTCGCCGGTCATCTGCTCCACATACCGCACCGCCGCGCCGACAAAATCCCCGCTGATCTGGTGGTTGTCACCGCCCAAGACCACTGGATGGCACGCGTGCTGGAAAAGCGTCGCCCCAGGCCCCTGATCCGATTCGAAACGCAATACGTGTGCATGCGAGATGACGGGTCCGGCCGCTTCTCTTCGCCGCGCACGGCGATTGAAACCGATTTGCACATCGCAACGCGCGTAACCCAATCGGCCCGGACGCATTTTGGCCGTGGCCGTTACCACGAGTTTGACCAATGCGGCTTCCACCCGATCAAGGTAACTTTTGTCGATTTCCCCCATACCGCGATAAGGGATCGTCAAAGGGCCGGCGTGAGTATGGGAAGCGCAGATCATTATCGCAGCGCCGGCGATACCAGTATCGCGCGTCACCGCCATACGAATCGCACGCACCGCATCCGCGCCCAACGCCACTAGATCTACGGTGAGGATTACAACCCTTTCTTCACCAAGTCCGCAAACTAGGGCCTTCGCCATCAAACGGTCGTGGATATGCGTTGCCCCCGACCGCCGTCCCCAATAGCCGCCCATATGGATACCGACTGACGGCGTGATATCCGTCGCCGCACAGGCAAATTGAAAAATCTTCAAGGCGCAAGCCCCTCTTGCCAGCCTACGGGCAATACAACCAGTGATATACCCGGTTCACAAGCATTGTACAATGCGCGCAAATCATCTGCCTGCAACTGCAAAGCAAGCGCGTTCGATCTGTGCCAAATCGCATCGGCATAGAGCAACAATCCATCCGAGAAAAAAAGTGCGCCCGTCGGAGAAGCATCTACGACCAGATTCTGCTCCCAGTCGAAAGCACTCGGAGCCAAACTTGCCCAGGGATCACTAGGCCTATAACGGCGCAAACGGTCTTGCATTACATGGCGAATCGGTGGACGCCCCCCTAGCAAATCGGCAATCAGACCGATATCCCTCATCACCGCCTTACCATGCATCAATCGCAGTTTGGCCGCGCCTCGATCAACCAACAAATAAGGGGAATCGGCCTTGATCGCCTGTATCCAAGCCTTAAGCGCGGCATTGATATGCGCCAGTTCGTCAGCGCCATCCGCCGCCGCTACTGCGCCAGGCCCCAAAAACAATGCTGCTTTTCAATTCAGCAGCCCTTTGCTTGCACATCAGCGCTGGAATTTTGCCCACGCCACATATCCCATGCGACTCCAGTAGCACCGAAGACTAAATCTCTCCTATATTCAGCAAGACCTTTAAGCAATGCCGCTCTCTCGCTTTCGCAAAAGCCTTGAGACCATCTTGCAGACTGAAGCGCGCTTGGATTAGCGGCTCCACCTCAACACGCCCCGCGGCCAATGTCCGCAGCGCCGGCGCGAAGGAACCACAGCGCGAACCAACGACGGCGATTTCGTCAACGACCAGAGCCGAAGCATCGAGCGCTAATTTACCGGCATAAGTGCTTTTGAGCACCAAGGTCCCCCGGGGACGCAAAGACCGGTGCGCCAACGCAAAGCCCTCTGCATTGCCCGTACACTCTACCGCCACGTCAAACGCGCCCGCCTCGACATCCTCCGCGGTTCCAGTGGTAATGCCCCGCTCCGAAAGCAGAGCCAATTTCTGCGGGTGGCGTCCCACCACTAGGAGCTCGCATCCGGTCAAGGCCAGGGTCTGCGCGATAAGTTGCCCCAGTTTGCCGTCACCAAGTAAAAGCACCTTATCGCCGGGACGAATCGTCACTTGCTGCTGAATGGCGAGCGCCGCAGCCAAGGGTTCGACAAAGGTCGCCACATCCGTGTCGATCTCTTTCGGCACCCGGTGCAGATTTTCTTCCGGCAGCACCAAATATTCGGCAAACGCACCATCCCGCCCGACAATGCCCAGCACCGTGCGGGTCGGGCAATGCGTCGCACGCCCCGACCGGCAGGTCGTGCAATCGCCGCAAGCTGCATTAATGTCGCCCACCACTCGCTCGCCCACCAGGCCGGCCGGGCCTTCTTCAACCACGCCGACAAATTCATGCCCCAGCACGCCTCGGTACGGATAATAGCCCTTGACCAATTCCAAATCGGTATTGCAGATGCCGGCCCGCAAAACCCGCACCAGCGCCTCACCCGCTCGACGCTCCGGCAACTGCAGCTTTCGCCGCACCTCGATCCGTCCACTTTCGAGCCAAATTCCCAGCATCACGTTTCGGTTTAATAAATAAAAACTGGCCAGCCGAGCTCGACCGTTTCGTAGAAGTATTGCAGATCCTCACCGCCCACCCGCACACAACCATGCGTAATACTCTTACCAAGGTTAACTTCAAAAAGAGTGCCGTGAATCATGAAATCTTTAAGAAAGTACAAGGCGTATTCGCCCAAGACCCCGTATTGGAAACGCCGCCGATCTTCGGCGAAAACGGGAATCTCCTCGGCATTCTCGATAAAATCCCAGGTTGGTCGAATCCACAAGGGATCCGCCACTTTCCGCGCAATGGCAAAACGCCCCTTCGGCGTATCGAAAGTCCAGCGATGCCATCGCTTGTCACCTTCGAGTTTTCGCCCACTGCCCGTCGCGCATGTCGCCTGGCGCAACACCGCGTCCCCCTGCCGCAAAAGCAGTTGATTATCATGGGTGTTGATGACAATATAAGGTGTTTGTGGGGTTTGGTCCTCAATGGTCTGGAGCAACCGCCGGTGCTCGCTGGCAAGCTCGGCAAGAGAGGCTTGCATAGCTTGCGCCGGGGCGACGCAAAGCACCAGCGCCGATATTAGTATCGCGATCATTTGCAACACGGGTATAAAAATACAAAACGGCCGGGGATTTTCCCCGGCCGTTTTGTATTTGCGTCTTGTCGAACGTTTAGATACGGTCGTACCAGGGTCGCATCTTTTCGACCATGTCGTTGTATTTCTGCGTTGCCATCTGCACCCCATTCTCAACCTGCCCGGCCTTCTGCTCAGCGTTCTTGGCCTTCGTCTCGGCATCGGCAAAATCCTCACTGCCCACAGCCGAACGGGCGGCGCTAAGATCAGCGTCGGCGCCACTCAAGTCGGCGCGCAATTGCTCAATATCCGCTTCGGTGCCCTTACCGGCCGGTGCACCGTCAAGGCTCGAACGCGCGGCGGCAATGGCCGTCTGGGCAGCAGCGATTACGCCATCGGCCGATCCTTTCTGCCGATCCTTCTCAGAACCTGCTGCTGACTTGGCCCGATCGGCCTTGCTCTTGGCGTCGGCGATCTGCGAAGCAGCCTGCTCAAAGTCCTTAAATAGTTTCTCAGATTCGCTATTGACCGTGCTCTCAGCCTGACTATAGGCGCTCTGAGCAGCGGAATAATCGCTAGAAGCGAAGCGCTCGGCCCCTGCCGTTCGTGCCGCGTCCAAGGCCTGTTTGGCCGCATTTAAGTCAGCCGTGGGGGGATCGCCGCCACAGCCTACTAAAGCCGCGCTCGCGGCAATTAAAACGAGCGAAAATACCCGCATTTTCATGGTCCACCTTCCTGGTTTGAAAGCTTCGCGCAAAGGCAAAGCCGCTAGTAATCAAACAAGCTAAAACAATCTATATATAAGTACATAGGATTGTCAAGCGAAAATCAGATTGGGTCGGCGAATCAATCTTCGCCCAGTTCCTGCGACTCACGTCTCCCTCCCCTTTCCCGCTCTTCCCTAATCTCGGCCTGCAGATCCTGGTATTCCTGCTCAAGACGCTCGATTTCCTTTTTGGCCGGCCCCAATTTCTCTTGACTCTCAGCCAATTCTATTTTCGAAGCGTCGATGCGAACTTGCAATTCGCCCTTGGCCGCTTGCAAGCGCTTGATCCGTGGATTGACCACCGCCTTGTATTTGACGTAATCCATGACGATCTGAAAGGCGAAAAATACACAGCCTATGGCCAGTATAGTGATGACCCATTCCATTCAGAAACGCAGATCCTCTTCTTCTTTAGCCTGTTCGTAATCTTCGTCTTCTTCGCCAGGCACTTCGTAAATCCAGCCACAATCGGGGCACAAGGGATATTCAGCGTCTTCCCTGCTGGTTTGGCATTCCGGGCAGCACTCACCATTAGTTTGCAAATACTTCAGGGCCACGACGAGCAACAGCAATACGGCAAACAGAGTGTAGAACATTCAGGCGGATGATCAGTGGGAGGCTATCGAGGCGACGAGCACATTAGATTCGCGCAGGCGCTGCGCTAATACCCGCGCAATATTGCGCAAGATGACCACTTCGGCATCTGCAAATTCGCCAAAAAAGGCCTCTAAAGCCTCCAGCGAAAGCATCAGTAATACCGAGTCGCCATCTGCGCGCACGGTCGCCGAGCGTGGGCCGGGGTCGGCGAGAGCAATTTCACCAAAAAAAGCCCCTTGACTATGCACTTGCGCCAGCATTATATCTCGACCGTCGGCGTCTAGGGTATGAACCGATAATTCTCCATCGTAAAGCAGAAAAATCGCGTCTCCCATGCTGCCTTAAGCAACCACTGTATCCCCTGGGCTGTATTCCTGAATTTCCGACAATTCGACCAGGCGACTGATTTCAGCCCCCTCCAAACTGCGAAAAAGCGGCGAGTCGCGCAAAAAGACATTGCTGGCACCGATTTCTGCTTCCATTTCTCAACCTCCGCGCGAAAGCTCTGCGATACGTGTATCGGCTTCGCGTAAGCGCAATGATAAATTGCGTGCGATATTGAGCACTAGCGTCATCTGGACCCGAGGCACCCGAGAAAACAGGGTAGTCAACACTTGTTTGGGAAAAGCGAGAATACGCGTTTCGCCACTGGTATATACATTAGCCGAACGCGGCAGGATATCAATTAGCGCCATCTCACCGAAGAAGTCGCCGCGCTCCTCCAAGGTATTTATTAGTACGGCTTGGTCTCCTTCACCTTTAACGATATCGACAGTTCCATCGGCCAAGATAAAGAGACAGTCGCTCGGCGTGCCCTCTTCAACGATGCGATCTCCAGGCCCGTAGATACGACGCTCCATCGTACTCAAGAGCGAACCCAGTTCTTCTTCTCCCATCCCGTGCATCAACGGCGACGAGCTCAAAACCTCGAGTTCTGGCGACATAAATCAAGCCTATCTCTTGTAAAAAAAACGAGATACACGAATATAGCTCAATCCAATATAGAAGTGTAAAAGCGAGACAGTCAAGGGCTTTTTGGATCAAAACCGTTACGGTGCAACGCTAAAAACAGAAGTAAACCCAATACGAGGCTCGCTCCGGCCTGTAGGAGATTTCCCGGCAGACTCGCCAACGCAGGGCCTATACTGTAGAAGAATATTTCAACGAAAAAATACCCGATCACCATGCAAAGCAAACCCACCAATGCCAATAAACCAGCGAGCAAGAGCCCCATCGGCTTGGCCAAATCGGGTTTAAGCCACTGGTATAACACGCCGATAACCAGCCCTTCTCCCGCTTTAATAAAAAAGGTGAAAGGCGCCCAGTGAGCATATCCCCCGAGCCCATCGGCCAATGCCGAACCTATACCTCCAGCCAACCCCGCGCTCCAACCACCGAAAAGCAGGGCACCAACCACGATTACAGCATCGCCAACATTTATATATCCCTCAGTCGCCGGCATGGGAATGCGCAACACCAGCGTGGCTACAGCCACCAGTGCAGTAAGCAAGGCGATACGGACGAGTCGACGAATATCCATTTAGCGGTTTTCAGCGATTCTTTTTTGCCGCTTTGAGCTTGCGCAATTGACGACGGCGCCCCCAGCGACTGCGCTTGAGCCGTTGGCGGCGTCCCAGCGGCGGTTGTAATTGACCGTCTTCCACCAGATCATCAAGCACCAGGTTCAGCCGATCGGGGTAATTGGTGATAATCCCCTGTACGCCCATCATCGCCAGGTCACGCATTATAATGTCCTCGTCGACGGTCCATGCCCAAACCGCGACCCCGCGTTTGCGCATCTCCTCGAGGAAAGGCGGGGTCAGCGTAGCATGCCAACTGGCCAAGGCGTTAGCGCCGACCTGGAGCACCTGCTGAACCAACCTCCGGGCACGGACCCTTGAAGGGGTCGTCGGCAATTGGCCGATCAGCAGCGCAGTCGGCAGCCCAGGGGCCAGCAGCTTGACCCGTTCGACAGTAGCGGGATTAAAAGACTGCAGCACTACGTGTTCAGTGGCGGCGACGGTCTCGATAATTTGCAGGATACGTTCGGTTATGAAATCGGCTTTGATTTCTATTAGCACCACAGCCCGGTGTCGGGCCAGGTCGAGGACCTCCTCCAAAAGAGGTACCCTTTCGCCAGTAAAACCCGCTGCGAACCAGCTACCGGCATCAGCCTGTCGCACTTCAGTGCTGGAAAGTTCGGCGACAATACCCGTGCCATCGGTCGTGCGATCAAGGGTCGGGTCGTGTAGAACCACGATCTGACCGTCGCGGGTGGCATGCACGTCGATCTCGAGCATATCGACGCCGAGTTGGATCGCCTTTTCGAAGGCCGCCAGCGTATTCTCCGGGGCCAACCCCTGGCCCGAGGCGCCACGGTGAGCGATGCGCAGGGGGGGAATCACCTTAGGCGCCGAATTTATCGAGCCTGCGGGCGTGTGCCAGCGACAGTGCTAAAAGACTACTCGAAGGAATCACGCTGAGGCTTCCCGCGGCGCAACCGCGTTCGGAAAACTGCTTGGCCTGATCAGCAAGAGCCCATTGCCCGGCGATCGCGGTAGGTACCGGATGCCAACTGTGGCTGCCCATTGTAGAAGGCGTAGAGTGGTCACCGGTCACGACGAGCACATCCGGCTTTAACGCGAGTAACCTCGGGATATAAGAATCGACCTCTTCGAGCAACTTCACTTTCAAATCGAAATTGCCGTCCTCCCCGGCGCTATCGGTCTTCTTTACATGCATATAGAAGAAATCGTAGTCGCCATAGCGTTCCTCGAGCACGGTGCATTCAGATTCGAGATCCCAACCGACCTCCACCACATCCATCCCCACCGCACCGGCGACGCCACGATACATCGGATAACCGGCGATGCCCAAGGCCTTGAGCCCGTATACTTCATCCATTTGCGCCAACTCGGGATAGCATCCGAACCCGCGCATTAACACCATATTGGCCGGACTTTCCGCCGCGAGCAATTCAGCCACTTGGCCAAGAAACGCATTGGCGACCTCAACAGTGCGTTCTGATCCTGGAGCAGCCACCAACGGCTTGGGCGGCACTCCCGTCACCTGCGGGTCGGAATCGGAGACTTGGTCGCCCAAACCTTCTCCGCGAAATACCACCCCGGCCCGGTATTCCATCTCGGCCGCCACCGTCACTTCCACACCGGGCACTTCGACTCTTTGCAAAATCTCGCAAAGCTCTCGGCCCTTTTCGGTCGGAATACGGCCTGCGCGGCGATCTTGCACCCGCCCCTGCGAATCCACCGTACAGTCAAGCCCCAATCCCAATGCCGACAACGCCCCCCGGCCAATTTCGCTTTTCCAGGGGTCATAGCCAAAAAGAGCCAAGTGAGCCGGACCGCTACCCGGAGTAAAACCCGCCCCCAAGGGCGAAATCAAACCACAAGTCCCTCCGTTGGCTAAGGCGTCGAGATTGGGCAATTCGGCGGTTTCCAACTCGGATTTACCCGTATCCGGATGCGGCAAACCACCCAATCCGTCAACGACGAGAAATAGGATTTTGGCATCACTATCTCTGGCACACAGATTCTTCGTATATTCGGAACTTATCATGAATTCTCCTGGCAGTACATATCTTTAATTACCATCTGCACGGCCCCGTCACCGGCATAGGTATCCTCCTCAAGTACAAAAGCAGCGCACAGTCGCTGGCCTGGCTGTATCGCTTCCGCCACGGCCCCCTGATTCCACCACAGCGCGGCACAGCGACGCCCTCCGGCTTCCAACTCAGCTTTAAAATGCAGGCCGTCCTTACCGATCTTGCGCACCGAGACCACCCGGCAGTCGTGCAATCCAAAGATTGGGGCTTCATGCCCATTGCCAAAAGGCTCTAGTTCGGAGAGTTGCTCAATGGTGTGCAATGCCAAATCGGCCGGCTTGAGCATCAAATCGATGTCTAGGCTCGGTTGCATGTCTTCATCGCGGATATGGGTGTTGGCGTGCTCAATAAGCGCCAGGCGAAAGGCCTCAAATGAATCGGCCTCAAGCGAAAAACCAGCGGCGGCGGGGTGCCCGCCATAAGTCACCAGGTGTTCGGCACAAGTGCTAATGCCCTGGCTGATATCATAACCTGGAATACTCCGAGCCGAACCCACGTAGATGCCCTTGCCCGCGTCTTCGCTACATACCACGGCTGGGCGAAAGTGTTTTTCTGCCAACTTGCTGGCTAATAACCCAACAATGCCCAGTTTCCATTCGCCGAGCACGACGATAATACGGTCCCGCGCCAAATCCTCTGGGCCGACCAAACCCTCGGCTTCCTGTACGCCCTCGCGTTGCAGAGCTTGCCGCCGGGCATTGAGTTTATTGAGCCCGTCGGCCATCTGCGCGGCTTCCCCATCGTTTGCGGCCCTGAGTAATTCCAGCGCCAGATCCGGAATCTCCAAACGACCGGCGACATTGATGCGCGGCCCCAAGTGGAAACCGAGACTCGTGGTCTTCAACGGCTTGTCCTTATAACCGGCGATCTCTTTGAGTTGACGCAGGCCGGGGCGCTTGGTTTGCTGCATGATTTTGAGGCCGTGCTGGATAAACAAGCGATTCTCCCCCAGCACCGGCATCACATCAGCCACCGTCCCCAAAGCCACAAGATCGAGCAAGTCATTGAGATAGCGGCGGCGCTCATCCCCTTCGAGAAAGGCGCCACTGAGGGCCTGCACCAGCTTAAAAGTGACCCCGACGCCAGCTAAACTCTTAAAGGGGTATTCGCAATCGCGGCGATTCGGATTGACAATGGCCAGGGCACGCGGCAATTCTGCAAGTTGTTGATGATGATCCACGACGATGACGTCAATGCCGCGATCGGCCGCCAAGTCCAATGCCTCAAAGGCCGAGATGCCGTTGTCAACCGTGACGATCAGACGCGCGCCCATCTCTATGGCGCGTTCGACGCCAGGTGGCTTGAGTCCGTAACCGTCCTTGTGGCGGTCGGGCAGCAAATAGCCGCACTCCGCGCCCACCCGTTCGAGGAAGTCCATTATAATCGCAGTGCTGCACACTCCGTCAACGTCGTAGTCACCATAGACGACGATCTTCTCGTTACCGCGTACCGCACGTTCCAGGCGATTGACGGCAACGGACATATCTAACAATAATTCGGGTGGGTGCAGCACTTCGGGGCCCACCTTAAGCGCATCCCGGGTTAGACCGCGGGAAGTAAGCAGGGCATCGACGAGACCTTCATACTGGTCATCGTGGACTATATTCCAGACGGGGTAAAGACGCATGACGACTTGAAATCCACGATAGGAGGGGGATAGAAAATATTGCGCAGTACAATATACCAAGCGCCGCAAATCCCCGTCAAGAGCCGAGCTTTGTGCTTGCTCTGCACTGGGGGTTGCGTACATTTAGGTCTGGCATCGAGCATTGATTCGCAGCCCATTGCCCACCCGGAAAGTGACATTGTCCCGATTATACTTAGCCTTCCTCGTCTGCTCGCTACCGCAGCTATTGGCCGCCGGCCCCAATGCCGAGGTGGAAATCGACGTAGTCGCCTCTAGTGCCCCTTGTGGGCTCTCGACCGGCAATTCCGTCGAGATAGACGTGATGGCGCGCAAGATGAATGACGTTCGCCAGATAAAGTTTGAGTTTAGTTGGACCCCGTCCATGGCCATCGACTCCATCTCTGGTTCGTTGGGGACAACGACCGAAGCAGAGGCCTTTATAGCACCCGGACCACCGCAAATAATAGAGGACGGCCAGGCCGAATGGGGTGTTGCGGTTTTTGGTGACGAAGGCCTGATAGGTGAGGGCCATCTCGCCCATCTGAGTTTTTCATTGGCGGCCGGGCTCAATCCGGCAATGCCGATAGAGGTCCGCCTCGACATTGTATCGCTGGGCCCCTCTTACGCCGAACGCGATACTATCCGCCCGATACAGTCCGCCACCTTGGCCAATTACTGCGACGAACAGAACCAGGCATTAGAACGCGGCGTATTCCTTCATCTCGACAAAGAAACAAAACTCTTCTCACCGATGGGCAACGCGAGTCTCGTCGATGAGAGCAGCGGAGAAACTAGCGCCGAAGCCCGCCTATATGAAAGCGGCCAATTCGCGATAGGCGAAACCTTTACCTGGGATATCGACAACCTTGGTCCGGGCGTAGTCTACGCGCTACTCGACGAGGGTGCCGTGCGCATTGAAGCAGGTGCGCGGCAACAGGTTTCCACCACCAGCGACGAGCGCGGCAATTCGCATTTGCTGCTCGACTCGGAATCCGTAACCGACGCCGCGCAAACGACGGCAATGCTCAAAGCCTGTGAGAGAACGCAATCGCTTTGCGCCGAAGGCCAGGTCACCTGGCGCAGTCCCAATACAGCCGTCCTGACACCACTCGACGCATCCCGACCACAGGACTTGCGACTCATTCCGAATTATCCCAACCCTTTCAATGCAGGCACTATGCTATCCTTCACAATCCCCTCCGGAATTCCGCATTTCGCGCAGCTAGACATTTTCAATATAGCGGGTCAAAAAGTAGCGACACCCTTTGCGGAAAAAGCGTCCCCAGGTCACCACTCAGTGCAATGGGACGGTCGATCGTCCACTGGCCTGCCCGCCGCCAGCGGACTCTACATTTACCGCCTGCGCACGGATTCGGCCGAACGCCGCCGCACCATGCTGTTGTTGCGTTAAGTCATGCCCGCCTTCGACTCCGCCCGCGCTGCCGCCACACTCCTGCTCTGCGATCTAGAAAAAGAGAGCGCCCCCCTCGACCAATTGTTACAGGGACTCGATGCCAAACTCCCCGACAATCGCGACGCCCGCTTCGCCCGCCAGTTGGTGCTGGGTTCGATCCGCTGGCAAAAGCGACTAGACTGGATACTCACATCTTTCTGCTCGCGCCCCATCGACAAACTCTCGCCTTGGGCTAGACACATCTTACGTATGGGCGTCTACCAAATCTTCTGGCTCGACCGAGTGCCCGAGCGGGCCGCCGTACACACCTCGGTCGAACTAGCCAAACACTTCGCCCACAAGGGTGTCGCCTCACTGGTTAATGCCGTCCTCCGCAATCTGCTGCGACGGCAATCGCAAATCCGCTACCCCGACCCGCAACGCGAACCCGCAGCCCATCTATCCGTCTACTATTCGCACCCGGAATGGCTGGTTGAGCGCTGGCTCCAGCGCTGGAACTACGAATTCGTCGAGATCCTACTCGCGGCGAACAACGAACCTTCAGACCTCAATATCCGCCTCAACCCGCTGCGCGCGGAAGAAGAACTGCAACAGACGCTCAACCTTGAAACAACCGGATCACTGCCCGGTTTTTTTAAAGTCCCGAGCGGTGCCAACCTCTTCACCACGCCCTCCTATAAGCAGGGGCAATTTCAGGTCCAAGACCCCAATGCAGCCTTAGCCGTAGCACTACTCGACCCACAACCCGGCGAGCACCTGCTCGACCAGTGCAGCGCGCCCGGCGGCAAGGCAACGCAAGCGGCCACCGCCATGGATGACCGCGGACTGATCGTCGCCGCCGATATCTCGCCCGCGAGGCTATCGCGTGTACGCGAGAACGCGCAACGTCTAGGCTTGAATTCGCTACAGACAGTGGTCCGCGACGGCACCGCTCCGGGAGAAGCATCCTTCGACCGCGTGCTCGCCGACGTGCCCTGCAGCGCCACCGGTATAATTGGACGTCACCCCGATGTCCGTTGGCGCCGAGACGCCGATCAGTTGCCCGATCTGGCCGCGCGCCAACGGCTACTGCTCGAACGCGCATACGAACACCTAAAACCTGGTGGTGTCCTCGTCTACAGTACCTGCAGCTTGGAAGAAGAGGAGAATGAAAAGGTCGTCGAGCAATTCCTAGCTCAGACGCCTACCGCCCAACTGCAGCGCGCCGATATCCAATTTCCCGACCAGCCTTGGGCCCAAAACTATATTCAGACCATTCCCGGGCACCACCCCGGCGACGGCAGCTTCGCCGCACGCATCCACAAGACCGCAACATGAATAAAATTCTCCGCCACGTCGGTCTGATCATTGCCTCCGCCGCCTTGGCCGGCGTCATCAGTCTAATTCTGTTGGACGCCGTCATCATGCCCTACCTGGTCGACGTACCGAGTGTCCGCGTCCCCAAACTCAAAGGCCTCTCAGTGCCGAAAGCTGCGATCCGTCTTGAGCAATCGGGCTTGGGCATGGCCATCGGCGATTCACTGCACCACGAGACGATCGCGATCGAAGCCGTAGTCGACCAGGACCCCGCTGAAGGGCAGCATGTAAAGAAAGGCCGCCGCATCGTCGTAACCCTGAGCAAAGGGGCTCGCTATTACGAAGTTCCCGACGTGCGACGGGTCAGCCTGCGCGAGGCACGTCTGCAATTAGAGGGCAACCAGTTACAGGTCGGCCAGACGCTTTATGTTTCCTCAGATGCAATACCCGAGGGCGCCATCGTCGGACAATCGCCCTCCCACAGCGCCCGACTTGCTCGCGGCAACTCGGTAGATCTGCAGATAAGCAGCGGCTCCCCCTCCCGACTCAAAAAGGTCCCCAATCTGATCGGCTTGTCGATAGAGGTCGTAGAGGATACGCTGCGCAAATACGAAATGCGACTCGGCGGTATCGAAAACCGCATCAACAACCAGCAACCCGCCGGCACAATCCTCGCGCAAACACCGGACCAACAACAACGCGCCCTGCGCCAAAGCCGCATCGACTTGATCGTCAGCGTTGAGGAACTTCCTCCAGATCCCGCAGCAATCGACAGTGGAGTAGCCCCATGACCAGCCCGCTTATCGCCCCGTCCTTGACTTCGCCCGACTGGCCGAAGAAATCGCCCGCGTGGAAAAAGGTGGCGCCGACTTGCTCCACCTCGATATCATGGACGGGCACCTCGTGCCGAATATCAGTTTTGGCCTTCCCGTCATCGAAGCCGTGCGCAGAACCACCCAACTCGAACTCGATACCCACCTGATGTTACAGAACCCGGCCCCCTTTATCGCACAGTTCAAAGAAGCGGGATCGGATTCACTAACCATACATGTCGAAATCGACCCCGATCCGGCGGCGATTCTGGCGGATATCCGCCGGCACGGCCTAAAATGCGGCCTAGCCGTCAACCCAGCCACCCCCGTCGAGGCGCTCTTTTCACATCTCGACAATCTGGATCTGGCCTTAGTCATGTCCGTCGAACCAGGTTTCGGCGGCCAATCCTTCCAGAGCCAAGCCCTCACAAAGATCCGCGATCTCGCCGCCGAAATCGCAAGGCGAGGCCTCGACCTCCCCATCGAGGTCGACGGCGGCGTCAATACAGATAACGCCGCCGATTGCCGCGAAGCCGGTGCGCAATTACTCGTAGCCGGCTCGGCCGTATTTCGCGCCGCAGATCCAGCCGATGCGATCGCCGCTATACGCGGCTAGGTTTCCCTCTATTGCCTTATTTATATATTAACGTATATTTAGAATTTTTCCGCATTTAACTGTGTGCTTTAGCGATGTTTGACCGACTTAGCGAACGCTTTGACGACATATTCCGCTCGCTCCGCGGACAAGGGCGAATTACTGAGCGCAATATTGACGAAACTCTGCGCGAAGTCCGCCGTTCGCTGCTCGAAGCCGATGTCAACTTCAAAGTCGCCAAGGGCTTTATACAACGGGTCAAAGAACAGGCCTTGGGACAGGATGTCCTCAAGAGCCTGACGCCGGGCCAGCAGTTGGTCAAAATTGTCCACGACGAGCTCGTCGGCCTTCTTGGGGGCAGCAACAGTCCGCTAAAATTAGCCGACCTCCCCCCCACCGTCATTATGCTCGTCGGCTTGCAGGGATGCGGCAAAACCACGATCGCCGCAAAACTGGCCCGCCAGTTTAAAGAGAAAGGCCGGCCGCCGATGTTGGTAGCCGCCGATATGTACCGGCCGGCCGCCGTTGAGCAACTGCAAACGCTGGGCGCTTCCATCGAAGTGCCGGTCTTCAGCCAGCCCGCCGGATCCGATCCAGTCGAAATTTGTCGGCTCGGCGTCGACGAGGCCCGCAAGACCAATCGCAGCGTCGTACTATTGGACACCGCCGGCCGTTTAAGTATCGACGAAGAGATGATGCACGAGCTCGACCGCATTCTGCAAGCGACCTCGCCGCACGAGATTCTTTTTGTCGCCGACTGTATGCAAGGTCAGGATGCAGTCGCAACAGCCGGTCGCTTTTACGAACGCTTGGCCTTCAGCGGCTGCGTGCTAACCAAGTTCGACAGCGACGCCCGCGGTGGAGCCGCGCTGTCGATCCGCGAAGTTACCGGCCAGCCAATCAAATTCGTCGGCACCGGTGAAAAGGTGGAAGATCTTGAGCCCTTCCACCCCGACCGCATGGCCTCGCGCATCCTCGGGATGGGCGATATTCTCTCGCTCGTCGAGAGGGCTGAGCAAGTCATTGAGCGCGACAAGGCCCAAGAGATGGAGGAGAAGCTGCGCAAGGCCTCCTTCACTTTCGAGGATTTTCTCGATCAATTGCAAGCCGTCCGCCGCATGGGCCCTTTAGAACAACTAATGGGCATGATTCCAGGCGCTGGTAAGGCTATGAAGGGCATGCAAGTCGACGAGGGGGCTTTCTCGCAGGTCGAGGCGATAATCCACTCGATGACCCGCCAGGAACGCGTGCAACCAAAGATCCTCAACGGCAGCCGCCGCAAACGCATCGCCCGCGGCAGCGGTACGAGCGTACAAGATGTCAATCAACTGGTAAAACAGTTCCAGATGATGCAGAAAATGATGAAACAGATGAGTCGCTCAAAAAGCGGCCGCAAGAAGATGAAAATGCCCTTCGCGGGCTAAACGAAATTTCTCAAGACACTCACGCCAAGGAGAATAACATTGGTTAAGCTTCGCCTTACTAGAATGGGTAAATGCAAACAGCCCTTTTACCGGATTGTGGCCATGAACGTCACCACCGCCCGCAATGGTCGGGCTCTGGCGCAACTCGGCACTTACGATCCCCTGCATTCCAGCGTCAATATCAATGCGGACAGTGCGATAGAATGGCTCAATAACGGCGCTCAGATGACCGAGACCGTGCAAGCGCTATTCAGTGCCCAAGGTATCTTGGCCCGCTGGAAGGGCCGAGAAGGCACCGTGCGCGAAGACGCGCTCAGCCACGACAAGCCCAAGCGCCGTCGCAAACTCGCCGCAAAAGCTGAAGTCCCAGCCGAAGAAACCGCAACTGAAGCCCCAGCCGAAGAAGCCGAAGAAGCCCCAGCTGAAGGCAAGGAAAAGGAGTAGCGAGCAGACTCTAGTGACCACTGATCCCGCGCGACGCGTCGCCGTAGCTTATGTTTCCCGCACACACGGGGTGCGCGGCGAAGTCAGGGCCGAAACCTTGACCCATAGCCTCGAACGTTTCGACGCGTTGGGCGATATCGTCCTGCAACGCGATGGGCGCCCGGATTTACCGCTGAAGCTAGAGCGCTGGCGCGTCGACGGCAAAGGTTTATTGCTCAAATTTGCGGGCTTTGAGGCACCCGAAACAGCGCGTGCCGAGTTGTGCAAGGGTTATGTAACCATCGCTCCAGACCAAGTGGCTGTCCTACCTGAAGACACCTACTATATCGACGACATAGTCGATTCTATCGTCGTCGACCAAGATGGGCACGAGTTCGGGCGAATCACTGAGGTCATGCAAATGCCGAGCACTGATGTTTATGTCGTGCGCGGCGCAAAAGGTGAAATCCTCGTGCCCGCGATCAGCGACTTCGTCGTTGAAATTGGGCCAGGTCGAATAGTAGTGCAAGGCATTGAAGAATTGATCACGCAGTGAAAATAGACGTCGTCACGCTCTTTCCAGGTTTTTTCGCCTCACCTCTGGCGACCAGCATGATGGCCAGAGCCATTGACCGCGCCTTGGTGGCGGTCGAGACCCACGATCCACGCGCTTGCGCGACGGATAAACACTGCACCGTCGACGGAGAGCCCTACGGCGGCGGCGGCGGCATGGTCCTCAAACCCGAACCCGTGCACGAACTCTGGCAGGATAGGGATTTGCACGCGGGTCACTGCATTTATTTAACGGCCGACGGCCAGCCCCTTGATCAGGCGCTGGCTGTCGAGCTCTCGCTCAAGAAGCAGCTAGTGCTGCTCTGTGGGCATTACAAAGGCGTCGATGAACGAATACGCACGGAACTCATCGACCAGGAGATATCAGTCGGCGATTATGTGCTCACCGGTGGGGAACCAGCGGCCTTAGTCCTTATCGACGCCGTAGTCAGACTTATACCGGGGGTCCTTGGCAACTTTTCTTCGGCCTTGGGGGATTCCTTCCAGGAGGCGGTTCTCGATTGTCCCTGGTATACCCGGCCAGCCGATTTCCGCGGCCTAAACGTACCCGAAGTGCTACTATCTGGCAACCACGCGAGCGTCGAACGCTGGCGGCGGCATCAAGCCCTTAGACGCACGTTTGAACGCCGCCCCGACTTGTTGGAGCGGATCGAGCTAGACGAAGAAGAACGACAACTCATCGCCGATTGGCACAAGCAAGGGCTAGAAGCCCCGTAAAAGAGAAGGTTGTACAATGGACACAAGTATCATGCGCGAGCTGACTTCTGATCTGCTCAAAACAGACATTCCCGACTTCCACTCCGGAGACACCGTGCGGGTGCACGTGCGGGTCATTGAAGGCGATAAAGAGCGCACCCAGATATTCGAGGGAATTGTAATCCAGCGCAAAGGTCGCGGCATCCAAGAAACATTCACTGTGCGTAAAATCACCCAGGGCATCGCCATTGAGCGTATTTTCCCCGTGCATTCGCCACGCCTCGCCAAAATCGAGCGCCTACGCGAAGGCCGAGTGCGCCGTGCCCGTCTGTTTTACTTGCGTGGTCGCAAAGGCAAATCCGCCCGTATCCGCGAGAAGCGGCGCTAAGCCCCAAAACGCTATGGCGGAACAACGCGACCTGCCCTTTACGCGCAAGAACTGGACCTTGGCCGCCGCCGGTTTGGCGAGTATCCTGATTGGCTATCTATGCCTGCGGATCCCACCGGCCGAAGGGTTTCTCTCTCTCACCTTAGCTCCAGTGCTATTGGTAGCCGGCTACTGCGTTCTGATCCCCCTGGCTATACTCGCCAAGGGCCAGACGGAAGAGAGTGATTCGCCTTAACCCACCGGGTTAGAAGGAGTATCCCTATGAAGATCCTGATCGCCGAAGACGACTCGACTTCGCGGCTGCTGTTGCAGACGACTCTCAAACAGTGGGGCCACGAGGTCATAGTCACGGTTGACGGCCAGCAGGCCTATGACATCCTGCTGGCCGAAGCTCCCCCAAATCTGGCAATTTTCGATTGGATGATGCCCCACCTCGACGGGATCGAAGTCTGTCGCAAGGCGCGCGAGGAAGCACAACTCGAGCATCTCTACGTCATCATGCTGACGACCCGCGGCACCAAAGATGATATCGCCGAAGCACTGCAAGCCGGCGCCGATGATTATCTCAACAAACCCTTCGATCGCAAAGAAATGCAGGCCCGAATCCAGGTAGGCAAACGCGTTCTCGACCTACAGATCGCGCTGACGGACCGAGTGCGCGCCTTGGAGGAATCGATCAAACGCGAGAAGCACCTGCAAGGGCTTTTGCCGATCTGTTCCTACTGCAAAAAAATACGCGACGACCAAAATTACTGGCAGCAGGTCGAACGCTACGTAGAAACCCGGGCTGACGTATCATTCAGCCACAGCATCTGTCCGGAATGCTACGAAATCAAGGTCAAACCCGAACTCGAAGCCTTCCAGGCCGAGATAGATGCGAACAAAGACTCGCCGGACTCGCATTCGCACTGAGCAAGTGCCAACTTATCGGCACGAACAACCCGGACGGCTATCTACAACCGCCCATAACCGTCCTATAATAGCAACGCTTCCGCTTCGATAAAAACACCTTCCACATGGCGCGCAGCTAAATCTGCTGCAAAACGCGCCGCTTCCCCACTGGCTTCGCCCTGATGTAGTCGCCGGGTCAAATACGCGGCAAAAAACACGTCGCCGGCACCTGTCGGATCCATCACCGTCGCCACCGGAGCCGCCTTGAAGTCCGTCCGCTGCCCAGCCTGGCCCACCACCCAGCCGCCGTGCGAGCCCTCAGTAACGACGCATTCTGTAATCTCACAATCGGCCATCAGCCGCTCCAATTCTGCGGATGCTTTGATATAATCGGCACGCTGCAACGCCGGAAATAAGTCGCCAGATATTTGCTCGACGATCTGCTGCCCTTCAAGCTGCCGTGCATACCCCTGAATATCAAGACTTACGCGGCAATCAGCAGCGATCACCGCCAGTGCCGCTGTCTCTATATCGCCAGGATACAACGGACCCAAATGTACATGCTGTACATCCGCAAGCACTGGGCCAAGTTGTGCCGCAACAATCGGCGATGCGCGTGCAAGCAATTCCTGGCGTCGCGCATTGCCGGCGATATAATTGACAAAATGAGTCGTCTGAGCGCTATCCCCCGTATGAACCTCGATGCCCCGCTGGTACAAAAGAGCCAACATCGCTTCATCCGCTGCGGCAACATTACTCAGTATCTTCGTGCTTATCCCCAATTGGGCAAAAGACAATCCGGCATACATAACAACCCCACCGCGCTTATACACCTCGACCCCGTCGTCAACCACGCGGTCGATCGTAGCCGAACCGACAACAGCGACCTGAGCCACCTCAGATCTCCGCTCGCGCAAAGCGCAAATAAGCCGCGAGAAAGAATCCGATGGCATAGAGAAGTAAGATCAGCGGATAGACCAGCACTTCCGCTCGCGCCTTTTGCACCTC
>LWDU01000184.1_pt1 | contig 28733 bp, 27 predicted proteins | sample 727161 | NCBI WGS metagenome assembly LWDU01 (sample SAMN04566230, study PRJNA314399) | hydrothermal vent metagenome | isolation source: deep sea hydrothermal plume seawater | place: Mexico: Gulf of California, Guaymas Basin | collected 2004-07-11
CCGGTTGAGTCTGGCAAACGGCATCGTGAAAGTCCCATTCGCAGTACTAGTCCAGGAAATCTCTCAAGGAGTGCACCTAAGGTCACTTCGTCATGCTCAAGCCCTACGGCCTAACCAATGTCAGCCTCTCGGTCAGAAATCCTGAGGCATCGCTCGCCTTCTACCCAACAGGGCTGTCACCCGCATGAAACCACACCCGTTCGACTACGTCGCCCCGGAGACGCTCGATGGGACCCTCGACCTCCTGGCCCGGGTCGGAGACGACGCTGTCATAATCGCAGGAGGACAGAGCCTCGTGCCGATCCTCAACCTCCGATTGGCTCGACCTGAGTTGGTCATCGACCTCCGGCACGTCACAGAACTGGCCAGGTTCGATATCAGCGAGAAGGGCCTGCGCGCAGGTGCAATGGCCAATGCTCTCGAGGTCGAGGAACATCCCGAAACCCACCTGGTGCCAGGCCTCCATGGTGCACTGTGCCAGATCGCCCACCCGCAGATTCGCTCCCGCACGACCATCGGGGGCTCGGTGGCCCATGCCGATCCGGCCGCCGAACTTCCCGCCCTGCTGCTGGCCCTCGGCGGGGACATCGTCCTGCAGAGCATGGCCCGCGGCAAGCGAACGGTCAGTGCCGACGACTTCTTCACGGGACCGATGATGACAGTGCGCGAACCGGACGAGCTGCTCATCTCGGTGTGGTTCCCGGCATACCCCGGGCCTGTAGCGGTGCTCGAGGTCGCGAAGCGCCCAGGTGACTTCGCGTTGGTCGGCGCCGTCGTCGGGTATGCGATTGCCGACGGGGTCATCTCCGATCCGCGCATTGCCCTGTTCGGAGTGTCCGGTCGCCCCGTGCGGATGACGTCGGCCGAGGCCACCCTGCTCGGCGCCATTCCGAACGCCGACACGTTCCAGACGGCAGTCGAGCAACTGCGAGATGAGGTCGACTCCCGAACCGACACGTATGCGACCGGTGAGTACCGGCGCCAGGTTGCTGGAACCCTGGTCGCACGTGCGCTCGCATCGCTGTCATGAACGAGCACACCATCCGTCTTACGGTCAACGGCGAGGACGCCGAGGTGCGAGTCGAGCCTCGCACACTCCTCTCCGACCTGATCCGGCACCAACTCGGCCTCACCGGCACGCACGTTGGATGCGAGCAGGGTGCCTGCGGGGCCTGCACCGTCATCATCGACGGCCGTCCCCAACGGTCCTGTCTGGTGCTGGCTGTACAGGCAGACGGCACGGCGGTCGAAACCGTCGAGGGCGTGGAATGCGACGGGATCGAGCACGCCGTGCAGACCGCCCTGCACGAACAACACGGCCTGCAGTGCGGGTTCTGCACGCCGGGCATCGTCATGTCGCTGGTGGCCGCACACCGGGCCGGTATGCCCGCTGCAACTGCCAGGGAGCAGGTCCTCGACGGGCACCTGTGCCGGTGCACGGGATACGTGAACATCCGCGCTGCGGTCGACGCTGCGTGGAAAGCGGCCGGCAGCGGGCGATGAAGCGTCAGCCCCCACACGGAACCGGCCGCCACGTCGGGCAGCGGGTCCCGCGGGTCAACGACTACGGGCCCCTACACGGAACCGGTCGCTACGTCGACGACATCGAGATCCCCGGCATGCTCCACGCAGCAATCGTCCGAAGCCCGGTGGCCCATGGGATCCTCACTTCGTTCGGGGCGGAAAAAACCGACGAGCGTATTTCCGAGAGCGCCACGGTGCTCGGGCCCGAACAGCTCAGGACTCGGATCCATGCAGAGGTGCCGGTCCTCTGGACGATCGGTGACCAGCAGCAGTTCGGTACGCCGCTCGTCGACGAACACCTTCGGTACGTCGGACAGCCCATCGGCATAGTCGTCGCCGGCTCCCGCTACCTGGCAGAGGACGCCGCCGAAGCCGTGCACCTCGCCATCGACGACCTCACCCCTGTCGTAGGCATCGACCAGGCGCTGGCCCCCGACGCTCCCCTGCTGTACCCCGGCTCGGGAACCAACGTCATCGCCACCTTCGAGGCAGGCGACTCAGCCGAACACGACCAGGCGGTCTTCGCCGCAGCAGATCGGGTTCTCCGGACCACGCTGCGGATCGGTCGGGTCCACGGGCTAGCCATCGAGCCAAGGGGCATCGTGGCAGTCCCCGAGATTCGAGGAGGCTCGCGGGACACGATCACGATCTACACGTCCACCCAGACACCCCACGGTGTCCGTGATTCGGTCTGCGAGGTGCTGGGCCTCGGGCAGAGAGACGTCCGGGTGGTAGCCCCCGACGTGGGGGGTGCGTTCGGCCTCAAGGACCACATCTACGAAGACGAGCTAATGGTCGTGATCGCTGCGCTCGAGTTGGGCCGACCCGTGAAGTGGATCGAGGATCGGGTCGAATCGCTCCTCGCCACGACCCATGCCCGGGACGAGATCCACGAGGTCGAGGTCGCCTTCGACGAAGACGGATCCCTCAGGGGCCTCCGGGTCGACGGTCGACGCAACGTCGGCGCCCGTCTGGCCGTCTTCGGAGGAGGCCCGCTGTTCACCGCCCTCGGAGTCGTACCCGGCCCCTACCGGTGGGAATCGGTGCGCGGCGTCGGACGCCTCGTGGCGACGAACACGATGTCCACGGGGGCGTACCGAGGTTTCGGGCAGACCCAGGCCGCCCTTATCAGGGAGCGCGCCGTCGACCTGGTTGCACAGGATCTCGGGATCGACCCGGTCGAGCTGCGCGAGATGAACATGATCGCCGCCAACGAGCTCCCCTACCAGATGCGAACGCAGATCCAACTCGACAACGGCGACTACCGGACGGCCCTGCTGCGGGCCAGCGAGCTGATCGCCGAAGCCCCGGCCCCCCCCGACGACGGCCGGACACGCGGTGTCGGCTACTGCAGCTACGTCCAGATGGGGGGCATCGGACCGAGCGACGCCAACGAGGCGATCGGGTTGCAGATAGGCGGCTTCGAGAGCGCCACCGTTCGTCTCGAACCCGACGGAACAGTGCGGGTCGCAACGGGCATCTCACCACACGGCCAGGGGCTCGAGACGACCATCCCCCAACTGGTGGCCGACGAGCTCGGCATCGACCCCGGGACCGTCGAGTTGGTCCACGGAGACACCGACACCACGCCCTACTCGGCCTACGGGACAGCCGCCTCCCGGTCGATCGCCCTCGGCGGCGGGGCCACGGTCGTCGCTTCGCAGAGGCTGGCCGAGAGCATCAGGGCGATCGCAGCCGAGATGCTCGAGGCCAACCCCGTCGACATCGAGCTCGGAGACGGCAGGGCCACCGTGGCCGGCACCAACGTCGACGTGGCGATCGCCGACGTCGCCCGTCGGGCATGGCAGGGGTTTCGGCTACCGGATGGCATCGATCCAGGTCTGGTGGCATCATTTACCTACGAACCGGTCAGCGCCACGTTCTCCTATGGGACACACGCCTGCAGGGTTGCCGTCGACACGGAAACCGGAGTTGTCAGCGTCGAGGAATACGTAGTCGTGCACGACTGCGGGACGATCGTCAACCCCACGATCGTCGAGGGCCAGATACACGGCGGTGTCGCCCAGGGCCTCGGCGCTGCGCTCATGGAGGAGGTCCTCTACGACGAAAACGGCCAACCGTTGTCGTCGACACTGCTCGACTACCACGTGCCCGTCAGCGAATCGATGCCCGACATTCGAATCGAACACCTCCAGATCCCGAGCCCATACACGCCGGGCGGGATGAAGGGAATGGGTGAGGGAGGCACGAACGGCTCGTACGCGGCGGTCGTCAACGCCGTGTGCGCCGCCCTTCCCAAGGTCGACTGGACCGACCTCACCACCCCTCTCTCACCGAGCCGGGTCTGGGAGGCGCTCCACGAACAGGCCTGACTGCGGCCGGGGCGGGCAGCGGCCAACCATGCTCGGATACGTTTAACCTGCCACCAAGATGTTTCCAACATTCCTGCCGCTACTGGCATAGGAGGGACACGCTCCATGGGATCTGTTCTGGGAGCCCGCTCTGGAACTGCATACGGGGAGGACTGGGTCCGCACCACGTGCTCGATCTGTATGAACCGCTGTGGCATCCTCGCCCACGTCAACGAAGACGATGTTGTCGACAAGATTCTGGGAGATCCGGCCAACCCGCACAACCACGGCCGGACGTGCGCCAAGGGCGACGCCGGCTTCGAAGGGCTGACCGACCCGGACCGCATCCTGACCCCGCTGAAGCGAACCAACCCCGACCGGGGCGTCGGCATCGACCCCGGATGGGTACCCATCACCTGGGACGAGGCGCTCGACACGATCGCCGACAGGATCCGCGAAACGGTCGCCGACGACCCCGAAAAGATCCTCTACACCAGCTTCGACACCTTCCACCTGAGGGGGGCATTGGCGGCAAGCTGGGTCACCGGAATGGGGATGCCCGGGTACTCGACATGGTCGGCCGCCATCTTCTGCGGCAACAACGTGCACGGCATCGCCTACATGAACCAGAACGCTTTCGAGGGCACTCCCGACCCCAGCTACAGCAACTACATCCTGAACTTCGGCTCGCAGTACGGATCCGTCGTCCACTACGACACGATGAACGCCACCCACGAGATGTCGCAGCGCAGGTCCGACATCAAGCTGGTCTCGATCGACCCGGTCTGCAGCTCCGCCGCTTCCGCCGCCGACGAGTGGGTCCCCATCCGGCCCGGCACAGATGCTGCCCTGCTACTCGGAATGGTCAACCAGCTCATCAACGAACTCGACATCTACGACGCTGATTTCCTCAAGAACTTCACGAACGCCGCCTACCTGGTCGGCCCCGACGGACAGTACGTGCGCCAGCCCGGTGGTGAGAAGCCGTTGGTGTGGGACCAGGACAACGGCGCACAGCCCTTCGACGCCGGCACCACCGGTGCCGCCCTGACCGGCACCTTCGAGCTCGACGGCATCGCCGTGCGGCCAGGCTTCCAGCTGCTCAAGGACCACGTACGCACCTACACGCCGGAATACGTCGAGTCGATCACCACCGTCCCTGCCGAAACCGTCCGCCGGCTAGCCCAAGAATTCGGAGAAGCCGCCCGCATCGGAGAGACGATCGAGATAGACGGCGTAGAGCTCCCCTACCGCCCGGCCACCGTCATCTGGTACCGGGGCCTCTCGGCCCACAAGCACTCGATGCTCAACGGCCTCGCGATCATCCTTCTTCCGACCCTCGTGGGCGCACTCGACGTGCCCGGCGGCTTGCTCGGAGACCCTTGGGGCCTCATTGGCAAGGTGAAGGACCGCACCTACACGGCAACCGCCAGCCCGGAGGGGCTCATCTCACAGGGGTTCATCGGCGGCGGTCGTGTGGGTGGGCTCTACCCACCGCGCAAGGTCCAGGCGCCCCGGACCACCGAGATGTTCGAGTTGATGCCCTGTGCCCCATACGGGACGGTCTTCTCCCTCCTGAACTCCGAGGAGCCCGATCTCTTCGGCGCACCGCCGTTCCCATCGATGATGATCAACTTCCAGAACAACATGATGAAGACGTCCGGTCCTCCTGAGATCGTCGAACGCTTCCTCAAGCGGATCCCCTTCATTGCCTCGATCAACAGGCGGTTCGAGGAGACCACCGAGATGGCCGACATCGTCCTCCCCGACCTCCACTATCTCGAGCGCCTCACCCCCTTCACGTTCCAGCACCTGACGTCCGGCGAGGGTAAGCACGCCGCGTACGGATCCAAGCCCGTCGTTCCACCGCCCATGGAGGGTCCGGTGGCGGACGAGCCTTACGTCGATGCAATGCAGATCTACCTCGAACTGTCGCGACGCAGCGGCACGCTCGGCGACGTCTATGAGGCGTTCAACACCATCGCCAAGCTCAACGACGAATACAGGCTCGACCCGGATGCCCACTATTCCTACTTCGAGATCTGCGACCGATGGTTGAAGAACACCTTCGGACCCGACAAGGGCCTCGACTGGCACCTGGAGGACGGGCTGTGGACCGACGAGAAGACGGTCCAGGAGAAGTACCCACGCCCGTTCTTCGAGGCACGAGCACAGGTCTACTTCGAGTTCATGCTGCGGGCGAAGGACGACCTCGAGCGCAAGGTCGAAGAGCTCGGCATCCCATGGGAGACCGATGACTACCAGCCGCTCCCCGACTGGAAGCCAGGGCCGGCCTACGAACGGACCGCTCCCCACGACCTATTCGTAATCAACATGAAGGTCCCTAACCACGCTCTCTCCCACACGCACAAGAACCCGATCCTCCGCGACCTCTCCAACCGGCACAACGACCTCAAATCCGTGTGGATCCACCCACAGACAGCCGAGGACCGCGGAATCCGCAACGGCGACCGGGTCGAGATCGAAACCGCCCAGGGCCGCCGACAGACGGCGACGGCCCGGGTCACCCAGTTGGTCCATCCCGAGGTGCTGGCCACGCAGGGTTGCGGCGGCGGTTGGACCAACGGCAGCGACAGCGACGAGGTCAACTTCAACGCCCTTCTGAACATCGATGCCGACCACATCGACTTCGTCTCGGGGGCTCTCGACTCCTGCATCGCTGCCACCGTGCGCAAGGTCCCGGAGCCCGGAGGTGCCTCGTGACCCGTTGGGGCATGGTGATCGACATCGGGACCTGTGTCGGATGCCAGGCCTGCACCGTGGCCTGCAAGACCGAGAACCAGTCGCCCCGGGATGCTTGGTACGCCCCGGTCATCGAATGGGAGTCCGGTGTCTTTCCGGACGCGACGCTCAACTACCTGCCGACGCTGTGCAACCACTGTGAGGACGCCCCCTGCGTGACCGCCTGTCCATCCGGGGCGATCACGCGTCGCGACGACGGCATCGTGATCGCCAACGAGGACATCTGCATCGGCTCGCGTGCCTGCATGGCGGCGTGCCCCTACGGGGCGATCAACTTCTTCGAGGACAGCGGCACCGCCTCGCCCCCTGCTGCTTTGGCCGCACCCCAGGAAAGCGTCCCTGAGCGCTACGCTCACGAAAAGCACGTCCACGGTGCGATCTCCAAGTGCAACTACTGCGCACCCCGCATCGACTACGGGGTTGAACACGGCCTGGAGGTAGGCGTCCATCCCCTCGCAACACCGGCATGTGTCGTCTCCTGCCCAGCCGAGTGTCGGATCTTCGGAGACCTCGACGACCCAGAAAGCAACGTCAGCCGGTACCTGACGGAGAAGGGGCCGGGTGAGGTCCTGAGGCCCGACGCCCGGACCGACCCGAAGACAAAGTACGTGAACCTGCAATGAGCAACGTGGACCTGTCGCCCGGTAGCAGGGAGATGCCCCTCCCCCAGAACTCCTTCATGGACCAGTTCAACCTCGAGGCACACACCCAGAGGGTCTGGGACCTCAGCCACGCCGTCTGGTTCACGCTCATGGGGTTGGGCGGCGGCGTGTTCCTGGCCGGGAGGATCCTCAACCTGACCGATGACCTCGGTCACTGGCTCGGAATACCGATGGTCGACATCGTCAGCTTCGTCGCGATCGCCATCGGTGGCCTGATCCTGGTCGCCGACCTGGGGCGGCCCCTTCAGTTCTGGAGGGCCTTCGCCAACATCCGTACGAGTTGGATCAGCTGGGGCGCCTGGTCCGACCTCGTGTTCCTGACCGTGGCCGGCCTGCTCGTCCTGCCGGCATTGACCCTCGGTGGCTCACAACCGTTCAACGGACTGGGTTGGGAACCCGACGGTAGTGACGCGACCGGCCTGGCCCTCGAGATCATCGCTGGTGCGGCTGCCGTCATCGTCATGACCTACGCAGGGGCCGTCCTGGCCAGACCACGATCCATCCCCTACTGGAACTCGCCCGCTGTACCCATCCAGTTCCTCCTGTCGTCCGCCGCCATGTCCCTGGCGACCGTGCTGGTGCTTATGGCGATCAACGACCAGCCGATCAGCGGCGGCCATATGGCCCTCCTCGGCACCCTGACGGCCAGTCTGCTGGCCACCATGACCGTCCACCTGTCGACCCACCGTGACGCACCAGGCAAACAGCAGAGCCTCGACAGCCTGTTGCGAGGTCCCCACCGGAGGGTCTTCGTCGGGATGGTCCTGGTCGTCGGAACTCTCATTCCGGCCTTGCTGGCGTTCATCGGCGCTGGTGTACCCGGGGCCCGGGCAGCGCTGTCGATGATCGCATTCGCCCTACTGGTACCGGGAGGGCTCCTGCTGCGGCTAACCACCCTGAGGGTCGGAATCTTCCCCCCGGTCCACATCCCGTCGAGTCGACAGTGAGCGCTCAGGCCGGTACGCCGGGTGCCACGACCACGGAGATCTCCTTCTTCGGCACCCTGAGGAAGCGCTTCGGTTGCCGCGACCTCCACCTCTAGTTTGATTCCCCGACCGTCACGATCCTTTCCATACTGGAGCGGCTCATCGAGATCCAGGGTGAGGACCTGCGCGAGTGGCTGATCAGCGACTACGGCTGGGTCGGCTCGCGCTGCATGATAAAGGCGCTCATACTCGACCCCTACGGGTGCCTCCGGGCGCGGACTCAAACATGGACCTGATTTCCGGAGGATAATCCCACACTCCAGGAGACGCAGCGACAGACCCGGCCTGCGCCTCGGGTGATGGGTACCATCTGCTGGCAAGAAGCAGGCAAGAGTCAGACCCATGCTTGGAGGGACAGGAACGTGCTACAACATGCTGCCGAGGAGGCTGTCCGTGGCCTTGAGGACGCCGGGATCGACTTCGTCTCCGGGTTGCCCGACGGTTGGCAGCGCAATGTCCACGAGCTGGTCGAGGGGAACGACAGGTTCCAGTACGTCCCGGTGTGCAACGAGGGGGTGGGCTTTTCGATGTGTGCCGGTGCGTGGCTCGGTGGCAGGAAACCAGCCCTCATCATGGAGAACAGCGGCCTACGAGTAGCTTCGGAGTACATTGCCCGAATCTCTCTCGGGACGGGTGTGCCGGTCACCCTTCTCTGTTCGTACCGGGGCGACGTCGGCGAGACGGAGCACTGGGGGATCCCCCATGGCATCGTGGCCGAGCCGCTACTGCAGGCGCTGCGCATCAAGTACCTCGTCGTCCGCCGGGTTGACGAATTGCGCCAGGCGATAATGCGAGCCCACCGCATCTCGGAGGCGCAACTGCACCCGGCCGCCGTGCTTATCTCCGGCGACTGCGTGTGGGACGACGGAGGTAGTCGTTGATGACTCTCCACCGCAGCGACTGGCTGGCACGGCTTGCGACGGCACTGCCAGACGATTGCTTGGTCATGTCCACCTATATCGGCGCTGTTTCCTTCGAATGGGCCCACCACACCGACGAACACCCACGGACCGGGCACCTCGGGCAGATGGGCGATGTGATCGCCCTGGCGTTGGGACTAGCCCTGGCCCTCCCACATCGCAAGGTGGTCTGTCTGGACGGTGACGGTTCGGTGCTGATGGAGTTGGGACAGCTCGTCGCCATGGGGCAGCACGCTCCCGACAACCTCGTGGTGTTCGTGGTGGACAACGGCGTCTACGAGTCCATCGGGTGGGGCGATTCGGGACGACGTGCAACCGCCACAGCAGGCAGGGCCGACCTGGCTTCGATCGCAGCGTCCTGCGGCGTGCCCTACACCGCCGACATCTCCACACACGACCAGCTCGACACCGAGATCAAATTGGCCTTCTCCCGCAACCTGTGCAGCTTCCTCAACGTTCGCACCGAACCCGGCCACTCACGGGTAGAGCCCCGACGCACCGACGGCATCGAGGACAAGTACCGATTCGTCCGCTATGTGGAGCAGCTCGAGGACATCTGGATTACCGGGGTGCCGCCCCAGGACCTCGGCCTCATGGAAGACCTGAGCCCCGGCTGACTGCGCCCCAGTGCTCAGCACACGAACGAGACGAGCTTCTTCTCGAGGAACGCCTCTAGGCCATCGTGGCCCCCCTCGCGGCCGAGCCCCGACTCCTTGAACCCGCCGAACGGCGCTGTCGGCGAGGCCGGCATGGGGTCGTTTACCCCAACCATCCCGAACTCCAGCTTCTCCGAGGTCCGCATCGCCCGGCCGAGATCCCGGGTGTAGACGTACGCTGCCAGTCCGTAGCGGCTTTCGTTGGCGCGTCCGATGACCTCCTCCTCGGTCCGGAAGGTCAGCACGGGAGCCACCGGTCCGAAGGTCTCGTCCCTGGCGCACAGCATGTCGTCCGTGCATGCGGACAGGACCGTGGGCTCGAAGAAGTACCCGCCTGGGTAAGCCTCCACCCGACCTCCCCCGGTCGCGACGGTGGCTCCCCTGTCTACGGCGTCGGCGACGTGGGCCATGACTTTCTCGAATCCGTCGCCGTCTATGAGCGGGCCAACGTCGACGCCCTCCGCATCGCCGGGTCCGACCCTGAGCTTCGACACTGCTTCGGTGAGGCAAGCCGTGAACTCCTCGGCAACCGCTTCCTGGACGAAGATCCGGTTGGCGCAGAGGCAGGACTGGCCGTTCACCTGGAACTTCGATATCAACACGCCGGCGACTGCAGCATTCAGGTCAGCATCGTCGAACACGATGAATGGCGCCTGTCCACCGAGCTCCAACGACACCCTGGCGAGGTGGGTGGCAGAGGCCCTCACCAGGAGCTTCCCGACTTCGGTGGATCCCGTGAAGGTGATCTTGCGGACCCTGTGGTCCTCGAGCAGGGGTCCAGCCAGGGGCCGAGGGTCGGCGGAGGTCACTAGGTTGCAGACTCCCGCCGGCACCCCGGCACGATCTATTGCCTCGAACAGGGCGACCGCCGACAGGGGTGTCTGCTCGGCGGGCTTGACCACGATCGTGCAGCCGGCAGCCATCGCCGGAGCGAGCTTGCGGGCGATCATGGCGACTGGGAAGTTCCAGGGGGTGATGGCAACGGCCACTCCTAGGGGCTTCTGCTGGACAATGAGGCGCTTGCCGGGAATGTGGGTTGGTATGACCTCGCCATAGGAGCGGCGGCCCTCCTCTGCGAACCAGTCGAGCCACTGGGTCGCGTAGCGCACCTCGAACAGGGCCTGGCCACGAGGCTTGCCCTGTTCGGCGACGATGATGTCGGCGATATGGTCCAACTCGGCGAGCAGTTCGGCGGAGATCCGACGGATCACCACCGCCCGGTCCTCGGCCGTACTGTCGGCCCAGTCCCCAACGGCACGATGGGCGGCACCAATCGCCGCCGTGGCCACCTCCGGGCCTGCATCTGCCGCAACGCCTACCACGTCACCGGTGGCCGGGTTCGTCACTTCGAACGTCGCAGGGGTGGAGACCCACTCAGCGTCTATGTAACAGCCAGCCTCCACGGGTTGCTCATAGCTCATGTCCTGCTCCTGTCCTACGCGTTGCCAGCGGCGGGACCTGTCCTCCAGAGTGCATGCATGTCGAGGAGGTCAGCGCTCCTCTCGCGAATAGGGCACTGCAAGGCCGCCAGGCGCGCTTGTAGATCGGACTCGGCGGCCGGATCTTGCCGCACCGGCCGGAATAAGGATCGCCACGATAGTTACCAGGTAGGGGATCATTGACAGGAAGAAACTCAGATCCCGAGGCCCCAGGAACGGAAGGTTCCAGTTCCTGGCCTGCGCCGTCATTCCAAGCGAGATCATGGCCCCATACAAAAGCGCTCCAGCTACGACTCGGAAAGGCCGCCACGCTCCGAATATGACGACCGCCAGGGCGATCCAACCCCGTCCGCGTGCAATGTCTGGGGCCCACATCGGCGTGAAACTCAAGACCATGTACGCACCGCCTGCGCCGGCGAGTGAGGCTCCGGCGACCGAGTAGCCAATGCGTGCCCAGGTGACGTTCACCCCGGCGGCGTCGGCCGAGGCCGGGTTTTCTCCGACCGCCTTCATGTTCATTCCATGTCGTGTTCTGAACAGAAGGAACCAGAAAGCAGCCGGCAAGAGGATGTAGGCGACGTACACGACGGGGTCATGGAAGAAGAAGGTTTCCAGGAACGCGTTGGAGGTAAACCTTCCACCAGGATTGATCTCCGCGAAAAGCGTCCTGATAGGAGTCCCATTGCGGTTCACGCCCAACTGGTTGGATAAACCAATCCCGCCGATCGCCAAGGCAAGTCCTGCCAGGACTTGGTTCGCGCGAAAGACCACGACAACGACGGCAAAGACGGCTCCGGCCATCGCAGCTGCGACCATCCCGATCAGCATCGAGATCCACGGACTACCGACTCCCCATTCCGTAGCTGCGATCACGGCGTAGACCGCACCGATGCCGATCAAACCTTCCTGGCCGAGATTCAACACGCCTACCCGCTCGGCGAGCATGACGCCAAGAGCACATAGGACTACGACGGTGCTAGCTGGTATTGCCACCTTGACAAGACTGAGGAGGGCGTTATCGACCATTCCAAAGATCACGTCGATCTCCTAGCTGCTACCTCAGATTCGGCGCGAACCAATCGGTATCTAGCCGCCATCTCTCCTACCGCAACACCGATGAGGATGATCCCGTAGAGGGCGAGAACGATATAGACCGACAGTCCTCGAGTCTGCAGGACCAAGCCGGAGTAGAACATGCCAGCAATCAGGAATCCTCCAACGACCAAGCCCAGAAACGACCCGGCGGCGATGGCTGCGACGATGAACCCGGAGAGTCCGTACTGCGCTGAGAATCCTGAGTTGAGTTGCTGTGCCCCTGGCGAACCTGCCAGGTGGATCATCCCTCCTAATCCTGCAATAGCACCAGTTACCAACATCACGGCGACAACTCGCCGGGGAACGTTTATCCCAGCGAAGGCGGCCGCCTTCGGGTTCCCTCCAATCATGTCGATTTCGTAGCCGGCCCTCGTCGAACGAAAGACCCACCAGAGTGCGCCGGCAATGACCAGTGGGAAAAGCAACGCGATGGTAAGAGACTCCGTACCCGGAATTTTCGGAAGGGTGTCTTTAATCGCTTCGGTGGATTGGATCGCCCAGGCACCCTCGTCCCTCCAAAAGCCCAGGGAGGCCCAAGCGCAGAGTTGTACAGCGACGAACCCTGTCAGGAGCGTGGTGATGATCTCGTTGACACCCCAGTAGGCGCGTGCCAGCGCAGGGATGAGGATCCATGCTGCCCCCGCAAGCGTGCTGGCCGCAGCCATAGCAAGCAACATCACCCACCCTGGTGCGTTCAGGTTGATTCCGACACCGACGGCGGCAAAGGCTCCAACTAGGAACTGGCCATCGGAGCCAATGTTCCAGATGCGCATACGCAACGACAGAGCGACTGCAAGTGCGGTCATGAGTATCGGTATTGCGCGGAGTGCGACGCCCTCGATTCCTCTCTGTCGACTGAAGATCGCGTCCAGTGCCTGCCAGAGGATCCACGCCGGATTGCGTCCGGTGAAGGCGAGGACCAGCGCACTTAACACCAGCGCGCAAAGCGCTCCAGCTACTCGGCAGAGGGCTGCGCGGCGAGGATCGAGGTCCAGTTGCCGCTCAAGCCGGAAGGACCTCACCGTAGAGAGTCCGCATCTTGGTGGCCGCCCATCAGGATGCCGATCTTGTCTCGGTCGGCATCCGCACTGTCGAAGACACCTACGATCTTTCCTTCGTACATCACGGCGACACGGTCGCTCATCAAGAGGATCTCGTCCAGGTCGTCAGAGATCAGGAGAATGGCGCAACCCCCATCACGCAGGTCGAGCAGGGTGGATTGGACCTCTTGGGCCGCGAGCACGTCCAGCCCCCGAGTTGGTTGAGACGCAATCATCACTTGGTCAGCGACGGCTGCCTCGCGGTGGGCGATCAGTCGCTGCTGGTTGCCTCCAGAGAGTTCTCCGACGGTGGCATGCAGGGAGCGTGTTTGAACCCGTCCAACATTGACCAGTCGTTCCGCAAAGGCTGTTACAGCACCCCGGTCAAGGCCGATCCCGGTCGAGAACTCGTCACGCCGATAGTGGCGTAGAACAGCGTTGTCTTCTACGGAGGCGGGTAACACCAGCCCCATGCCAATCCGGTCCTCTGGGATGTGGCCCACCCCGTGGTCAATCACAACCCGAGCTGGAGCGTTGGTGAGGTCCTGGCCGGCGACATGGACGCTGCCATGATCTGTCACGCGCATTCCGGCGAGAACCTCCGCCAGCTCCGTTTGCCCGTTCCCGGAAACGCCGGCAATCCCGAGGATCTCTCCTTCTCGCACCGAGAGGTCCACCTCACGCAACGCAATTAAGTCGCGATCGTTGCGGGCCGTAACCTTGGAAATCTCAAGGGCGACTTTGCCATCGACCTTTCGGTGCGTCACGTTGATTTCATCGGACTCCCCGGTCATGAGGAGTGCCAGCTCACGTATCGTCGCTCCCTCTGTCGGGCGCGTAGTCTTCTTGACCCCACCTCTCAGCACAGTTATTCGGTCGGAGACGTCAAGCACCTCCTTCAATTTGTGGCTGATGAACACAACGGATCGGCCACCGTTGACAAGACGACGGAGCACGTCGAAAAGCTCCGTCGTCTCTTGTGCTGTGAGGACGGCTGTTGGCTCATCAAGGATCAAGATTCGTGCCCCGCGAGCCAGAACACGCAGAATCTCAACTCGCTGTTGTTCTCCGACCGAAAGTTGCCAGATGTAGGCCGTTGGGTCGACATGGAGCCCAATCTCGTCCATGAACCGTTTGGCACGCGCCGCAAGAGCTCGGCGCGTACACACCTTTGGGGTGTCCTCCCAACCGAGATGAAGGTTCTCCGCTACCGTCATCGGCTCCACGAGCCGGAAGTGTTGATGGACCATCCCTATACCGGCGGCGATGGCCTGCGACGGAGTGCGGAACTCGCGAGGCGAGCCATCAACTAGGACCTCACCGGCGTCCGCCCGGTAAAGGCCCGCGAGGACGTTTGAGAGCGTGGTTTTCCCCGCGCCGTTCTCACCTAGCAGGGCATGCACTTCACCCTGGATTAGGTCAAAATCGACCCCGTCGAGCGCCGAGATGCCTCCAAACGATTTGGAGATCCCTCGCGCCTCAAGGGCTCGGCCTGTCGAACCCTCTGTCACTTAACGTCCGACGCGCTCAAGGCACCCTGATCGTGTTGTATGTGGCCGCCAGGAGATTAGATCCCCGAGACTCCTTCAACGGCGTAGCTCATCAAGTATGCGTCCTGCTCGTCGAGGAACTCGCCAGCGGGAAGACGCTCTACCCCAGTGTTGTCGACCAGGGGTCCTTCGTAAACGTGGCGAGCACCGCTCAGGATTTCCTTGTCTACCTCTGCAACGGCATCTCGGACCTCTTGAGGAACCTGGTCGCCCCACTCGCCGAGTGGACAGTCGAGAAGGTGCGGTTCGGGCTTGGCTGGGGGTGCCCAAGTGCCGTTCAAGACGGCCTCAACCTGGGAAGTGTAGAAGGGCCCGAACCCGTCGAGGTTGAAGTTGTTGACGTACTTGGTGGGCGCTGCCGACCGGAAGTCGAGATTCCAGTAGCCGGTCCAGACTCCCGCCGCCTCTGCTTTTATAAGGAACGTCGGCTCGTCCATGACACCGAACAGGAACTCGACTCCTTGGCTGAGAAGCGCATCAGCGGCGATTGCGGCGTTCTGCGGATCGAAGTAACTGCTGATCAGAACACTCTGCATCGTGGCCTTCGGGTTGACCGAGCGGGCCCCCAGAAGCATCGGGTTGACGTCGTTGAAAAATGTCGCGCTCGGAAAGGCACCGATGTAACCCATCGTCCCATTCGGGGTGAGAAGACCGGCAGCAACACCCAACAGGTATGCGGTCCTCTCATGTGCCATGTAGTAGGCGGCGGTGTTCGCGGTGTAGTTGTGGCCGTTGCATTCCACGTACTTGGTGCCGGGGTTCGCTGCAGCGACGTCGCTGAGCAGCTGTGAATACTCCGTGTTCGCGAAGATGATGTCGTTGCCGTCGTCGGTCAATTGTTGGAACAACTGGTTCGTAGACGCATCGAAGCCGATGTTCGGGGTGAAGGCTGTCTCAACCTTGCTCCCGAGAGCGGCTTCAACTGTCTTTCGACCGTCATCGTGGGCCTGTGTCCAGCCGTTGTCATCGGGCGGTCCGATGTAGACCCAGTGGGCCTTAACCTTGTCCAACTTTCCAGTGGAGACACCGGTGTCGTCGGAGCCGCATGCAGCCAAGACCGCTGGGCCGACGAGTGCACCGGCCACGCCAAGTCCCGATAGTTGCAGCACACGTCGGCGGCTGATGGAAGCACTCGGCGGCAGCAGCAACTGGTTGGCGTGATTGTTATTCATCTCATCTCCCCTGGGGCGAGCCCTATGAAGTTTGTATTTCCATATCGGAATCTTTGAAGTTGGACCAAACATAGCTACTGGATCTGGATGTCGCCAGCGTTGTCCTCAGTGTGTTCGACCCACTAAACGACCTCTGCAGCAAGTTCGTCGAATTCCTGAGTCCACTCCCGGCGCATTACCTGTTTGGTCGACTCATCCAACCACGAACCGTCGATCCCGTTGAGCATGCACTGGCGGAAGTCTTCTACGGTGAAACCCATGTGCTCCGCTGCGACGATGTAGTCCTTGGTTGGGTCGGTCCTAAACATCGGAGGGTCGTCACAGTCGAGGGAGATCTTGAGTCCGAACTCACGCATCTGCCTGAGTGGGTGTTTGTCGAAGTCGTCTTCGAAGTAGACCCATGCCGTCGACACCGGGGTACAGGTGAAGAGCACGCCCTCGTCCCGGCAGCGCTTCATGATTTCGGTGCTCTCGACGACGTGGTACCCGTGATCGACACGCTCACAGCCCAACAGGTCGAGACATGTCTCGATATTTCGTGGTGAGGCGTCTTCAGCTTGATGCGCGGTGAGATGTAAGCCAGCTGCCGCAGCCATCCGATAGGCCTTCCAGAACCGCTCGGGTGGGAACTCGGCTTCCGCATAGTCCATTCCAATCCCGATGACCTCGTCCCGCCTATGTTCGAGGACGGTTTCTACCATCGCAACGCCCAACTCGGGACTCTCCATGCGGTTGATTGCAGCAATTAACCGGCATTCGATGCCGTGGTCGGCGCGGGCAGCGTTGATGCCATCGATGAGACCATCGACGCAGGACTCGTAGTCGACACCGGCTGCCATGTGGGTGGTCGGGTTGAAAGACATCTCCCGGTATCGCACGTTATGTTCTGCGGCCTCGGTGAGTGTCTCGTAACAGATCCGTTGGAAGTCTTCTCGATCGATGACCGCGAGCGCGCTGTTGTCGTACATGTGGAGAAACTTGTAGATGTCCGGATAGTCGTAGAGATCCTCGGGCTCCTCAAAGGGCGGCAGCTCAACACCGTGCTTTCTGGCGAGGTCCACGACTGTGGTGGCTTGGATCGATCCCATGAGATGTAGGTGAAGGCTGACTTTCGGGATTGCCTTTAGAAATTCCTGAAGATTCATGACACCCCTTCTTATGTGGTCGAACGACTGTCCGACCTTATGTGGCCGAACGACTGCCCGACAGCGACTGGAACCAATACGGACCAATGAGGTTGCATCCGATGAGGATCATGATGAGCAAGTTGGTAACACCGGGGTGCGAAGTCATAGCGGGGCTTCCAGAACAGCGATGCACCCCTCAGGAGTCGCTTCGATCGGGTTGTTCCTCATCAGGTAGCTCTGCATCGCCTCCTCTGTGACAAGACTGAATCTACCCCTGCGTCCTTGAGCCCGTGGCCATTCCAATTCAGCGTTCAACTCGGCGACTTTTTGCCCATCGAGACCGGCCACGGACTCGTCTTCTCCGTAGCAACGAATGCTCACCTCACCCATGCTGTCTTATGCAGCGTGGGTGAGTAGTTGAAGTTGAGTGTGGCCGGCATGAGGGTGGCGCCTAGGTAGACGTGATGGATGTCGTAGTGGTAGCCAATGGGGCATAGCGATTGCATGGAGACCGTTTATGCACATTGATGACGCACTGCGCCGGATGCCCAAGACCGAACTCCATCTCCACCTAGAGGGTGCGGTGGACTCCGCCACGTTTGCTGAGCTTGCCACTAAACACGGGCTCGAATTGCCGCCGCATGATAAGGCGTCAGACCTCTACGAATACGACAGCTTGGCCGACTTCTTGGCGGTGTATTCGTTGGTGTGCCACTCAATCCGAGACCGCGACGACTTTCAGCGGGTGACCTACGAGTGTTTGCAGCGCTGCGCTAAGAGTGGCGCGAGATATGTCGAGTTGTTCTTTAGTCCGGAGTCACACCTCGAGATTGGCGTCGACTACAGCACGATGCTGGACGGAGTGCTCCAGGGTATGGAAGACGTCGAAGCCGACCTCGGATTGATCAGCAATCTAGTGCCTGCGATTAACCGTGAACTTGGCGGCGAACGAGCGGTGGAGTTCGTACGGATGGTGGCAAATGACCGTCGAGCACGGGTAATCGGTGTAGGTCTGGACTTCAACGAGTTGGGCCATCCTCCGGAAGATTTCGTCGATGCGTTCCGACTGGCAGCCGAGGTTGGGCTACACCGCACCTCACATGCTGGCGAAGTCGGTCCCGCTCGGAACGTCCGCAACGGCGTCGAGTTGCTTGACTGCCAAAGGGTCGACCATGGGTACAACATCGTTGACGACCCTGCGTTAGTTGCTGAGTGCGTTGCCAGCCAGATTCCCTTTACCGTGTGCCCAACGACCACGACCTACACCAGCTCGTTCCGCAACCTCGCATCGCCGGATCACGCAATTCGTCAGATGGCCGAGGCTGGGTTGAAGCTCACGATCAGCTCTGACGACCCACCGATGTTCGGCGTTGATCTGGCAATGGAGTACTGCACCCTCCACCACACCATGGGTTTCACCCCTGACGAACTAAAGGTATTCGCGCTCAACGGCATCGATGCCGCCTGGATTGACGACCATACGAAGTTGGAATGGCGGGATGCTTGGAGCAGCGAGATAGACGAGCTTCTGGCTCAGGTAGTTTGAACCAAGAGTGAAGTCACAGCCAGCTAGGACACTTCTTGCGTCGGAGGATTAAAGCCGGACGGCCACCTGGTTGCTGCATCGTGGCTAACTCCACCGAGTTTGGCATCGTCGAGAATCGCATTTGTCAAAATCGCGCCTGATAAATCTGCGCCACGCAGATCGGCGTCCTCCAAATTCGCGTCGTTTAGACGAACGAACCGGAGGTTCGCGTTGACCAGACAAGCGTCAACAAGATTTGCGCCCTCCATGATTGCCCCTTCGAGGTCGGCCGCGCGCAGTTGAGCACTCTTCAGGTAGGCGCCCGAAAGGTTGGCTCCTTGAAGGTTGGCCGACACGAGATAGGCGAATTTTAAGGTGGCGCCTGTCAGGTTGGCCCCCCTGAGGTCCGAGTTGGCGAGATTTGCTCGAAGGGTTGCGCCTCTAAGGTCGGCCCCGGAGAGATCCTGATCCTGCAGCAGGGCATTTGTCAGGTCGGCGCCCGGTTCGATGACGTAGCCATTGACCCTCATCTTGGCACCATAGCGAGTGACCCTGTTGATTCAGTTCGGTCGCACAGGGCTAATAAATGAGATATCTAATAAACTCACCGGTGGGTTCATGACCTGCGTCGAATCGAAGCTCACGGCAGAGACAGTTAGAGCCGCGACCAAGGTGCCCCAAAGGAGATCGAGGTAATGGCCTTACAGTTCGCGAGCCTCTGGATCCGAATAGCGCGACTCTTCTCTCTCGATCTTTCAGAAATGCCACCAAACAAGCTTGGACTGACAGTTGATGTAACTGTCAGCCGACATGAGCATTCAACTCCATGTCGACGCCTGGGACGGTTACGGTGGCTGAATTGATGGAGATGGGCGAGTTCATTGAGGGAATGCCCAAAGCTGAACTCCATATGCACATCGAAGGGGCACTCGAGCCCGAGCAGAAGTTTGATCTAGCTGCGCGAAATGGCCTGTCCTTACCGTATAAGAGTGTGCAGGACGTCATCGCTTCCTACGACTTCGATGACCTGAGTTCATTTCTCGCCGCCCGATACGAGGGTGACACAGTTCTTGTGACTGAGAGAGACTTCTATGAGTTAGGCATGGCCTACTTTGAGAAGGCCAGTGCAGAGAATGTCATCTATGCGGAAATCTTTTTCGATCCCCAGGCCCATACAAGCCGTGGCATCGAATTCTCAACAGTGATTGACGGTCTGCATCGTGCCCAGGACGATGCCGCCAGCCAACTGGGGATCGAATCCCAGTTGATTATGTGCTTCTTGCGCGACATGAGCGCCGAGTCAGCCGCTGAAGCCCTAAAGCAGGCCGAGCCGTACCGCGATTGGATCGTCGGCGTCGGGCTTGACTCAGATGAGAAGGGCAATCCACCTACGAAGTTCAAAGAAGTCTTCGAGGCCGCTAAGCAGGACTACCGATTGACGATGCACTGCGATGTCGACCAGGAGAACTCAGTGGATCACATATGGCAGGCCATTGACGAGATCGGGGTTGAGCGGATCGACCACGGGATCAACTCTTTGGAAGATGACGCTCTGGTAAATGCGATCGTCGATCGCGGGATCGGTCTTACGGTGTGTCCGGTCTCAAACGTTTTCGTAGTACAAGACAGCAGATCAGTTGAACTGAAGACGATGCTCAATCGGGGGATGTGCGTAACGGTCAACACTGACGACCCTGCGTATTTCCTAGGGTATATGAACGAGAACCTCAAGGTCGCACAGTACGAAGGATCTCTCACTACTGAAGAAGTCGCCCAACTCATGCGAAACGCCTTCACAACCAGTTGGGCCTCCGAAGAGGCAAAGACAAGGTACCTTCTTCAGCTTGACGAATACGTAGCGGCTGCCGGCGTCTAGGGCTGCTTCGGCGCCTTCCGGATTAGTTTCCGGACTACGGGAGGTGTCAGTGGCATCTCCGTGATCTCGATACCGAACTCTTTGAGGGCATGGCTGACCGCGTTCCCAATAGCCGCCATCCCGCCAATCACTCCACCCTCACCAACCCCCTTCACACCTAGGGGCGAGATCGTTTCTTCAGCCCTGATCCATTTGGAGTGTGCGGCTGATTTATTGGAACACGCGAGCATGGCAACGACCTGTTGACTCTGTCACTCCCTCCCCAGAGAAGAGCCACTTGCCTAGATTTGAGGAACATTTTTTCCTAAATCGGTGGCCGGACTCGGCGTATTCCCGTGAAGCGCTGAACGACGCTCAAAGAGTTCCTCGGCCGCGCTCTGAGCTCGCACTGCGACGTCGGCAACGTCAACGGAGATGACCTCGCCGTCTTCAACCAAGTGCTGGCCTTTTACCCAAACGTTGCTCACGTCGCGCGCACTTGCGGTAAAGACAAGGTGTGCTGGCGCATTGAAATATTCGCCGTGTAGTAACGGAACGAAATGCAGGCTTCGGAGGTCCACCATGACGATGTCGGCATCCTTACCCTCCTCAAGGGTGCCGGTAACTTCATCGAGTCCGAGTGCTTTTGCACCTTCTCTCGTGGCCATGTCAAGAATGTCCCACGGTTCTCCGACCGTCGGATCAAGGGTGCTCACTTTCCACAAAAGCGAGGCAAACTTCATCTCCTCAAGCATGTCGAGGTTGTTGTTCTCTTTCTCACCGTCTGTGCCCAGAGCGACTGTCAATCCTTGTTCTCTGTAGTAGCCGACGCGGGCTGGACCAGATGCAAGCTTCATGTTTGAACACGGGCAGTGAGTAACCGACGTCCCGGTCTGGACTAGTAGTTGCACCTCCCGATCGTCGAGCCACACCCCGTGGGCGATGACGGTGTCGCTACCGAGAATGCCGCGGTTAAACATCTCCTCAATCGGTCGCCTGCCGAACTGCCGCAAGCACTCTTGTACCTCCCAAATTGACTCGGAGGAATGGGTGTGGATGCCGGTTCCAAACTCATCAGCAAGCGATGCTGCTCCCCGAAACATCTCAGGTGAGCAGTAGAAGATGTGCTCAAGACCCACCCACGACCTCACGCGTCCGTCAGCCGCTGTGAGGTGCGACTCCAGAAGCCGACGATTGGTCTCGAGAGTTTCAAAGTAGTCGTAGCGATCCGCGGTATACGGCGCAAGGGTTGCTCGAATCCCAACCGCATCTGCTGCCGCCGCTGAGCCTTCCATGAACCGCCACATGTCCAGGACCGACGTTGTGCCTCCGCGTAATCCCTCTGTGTACGCCATGAAGGACGCTGCCTGCGCTATCTCCGGTGTGAGCGCCCGGTGCATCGGGTCGATGTGATTCTCCAGCCATTCCCAGAGAGCTAAACCTTCTGCTGTTCCCCGAAGTAGTCCCGAATGGAGGTGGCAGTTGTGCATGCCGGGCATCACCACCTGCTTAGATGCATCCACAACTTCGACATTGGCCGCAGCTGGGTGTGCCGAGACTTCATCCACGGTTCCGACCGCGGCGATAGACCCGTCAAGCACTAGAACCGAACCGGGATCGTAACTTTGCCTTTGCCCTTCCATTGGAAGAACAACGCCACCCGCTATCAAGAAATTTCGCTCCGTTGGCACAGTTGCCTCCTTCACATCAGAACGTGTCTCTCACGGTCTCATTCTGCCACTCCTCCCTGAGGCGGGGTGAGCGACACCAGAGCCCCAAGATGTAGGTACGCGTAAACGGGCAGCTGGCCCCCTGCCGCATCTCTTTACTCCCTAATCGCCCCTTCAGCGCAGCGGTCATCAAAGTTGTCGGCAAAGGCGTCGCCGACGGCCCCGAACCCTTCTGCCACCTCGCCATGTATCTGAGTCATCGATCCCTCCCGGTTGCCGGCCCGGTTGAGTCTGGCAAACGGCATCGTGAAAGTCCCATTCGTGGTATTGGTCCACGGGGTGAGATTCGAACTCCGCAGGGGGGTCGGAATCTTCCGTAGCCGAGGGTTGTCGTTACTCAAACGGGACGTGACAAGAGCTTCCAAGCGCCGAAGCACCAGGGGACAGAGACAGTCCCCCACCTGAGGATCTATTGGTCGGGCTGCCGAGATTTGAACTCGGGACCTTCGGTCCCCCAGATCGATGCACCCCAAACCGCTGACCTGCGCAAACGTCCGGAAACCGCCTCTGGCCTGCCGTTCTGATTGATCACCGCGATGTCTCGCGGCCTGCAGCACTGAGCCTCACGGCGCATCGCTCGCGACTGTGAGCGACATCAAGACGTGTTCGGACGTTCTGGGTTAACTTCAAGACCTCAGTTGGAAGGCGCTTCGGTCGGAGTAGGCGCTGACGCGTTGGCGATCGCGACCCACACTTTTTGTGGAGTCATCGGCATGTCGAGGTGCTTTACGCCAAGGTGTCGAATCGCATCGATGACGGCGTTTTGTACCGCGGCGGTAGAGCCGATGGCTCCCGACTCGCCGATGCCTTTCGCTCCGAGTGGGTTGTTCGGCGAAGGGGTTTCGTAATGCGTGGTCTCGAATGACGGCACTTCGGGCGCCGAAAGGATCGAGTAGTCGGCGAAGTTAGACGTCAAAAGATTGCCATCGAGGTCGTAGACGATCTCTTCGTACAATGCTTGCGCAACTCCAGCGCCGAGACCGCCATGCACCTGCCCCTCGGCGAGCATTGGATTGATAATGGTGCCAGCGTCGTCGGCCGCGATCAAGCGCAGGAGCTCGACGGATCCGGTCTCTGCATCCACCTCGACCACGGCGATGTTGGCGCCCGACGGATAGGTGGGCGACTCCTGGGCGAACTCGCCCACCGTGGCGAGCGGCACCTCGGTCGCGGCCGCGATGGCCGGCCAATCAATCGAGATGGCGGGTGTGCCGGCAACGGCAAATGTGCCGGTTCCCTGGTCGAACACGACGTCGTCCGCGGTTGCTTCCAACAGTTGCGCGGCGATCAATCTGGCTGCTTCGACCATCTGCTTGGAAGCATCGACCACCGTCGGTCCAAGAACCTGGGTCGTGCGAGCCCCCACGGTGATGCTGCTGTGGGGAATTGTGTTGGTGTCACCTGACCGGAGGGTGATCTGTTCGACGCCCACACCCAGGCCATCGGCGGCGATCATCGCCACCGTGGTTTCGGTGCCTTGGCCCATCGCCGTTGCACCGAAGTCGACCTGGAAAGATCCGTCGTTGAGCAGTGTGACAGCGCCGTATTCGGTCCCTGGGCCGGAGGTCGTTGAGGCCGTGACTTCGACAAACGACGCCACACCGATGCCCAACAGTTTTTTGCTTCCTGACTCTCGACGTGTTGCCTGGTCGGAGCGGAGCTGTTCGTAGCCGGCGATGTCGCAAGCGAGCCGAAGCCCTTCGGCGAATCGCCCGGAGTCATAGACCGAACCCGTCTTAGTGGCGAACGGGAAACTGTCTGGCTCGATGAAATTGCGACGACGCACCTCGACCGGGTCGATGCCCACCTCGGCGGCAAACAGATCGACGGCCCGTTCGAGGGTGGCAATGGCTTCGGGGCGGCCTGCCCCACGAAATGCACCGATGGTGGACGTGTTGGTGAGGACTGTCTCGAACGTATAGGCGACATTGCCGATGTCGTAACAACCCTGGGCCACCATCCCGGTGAGGAATGGAAGAAACCCCGCCCCGGTGGGGGTGTAGCCAGCGTCGACGAGATTGTGGAGGTGATAGTGGGTGATGCGTCCATCGGCGCGACCGCCCATCGTGACCGTGTGGTACTGGGCGCGGCCGTGGCACATCGCCTGCAGGTTTTCAGTGCGCGACTCGACCCACAAAACCGAGCGTTGCACGATTCGAGACAGACACCCCAAGGCGCACTCCTCTAGGCCCGGTCGGGACTTGGCTCCAAACCCGCCCCCAAGATCGGGGACGATCACCCGCACGGATTGGTCCGGTAGGCCGGCCACAACTGCTATCTGCGAACGGGTTGCGTGAGGTCCTTGGGTCGACGACCAACAGGTGAGCGTGTCATCGGCATGCCACTGCGCGGCGGCAACCCGAGGTTCGATCGGCGCAGCGCTCATCCGAGAGTTCGAGATTTCCATCGTGAGGACGACATCGCAGTCCGAGAAGTCAGGAATCGGCGCCTCGGCTAGTGGCATTGCGGACAGTACGTTCGACCGAAGTTCGTCGTACAACGTCGTCGTGTGGGCGCCAGCGCGGCGCGGATTGATCACGGCATCGAGAGGTTCATAATCGACGACGACCGCCTCCGCGGCATCGATCGCCTGGCTGAGCGTGTCTGCCACGATGGCCGCGATGGGTTGTCCGACGAACCGCACCCGGTCGGTCGCGAGTAGGTGGCGTTGCAAGAAGTCGGGCCGCGGGATGGGCGAAAAACCCGGTGGGAGGCGAACGGGAATCGGATTCGCCCCAAGCGATTCGGCGTCGACAACGGCGAGAACGCCAGGCATGCGCCTAGCCTGGTCAAGTTCGACGGCGAGAAGTTTGGCGTGCGCCATGCTCGAACGTGCGAACACCACCGCTGCGGCATCCGGTGGCGCAACGTTGGCCACATATCGTCCTTGGCCGAGAAGAAACCGTACGTCTTCGATGCGTTGTACGCGATTGCCGAGAATGCTCATGGTGTGGGAAACCCGCCTGCTTTGGCGACCAGACCCGGGGTTGAGTGTTGCAGCTCGTATTCCAGCCAGGCCGTGGATTGGATGAGAAGGTCGAGGTCTAGGCCGGTGTCGAAACCCATCTCGTGCAACAGGTAGACGACGTCCTCGGTGGGTACGTTGCCGGTTGCACGTGGAGCGAACGGGGCTATCTACCGGGCCAATGGCGACTGGCGAATGTCGCCTACCCCCTACTTCTCTAGACAGCGTCGAGTTAACGATGGGGGGTCGGATGGGGCCTTGGAAAGGCCGCCTAGCCGAATCTTTCAGGCCCCCACTCAGGCCCCCAGCGCGACAACAGGCCAGACGGTGCTTTCAAGAAACACCGCCTGAACTGCACATTGTTTGTCGGGCTGCCGAGATTTGAACTCGGGACCTTCGGTCCCCCAGATCGATGCACCCCAAAGCGCTGACCTGCACAAACGTCCGGAAACCGCTCCTGGCCTGCTGTTCTAGTTGATCACTGGTTCGCGCTGGTACGCGTTGTTCCGCGATGTCTCGCGGCCTATACGCGGCCTGCCAGAACGGCCTAGTCCTCGAAGATCACTCGCACGGTCTCCTGTATGTAGGCGGGAAAACTGAGCGCCTCCAGTCATTCCTGGCCGAGAACTCCACTGACTGTCTAACCCATCGGTGCTGGACGTCGGGGTCAGAGAAATTGATCTGGCCCAGGAATCCAAGCACGGTACGCTTCTACTTCAAGGCTTCGGTGCTTCGGCCTTTGCGAGCGGGTGCCGATGTCCCCAAACCTACTAACGCCGACAAGCTCGTATCGCTTCGATCGATCTTGTCACGCCTTGAACTGTCAGTTGCTCAACTCGTGATACTCGTGGTGTGCCCATAACAGCGCTCCAGCAGCGCCGCCTCGGAGATGGCATCGCCAGATACTTCACCTACGAGCTCCCCTTCGCGAAGCACCATGACGCGGTGGCAGACCCCGACAAGCTCGCCGAACTCCGAGGAGATGAATAGGACCGAGCGACCCTCGGTCGCCAAGCGCTCCATCAACATGTACACCTCTTGCTTGGCACCGACATCGATGCCTTTAGTTGGCTCGTCGAAAATGAACACGTCCGCGCCTGACTCCAACCATCGCCCAAGGATGAGTTTCTGCTGGTTGCCGCCTGACAACCAATCCGCGGGACTCTGGTCAGACGCGGTCTTGATATCAAGCGACTCGATAGCTCGCTTCGCTGCCTCGCGCTCGAGCAGGGGCGAGGGCAGAGGAAGCGAGGACGTGTGGCGATGCTGGCGCAGCGTCCCAATGGTCACGTTTCGTCGGACGGAGAAGTCTCGGATCAGGCCCTGGGTCCGTCGATCCTCGGGCAACAGGACGATGCCGGCATCGAGCGCATGACGGGGCTCGGTGATCTGGCACTCGACCCCGTTGACTTCGATGTGCCCGCTGCTACGACGATCGGCTCCGAATACAGCACGGACCAGTTCGGTCCGTCCTGCCCCGACGAGCCCGGCCAAGCCCAGGATCTCACCCTTGCGGATCTCGAAAGTCACGTCGGAGACCTTGCCAGTGACATTCAACCCGGTTACGCGCAACGCGACCTCTGTGTCGGGTGGGCCACCGACCCCGTGGCTCTGGCGACGCTCGTTGGCGGTTGCGCTCGCGTCGGCACCGGTGATCTCCTCGATAAGCGTCCGCACGTCAAACTCGGACACAGGGTGATCGGCCACTAGGGCGCCGTCGCGCATCACTGCAACACGGTCGACCAACTCGAAGATCTCCTCGAGCCGATGCGACACGTAAACCACACTCACCTTGTGTGCCGCGAGGTCCTTCAGCACTGTGAACATGTGGCTAATCTCTTCGTCCGTCAGAGATGCGCTGGGCTCATCGAGAACCACCAACCGGGCGTCAGTGAGCAGGGCTCGGGCGATCATCACCAACCGCTGCTCGGCAACGGAAAGTGAGCCAATCGGGGCTCTCGGATCGATCCCGCCACCCAGCCGTTCGAGCACCTCGGCTGCCTTCGCGTGCATCTTGCGGAAGTTGACAAAGAGACCGCCCCGACGTGGGTAGCCCAAGCCGAGCTCGACGTTCTCGGCGACAGACAGATCCGCTACCACAGACAGTTCCTGATGCACGAACGACATGCCACGAATCGTCGCCTCGTGAGGATGGTCCAGCGTGAGAGAAGCGCCATCGAGCACGATCTCGCCTTCGTCTGGGCGGCTCGCGCCCGCGAGGATCTTGATCACGCTGCTCTTGCCCGCCCCATTCTTACCCACGAGGCCCAGGATCTCGCCCTCGTTGAACTGTAGAGACACGTGATCGACAGCCCGGACACCGGGGTAGTCCTTGACCAGGCCCCGAGTTTCGAGGAACGAGTTCACCGCCGCCTCACCACGAGCTGGCTCAACAAGACGCCCAATAGGAGGATCACACCCTTAGAGATGTTAATCCACGAGTTGGCGATCTGCATCTGGAGCAGGCCCACCTCAACGGTGCGTAGGAACACGACACCAACGAGTGTTCCCGGCGCGTTGAACTGGCCCGGACGGAACACAGCTGCCCCGAGGAATACCGCGGCATAAGCGTCGAGTAAGAACGCAGTACCCAGATCGGATCGAGTCCCACCGATATTGGCGACCAATAAGATGCCGACAATCGTGGCCGAAAGGGCGACGACGATGAACCCGATAGTTCGAATCCGTCGCACTCGAATACCGGCGAGGCGAGCTGCCTCGCGGTTTCCGCCGATGGCGTACATGAATCGGCCCAGCTCGGTTCGGTCGAGCATGAGCCACACCAGCAGGAAGAACGCGATGCCAATGAAGAAGGGCAACCGCATATTCTGGATGACCTTTGTTTCGTCGAGGTCAAGGAACGACTGGACCTCGAGCCCGCTGATGGACCGATTCTTGGTCCACAACGTCTCGATACCGAACAGAATTGTGCCCGCTGCCAGCGTGATCACAAACGACGAGGCATTGAGATACGCCACGAAATAGCCATTGGCCAGCCCGACGGTAACCCCTATGAGCAGAGCTATGAAAATAGCCACGACCCAGTTGATGTCGTAGTTGATCATGAGGGCGGCGGCGCTCCCACCAGCGAGGCCGACCATGTTCCCGAAGGACAAATCGAAATCGCCCATAGCAAGCACCACAGTTAATCCGAGCGCCAGGACCAGGAGCGGCGTGAAGCCGGTGGGCGACAGGATCGTCCTCGTCCAAGTGTCGATCCGGAGAAAGCTGTCAGTCCGTTTGGAAGCGAAGAACAGGAAGACGGCCGCATACACGATCAGCAGGCCATACTTGCCAACGAATTCGCGGAGTCGGTCCGAGTTACGGGTGCCGACAACGCTGCCAGCGCCCGCGCCGACGGCTCCAATCTCGATCATTCAGCAGCCCCCATGTCATTCGCCGCGACCCCGGG
>LWDU01037167.1_pt1 | contig 28730 bp, 20 predicted proteins | sample 727161 | NCBI WGS metagenome assembly LWDU01 (sample SAMN04566230, study PRJNA314399) | hydrothermal vent metagenome | isolation source: deep sea hydrothermal plume seawater | place: Mexico: Gulf of California, Guaymas Basin | collected 2004-07-11
ATGGATCAAGTCTAAGTCCATGTTGTACATCGGAAGCTGCCAGTGATTGAATAATAGCCGAGCATGCTGCTCGGTGCCGCAATCTGAGATCAAGCCTTCCGAGTCCAGTCGGGCGGCAAGTTGTTTTGTCAGCTCACGCGCTTCCACTGGTCCCTCATCGTTCACAAAATCGACACTGCTCCAAACTTCACTGGTCGCCTGAAGGCCCGAGCGTGTTAGTACCCCCAGAGCCTCAAGTGCTTCGACGAGGTCCAATGCAATGGGTCGCATCATCATTGTAGAGTCGGACCAGCGATTGGGATCATTCCACTGCGGAATGCCCTCTTCATGGACCTCGATGTCGGCATACATGGTGCTCTCACGCTGATAGAGCGACCAGTTGGGAACGATGTATTCGCTCATGCCACCTTCGAGATAGTGCCCTTGCCTTTCGTGATCGATATACTCTTGCAGCTGCGCGACATTGGCAGGCAGCCACGACTGAGCTTTCGCATATATCATACGAGAAAGATGATCGTAGAGCGTCTTCTTCACGATCCTCCCAATGCGCTTACCCACCTCAGGCTTAGGGCATCGGACTAGATCGATGAGGATAAGGGCCTTCGCTGACTCTTCCTCCGCGAAGCCCGCGAGCACTGCCGCCTCGCGCGGTCGCTCCTTAAGCGTTTCCGCCGCTCGCCAAAAGCCCCGCGCACTTTGAAGTACAACCGGCAGGCCCTCGGCGATAAAGTCGAGACGCGCCGAATGGCTCATGTTGCAGAGGGCGCGCGCTTGACGCCCACCAAAGGTGATCTTGGTTCCTCTTTCGCTCATGCAAGCTTTCTAGCACTGTTCATTCCGTGACGCGCATGCGATCAGCAACACATGGGCAAGACACCTTATGATGATCGCGAAGATCTCGAGAAGCTTCAGACTCAGTGGAAGAAGATCGAAGGGATTATCGAACGCCGGAAGGAGTGGTCCACAGCAATCGTAAGAGCTGCTACTGCCGCCGAGATTGCCGCCAACATCGCGATAAGAAAGCGCTTCGAAAGTGAAAGCGAATTCTCGCCGGAGTTCGTAGATTCCCTGCTAAGATGGGCCAATGGCATCGATGGAAAATTTGGCCGTTTGATCATACCTGCTGAGCAAGACGAGACGCGAAAGAAGGCGCTCGGCAAACTCAAAAAGCGCTCCGAGCGACTGAACAAGAAGCGCAACGCCATCGTCCACCAAGGTGCGTTCGCAAACGGTCACCCCTTGGGAGCCAACGTTCGTGCTGGGCGGTGAGAAACTTGCCAGTTCCAAGTCAGGAAATGCTAAAAAGCCTGCGCAAGTTACGAAGGCGAAAAGCAGAAAACGAAAAAGCTAGCGCACTCTTACACGTGGGGGGTGGAGCTTCGTGACTGTTTAATTTGTGGCGTTCAACTAAGCCTTGAGCTTTTCAAGCCGCTCCGAACACAGCTCATGCACGACGCGGCCTAGCTCCTCGACTTGCTCACCGAGCCATTCGAGCTCTTCTTTGGTGATGCGGTAGTGCTTCGAATAGCGCGCTTTGACGTAGGCTTCTTTGAGCTTCTCGAAGCGCGCGCGGTCCTGCCGTGTGTCGCGCGGCCAGACATAGGTAAGGCGCGCATCGATCCGCTCAGCCTGGGTGCGCAGGAAGCCGAGATTGTGCACGTGTGGCGTGTAGAAGGTGCAGACCAGCAGCACGCAGTGGTACAAGCTCTCGGTCGCTTGATGCATTAGAAATGCAGCTTCTTTGAAAAACTCCTGATCCACCGCATCTTGCGTAAGCTTGAACTTGCGCATCGATGACTTGAACCACTCATCGAAATATTCCTGCGCCATCGCAAGCGCCTGTTCGGGCGTTTTCGGCTTGGGCGTGTGCAGCTCGGTGTCGTCAGACTGGTAAAGCGCGACCCCGTCCTGCTTCACATCCATGAAGAAGTAGCGCCCATGCGCAAGGCCATCGTTCACTTCCTGAAGCGTGTGGACGATGAAGTTGACCGGCGTCTTGATCGTCCCGGTTACACCATACTCGCGCATCAACCGGTCATCGAGCTTGGACCAGTACTTCACTCGGTCGGTCAGTCTGCTGTCATTGACGATCACCAAAAGGTCGTAATCCGACTGGTAGCCCTTTGCAGTGTGTGGTTCGTCGACCCAGGTGCCGCGCGCATAGCTGCCGTAGAGAATGACCTTCAGGATGCGCCCGGCCTTCTTCCAGTCATGCTTGGCTAGCGCGAAGGAATCATCAAATTCTTCGAAGATCAGCTGCACTACGCGTTCAAGCTCGCGTTGTTTTTGCGGGGGCAGATGATCGAGGTCGGTCTTCATCGCTCAATTCCTAGCAAGCGCTTGAGATTCTTGCACCCGCCAAGTCGCGAGGTGCGCGGCGACGGCGCATCCCAAAGCGCTGAGGAGCCGCGCGCAGTCTGCCGCGTTAGCAACAATCCGACAGGATTGTTTGTTAGCATAGTTAAGGGGCCATATTTTCCAACAATGCCAGATGTTTGAAGGTGGTTTCGGTTCCCGATAGTCCGAGCTTTCGGTTCCTGATCGTCCGAGTCCAGCGGTTCCTGATAGTCCGAAGAGCCCACAGTTTTATCCACAGGGTTAGCCATCCCCATTTCTGGGGAGGGGGCTTGAATCGCGTTTGCAGTAAGAGTGTGCTGGCAGGTTTGCATCGGAACCTATTTCATGATCCAGCTGCGCGCTCGGCGATGAATTCGCTCATGGCGCTCTTTCGTGCAGTGCGGTCCAGTGCAAAGCTGCCTCGCTGGAAGTTCGTGCCATTGAGCAAAGCGCTGACATACCCCGCAATCATGTCGGCGGCAGTGACCAACGTCGCGTCCAGCACGTGGATATATCTGCTGGTGATCGAACCCTTGGCGTGCCCTAGCAGCGCGGCGATTGTAATTTCGGTGAATCCGAGATCATTGCCGATGCTCGCAAAGCTATGACGCAAGACATGGGCTGTGACCCCCTCCAATGGTGAGCCGCTAAACAAGGCGTTCCAGTGATTTGGGAAGCCGCCAAAAGCGGTGTCATCGCCGTAACCCGGGAACACATAGCTACCCGTGGCAGTGTTACGCTGTGTCTCGAGAAATTCGACAACAGGCAGGCCGATGGGCCGGATCGATCTGCCTTCCTTGCTTTCAGAAAGCCGCAGGCAACTGCCATCCAGGTCCACGTCGGACCATTTGAGATTGATGATCTCGCCGCGTCGGCACCCTGTTAGCGCAATCTGACGGATGATGTCCGTTGTCGGGCAGAACTTTTCTTGCGCCTGCGCATCTCGCAACATGTTCCCCAAAATGCCGTACTCAGCTTCGGTCAACCGCCGCTCGCGCACTTTGTATTTCGGCTTCTTGATGCCGTGCGCGGGATTGTGTTCGATGATCCCCAGATCAATGGCGTATGAGAGTATCCCACCAATGAGGCCCAGGGTCCGGGTAGCAGTGCCAGGACCGCCCCTCACGATGGACTTTCCCCGTAACTTCTTGGTTTTGACAATGATCCTCGACCGACCCGCCATGATGTCGCGCATGATCTTGACCATATCCGCTCTGGTCAGATCCTTGACGCGCCGGGTTCCGATCAGGGGAATGATGTGTCTCTTGATCCGACCGATATCGGTATCGATGGTCGATTGCTTCTTCGGGCGCCCCCCCTTGCCGAGAATCAGGCCATCATCGAGGTCCTGAATGTAGCGCTTGCAGAGGCCCTTCATCGTGATCGCACGATGATCTTCAAGGCGCTCCTCTGCCGGATCGTCGCCTCCCGCGACACGTCCCAACTGAGCCTTCGCTTCTCGGAGAGCCAGTTCCGCTGTCCACACGCCGTGCAATCCAAGCGTGAGCCGCCTCGCGCGTCCCCTCTGTCGATACTGGATTACATAGCTGCGCTTGCCCGACCGGTATACTCGGAGCCCAAAACCGGGTAGCTCTTCATCCCAAATGATGTAGTCTTTCACCTGAGACTTGGCTGCCTCGACAGTGCGCTTCGTTAATTTGACCACGGCGATCTCCGTTTCCAGAGCCCCGTTTTTGAGTAACTGTGGTGTCATCACTCGGAGGAAAACCGGGGCGTAGATTTGGGTACGCCAGCGAAATCCGAGTTCAATCTAAATCTATACAAAACAGTAGTTTAGAGTAGTATTTCGTAGTCTGGCGTACCCGTTCTGTACCGGCTCCGAAGGCAGAGGCCACAGGTTCGAATCCTGTCGGGTGCACCATTCGCGGCCGGTTCCTCTTGGGACAACCTTACCGTGACCCCAACCGCCATCCTGATCTGACGTCCGCCCCGGATTGTGGTGGGCTTGAGATGCGTGTGTGTCTTTTCCGAAGACGTTGAGGATCGGCGTGGGTAGCTAGAACCATGCCCGCAGGCCGATGACGGCCTTCACACCATCCGGGTCTCGTCCGTTCGCCCGAGCAATGTCGGCGGTCTTGCCCAGCTTCGCTTCGTATTCGATCCCGATATAGGGCGCGAATTCGCGCAGGATCTCGTACCGCAGGCGTAGCCCCGGCTCGATCGTGGTAATCCCGGAGCCGATTTCGCGCTCCGGAATGTCCTGCGCCGCAAAACCCGCCTCGATGCGCGGCTGCAGGATCAGGCGCTGGGTAATCTTCTGATCGTATTCGGCCTCGACCCGCGCGGTCAGATCGCCGCGGTCCGACAGGAACAGCGACCCGTCGAGATGGACCATGTAGGGCGCGAGGCCCTGCAGACCGACCACGAGATGCGTGAGGCTGTCGGGCTCGAGGTCGAGCCGCACGCCCGCCTGCAGATCGAAGAACGGGCCGATCGCGCGGCTGTAGAGCGCCTGAATTTCGGCATCCTCCAATGCGCCGCCGAATTCACCCTCGCCTTCGGTCTTGAGCACGAAGCGATCAATGTCGCCGCCATACCAGGCTTGTGCATCCCACACATATCCGTCTTCGCCGCCATCGGTTGCAATCCGCGCTTCCAGCCGCTCGACCAGGATCGTGCCGGTGGTCATGCCGCCGTTTTCGCGTGCCAGTTGCGTGCGTGCGGGGGCCATTGCGTCGCGGCCCCAGATTGCATCGGCCGCATATCGCGGGCCTTCCAGTGCGCGAGGCGGGATGGCGTCTTCGGCTGCGGCCCCGGCTGCGGCCTTGTCCGTCATCGCTGCGTGCGCTCCATGGTCCATGCCCGCCATGGGCGCCTCGTCATCGGTGCGCTCGTTCGGCGGGCATTGCTCGGGTGGAAGATGCCCCATCGCGCAATGATCGATCTCGGGTTCCGGCGAGGGTTCCTGCTCAATTTTGGGCGGGCATTCTTCGGGCGGCAGGTGGCCCATCGCACAGTGATCCATCTCGGGCTGCGCGGCAGGCTTCTTGCCGTGCGCCGAATGGTCCTGTGCCGCCAAAGGAGTAGCCGCCACCATCGCCGCGGCAAGCACTGCAATCCGCATCATGACGTGCCTCCCTCGGGGAATGGCCGCACTGTCACCACTTGCATCATTCCTGCGTGCATGTGGTAGAGCAGGTGGCAGTGGAAGGCCCAGTCGCCCGGCTCGTTCGCGGTCAGGTCGAAGGTCGCGGTGCCGCCGGGCTGGACGATGACCGTGTGCTTCAATGGCTGGTGCATATGGTCCGCGCCATTGACCAGCTCGAAGAAATGGCCGTGCAGGTGGATCGGATGCGCCATCATGGTCTGGTTGACCAGTTTCACCCGGACCCGCTCGTCATAGCCGAAGCGGATCGGGTCGTCGGTGACGGCCGTAAATTTCTTGCCGTCGAACGACCACATGTAGCGTTCCATATTGCCGGTAAGATGGATTTCCATCTCGCGGTCTATGCTGCGATGCGGGTTCATCCGCCTGGCCTTGAGATCGGTGTAGCGCAGCACGCGGTGGCCGACCCCGTCGAGGCCGAGGCCGGGGGAATCCATCCGGTCAATCGGCATCGGTGCGATCATGTCCACGCCCGGCCCGACCTCGACATCATCGGGAACGAGCGACTTGTCCCGCATCGAGTGGTCCATGCCGCCCATCCCGTCCATCTCGCCGTGGTCCATCATTCCCATATCGACCATCGTCAGCGTCGGGATTTCCCGCAGCGGCGGCGGGGTGGCGCGGTGGCCCGTGTGGCTTGTCAGGCTGGCGACACCCATACCGCTACGATCCATCGCCTCGGCCACGATCGCGTGGCTCCCGTCCGGCGGGGTCACGATCACATCATAGGTCTCGGCGACGCCGATCTGGAATTCGTCCACCTGCACTGCGTCCACGTCCTGCCCGTCGGCTGCGATGACGGTCATCGGCACACCGGGAATTCGAACGTTGAAGAAGGTCATCGCCGATCCATTGATGACCCGCAGGCGCACGCGCTCGCCCGGGGCGAAGGTCAGTTGCAGGTCATCCTGCGGACCGTGCCCGTTGATCAGGAAGGTGTAGGCGGTGCCCGTCACGTCGGAAATGTCGCGCGGGTTCATCCGCATCTGCCCCCACATGCGCCGCATCTCGCCCGGCATGTCGCCTTCGGTCGCGGTCTGCATCTGGCGCTGGAAGTAATGCTCGCCGACCTTCAGCTTGCGCATGATCTCGTGCGGGTGCAGCGGCGTGAACTCGGACAGCAGCACCACGTAGTCGCGGTCGTAGCGCGGGTCGGGCGTGGCACTCTCGATGATGATCGGGCCGTAATGCCCCGCCTGTTCCTGCAGGCCCGAGTGCGAGTGCCACCAGTAGGTGCCGCTCTGGCGGATCGGGAATTCGTAGGTGAAGGTCTCGCCCGGCTTGATGCCGGGGAAGCTGACGCCGGGCACCCCGTCGAACTGGAACGGCACGAGCAGGCCGTGCCAGTGGATCGAGCTGTCTTCGTCAAGATTGTTCGTCACATGCAGCCGCGCGGTCTGGCCCTGGCGCAGGCGGACCAGTGGCCCCGGCACGGTGCCGTTTACGGCGAAGGCGTGGCCCGAGCGGCCGCCGGTGGTGAAATGATGGTTGCCGATGGCAAGCGCGATGTCCTCGCCCGCCACTTCGCCGAAGCCGTTGCGCGCGTGCGTCAGAGACGCGCCGCGGGCCCAGGCGGGCATCGGAAGCGCGCTGGCAGCAGCCAGGGCAGCGGTGCTGCGGATTAGATGTCGTCGGGAAAGCGAGGGCATTGGGGAGCCTTGCAGAAGATTGATCCGTCGATGTCGGCTATATATACCCCCATGGGGTATGACAATCGGACACTTGGGCCATGGCTGACGCAAAGACCGCAAAAATCAATCGGCTGAACCGGATCGCGGGGCAGGTGCGCGGCCTCGCGCAGATGATCGAGGATGACCGTTACTGCATGGATATTCTCCATCAGCTGCAGGCGGTAAAATCCGCGCTCGCCAAGGTGGAAACGCAGATCCTGAAGGATCATGCCGCCTGCTGCGTAGCCGAAGCCATCGCCAGCGGCGACGAGGCCGACCAGCGCGAAAAGTTCGAGGAACTGGTGGATTTGTTCGCCAAGCGGCGTTGACCGTCACGCCGCGTCTCGGGTGGGCGCGGACGAATCCGCTGACGGCGGTCACCTTGCGACCGAGTTCGGAGCGCCTGTTGCATCTGCCCGGGATGGACGCCCAGGCCGATGTCGTGCCCTCAAGCCATTCCCGACCGCCAAGTCCTAGCTGGCGGGCTTCCTCGCAAAGACGCCAAACCCGGCGATGATTGCGTAGCAGATGATCGGGATGATCATCGCCACGGCCAGATCCCCGCCCGTAGCATCGGCCACGACCCCGTAGATGAGGGGAACGATAGCGCCGCCGCAGATCGCCACGTTGATGATGCCCGAACCGTCTGCTGCGCGCGGGCCCAGTTTTTCGCAGGCGAGCGAGAAGATCGTCGGGAACATGATCGAGTTCATCAGACCCACGGCGAGCAAGCTGTAAGCGGCGATGGAACCGCTGCTGGTGGTCGAGATCACGATCAGTGCGATGGCGCCAGCGGCGTTGAAGGCAAGGATCTTGCCCGGGCTGAACAGGCGCAGGAACACCGATCCGATGAACCGGCCGATCATCGCGCCGCCCCAATACAGGCCGATCATCCAACCGATCACGCTTTCGGGCTGACCCAGCACGCGTTCTCCGGACAGGTAATTGATGACGACCGAACCGATCGACACTTCGGCGCCGACGTAAAGGAAGATGCACAGCGCGCCATAGCCGAAGCGGCCGCGCTTCAGCAGGTCGAGCCCGGCGAGCCCTTCGGAGGCTTCGTGCGTTTCGCCCTGCAGGCGGTTGCGGAACAGCCAGACCGCGAGAGCGACCAGCGCAATCAGCGCTGCCAGGCCGAGATAGCCCTGCCAGATCGCCTCGCTTTCCGCCTGGCGATAGGCCTGGAGGTCGGCGCCGGACAATTGGTCGGCGCTGATCGTGGCCAGGCTGCCAAGGATGAGCGCCGCCCCGACGATCGGGAAAATGGTGGTGCCGAGCGAATTGAACGCCTGCGCGAAGGTCAGCCGGCTGTGCGTGGTGCTGGGCGGGCCGAGCAGGCTGATCAGCGGGTTCGCGACGACCTGGACGATCACCACACCGCTGGCGAGGACGAACAGCGCGAACAGGAAGATCGCATAGGTCGCCGTCTGGCTGGCCGGGATGAACAGCAGGCAGCCCGCCATCATGGTGAGCAGGCCCGCGACCGCGCCGCGCATGTAGCCGATCTTCTTGACCAGCTTCGCGCCCGGTATGCCGATGATCGCATAGGCGGCGAAGAAGCAGAACTGGACCAGCATCGCTTCGGTCCAGTTGAGCGTGAACAGTTCCTTCAGCTTGGGGATGATCACGTCGTTGAGCGATGTGATGCCGCCGAAGATAAAGAACAGGCCGAATACGAAATACTGCAGGCCCGGTGCGTCGACCGGGGGCTTGTCGTCCTCGATCGAAGCGGGAATTGCGCTCGTTGCGGCGTCGGGTGCCAGTGCCATGTCAGTTGTCCTCCCAAGACCCGGTGCGACCCTGGTGGGGCCCGGTTTGTATTCTATGGCTCCCGGTCTCAGGCGCATGCCGCCTTACGCCGGGAGTTTGAACCACCCTGCTCAGAACGAACAGTCGGTTCCGTCTGCAAATTGCTCGCGCACGATGGCCCCGATGCTCAGCGCGAAAGCGCCCTGCGATGCGAAGGTCAGCGTCGGGCCGAGATCGGTGGTGCAAGCGCCGGTGATGATCATCTCCCGCCAGCTCTTGCCCGCGGCGACTGCCAGCTGCTGCGTGATGTCGAGCGGTTCGCCCGAACCGACCGCGAGCGTGACGGGGGCCTGGGGCCGGTCGGTGACTGCGTAGAGGATGCGGTAGCCGTAGCCGCTGTTGCCGCCGCCCTGCGACAGTTCGAGCGTGGCGCCCGGCGCGAAGGTTACGCTGCGCGCGTCTTCCTGCGCGCTCCGGTCGAGGCCCATGGCGGTGATCCCGCCCGCTTCGCCGCGCAGATTGTCGAGCTTGCCGCTCGCGGTATTGGCCAGGACGAGCGCGGGCCCCTGTTCGAGCGGAGCGCAATTCTCGTCGAGCTTGCGCAGCGGCGCGGTGTCCGCCAGCGAACGGCCGTAGCCGACCGGGAAAAGCGCGCCTTCGGGGCTGTTGAGCGGGCCATAATCGCAGCGTTCGGGCCAGCTGAAGCCGAGTTTGCCCGTGACCGGCACCGCGCCGGTGAGGACATCGGCAACACCCGCGCCCTCGCTGCCCGGAAGCCAGCTGGCGACAAAGGCGTCGGCCAGGTTGAGTTCGCGGTTCATCCACATCGGGCGGCCCGACAGGAACACGGCGACCGTGGGTACGCCTTCGGCTGCGAACTTGCGCAGCAGGCCGAGCCCCTCTTCGTCGGAGAAGCCGAGGTGCTTCCGGTCGCCGGCGAATTCGGCATAGGGTTCTTCGCCGAAGACCACGATCGCGGCGTCGGGTTTGGCGGCATAGGTCCCATCGACCGACAGAGTGGCACTGCCGCCGCCTGCTTCGGCAGCGTCCTTGAGCCCCTGCCAGATCGAGGTCGCGCCGGGGAAATGTTCTGCGTTCGCGAGTTCAAGCCCGCCCTGCCAGGTGAGCGTCCATCCGCCCGCGGCCTGCGCGATGCTGTCGGCAGCGCTCCCGGCGACAAGGATGTCGGCGCCTTCGGCCAGCGGCAGCACACCGTCGTTCTTCAGCAGGACCTGCGATTTGGCGACCGCCTCGCGGGCGATGGCGCGGTGCTCGGGCGAACCCAGCAAATGGTATTCGCCGGCATTGGGCCGCGCGGACGGCTGGACGAATTCGTCCAGCCGTCCGGCGCGCATCTTGACGCGAAGGATGCGGCTGACCGCTTCGTCGAGGACCGGCACCGGGATGGTGCCGTCCCGGACCTGGTCGATCAGCGTTTCGTACAGGCCCTTCCAGTCGTCCGGCACCATGTAGATGTCGAGCCCGGCGAGCAGCGATCGGGGGCAATCGGTATTGGTGCAGCCGGCAACCTGGCCGTGGCCGTTCCAGTCGCCGACCACGAGCCCGTCGAAGCCCAGCTCGCCGCGCAGGACATCGGTAAGCAGCATCTTGTTGCCATGCATCTTGACGCCGTTGATCGAATTGAAGCTGGCCATGATCGCTTCGACGCCCGCATCGATCGTCGCGGGGTAGGGCGCGGCGTGGATCGCCTTCAGCGCTTCGATGTCCCCGGTGACCTCGCCCTGGTCGACCCCCTGGTCGGTCCCGCCGTCGCCAAAGAAATGCTTGGCGGTGGCAATGACGTGCCCGGCGCCGAGACGGTCGGCTTCGCCCTTGCGCCCCTGCAGACCTTCGACGAGCGCTGCGCCAAGGGGGGCGACGATGGCGGGATCTTCGGAATAGCTTTCATAGGTCCGGCCCCAGCGGTCGTCGCGGGCGACAGCGACGGTGGGCGAGAAATTCCAGTCGATCCCCGTAACCTCGATCTCGACGGCGGTCGCTTCGCCGATCCGGCGGACGAGATCGGGATCGCGCGCCGCGCCCAGGCCGATGTTGTGCGGAAAGATGGTCGCCCGCACGACATTGGTATGGCCGTGCACCGCATCGGTGCCCCACATGGTCGGGATGACGGGTTCTCCGCCTGCGAGCGGCTCTACCGAGGCGAGATACATTTCGTCGGCATGGCGCAGCCATTGCGAAGCGGGGGCGAATTCATCGCCATAGGGGCCGCGGTTTCCGCCATTAAGATAGCTGCCGAAGCGATAGCGGCGCATGTCGTCCGCAGTGAAGGACCCGATCTGCGGCTGGATCAGCTGCGCGACCTTGCGCTCGAGGCTCATCCGCGCGACGAGATCGGCAATGCGCGCGTCTTCCTCGGCGACGGGCGCGGTTGGCGCCGGCGGTGCGCTCGCGGCAGGGGCGGGACCCGTGGTGCATCCCGCCAGCCCGATTGCGGCAGCCGTCGCCAGTAAAAACGCTCTCATTCCAGCCATCCCTCCCGCTCCCCTGCTCAAATGAGAACGTTATCAATCAGGCTGGGGTGCCACGCGTATGCGGTAAAATCAAGCGACGTTTTCACCGCGCAGCCTGGTTGCCAGCAGGAGCGTTGCCAGCGCGGCGAGCCCGGCAAGAACCCAGAAGAGCCCGCTGAAACCGAACACCGGGACCATGGCCAGCGTCAACCATGGCATGATCAGGCTGGGCACCGTGTTGGTGAGGTTGAAAAAGCCGAGATCGCGGCCGCGCCGTGCAGGTTTGGGAAGAAACCTCAGCGTCTGGCTGGAATGCAGCGCCAGGAACACGCTGGTCGACAGGCCGAAGACGACATAGCCGAAAAGCGCCCCGGCAAGCCCCCCGGACAGGGCCATGATGGCAAGACCAATGCTGCCGATCCCCGAACCCAGCACCAGCGGCAGGATCGGACGGCTGCGAATATCGGACCAGCGGCCTGCAAGCAGGGCCAGCGGCACCGACAGGCCGAGCACGAGCGCGAAGATACGCGCGGTGCCACTGTCGCCGAAATCCGGCTCGATCCCCGATATCCACACCAGCAGGTAGGCGAACATGGTCGCTTCGGCGATCTGGACGAGCAACCGGGCGAGCCACATCCGGGCGACCATGTCGCGGGCCGCCCGGCGATGTCCATGCGGGCTCGCCGGCTTGTCCGCCATCAGATGCGGCATCGGCCTCGGACGACCGAACAGCACCACCGGCAGCACCATCAGCACGACAAGTCCCGCGACGAAGCCCAGGCGCAGGTTGGGTCCGGCCAGCCCCGGGATGGTCACGAACGCCCCCGACAGCGCACCCAGCGTCGGCGCGAAGGCCAGCAGGCCGCCGAGAAAGCCTTTCTGATTGTCGGGCACGACATCGCCGGCCCAGGCGGCCAGCGGCGCGAGCATCATGTTCACCGCCAATTGCCACGCGACGATCGCGATCAGCAGCTGGGTCCGGTCCTGCGCAAGGGGCACGCACAGCAGCAGCAGGCTCGACGAGAGCATTCCGGCAACGATCCACGGTTTGCGCTGGCGCGTCACATCGCTCAGCCAGCCGAAGCCGATATTGGCGCAACTCGCGGCAATCGCCCCGGCGAAAGCAGCGTAAGCCAGCAGATCGATCGTGCCCGCGCCGGCCATGTCGCTGGCCCTGAGCGGAAGCAGCAGGGTGAGGAACGGAACGTAGGATACCGCGCCGCCGGCTACCGCGAGCGCATAAAGCCACAGGAACCGGCGCGATTGGGTGATGCCCGCGTCCCGGCTCAAGTGCGGGAACGCGTGGGCGCGCGGGCCGTGGAGGCACGGACGATCAGCTCGCCTTCGATCACCACCGGCGCCTGGGGCGCGCCATGCTTGTTGAAATCGATCAGCAATTCGACCGCCCGCGCGGCAGTGCGCGCAATCGGCTGGTCGACCGCAGTGAGCGACGGCGTGGCGAAGCGCACGATGGGTGTGTTGTCGAAACTGACGATCGACAGATCGCGCGGGACGTCGAGGCCGCGTTCCTTGGCCACATCGAGCGATGCGAGAGCCATCTGGTCGCTGCTGGCAATGATCGCCGTCGGGGGATTTTCGCGGTCGAGCAAAGCCTGCGCTGCGCCAAGCCCGCTTTCAAAGCCGAAATCGCCCTGTTCGAGCAGGTCTTCGCAATCGAGCTCGGCATTCGCCATCGCTTCGCGCCAGCCATCGGTGCGCCAGCCCGCCAGGCTGTATTCATCCGGCCCCGCGATAAAGCCGATGCGCATGTGGCCGAGTTCGATAAGATGGTCGGTGGCTTTCCCAGCGAGCAGCTCGTCGCCCATGGTCATGGCGATGCCCGGGCCGTCCTCCTTCGAGCCGATGCGCGCAAACGGAATGCCGTTTTCGGCCAGCAATCCGGTGATCTGCGGATTTTCCGAATGCGGCGGTGTGACGATGACACCGTCGGGCTGCAATGCCGCGATCGCCGCGCCGAGCTCGCGCTCCACGTGGTCGCTGTGCGTATCGATCAGTTCGAAGATCATCCGGTAGCCGCGCTCGGCAGCGGTCAGCATGCCGCCGAGCAGCATCTGGTCGACCCAGTCGCGGCCATCGCGGGCCCGCCAGTCGGCAATCGTGCGGTCGCGGTCGTTGATCGCCAGGATCAGGTAGGACCGCGATCCGCTCATCCGCTGCGCCGCGATCGAGGGGACATATCCCAGCTTGTCGATGCTCGCCTGAACGCGCTCCTTCATGGCCGGGCGTACGTTCGGTTCCTTGTTGATGACGCGGCTGACCGTCTGCAGGGAAACCCCTGCATCGGCTGCGACGTGCTTGATGGTCACTGACTGGCGCCGCCGGCCCATGGAATAGCTAACCCCCCGAAACTCCGACCGTGCTAATACGAACGGGCCGGGCATTGAACCCCGGTCTAGGCTGCCTGGGCGGTTTTTGCCCCGCAGTATTGCGCGACATAGGCATGGTGATCGGGCAGGTTCGTAACGGTGCGGGCCACTTTCTCGCGCAGCGTCTGGAGGAAATGCGCCAGCTCTTCGTCGGTCATCTTCTTGGCGACCGGGTGGAAGGCGCGCGGCATGATCCCCTGGCCCAGCATGACCTGAATCCAGCTGTTCTCGACGAACAGTTCCTCGTTCTTACGGAACACGCGCCCCGTTTCGCGGAACAGTTCGATCTTCTGCGTCAGGCTGTCGGGAATATCCATCGTCGCGCACTGACGCCAGAACGGGCTGTCGCGCCGCTCGGTGGCCTTGTAGTGCAGGATCAGGAAGTCGCGGACCTGGATCATGTCGGTCAGCTGCTGGTCGTTGAATTCGGCAATGTCGCGCTCGCTCACATCGCCTGCCGGCATCATCCGCAAGAGCCGGATGACCGCCCGCTGGATCAGGTGAATGCTCGTCGATTCGAGCGGTTCCAGGAAGCCGGACGACAGGCCGATGGCGATGCAGTTGCGGTGCCATTGCTTGCGCCGCGCGCCGGTGGTGAAGGGGATTGCGCGCGGTTCGCTGATCGGCTTGCCTTCGAGCGTCGACATCAGGCGATCATGCGCGGCGTCCTGCGACAGGTAGCGGCTGCAATAAACGATGCCGTTTCCGCCCCGGTGTTGCAGCGGAATGCGCCATTGCCATCCCGCATCATGCGCGATCGCGCGGGTGTAGGGCACCGGGGGGCCGGCCAGTTCGGTCTGCACCGCGATGGCGCTGTCGCAGGGCAGATAATGCGACCAATCGTCATAGCCGACATGCAGCGCGCCTTCGATCAGCAGCGCGCGGAACCCGGTGCAATCGACGAACAGATCGCCTTCGAGGCGAGTCCCGTCCTCCAGGCCGATCGCCGCGATATTGCCCGTCTCACCATCGATATCGACCTTGCCGATCTTGCCCTCGACGCGCTTCGCCCCGGCCTGTTCGGCGATGCGGCGCAGATAGGCGGCATATGCGGTCGCATTCAGGTGATAGGCATAGTTGAGGCCGTTTTCGGGCAGATGGGCGAATTTCTGGGCGTAGGCGGCGACAAGTTCGAGGCAATATTCGTCGTAACTGACCGTATGGCCGCGTTCGCGCCCTTCGGCCCAGAAATGCTGGAACCCGGCCGACCAGTGGTCGCGCCCGGTGTTGCCGAAGGAATGGAAGTATTTTTCGCCGTCGCGTTTCCAGTTCTCGAATTCAATTCCGAGTTTGAAGGCGGCCTGCGTTTCCCGCATGAAATCGGCCTCGCTTATGCCGATCAGGCGGTTGAACAGCACCAGCGGAGGGATGGTAGCCTCGCCGACTCCGACCGTGCCGATGGCATCACTTTCGACCAGCGTCAGATCGATCGCATCGCCCATGGTGTGGGCGATGGCTGCGGCAGCCATCCAGCCCGCGGTGCCGCCGCCGGCCACGACGATGCGCCGGGGTTTGAAATCGCTTCTCATCGGTTCAGTGTCCTCAGCAGGAAGGTGCGAATGCGGCTGGCGGTTTCGGCGGTAAGCGGCGCGAGTATGCCGCGCGCCGGTTCGGGAATATGCTCGGTCACCTCGGGCGGATTCTCGAACACGTAGTGATCGAACAGCTGCCGCCAAAAGGCCCGCTCTTCCTGCGGCAGATCGCGCAGCGCCCATATCGCGTGGTTGAGCGCGTCCTGGGGCTGCCCCAGAAAACCCGGCGTGTCGCGCCACCAGTAATTCACCAAGACATTGAAGGCCTCCAGCCCTTCGACATGGTGCCACCACATCGACGGGATGTAGATCGCATCGCCCGGCTCGAGTTCGGCGACCCGGGCATGCGCCAGCGCCTCGGCGAAACGGGGGAATGCTGCCAGGTCCGGATCGTGGAAGTCGACCAGGCTGACCGCGCGGCCCGCGGGCGTGTTTTCCAGCGGACCGATATAGAGATTGCGGAACTGTTCGGGCGGGAACACCGTGAAGCGCCGCCGGCCGACGGCGCAACAGGCGAGATTGCGCGGAAAATCATTATGCGCCGCGACGCGCGTATCCGTGCCGATCCAGATGCTTTCGCGCGGATCGCGGCCGCGGACCGGGGAGGGATTTTCATCGGCCAAGCCGTCGAAGAACAGCTTCATATCGACCGAGGTGAGGTAGATTGCCGGCGCGTCCGCGCGGCCTTCATTGTCGTCGAAGCCGCGGAAGATATCCGCCAGTTTCCCGCGCGCCTGCCGGAAATTCATGGCGAAATCGTCTTCGTAGAACAGCCGGCCGTCGCGCCCCGGCTGGCCGATCGTCACTTCGAACGGCACGGGATGCGCCTTGTCCAGCAGGTAGGACCGCGCCGCGCGCGGCGAATCGCGGCCGGCGGCAACCAGTGGCCAGTCGTTCACCAGGCCGCGCACCACGAATGGCGCGCTGGCCTCGTCGAGCAGCGCCGAAAGCGCGGCAAAATCCGCAGCCTCGCGCACTTCGACCGGTTTCATCTGCGCGAAGATCGAAGGATCGGCTTCAGCCACGGGCCTCCCGCCTGTTCTTGCGCTCGACCAGCTCGCTAAGGTTCGACAGCGACGCCACCGCCATGAAGATCGGCATAAGGTGGCCGTCGGCGTGTAGCGCGCCAAGCGCATCGCCGTCGAGTTGCTGCAGCTTGTCTTCATTGATCATGTGGAAGCCGACGAGCGTGTTCTTGGCGCCGTTCGCCAGCGAAACCTCGAAGCTGAACGGTTCGAGCAATTCGTACCGTTCGAGCGCCGCGATAAACGCAGCGCTGTCCTGATAGCCGACATGCAAATCGCCCAGCTGCGCCGAGATCTGTTCCACGTAAGGCGTCGGCCGGCCGAACTCGTCGAACAGCCGCATGCCTTCGCCATCGTTCGAAATGCGCGGGTGATCCATATCGATATGGACGGTGGGCTCGTGGCTTTCATCCACCGGGCGCCCGACGAGGAACGGCTGGATCGCCATCGACAGCGGCCGATAGGCGGCATCCCATTCGCTGCCTTCGAGAAACAGGTTTTCGCCGTTCTCGAACCCAAGCAGGGCAAGCGCATTGAACCGCCCGCCATCGTTATCCCGCCGAAAGACGATCGGGTAATGGACCTGGACCTGCCGGAATTCATTCGGAACCACGAGCGCGACCATGGCGGTATCGCCGAACTGCGCGCCAGCACCGGTATGCACGCGCAGCGCGGCATGGTCTGAATTGTTGACGGTTTGGTGATTGCTCATGGTCAGGCGATTGCTCCCTGCGCGCCGCGGTCGGTCTGGGCCGTGCGCAATGTATCGAGATAGGTTCGGTTGGACGGCAGCGCAGCGGCGAGCGCGCGGCTGCGTTCGGACACTTCGGCAAGCCGGCGCAGCGCATCATGTCCGGGTGCCGGCTGCGCGACGCTGGGCAGGGGAAAGCCCATTCCGTACAGGACATATTGCTGGCTGAAGGCGGAGAAGATCTCGTCCACCTGGGGGAAGTCCGCTGCGGAAGGCGGGTGATCGCGCCAGAGTTCGAGCTGGGCTGCGAGCGTCTCCGGGATCGTGGCTGGATCGCGCTGCGCTTGCCAATAGGGTTCGCCGCGCTTGCTGAGCACGTAGTGCAGCTTGAGGAAGTCGACGATCCGGTCCCAGCGATAGCGGAACAGGGCGTTGAACCGGTCCGCCAGCCTCGGCAGCGCCGAGCGGCTGTGCGGATAGGCATCGGCAAGCGCTTTGAGCGACAATTCGATCAGCACGATGGCCGATGCTTCGAGCGGTTCGATGAAGCCTGCGGACAGGCCTACGGCAAGACAGTTGCCGCGCCAGAACTGTTCGCGATGGCCGGTCGCAAACTGCAGCTTCCGCGGCGCTAGTGCGCCTGGATCGGCGCCGGGCACTCTGGCCGTGATATAGTCTGCGAGGATCGCCTCGGCGTCTTCGTCGGACAGGAAGCGCGAGGAATATACGCAGCCGATACCGCGGCGCGTGGGCAGGCCGATGTCCCACAGCCAGCCGGCCTTGTGCGCCGTGCCAACCGTCTGCGATGCGATGGCGCTGCCGGGTGCGACCGGAACCTGCATGGCCAGCGCGCGATCGTTGAACGAGACATCCGACCGGTCGCGCCATCCAACGCCGAGTTCGTCGCCGATCAGGCGGGCTGCCATGCCGGTGCAGTCGATAAAGAAATCGCCCTCCACCGCATCGCCGCCGCGCAGCAAGAGTTTGGCGAGGAGGCCGTCTTCGCCGCGTTCGACGCCTGTTACATGGGCGCGAACGTGCTTCACGCCCAGATGGGCAGTGCCATGTTCGGCGAGCAGCGCCCCCAGCTTGCCTGCATCGAGATGGTAGCCGTAGTTGAGCGCGCCCGTAAAAGCCGGCATGGCACGCTGGCGCGGCGCCAGGTCGCGATCGCAAACCGCGATCTGCGGCGTGACGGCCCCGGCAAAGGAAGCCGCCTTCCCGTGCTGTGCGGACCAGGCGGAAAGGATGTCCGCCATCGGCGCGGAAGCGGGCGGGGTGAAGGGGTGATAATAGCTGTCATCGGCCGACCCATCCACCCAGCCATCGAACCGCGATCCCTGCTTGAACGACGCATCGCAAGCGCTGAGGAAACGGGCTTCGTCGATCCCGATCGTGGCAAGCGTCTCGCGCAGCGTCGGCCAGCTGCCTTCACCGACGCCGATGGTCGGGATATCGGGTGCCTCGACGAGTGTCACGTCGAGCTCGGGCCGTCGGGCCGCAAGCAGGCAGGCGGACAGCCAGCCAGCCGTCCCGCCGCCCACGATCACCAACCTGTTGAACTCGGAACTCATCGATCGGACGTCCATACCCTCTCATCACGCAGGATACAAAACGAGCCGCACTGCGCGGGCAGTGCGGCTCGCTTGCCCGAATATCGGCCGGACCTGCGGGTCCGGATTGCAGTTACCAGGTAAAGCGGACGCCGCCGGCATAGCGGGCATAGCCCGGGGCGGCGAAGTACACTGCCTGGTCGGCACGCATGTGGCCCTTGCGGTCGGCATTGGTCACATTGATGCCCTCGGCGAAGACCGAGATGCCGTTGGCGAACTCGTAGCTCGCGCTGACATCGAACTGGCCGTACTCCTCGGTGAAGAACGGATCGGTCCCGAAGCCCGACAGGAACTCGTCGCGCCAGTTGTAGGCGACACGCGCCTGGAACCCGTCCTTGTCGTAGTAGAGCACTGCATTGGCACTGTCGCTTACGCCGGTCACCGCGAACTGCGGCTCGGGGTCGAAGCCCGGACGCAGCAGCTCGTATTCGGTGTTCGAATTCACGATCGTGTAGTTCAGGATGACGCCGAAGCCGGTGTCCCAGAAGCTGTGGGTGATCGCGAATTCCCAACCGGAAAGAGTCGCGCTCTGGTCGCTGTTGCCCGGCTGGCTGATATTGAAGATCAGCAATGGATCGCCGGGCTGGGCAAGGATGCCGACCGGCATGCCGCCCGCATCATAGTCGACGGCGTCCGGATAGTTGGCAACGACGTAGTCGAGGATCGAAGCGCCCGGATTGGCCGCGTCCGGAGCGAAGGGCGCATTGCTTCCCTGCTGCGCAACGGCCTCCCGGAAGATCGCGCCAGCGCTCGGATCGCGCAGGTCGAATGCCGAGGACTGACGGATCGAGTTGCCGATGAAGTTCGACACCTTCTTGTTGAAGTAGCCGACCGAGAGGTAGCTGGCCGGGGCGTAGTACCACTCGGCCGACAGGTCGATGTTCTTCGACTTGTAGGGAAGCAGGCCCGGGTTGCCCGAGAAGCCGGTGCTGCCACCACTCACACGCGCCGGCGAATTGACTGTGAGACCACCGTCAAGGTTGTTGTAGGCTGGCCGGGTGATGGTGTGGCTGTACGATGCGCGCAGCACCACGTCCTGGATCGGCGTCATGTCGAAATCGATCGCCGGGAGCCAGTTGTCGTAGCTGCCCTTGAGCGTCGTATAGACCGTATCCGACGGGTTCGAATCGACAATCGCAATCTCGTTGAACGATACGAGCGATGCGCCGTCCGGCGATGGCACGAGGGCCGAACTCGAGACGTCGGTCGCCTCGTAGCGCAGGCCGAGGCGCAAATGAGCCTCGTCGGCCAGAATATCGAAGGCATGTATGGTCTGGAGGTAGGGGGCGATCGTACGCTCATTGAGCAGGCGGTCGACGGTATATTCGGCCAGACAGCCCTCTCCGGTCGGGGTCCCGACCCAGGGGGTCGTACAGACGCCGATCTCGCGGTCCAGCAGGTCGATCAGCGAGACCGTGTCAACCTTGAAGTAGTTCGGAATGACGGCAGGATCTTCCGATCCTTCCATGCCTGCAAGGTCGTCCGGCAGGTCCTGCAGCGTGTACAGGCCGTCGGGCGTATCTTCTGCGCTCAGCGTGCCGCCCCAGCTATCGGTCTGAAGGAAGCCGTAGGCCGAACGAACCTTGTTGTCGGTATAGGTTACCCCGAAATCGAGGCTTTCGATAAAGCCGTCGTCGAAGTCTTTGCCGCCCGACAGGCGCACTTCGTTGATCCGGTCCTTCATGTAGGCCGTACGGAAGGCGTTGCCGGAAGGCCGGATGTTCGACGCGTCGATTTCGGAACCCGGATACATCTGCACGGAGATGACCGGCATGTCGCTGGTGAAGTCGATGCTCTGATTCTGGACACCGAAGATTGCGCTGCCAACCGCGATGTTGCTACCGAAGGGCGAGGTCGGTTCGGATTCCGCAGTCGAATGGTGCGCGTCGAGTTCGAAGCGCCATCCGCTCGGGTGGTTCCATTGCAGGTTTCCGCCCAGCGAGTGGTTGGTGTTGCGGTTGGCGGCAACGGCGCCGGTAATCGCGAGGTCCTTGCCCGGGCCGAAGTCCTCGGCGTAGAAGTTCGGGCCGGCCACCGGGCCATCGGTCCAACTGCTGGCGGTCGCGCCGTGGTTGAACCAGACCCCGATGCTGTTGGTTTCCGCATCGATGGTGTTCTGCGAAAAGGTGTAGTCTACGGTTGCGGTAAACTGGTCGGACGGGCTGAACTGCAGCACCGCCTGACCATTGATACGCTCCCGGTCGATGTTGGTGAAATCGTAACCGGCGTTCTGCGGCGTCTGGTAGATATCGTCCGGACCCGGGCGGTTTTCCACTCCGCCGGTCGTCGGCAGCGAACCCCAGCTCGAGGAGTCGCTGCCCAGATAACCTTCGCGCCAGCCCGCGTTGAACTGGGCGAGCGACGCCTTGCGGCGCTGGTACGAACCGCTCAGCAGGATGCCGAAGGTGTCGTCGGCAAAGGTCTTGCTGATGACACCCGATATCTCGGGTGTGATTTCGGTATTTTCGAACGTGTGGTCGAGAACACCTTTGACGCCGATCGAACCCTGGAATCCGGGCCGATCGAGCGGACGCGGGGTTTTCACATTGATGACCGAGCCGATGCCGCCGGAGGGAAGTGTCGCACGCCCCGACTTGTAGACTTCGACGCCCGCAATGCCTTCCGAGGCAAGGTTGGCGAAATCGAATGAGCGCGACGCAGGCGCTTCGCAGCATGAGCCAAGGCCCGATGCCGGCATCTGGCGGCCGTTGAGGAGTACGAGGTTGAAGTCCGGACCGAAGCCGCGAACGGTGACCTTCGAGCCTTCGCCGCTTTCGCGATCGATCGACACGCCGGTAATGCGCTGCAACGATTCGGCGAGATTGGTGTCAGGGAACTTGCCGATGTCCTCGGCACTGATGGCATCGACCACACCGACCGCCTGTAGGCTGGCCCGGATGCCCGAAACGATAATGACGTTGCCGCCATCGTCAGCTGTGACTTCCTGCGCAGTCTCGGAAGGCTGAGCACCTGTCCCGACATCCTGTGCAGCGGCAGTCGATGCCGTCGCCCCCAGCGTCAGGATCGACGCGCCCGCCATGAAACGCGCGAGTGATTGTTTGTTGCCGAACTTCATTTTCCCTCCCTCTCCTGCGAAGCGCCGTCAGCGCGCGCAGGCTTCCTGATTTTGATCGAGGATATATATGTTAACGTTCACTTGGTCAATCGCGGCTGGAATTGGCTGGTCACAAAAATGCATGAGTGCGGCGAAAATGTTGCAGTTGTCGCATGTCATCCTGGTGGCACCGCCGACCACGGCTTTACGAGCGTAGGAAGATTGGGCCCCGCTCCCCCGAGATCGTTTGGGCCCTGGCGAAGACTGCATGCGTCGGGGCGGCAATCTCCAGGTCCGAGCCGATAAGTGGATGCGGCGGAGTGCGTTACGGCGCAGTCCCCTCTCGGCCCCAACGGCGCCAACAAGGGCTTGCCGTAGCGTTGCGGCGCGGTTCAGCGCGGCGCCATAATTGCCCGGGCAAGTGTAGCCTTTTGTGCACGTGCGGCCAAGAATCGGGCGCACCACTATTACAATTTGGCGAAAATACCCTAGGTAGGCGCCGCAGGGGGCGATTAAGGCACAAGGTTGATGGACCGGGTAATCTACAACTTCGACAGCCTGCCCCAGCGGCACGGCTTGGCGTCGGCCCCCAAGCGCCGTTCGATTTACCGTGCCCGCCGTACGCCGGAGCCGCGTGTGGGGATCATCTATAATCCGCGCAGCCATCGCAACCACGGGCAGGATCTTGCCTGCAGCGGTGCGGACAGCATCATGGTCGCGCAGCCGCGCACGCGGGACGAGATCGCCCATGCCCTTGCCGGGTTTGCGCGCGACGGAATCGATTTTCTCGTGATCAATGGCGGTGACGGCACCGTGCGCGATGTGCTCACGATGGGCCAGACCGTATTTGCCGATCGCTGGCCCGCGATCGCGGTGCTGCCCAAGGGCAAGACCAATGCGCTCAACGTCGACCTTGGCGCGCCGGCCGATTGGTCGCTCGAAGGCGCACTTGCGGCTTATGCCTCGGGCCGGCAGATCATCCGCCGCCCGCTTGCGGTCAGCCGCGAGGATCACGACGATCCAGCCATGCTCGGCTTCATTTTTGGCGCGGGCGCTTTCACGCTCGGGATCGAGGCGGGACAGGATGCGCATTCGCTGGGCTTCTTCAACAGCCTCGCCGTGGGCGCGACCAGCGCCTGGGGCGTGATCCAGGGGTTGTTCGGGAGCAATCGCAACAAATGGCGCCGCGGCACGCCGATGCAGCTCGCCTACCTCCCTTCGGGCAAGCCCGTTCCGCGCTCGGCGCATGGCGATCCTGCACGGCGCAGCGTGCTGCTCGCCTCGACGCTCGAACGCATGCCGATGGGTATCGAGCTGTTCGGCATGCCGCGATCGGGCCTCAAATTCGCTCTGCTCGACCATCCGCTGCGGGGCCTGCTGGCCGCGCTGCCCGTCATCCTGATGGGCTGGCGACCGCGCTGGCTGGCGAAGGCCGGCCTCCACCAGTTGGAGGCCGATGCGCTGGCAATCGACGTGGCCGAACCGGTGATTCTCGACGGCGAGGCCTTCCCCCCGGGGCGCTATCGCGTCGCACAGGGGCCGGAACTCACCTTCATCAGCGCGTGAGCGGTGCGCTCGCGCAGCGCATCGCAAGCGCACTCGACCGCCCGGTGCGGGACGAGGTGGCTGTCTATGCGCGCCGCTTAGGCGAAGACGCCGGCGCACTGGCAGTGCTGTTTTACGGTTCGAACCTGCGGACCGGCTCGCTCGAAGGCGTGCTCGATTTCTATGTCCTGCTGCCCGGCCCCCAGCGCGAGAAAATCTGGCCGCGCGTCAGCTACCGCGAATGGGACCATGCGGGCGAGCGGCTGCGCGCCAAGATCGCGACGATGTCGCTGGCGCAGTTCGACAGCGCCGCGCGGGGGGAATCGCGCGATACGACGATCTGGGCGCGCTTTGTCCAGCCCTCGGCACTGGTCTGGTCAGCAGACGACGGTGCGCGGGGGCAAGTGTTGGCGGCGCTCGGTGGGGCGGCGACCACTGCAGGCCGCCTGGCGGCTGCGGTCGGACCCGAAGAAGGGGCGGCGGAGGCCTATTGGCGCGCACTGTTCCGCGCGACCTACCAGGCCGAATTCCGTGTCGAGAAACCCGGGCGGGAAAACTCCATCCTCGAGGTCAATGCCGCGCATTTCGACGGGCTGTTGCCGCTGGCGTGGGAGGCGGCGGAGATCGCCTTTTCGCGCGACGATGCGACCTTGCGGCCGAATCTGTCCGAAGATCGCCGCCGCCGCCTCCTCGCGTGGTGGCGGCTTCGCGCGCGCCTGGGCAAGCCGCTCAACCTGCTACGGCTGGCCAAGGCGACCACCACTTTCGACGGGGCGGCGGATTATGCCGCGTGGAAGCTTTACCGCCACACGGGCATATCGCTGGAAGTCACGCCATTCCGGGCCAAGCATCCGCTGCTCGCGGCACCCGGCGCGCTGCTCGAACTATGGCGCAAGCGCCGCGCCTAGCGGTAGCGCATCCGGATCGAGATGCTTTCGACGCCCGAACCGACCTCGAACGCGGTCTTCTTGTAGCTCGGTTTGCCGTTCGACATCGCCCCGCCATCGGTGAAGATGTCGGTGCTGCCATTGCCATTGATGTCGTGGCGCACCGCGATCGCATAGGTTCCGGGGCGCGGCAGCGGCATGCAGAAGGACATCGACCCCGCCTTCGCGGGCGCTTCCATGCGGTAGATCCACTTGCCCTTCTCGAGCCAGTCTTCCTTCGTCCCGCGATAGCTCTGCACGCGGATGGTGCCCTTGCTTTCCTTGATGTCGGTAATGGTCACGCGCACGGCAGGGCCGGCGCCGGCGGCGCATTTGGCGGCGTCATTGGTGATCTTCTGGCGGTACTGCGCCTCGGCCGGGGCGGGGGCGGCGAGTGTCGCAAAGGCAAGCGCCGCGATACCGGCGGTGGCGAAAGTCGTCCGTTTCATAAAGGTAATCCGTCTTCAACTGGGTCGATGCGGCGCCGCGGCGCCGGGGGTGAAGGGCCTGTCGCCCCTCGTTATGGCCTGCTGTTTACCAGACCGCGCTGAATTACGGCTGAATTTCGCACCTGCGGGATGTCCGTAAGCGAATCCCGGGCCCATCCGGGCGCGAGCAAATGCACGGCCCATGTGGAAAAGGCCCTCCCGCTCGCTTGTTAACCCTCGTTTCGCGCGCGTAGGGCTGGCCAAGGCTCACCCGCGACCAAGGCCCCCAGCCCGCATGACCATTCCGCTTATCTCGCCTTCGATCCTGTCCGCCGATTTCGCTGCGCTGGGCGAGGAAGTGCGCGCCATCGATGCCGCCGGGGCCGACTGGATCCATGTCGATGTGATGGACGGGCATTACGTGCCCAATATCACCATCGGCCCGGCGGTGGTGAAGGCGCTGCGGCCGCATACCGACAAGCCGTTCGATGTCCATCTGATGATCGAACCGATCGACCCCTATCTCGAGGCTTTTGCGGAAGCCGGGGCGGACATCATCACTGTCCATCCCGAGGCGGGGCCGCATATCCACCGCACGCTGCAGGCGATCACCGCGCTGGGCAAGAAAGCAGGCGTGGTGCTCAATCCGGGCACCAGCCTCGACGCGCTCGACTATATTCTCGAGGACGTCGATCTGGTGCTGGTGATGAGCGTCAATCCGGGGTTTGGTGGGCAGAGCTTTATCCATTCGCAGCTGCGCAAGGTCGAGGCGATCCGTGAGCGGATCGAGACGCTGGGCAAGCCGATCCACCTCGAGGTCGATGGCGGGGTCAATGCCGAGACCGCGCGGCTGTGCGTCGATGCGGGCGCCGATGTGCTGGTCGCGGGTTCGGCCACCTTCAAGGGCGGGCCGGGGAAGTATGCCGACAATATCGCGGCGCTGAAGGGGCAGGCGTGAACCACGGCGCGCGCACTCTTCTGCGCGAGGATCGCGGCTCCCCCGACGACAGTGCAGCACCTGCGCTGCCCCTCACCGGCATGGCCGAACCGCTGGTCGACCGCGGCCCGCCCGGCAGGCCCGACGCGGTCCCGCTCGAACCGGCGCGTGCGCTGGTCCTCACCGATTTCCAGCCGCCGCGCGCGGGGCCGGTCGATAGCCTCGTGCGCTGGGCCTATCGGCTCGGCGTGCCCAATTCGGTGCTTGCCGCGCCGCTGCGCAAGCCTGCCGCGCCGCGCTTGCTCGCCACCGTGGTCAGCCCGCTGCAGGGCGAACGCTCCGCGGGCATGGCTTTGCGCGCCGGTCAGTTCCTCGTCCACGGGCTTAAGGTGCCGGTCGACAAGCTCGATTTCGCCAGCAATGCCCCGCTGACCCCGCCCGTGCAGCGCGCGGTGCAGGGCTTTGGCTGGCTGCGCGATCTGGGGGCCTGTGCCCCGCGCGAGGAATGCGCCGCGATTGGCGAGAAACTGCTCGCACGCTGGCTCAAGGCCAATCCCGTCCCCGCCAAGGGCCCCGCCTGGACGGTCGAACATGCCGGGCTGCGGCTGCTTGCATGGCTGGTTCATGCGCCCTTGCTGCTCGGCGGCGATGCACGGCTGCGCGCCCGCGCGCTCGGGGCGATGGAAGCGACGGCGCGCTTTCTCGACCGGCAGGTCGCCGGGGCCGAGGACCGCCTGGGCCAGGTGGCCGGCTGGTGCGCGCTGGTGGCGGCCGGATTGCTGCTGCCCGATGGCCGCCCGCGCCGCCTGTTCGGCGAAGCGGGGCTGCTGCGCGCCCTGGGCGAATTGGTCGCCGAAGATGGCGGTGTGCTCTCGCGCAGTCCGCTGGCGCAGGCCGAGGCGATCGCGCTGCTGGTCGATCTGCGCGCCTGCTACGCCGCGGTGAACCGCGAACCGCCGCCCGCGCTTGAGACGATGCTGGGACTGCTCGTTCCGCCGCTGCTGACGCTGCGGATGGGCGACCGGGGTCTGGGCAGCTGGCAGGGGGCGGGTGCGACTTCCGCTGCGCGCGTCGATGCATTGATAACGGCGAGCGGGATCCGCGCGCGGCCGGGCAAGGAAAGCCGCCACTGGGGCTACCAGCGCGTCGATGCGGGCAAGGCCACGCTGGTGCTCGACGCCGCGCCGCCGCCACGCGCCCGCCACGCGCGCTATGGCTGTGCCTCCACGCTCGCCTTCGAACTGTCGCATGGCGACCAGCGCATCATCGTCAATTGCGGCGGTGCCGAACTGGCGGGCGGGCTGGTGCCCGTGCGGATCGAGCAGGGACTGCGCGGCAGCGCGGCGCATTCGACGCTGGTGCTCGACGATGCCAATTCGACCGCCGTTCTGATCAAGGGGCAGATCGGCAAGGGTGTCGAGGAAGTCGATATTGCGCGCACTGCGGTCAAGCAGAAGGGGCGCGATGCCGCGCGGCTGGAGGCTTCGCACAATGGTTATGCGGCGCGTTATGGCCTGATCCACCGGCGGACGCTGCTGCTGGGCGCCGATGGTAGCGGGCTGTCGGGTGAAGACGTGCTCGAACCCTCGGGCCGGCAGGGCAAGCGCGGGAAGATCAGCTTCGCGATCCGTTTCCATCTCGGTCACGGCATCGAGGCCGGGCTGGCGGACGACCGGCGCGGTGCGGGGCTTGCGCTGCCCGATGGTAGCTACTGGCAATTCCGCCTCGGAGGCGATAGCGGCGAGGCGCATATCGCGATCGAGGACAGCCTCTGGGTCGACGGGCAGGGCCGCCCGCGCGCGACGAAGCAGCTGGTCGTCGAAGGACTGACATCGCGCAGCGGGGGACGCTTCCCCTGGCTGCTCAAACGCATGGGGTGATTTTACGTGGCTGACGTGGCGATCAAACGGGCACTGCTTTCGGTGTCCGACAAGAGCGGCTTGGTGGAACTGGGCACGGCGCTGGCCGGACGCGGCGTGGAGCTGGTGTCGACCGGCGGCACCGCCAAGGCATTGCGCGAAGCGGGCCTCGACGTGCGCGACGTGTCCGATCTCACCGGCTTTCCCGAAATGATGGACGGGCGGGTCAAGACGCTCCACCCGATGGTCCATGGCGGCCTGCTCGCCGTGCGCGACAATCCCGAACACGCGGCGGCGATGGAAGCCCATGCGATCGGCGCGATCGACCTCGTGGTGGTCAATCTCTATCCCTTCGAGGCGACCGTGGCGAAGGGTGCCGAGCGCGACGAGGTCATCGAGAATATCGATATCGGCGGGCCCAGCATGGTCCGCAGCGCAGCGAAGAACCACCAGTTCGTCACCATTGTCACCGACCCGGCGGATTACCCTGCGCTGCTGGGCGAACTCGAAGCATCGGGCGCAACCTCGCTCGACTTCCGCCGCCAATGCGCGGCCAAGGCCTTTGCGGCCACCGCTGCCTATGATTCGATGATCAGCCAGTGGTTCGCTTTCGCCGACCAGCGGCAGCTCTTTCCCGACTTCCTCGCGATCAACGGCAAGGCCCCCGTCGAGCTGCGCTATGGCGAGAACCCGCACCAGCAGGCGGCGCTCTACACGCCGGTCGGCCCGCATGCCCGGGGCATCGCGCAGGCCGAGCAGCTGCAGGGCAAGGCGCTGAATGCCGCGCTGGAACTGTGCGCCGAATTCGCCGGCGGCGAACCCGCGGTGGTTATCGTCAAGCATGCGAACCCCTGCGGCGTCGCGCAGGCCGCGACCTTGCTCGAGGCGTGGAACCACGCGCTCGCCTGCGACAGCGTGTCGGCCTTTGGCGGCATCGTCGCGGTGAACACCGAACTCGATGGCGCAACCGCAGCGGCGATCTGCGAAATCTTCACCGAAGTCGTGATTGCCCCTGCGGTCAGCGATGCGGCGCGCGAGGCGTTTGCCAAGAAGAAGAACCTGCGCCTGCTGGTTACCGGCGACCTCCCCGATCCCCGCCGCGGCGGTCTGGCGGTCAAGCCGATCACCGGCGGGCTGCTGGTCCAGACGCGCGACAATGGTGCAATCACCGAAGCCGATCTCAAGGTGGTCACCCGGCGGGAGCCCACCGAACAGGAATTGCGGGACTGCCTGTTCGCCTGGACCGTCGCGCGGCACGTCAAGTCGAACGCCATCGTCTATGCCAAGGACGGCGCAACCGCGGGTATCGGGGCGGGCCAGATGAACCGCCGCGATTCCTCGCGCATCGCTGCAATGAAAGCCGCCGAAGCGGCGG
>LWDU01040144.1_pt1 | contig 28725 bp, 27 predicted proteins | sample 727161 | NCBI WGS metagenome assembly LWDU01 (sample SAMN04566230, study PRJNA314399) | hydrothermal vent metagenome | isolation source: deep sea hydrothermal plume seawater | place: Mexico: Gulf of California, Guaymas Basin | collected 2004-07-11
AAGAACGGCGCGGCCATCATGTACAACATGGGCTTGGACTCGCCGGACTTCGATTCCATGGCCGCCGCCGCCAAACGCCTGTTTGATATGGGCGTGCGTGTGGTCGGCCTGGGAGCCATGGAGTGGCACATGCAGATGGCCCTGGAGCACATCCGCAAGAATTCTATAGGGTAAGCCGTAGGATTGGTCTGCCTAATTGCTGTAGAGCCAGTCGGGTACGGGACGCCGCTCCCCAGTCGCTCCTCTGGCCAGAGAATCTTTAAGGACGCCGTATTTGGAGCGGAAAGGCCGGACTCGGTTGGGCGTACCGGTGCGGCCCAGCCCCACCAAGAACATCAAACTTTTCCCGGCGGCGTGGGGCGAGAAGAACGCGGTGACGGCATCATCGAAAAAGGTCATACCGGTGGTGCCCAAGCCCAGGGAATGGGAGCCGAGATAAATATTTCCGCCCATGATGCCGGCCTCCAACTGGGCGACTCGGTAGCCCCGGTTGCCCAGTTTATTCAAGGCCGATTCCAAGTCAGCTAAGAAGAACACCACGGCGCTGGCGTCGGCCCCCAGCGCCTGTTCAAAGCACAGGTGACCAGCCTCGTCTCGGAGGTCCCCTTCCTGCAGTAGCTCCAACTCCCCGGAACTTCTGGAGTAGTGGTACGCACCAGAAGCCAAGCCAGCCACTGCGTTTACGATTAAATACGGCTCTGTGAGTTGGCCACCAAAGTCGGCAGGAATAGCCGCAGAGGACGCTGCCAACAAAGCAGAAAGCTGCTCCAGCGAGATTGGATCTCTGGCAAAGCGACGTGTGGACCCTCGGTGTAGGATTGCCTCGCCCAAAGGAGCGGACGAAATGCTGTCGGCCAGAGTCGTGTTGCTTAGGTGGCCAGCAATTCGCCATCCAGAGACATCTTGCGGCGAGGTCAATGCGGCCTCTGCGTGGAGCAGGTCCGACGGCGGATAGGGAATGGGTTCGCTGAACCCCAGGTCTCCGGAGGATACTGCCGGTAATTCCTGCATTGCCGCAGGGGCCGAACTCTCCGCGACTCCCAGCGGGATCAGACTGGTACTGGCTTCTTGCTCCGAGTCGATACCCAACAACAAGTCCACATCTTGGTCAATAAACCCCGCCAGAACTCGGGCCGGTTGGCCTAGAGCGTTAGCCGTTGCTAGAAGGTTGGCCAGCACGGTGCCGTTGTCCCAGAAGCAGTAACGATAGCCCCTGGTCCGGTACTTCCAGGCGCTCCGCCAGAACACGGCAGTGCTAATAATGGTAGCCGGAGTCGAGGCCAATGAATCATCGGCGGCAGCGGCGGACAGATTGCCACGATAATCGCCAGCCCTTAGTTGGGTGAGTGAATTTTCTGCGGGGGCGTAGTGGTAGACCCCAGCGGCCAGGCCCGGCAGGTCACCGCAGACCAAGTACAGCTCGATGGGGTAGAGAGCCCCAGCAGAGGCTGCTGCGCGATAATGGACCTCACCTGCCGAAGCCGAGATACTCTTTCTAATCAGACCTGCAGAGTAATGAAGCGGTTCGCCTGCACCGTTTGCCTTAGAGCCAGAGACTGCATCTAGGGTTGGCATTCCAGGGGAAGTCGCCTCGGGCAATGAAACGGAAGCCAAGCCGGGATAGGACTTGTACAAGGGCGGCTTAGTCAGCAGGTTGATGTAGCTCAGCTTGGTTGCTTCGTGAAATGCCTCAGCTGCCTGGTTGTCGTTATTGGCCAAGACCCGGCTCCCTTAGATGGTCCCTTTGTATTGTGGAGTGCGTTTTTCGACAAACGACTTGGCCGCTTCTGTGTGGTCGGGGTGCCGAGCGCTCCGTTCTTCCAGAGCAAGGCCCACATCCAACGCCAAGTTCAGGTCATTCAGAATCTTTTTGTTGATGGCGTGCTTGGTTCCCCGAATGGCCAGTGCCGGACCATTAGCGAGTCGACGGGCCAGACCCATTACTTCAATCATCAGTTGGTCGTGGGGGACTACTTTATTTACCAGACCGATGCGCTCAGCTTCGGTAGCATCAATGATGTCTCCGGTCATCAACAGCTCTTTGGCCTTGGCCACTCCAACCAACAGAGGCCAGATGACCGCCCCGCCGTCGCCGGCCACCAGACCGGCCTTTACGTGGGTGTCGCCGATTCGTGCTTCGTCAGAGGCGTAGATGATGTCGCAGAAAAGGGCAATCGTCGCACCCAGTCCGGCGGCAACTCCGTTCAAGGCGCAGACGATGGGCTGCTCCACCCAGAGCATGTTATGTAAGATACGGCGGCCACTCTGGGACACCGCACCCATCGGTCGTTGCTGGATGACATCTGTGCTGCTGCGTTCATCCATGGCCCGGACATCGCCGCCGGAGCAGAAGCCGCGTCCCGAGCCCGTGACAATAATGGCGCTAACACTAGGGTCGATTGCCACCTCGCCAAAGACGGTTTCCAGTTCCCGGTGCATCGTCCGGTCCACCGCGTTGAGGCGCTCCGGACGGTTCAGGGTGATGGTCAGCACCGACTGGTCCTGCTCCACCAAAAGGGTCTCATAGTTGTAATCTGGCATGGCGACCTCCGTGGTCTAGTTACGGTTCTGTTTGTTGTCCGGGGTCACGAGTATTATCTAAGATCAAAAACGACAGAGTTACGCTCCCATTGGCATACCATCCAATAGTACGTCCAACTTCTGCCCTCCATGAATATCCTTTGCTCCGGGTACATTCAGGGTTACCCTAACGCCCCAGTTGGCTCCGGAAAAATTCGTCTCACAAGATTTTGGCAGAGATATCGTTATTTCCTCACTATGGATCTGCCGACCGGTCAAGTGAGTGCTATGCCCAAATCGCTTTTCCGACGACCACAACGCCAGCTCGATGGGTCCCTTCGCCGTGTAGATTGTCTCCCAACTTACGAGTTTTAAGACGCCTCTGCGAAAATAAAAATCCTCTCGGGAATCAACGTCCACCCGGACGGTTACGTCGTCTCCCGGGTAGAGTTTTTTGTTCTCGATGTTCACGGTCAGATTGGCGTTGACATCGAATTTTATTTCGTCCAGCACAAATGATCCAACGATCCAACAGAGCACAATTAACGTGCCAATCAGTGAACTAATGGCATAGATGACATCCCAGGAAGCATTGCCGCAAGATACTCCGAAAATCCCCACTTCACAGACGAGTCTATATACCAATAACCCGGCTATTCCGCCCAGGAAATGGAAGATACCGCTCACCCAGACCAGGAGAGCAGTGAGTAGAGATCCGAGAATGAACCCGACCAAGGGCTTGCCAGATATGACCGAGCCGGAGATAGCCCCGATGCTAACCAATACCAAAATGACCGTGAGGATAGTCACGGAATAGCCGAAATTGTAGCCAACAACAATACCGAGAACAGACACACCACTGACCAACAACAACGCGGCAAGGAATAGATTTTTTCTGTTCGCTAGATATTTATTTTGATGCATGGACCCAACTAGAAATCACTGCCAATTGACCCGTTATTAAACCCATTATTAAATACGCAGCAACGGCCGTTTTGGTTGTTGGATACGTAAGGAACAACTTGCCTGCCTCCGGCTCTACGCAGTTTCAAGTCCGATGGTTTTATTTAGTCGCGCCATCATATCGTAATAGCAGGTGACGAACGCCAGGGCCACGGCGCCTTCATCTCCCGCCAAGTGATTTGTGGCCTGCCAGGTGGAATTACGCATCTTGTCTCGGAGAACCTCCTGGGCGAAGTGCACCCATATGCCCTCCTTGGGCAGCAGTCCACGAGGCCCGGTTCCGGCGGCAATACCGGCGATTACTGCATCGCTGACACCGGCTTCACGCGCCAGGGGTTCCATGGAATCCCACAAGGCTTGGTTCTCTCTTTCGTGGGCGACTGTCAGGGCTACGGTGTAGGTCACCCAAGATTCCAGGCCGGATTCGCTGACGGCCGAATGCAGATTGGCCAGCCCTGACCCGACTAGCGGGTTGGCGTATAAGGTTTGAAAGGTGGACGGCAGACCGGAGTTAGACGCGGTGACAGTATCGTAAACAGTCTGCGCTTCTGGCGACAGTTTTGGTTGCGGGGAGGCTGATAGACGGGACATAGTTGCTCCTTACCGGGGGTTGCACTAGATGGAGACTTTGGGCGCGGTTAGTCCGGTATGGGCCTAGCTTCTGAATCTACCTCTACGCCCCGGACGCCAAATATCTCCCAAGGACTGAATGACACTACAAAATCCTTGGCTTCTTGAACCGAGTCGAACCCCTTTCTGGAGCGCTCCGGTTCGTAGCCCATGGTCCTTGCGTAGGCGTCGATACCACGCTTGTTCTCCCGGTACCCGCCGATGATCTCAACCAACCCCGCGGTATCATCAACCATCAAATTTTGGCCCCGTTTAACATCTTGCCAATAAACACTCATAGGTAAGTACTATCCTCTCGGGAATCTCAGGTTTGGAGCCTTCCCGTAATTTGTTTAGTGCCTAGTTGGGAGATAGGGGTTGGTTTGCGGAGAGAGTTGGCCCCCACCTCCGACTTCGTCGAGAGTCTCGACATCGTCGGACCTAGCCCTACCCCCTTTCAGGAGGAGGGGATTTTTTGTTTTTTGTCTCGATCTGGAAAACACCATAGTCCGCTCGTTTTGTCCGCCCCGCTCCCGCTCATGGTGAGCTTGTCGAACCATTGCTTGCGTATGCCAAGTTGGTCCACAAGAACATGGCTTATGCGAATCCTTCGACGGGCTCAGGACGAGCGGGAGTGGGTCGGCTTGAGGGTTAGCCGCCTTGTGAGACAACCTCGTCAAATTCGTCTTTGGTTATTGGTTGAATCGATAGGCGCATGCCCTTTTTGATCAACAGCATGTCTTTTAGCTTGGGGTTTTCTTTGATCTCGTCCAGCCTCACCTGGCGGGCCAGGGGGCGCTCGCCTTTGATGTCGACCATGCACCAGATGGGTTTCTCAGCGGTGGCTTTGGGGTCGTAGTGGTCGTCGTCGGGGTCAAGACCGTGGAAGTCGTCATACCCTTCCTTGACCACGCTGGCGATACCGACCACGGCCATGGGTTTAGCGTTGCTGTGGTAGAAAAGGATGCTATCGCCAACCTTCATGTCGTCGCGCATCATGTTCCGGGCCTGGTAATTGCGGACGCCGTCCCATTCGGCCCAGCCGTCCGGGTCGTTCATCAAGTCGTCAAAGGAATAGGCGCTGGGCTCCGACTTAAAGAGCCAGTATTTTTTTTCGGCCATTCTCGTTCCTCGTCATTGGCTTTAAGCTTTCAGGAATCAGCTTTTTAGCGTAGTTTTATTCCGGCAGCTTCTCGGTCAAAGTAGCCTTTTATCTAAGTTTAATACCGGCTGCCTCAAGGTCGAAGCACCCCTCAATGAGGTCTTCTTTTTCCTGGCGCAGGACATCTTTTCTGACCCGCAAACTTGGTGTGCGGGGCAGTTCGTCTCGTATCTCCCAATAGCGGGGGACCTTGGACCAGTTCTGCCGGGTCCGGTGTCGCCCCTTCTCGTGGTGTGACGTAGGCCTTGACCTCGTCTTCGCCCAGCTCGGATGGCACAGCCAAGACAGCGCAGTCCAGGACGTTGGGGTGGCGCTTGACCACGTTCTCAACTTCCTGGGAGGAGATGTTCTCTCCTCTACGCCTAATAATGTCTTTCTTGCGGTCGACAAAATACAGAAAGCCATCAGCGTCCACCCAGCCCAGGTCGCCGGTGTAGAGCCAGCCGTCGCGAAGGGTCTCGATGTTCTGTTCTTCGTTGCGCCAATATCCGGGCATGATGGCCGGGTTGTGGATGGTTATTTCCCCCACGGTGTCGACGCCCACATGGACGCCGGTCACAGGGTCGGCGATGCGCACCTGGTTCTCGAACCCGGGCTGCGGGTGCTGACGGGGTTCTCCCGACGAACCAGCCCGGCGCTGCGCCCCGATGCGTTCAATGGTCCCGAAGCAGGTCTCGGTCATGCCAAAGCCAACTATGATGTCGGTGTCGAACCGATCTTGGAATTCGGCCAAAAATTCTGGCGGAAAGGACGGCGAGCCGTAGAACAGCCGGACGGTGTTGTCTTTGTCGTCGGCCGTTGGTTCGTTCTTGGACAGCACCGGCATCATCATGCCGATGAAGTTGACCACCGTGGCCTGGGCTTCGCGCACCTGTCCCCAGAAACGGGACGCGCTGAAACGGTCGACCACCACCAGTGTCCCGCCGGCAGCCAGAGCGCCCATAGTCGAGTAGTACTGGATGTTGGCGTGGTAGTAGGGCAGGCAGGTGAAGAAACGGTCATCTGCGGTGGCCTGGGTCCAGTGGGCAAAGCCCTGTCCGGCGGCCACGTACATCATGTGGGTACACATCACGCCCTTGGGGTTGCCGGTGGTGCCGGAGGTGTAGACCAGCATGGAGATATCATACGGCGAAATCTCCGGCCTATTGTCCAGGGGAACTGCGACATCATGGACTTCGCTGAAGTCGGTCCAACCTTCGGGTACTGCGCCCTCGACGCCCCGCAGGAGCTTGACCTCAACGCTGGGGGCCAAATCGGCAGCGGCACCAGCGACATCGGCTAGTGATGGGTCGGTGACTAGGCCCTTGACTTCGGCGTTGTTCAGGATGTAGGCCATCTCGTCCCGTTTGTAGGCCGTGTTCACCGGCACGCTGATGGCCCCGATGACCGACAATCCAAACCAGGAGTAGACGTACTCGACGCAGTTGGGCATGAACAGGCAGACCCGGTCTCCCTTCTCGATTCCCAGCCCGGAGAACATGGCGGCAGATTTCAGTACGCCGTCCCAGAACTCTTGGTAGGTGCGGCTGACGCCGCCAATCTCGATGAAAGTCTTGCCCGGATCGCGGGCTACAACCTCGGCGATGAACTGTCCCAGAGACTGTTCCCAAGGCTTGTTTGTGTCGATTGCCATATAGACGAAAACCCGTTGATATTAGTACCTGCACTAGTCATCAGGCGCACTCAAATTAACACCTGAAGCATGGCCGGTCAATGCGCCTGTATAATGCCAAATATTATGCCAGATACAGACTCACGAGTGCCCCCGGTTTCCATAGACCCCCAACGACTTCGATTAACCGACGACGACGCCACCACGGGCACCTTGATTGGCTTCAAGTGCAACGAGTGCGGCGCGTCGGTCTTCGGCCCCGCCATCTTCTGCCAAAAGTGCACCTCAACCGATCTCAACGCTGTTGACCTGGGCGTTCAGGGCATCCTATTCAGCTATACCATCGTGAGGATTCCGCCCGCCGGTTGGCCAGGGGACATTCCGTACATTCTAGGTCAGGTTGAACTTCCCAGCGGCCCCCAGGTGCTGGCGGAGGTCATCGACTGCGAGCATGACGACCTCAAAATAGGAATGGCCGTTCACATGGTGCTGCGAGCAGTGCCCGCCGAGAACGGTGGCCCCGACAAGGCCGTCTACAAATGGCGTCCCGTTAAACCCAGAAGAACAACCAATGACGATGAATAAGATAAAACCCGGCCGCGAGGTGATGGTGGTGGGCGTTGGCCTGCACCCCTTCGGCCGCTTCCAAGACAAAGAGCTCGGCCAGTTGGCCATCGAGGCCGTGCTGCCCGCACTTAAGGACGCCGGCGTCAAATGGAAAGACATCGCCATCGCCTACTTCGGCCACGTCTACTACCAGGGCATGTCCATCGGCGAGACAACACTCTCCAAGTTGGGTCTTACCGGCGTGCCCATCATCAATGTGGAGAACGCCTGCTCCAGCGGCTCAACGGCCTTCTGGCAGGCCTATTGGGGCATCACCACCGGACTCTACGACCTGGCCCTGGCTTTCGGCGCTGAGAAGGTGCCAAGAGGACCGGTGACGGTGACCGCCGAGGACGCACCCGAACGGTACATCGGCGGCGACCACATGATGGCCGGGTACGCGCTCCGGGGCAAACGCTACATGGAGGAGACCGGCGCTCCGGCCAGCGCCCTGGCCCAGGTGACGGTGAAGGCCAGGCAGAATGCGACCATGAACCCCTTCGCCCACCGAAAAGACACCTACACCATCGAAGAGGTCCTAAATTCCCGGATGATCGCCGACCCGCTGACCCTGTTCCAGTGCTGCCCCACCAGCGAAGGCGGCGCGGCGGCGGTGCTCTGCGCCCGAGAAGACCTGGCCAAGTACGGCATTGACGAGAGCCGGGCGGTGTCCATTGCCGCCGCGGTGCTGACCTCGGGCGACTACAACGGGCGTGGCGCTGACCACTCGGCGTTCAGCCCCTACCGCACGGAGCCGGCGGCGCTGCAGGCTTACGAGATGAGCGGCCTGGGCCCGGAGGACGTTAATCTGGTCCAGGTACACGACGCCGCAACAATCGGCGAATTGCAGCAGATAGAGGCGTTGCATCTGTTTCCCTTCGGCGAGGCCTGGCAGGGGACCGTGGAGGGACGCACAGCTCTGACCGGCGATATCCCGGTGAACACCGACGGCGGACTGCTGGCCATGGGGCACCCCTTCGGGGCCTCGGGCATCCGCATGATCCACGAAACCGTCACCCAACTACGCGGCGAGGCTGGCCCCCGGCAGGTGCCCAACGCGCGTGTCGGCGTAGCCCAATGCTCCGGCGCCGGAGACGTAACCACTGTGCACATCCTTAAGCGGGGATAGCCAACAGCTGACAGCTATCAGCTCTCAGCAGTCAGCGGTTCGGGACCGCCCACTTCTGTCATGGGGACTGGCGCCCCATTTTTCATTTGGGGGCCGTCCCGCCCCTGTCATTCAGAGGAGCGCCGAAGGCCGACGAAGAATCTACCAAGCCCAACCTGGCAGACCCTTCGCTCCACTCAGGCTGACACTCGGGACGTACAGACAAACCAATCAACTGAGCAAACCAGCAAAAAAGGGGGATGAAAAGTCTTCAACCATCAGCGGTCACATCTCAGCAAAGCGCTGACTGCTGACCATCCTCGATGGAATCGGGACTAACAGCTACGATGCCATCTTACCTAGTGCTCGCCGCCATGAAAGGCCGTTTCGTCTCCAATACCGGCAACACCTATGACAACTTCCAGTTCATGGGCTACTCCGACGGCGTCGACCCCATCTCCGCCGTCACCACCTTCTTCGACGCGCCGCCATACCCCATAGTCTGGGCCGACGTTGAATACCTCTGGGCCGAACGCCTAGCCGATGACTCAGCCAACGGCCACCTAGGGGATTACGAGAAGATTTATATTGAGACTCTGCGGAGTAGATGGGGGGAGGATGGTGGTGGGTGATGAGGGTTGGGTAGGGTCTAAGTAGGTAGTTTTAGTTTATATTCTCCTCCCCAACTCAGTAATCATCTAGACATGTGGTATGCGATAATCGCGTTATGCATATAGAGCCACTCAATGTAGAGCGGTTCCGAAGTATCCAAAACCTCTCACTCACATTTACCTGGATGATGTTGTCCTGACTCACGCCCTAATGGCCTCCAAACATGCCCCAGTTCTGATAGATTGACTTACAAGTTATCAGATAACAGCGAGATTGAAGCAGATTGGAGGAACAGGGAGATGCCCTACGCAGATATTCCCGGAGTGCGACTCTGGTTCACTGACACAGCCGGCATGGACGACGACAAACGGACTCCGGTGGTGTTCCTCCATGCTGCGTCCGGCAACACAGATTGTTGGGTCAACCAAGAACCCGTCTTCATTGCTGCCGGTTACCGCTGTGTGGCCTACGACCGCCGCAACTGGGGCCGCTCGGAAGTCACCGAAACGAAGGCCGAACCGGGCTCTGCTGCCGACGACCTGGAAGCGTTTGCGGACCACCTGGGCCTAAAGCGATTCCACCTAGTGGCCACGGCCTTGGGCGGAATCGTCGGCCTGGATTACACGGTGGAATACCCGGAGCGGGTGATCAGCCTGAGCGTCTCCAGTAGCTTTACCGGTGTGTCTGATGCGTCTTACATGGAAGTACAAACTCGACTGCGGCCGCCGGAGATTTCGAACTTGCCCATTGTCCTCAGGGAGGTTGGGCCGTCGTACCGGGTGTCCAGCCCGGAGGGTGTGGCCAAGTGGCTCGAGATAGAAGAAGCCAGCCGCCACGAGATTACCCCGGAGCAGGGTCAAAACGCCCGCAGCCCCATGACCTTTGCCCGCTTGGAGCAGATGAAAACCCCGGTGTTAATGCTGACCGGCGGCGCCGACTTACTCTCGCCCCCCACAATGATGAAGATCGTGGCCGACCACATACCCGGCTCCAGCTTTGGCGTGGTCCCCGAGGCCGGTCACGCCGCCTTTTGGGAGCAATCAGAAGCCTGGAACAAGCTGGTGCTGGACTTCATCGGTGAGTACGAGGGGTAAAAACGGAACTCCATTGCGTCAAAACCAGCGCAACTTGTTGGCGCAGTGGATTCCTGCCTTCGCCGAAAAGACGAGTGGGGTCAGGCCCCGAGCCAAGCTGTAGAGGCTGGTTTATAACCCGCCTTGCAAAGTTAGGCCAAACCTCATCGAGTCAGTCTGCCGTGAGCGGATGTTGTTTGGTTGCCACGGGTAGATGACTTCAGACAAACAGGGCAGGTTAAAAACCTGCCCCTACGTCACAGACGTCGACGATATGGGGTCGGCAGTCAGGCAACTAGGCGAGCCGAGCTGTAGGGGCTGGCTTATAACCCGACTTGCAAAGAAAGGGCAACTCCCACCTGCGCAAAAACCACGTCCTTCGGCAAGCCCAGGTTGAGCGGTCGTCATCTACCTAACGACGGGCGGTCTTATGGCCTTTGACACTGCGCCAAAGAGTCTCTTGAGTATAGGGGGCGTCGATGTGCCGAATGCCAGTTGCGGAGATTGCGTTCATCACTGCATTAGCTATCGCTGGTGGAGAAGGCACGGTTGAGACGGAGCCGATTCCCTTGGCCCCCAATGGGTTGGTCGGTGAAATTGTATCGACGGTATCTAGTATCAAATCTGGAATGTGTATGGCCCGAGGAATCGCGTAATCTAGGAAGCTGGCCGTAAGCGGTTGGCCGTCTTCGCTGTAGATTATTTGCTCGATCAACGCCTGCCCTATCCCCTGGGCGATTCCGCCATGAATTTGGCCTTCCACAATCATTGGATTCACGATTTGACCACAGTCGTGCACGCCTACATAGCGAAGAATCTTGATTGCGAATGTCTCTGGATTCACCTCAACGACAACCACATGAGCGCCGAATGACACAGGACTCTGGGCGAGGGTGTACTCGTTCAGGAAATCCAGACCCGGCTCCATCCCCGGCGGCAAAGAATTCGGGTCATCGGCTATTTTTGCCAGCTGCACAAGATCGATCTCTTGGTCTGGATGGTGGCGATTAAAGATTTTTCCTCCCTGGAAAGTGAGATCTTGGGTGGGACAAGCCAGCTGGTGACACGCCAGGAGCGACAATTTTTCACGTGCGGCTTGCAGCGCTTGCTGAACGGCCGACCCGCCGATGATAACGCCTCTACTGGCGCTGGTACCTATTCCATGGGGGAATATTGAACTGTCGCTGTGGAGCACCCGAACATCCTCCGGTTCCACCCCAAGCATATCTGCAGTGATCTGGGCAAAGGTCGTTTCCGTGCCTTGACCGTGGGGAGACACGCCGGTGTAAACGTCGACCCGACCGAACCGATCAATCTTCACCTCCGCATTTTCAGTGCGATGCTCCCCACCTGCTCCGGAGGATTTTATGAATGTCGCCAGGCCAATACCCAAGAGAGGCTCGTGCGGTTTTCTCTGACGCTTTCTCTCTTGCAAATCGGAATATTCCGCCAGTTCCAAGGCCCGATTTAAAACTTGATCATAATCGCCAGAATCGTACATGTTTCCGGTGCAAGATTGGTACGGGAACGATGTTTTGGGTATGTAGTTAATGCGTCTTACGGCAACTGGATCCAGGTTTAAATCCTGGGCGATCAGGTCCATGGTCCGTTCGATGCTGAAGGCCGCTTCCGGGCTTCCGGTACCTCGGTAGGCGGCGACCGGGGTTTTGTTGGTGATGACTCCGAGGATATCTGCCCTCACAGCGGGAATGTCGTAGGGGCCCGTTATCCGACGTGCGGCATTGAACAGAGGAAAGGGAGCCGTGAAATAGAAATAGGCGCCGATGTCCGCAAGGATATTTGCCCGAATCCCCAATAGCTTGCCATCGCTTTTGACTGCCGCTTCCACATCCAAACGCATGCCCCTGCCGTGGTAGGTCAGCAGGTTCTCCTGACGTTGTTCTATCCATTTGACGGGTCTCTGCGACCGCAACGAAAGAAAGGGTATCAGGATATCTTCCGAGAATAGGCAGTCCTTTATTCCAAAGCTGCCGCCCACGTCTGGGGCCACAACGCGAATGGTTTCCACCGGTCTGTTAAAGGATTGAGCCAAATACCGTTGGACCTGATGAGGGGCTTGGGTGGAATCCCAAACAGTCAGCAGGTCTGTTACGGGATCATAATCAGCAACAACGCCTCTAGGTTCCATGGGGGATGGGGCGAGTCTGGGTATTTGGTACCTTTGGCGGACAATATGATCAGCCTGGGTAAAGGCCTGGTCAATATCGCCGCCTTGCTGGACCGACCGAATCGCCACATTGGTCCCTAAATTCTGGTGAATTATCGGTGTATCCGGATCGATTGCCAGTTCCGGGTTGATGACCGGAGCAAGAGGCTCGTAATCCACGTCCACCAATTCTGCGCCGTCTCTTGCCAAGTATGGGTTCTCTGCCACAACGACAGCTACCGGTTGGCCAACGTAGCAAACCTTGTCTTGGGCCAAGACCGGATGTTCCGGGGGATTGAATTCGTCCACAGAGCGATCGCCCATGGGCCTGATGGGTATGTTCGGCAACACACCTACCAAATCCGCCCCCGTGATAACATCCACGACCCCTTGCAACTCGCGTGCCTGGTTAGTACTGATTGAGCGAATGAGAGCGTGGGAATGGTCGCTGCGAATCACAACGGCGTGGAGCATATTCGGTATTTTCACGTCATCGATGTAAACACCATTTCCGGTGATTAACCTAGCATCCTCAAACCTTTTGATTGGCTTTCCAACGTAACTCAATCTTAATCTCCTAATTTTCGACGGAATTGCTCGTAACATAAATCAGCGTGCAGGATTTGGAGATACAAATATACCACCTATAAATGACAATCGCTGTGCCGATATAAAGGAAATATGTGGCCCGATGATTCCTGCATTCGCAGGAAAGACGTGGAGGTCCGGCAACGAGTCGAGGGTAACTGTAGGGGCGGGTTTATAACCCGCCCTGGCATCGGGTAGGCCGAACCTCATCAAGGCAGACGGCCGTGGGCGCGGGACATCTGGTTGCCACAGTGAGATGACCTCAGACAATCAGGGAAGGTTTCCAACCTGCCCCTACGCCAAACTCGTCGTCGACGATAATGTCTTCCAATTGAAAATGGGCATCCCGATTACATCAGGATGCCCGTTTTTGTTTTCGCAGCCGAGAGGAACTTATTGCTTTTTGGCGAAGTCTCTTAGTTGGCCGAAATCTGCTTTGAAGCCTTCGGTCAGGGCACGGCGGTCGGTGCCGTGGAGGATGAAACGCGCGCCTTGGGAGATCCAGTACTCGGACAGGTCGGGTGTTTGCTGGTGCACCAACGTGGCGATGCCCTTGGCCTCGGACAGGTCGATGACCTTCTTGACCGTATCTTGGTAGATCTTCTCGTCGTACTGATCCGGGATGCCCAGGGAGATGCTCATGTCGTTGGGGCCGACGAAGATGCCGTCGATGCCCGGTACCTCAAGCATGGCCGCCAGGTTGTTCACCGCAGCTTCGCTCTCGATGCCGATGATGCAGATACTGTTCTTGTTGCGGTCTTCCAAATAGGACCGGGTAGCATCGCTGACGTGCTCTCCACTCAGAACCACCCGCTCAGCGGCCTCACCCTTTAGGGGACGCCACTTGGCGGCCGCGACAACCTCTCGCACTTGCTCCACGGTCTCGCAGTAGGGAGCCAAGATGCCCTGAGCCCCGGCGTCCATGGCCATGGTCACATAGTGAGGGTCGGGAATCGGAATCCGTACGATGGGTACCACACCGGTGGTGTTCATCATAATCAGGAAGTCGCCCAACTCGCCGCGACTTCGGTAGTTATGCTCGGTGTCGATCACAACGTAGTCCAGGCCTACGGTGTCCAGAATCGGTATCCATTTGGGATTTCTGGCGATGGAAATCATCGTGCCGAATACTCGACCACCTGATTTTAAAGTATGCTTTAGTTCTGCTCCGTTCATGTTTGTCCCCCCTTTAGATATTTAAGGGCATCCCGAGTAGATCGGGATGCCCTTTGATTGGGTCTCAGTTGGCCAGACTATTGGTTGACGCTCATCACGCTCTGGCAGAGCCGGGCGGTTTGCATCAGGTCCGGAATCACCACGTACTCGTTCACTGTGTGCATCTCGTTGGTAGCCATGCCAACGACGATGCAGTCGATACCGTTCAAGCGCATTTGGTTGGCGTCGGTGCCGCCACCTGAGGGCTTGATGTCTGGAACCAGAGTCATATTCTTTAGCATATCAGTTACCATCCGCACCACCGGTTCATTGGGGTCTAGGGTATACATCTGGAAAAGCATTTCCAGGTCTTGCTTGATGGTTGCCTCCTGGTACTTGGCCCTAGCTTTGTCCAGCGCTTCGGTCAATTGCAACTCCAGCAACGCCACAGTCTCCGTGTTCCGGCTGCGGTATTCACCGCTGAAGCTCACCTCCACTGGCACAGCGTTGCGTACCGTGCCGCCGGTGACCATGCCTACGTTGAAGGTCGACTCTTCATCCAGCCGTCCGTTCGGCAGGTCGCCGATGATCTCGCTGGCGATGCGAATGGCAGAAATGCCTTTCTCCGGCTCAACGCCGGCGTGGGCGCCGCGGCCGGTTACTGTGATGTCGAAAGCCATATAGGTGGGGCTCGACCCGGTGATGGTATTGACCGGGCCGTTGCCGTCGAAGACCACCGCCTCTTTGCAATGAATCATGGAGTAGTCGAGGTTGGCAGCGCCAATCAGGCCAATCTCCTCGCCTCTGGTGAAGACCACCTGCACGGTGCGACGCGGAGAGTCATCTTCCTTAGCAGACTCTAGAGCCTCCATGATGGCAGCGATTCCAGCCTTGCAGTCGCCGCCCAAGATGGTGGACCCGTCAGATCGAACGATGTCGCCGTCCACCTGGGGTTTGATGCTGCGACCCGGTTCTACGGTGTCCATGTGGGCCGAGAGCATCAGGGGGTTGTCGCCGTCTTCAGAGGCGATGAGGTTGCCGTGTGCGTCCCTTGCGACACTGAAGCCGAGTGTTTTTAGCCGCTCGGTCAAATGCCTGGCTACGTCCTCTTCTTCATCGGACGGGCTGTCAATCTTGACCAGATCACAGAATGTGTTGACCAAACGTTCTTGGTTAATCATCAAATCCCTCTTAATTGCATTGCTGATTTTTCCTGATTAGCGGCCAGACCCACGGGGTGGCCCAAAAAACACAACCTAAAATACAGGCTGATTTAGGCTCCGGGTATTATACATTATGTCTGGATGGGTCAACCCAATTAACTTGCGATTTGGTATTAACCCGAGAAGGCGATTAGGACCAACCCGCCGACGATCAGCCCCGATCCAAGCAGTCTTCCCCGCCCGAATGGCTCTTTCAACAAAAAGATACCCATCAGAACGCCAATCACAATACCTACCTCTCTGGCCGGCGCGACGTAGCTGACCCGCGAAAGCGAAAACGCCGTCAGAACCAGGCCGTAAGCCGCGAACGCCAGTAATCCAGACACCGTGATTGGCACGGCGTTTGCTCGCCACTCAGCTTTGACCGTCTCCATACCCTTGTTGGCTAGGATGTACGGAGCCAGTAATGCTACGGTTCCGATATCCAAAAAATAGATGTAGAGTAGCGGCTGAATATGGCCGACTCCCTCTTTATCTACGATGGAATAGACGGCTATGGTCAGTCCGGTGAGCACCGCGTAACGCATTCCGGCTGATTTGAGGAAGAGCAGGGGGCTTCGCAGCACTTGATGGAAATTGCCCCACCATGAGATTGTGTATATCCCGCCGACGATGGCAGCAATTCCTACTATGGCCATGGTCTCAACGATCTCACCCAGAAAGATCACGGCCAGCACGGGCACCAGCATTGGCCCCATGCCCCGAGCAACCGGATAGACTAGAGAAAGGTCTCCTGTGGCATAGCCTCTGGCCAACAGCATGAAGTAGAAAACGTGGAGCACGACTGAGGCCAATAGGAACCACAGGCCAGGGAAGTCCATGGAGTTGTACCAGAGCAGCGCCAGCCCAACCGGGGCCAACAAGATGCTGCCGACAACTAGCATGACCCAGGCAAAAACCTCGGGATCTCCGGCCCGCTTCAACATAAGATTCCAAGAAGCATGGGCCACGGCGGACAGCAGTACTAGGACCAGGGATAGGGCGGTCATGGGCCGGAGTATAGCACCGGGCCTACCCATATCAGGCCGTTCAAATGCCTGAAAAACCTAACGGAGTCATAAGTGGCAGATAGTCATATAGAAAAGTTGGCAGCCCTCACTGAAGAGATTGTGGCCTGCCGAATGTGCACCCGCTTGGTTGACTGGCGGGAGAAGATTGGCAAAGAGAAGCGAGCTTCTTACAAAGACTGGGATTACTGGGCCAAGCCCGTACCCAGCTTTGGCGACCCGGACGCGCCGTTGGTTTTGCTTGGCCTAGCCCCAGCGGCTCACGGCGGAAACCGAACGGGACGGGTGTTCACCGGCGACCCCTCCGCGTCATTCTTAACTGCCGCAATGCACGAGGCTGGCCTCGCCAACCAACCAACATCAGAACATCGTGACGACGGGCTGATCCTCAACGGTGTTTATATTGGCGCCGCAGTTCGGTGCGTCCCTCCCGGTGACAAACCAACCCCTGAGGAACAGCGCACCTGCCTGCCTTACTTAGTCAAAGAACTGAAGACACTGCCAAATTTGAAGGTCATCTTGGCGCTGGGTCACATAGCATTTAGGGCTACTCTGCAGACGCTGAGCGACATGGCACAAGAACGGGTGCGGGGTAAATTCCTACACGGTGAGGTTTATCGGTTTGGGCCTGAATTGCCTATGATGATTGCGTCCTACCATCCCAGCCCGCGCAACACCAACACCGGTGTTCTGTCTATGGAGGCCCTGGTTAAAGTCTTGAAACAAGCCAAAGAATTGAGCCTGAGCTGAGAGTCCAAGTATGCCGCCAATAGCCATCACTGTTTGGTTTGATTACGCCTGTCCCCATTCCTATATCGGGCTGAACCGCCTCGCCGACCTGGCGTCGTCAATCGAACTTGATATTGACTGCAGGCCATTCTTAGTCCGGTTTAACTCGCCGGGATTTGTGGAAGAGAGCGTCGTGCCAAACAACCTGGCTGAAGCCCCGGAAGCAGGTAGGCGACCGCCGCTTTACAGGTCTGAACTGGGTATAGTTGGGATGGATACTGAACCAGCATCCAACCGGTCTGTCAGTACCCTTGCAATCCATGCCGCAACGGCCTACGCCAAGGAACGAGGCCTGGACCAGTCGTTCTTCGCCGCCGCTTCCAAGGAGTACTGGGAGATGGGCACCGACCTGGGGAATCTTTACACGATTCGTCGGCTCTCCATCGCCAGTGGACTGGACTGGGAGGAGATGTGGCCCCAACTAGAGTCGGGCAGCTACCACAGGCTGGTTCTGGCCCACCACGAGACGGCGATTGCAGACGGCATAGTAAAAACTCCATCGTTTAAAATCGGCGGCAAGCTATATTCAGGTAGCCTCGGATTTGAAGAATTGCGGACAGCGGTACAGGCGGCCTAAAAGAAATTACTAAGGTTCTTGGCTAGCAGGACGTTCTGATCCAAAAGTATTCTTCTGGACCTGATGAGTAACTGCCCAGCCTCTCTGCGCAACGAGTCCTCACGGCTGCCAACGTAGAAGTCTTGGTCAACCTCGCCTCTGTTACGGTACATCACAAAATTGGAATAGACTCGTAACAAATCCGCCGTATCCCCTGGTTCAACTTCTATGTTGGTGATGATATGCCTGGTCCTTGACGGTGGGTCCTCCGCCCAGGCCATCCCCGTTCCCAGCCTGGCCACCCGTCGCTCCAGGGTATCTTTGGTCTCATCCATCAGGGCCAATTCGTCGTCCCCAGAAACCTCATTATCCTCATAGCGAGAGCCGTCTAGAATCGATATGGCTTTGCTGTTCACTGGGTAGCGGTTAGACCGAGTCGGCATCCAATAACGTAGGTCATTGGAAAATAATTCCAGCCACTCGGAGAACCGGCGATTATCTAATAAACGGGCCTCTCGGTACAGGAATTGTTCAACTTCGCGGATCGTCTCTTCTTTCATGAAATCACGCTGGCCTAGAGCTGATCCCAAGAATCAGCCTGCATCAGGTCCGCCCACCTTTGGTAAAAATGCCGCGGATTGCTGTCGCTGATGCGGAACTCGCTGTTCCAGGCCCCCAACTCCTCATCGAACCTGTCATGTCCCAATCCCATCTGGTAATTCAAGGCAAACCGGCGGGTCACTGCGCCGCGGTTGGTGCGGGTGCATTCCTCCCAGTTATCCATGTCGTCCTGTTCCAAAACCCCTGAAGGACCAAACGCGCGCAGCCCAGTGACTCGCAGCGCCTCTTTCACCTCAGGCGGAGCGGCCTTATCAACAAACTGACAGGAAATCACTTCAATCCTATCTGGGCCCTTGGGATGCCAAACCCTGAAGCTTCTTGAACTACCCCTCAAGAAAGACATATGGGGGAATACGGTGCCAACGTTTGGCGTCATTGTTGCCAGGCGCGGCCCCAATCTAGACAGAGTCTCTTCTCTTATCGATTCCTCATACGCCTCTATTATTGGGTCGGCCGCGGCGGGATAATCTTCCGCGCCTACTGACATGACGCAATGGCCATTACCGGGAGACAGTGTGTTACCGCCAGGGGTTTGCCTTGCCGCAGGAGCGCGGGTGAACCCGGAAGAGAGGGCCGACAAGTGGTTCCAAGCCACGTGATAGGCGTCGCCGCCAAAATTCTCAGCCGGCAGCTTCCAGTTACAGGGAATTATCCATTTGTGAACGCCGCCAACTACCTCTACTCCCCCTTCACGTCGGTCGAAAAAGCTGTCCAAATACCATTTCATCTCGCCCAGATATTCCGACAACGATGGCGCATTTTTGTCGAAGGTGGCAAAAACCAGACCTTTATACGAGTCCAGTTGGGCCACTGGAATTAGGCCCCATTTACTATGGTCTACATCGTCATAATAGGCGTCTTTTAAGTTGGGGACGCCCTGCAGGCTGCCATTGTTGCCGAAGGTCCAGCCGTGGTAGGCGCATGTAAATGACGCTGCGTTGCCGGTGTCAGCGCGGCACAGGCGGTTACCACGGTGGGGGCAGACATTGAGGAAGGCGCCGACCTTGCCCACTGTGTCACGAATCACCAGCACGGCATCTTCGCCCATGTAGGTGGTGACGAAGTCTCCAGGTTTTGGGATCTGAGATTCGTGGCACAAGAACAACCAACAGCGGGCAAATATCCGCTCTAGCTCTTCTTGATAAACGTCATCTTGTATGAAGATACGTCGGCTGATTAGCCCGGCTTCGGAGTCTACAAGACTCTTCACATCCAATACCATGTCACGCCCCCTTTCATGTCTTCCGAACTTGGGAGTTTGCAAGTTAGTTGCATTGATAAATTGAGATTGCGCGGTGTATATCACACGTCAAATTCGGGGTCAAGCAAATCCAATAACCAGCGACCTATGCGCGTAGCATTTCGACGAGTATAAATCCAATGAAATACCATTAACGGTATTAGGTTTGCCCTCAAGCCAAGGGTGCTACGATGGCCTCTGGTTACCGCATCAAGGGTACACAGAGGAGAGACCCGGCATCATGAGTAGTACACCTTCCGGCCTTTCATTCACCGCACGCATCGCTCATTGGAGCGCGGTTCACCACTGGCTGATACTGTTGGCCTCGGTCATTGCCATCGTGCTGGCGGTTCTATCAATCTCCATGATTGGAGCAGAAATCCGGGACGACGATGGCGGTGGTGTCGGAGAGTCTGGCAAAGGCTCCAAGCTAATGGGTGAAAGGTTCACTCCCTCTCCTAGTGCAATCGCTGAAAAGGTTGATCGCACCAGAAACGAAGGCATCATCTTCAGCAACCCTTCTCTGGATGCCAATGACCCGTTATTTGAAGCCGCCGTCAACTCTGTGATGGCGACCCTCAGAGAAGTTCCTCAAGTTCTGAACGCCTTCAGCTATTACGACGTTCCAGACCCAAGCTTATTTGCGGACGATAGCCACGCCGTGTTGGCCCGGGTTGCTCTGCAGAACCCTCAGGATCCGACCGGTCACATATCAATTGAGCCATTTCTTGAAGCCGTAAAACAGGCATCCAATGATACTTCTGGTTTTGAGATAGGAGTTGTCAGTTTTCGGGTTTTGGAAGATGAACTGGATGAGATATTGGACGAAGATTTCGGTCGGATCATGATCTATTCCCTGGTAATCGGCCTGGTCATATTGATCCTGGCATTTCGGGCGTTGGTGGCGGCGATCATACCGTTGATCATGGCCATCGGCTCCATCTTCACTGCCATCGGCATTGCCTCATTAGTCAGCCAGGTCTACCCGCTGGTCGAACTGTACGCAGAAATGGTTCTGCTCATGGGCCTGGCAGTTGGCATCGATTATTCCCTGTTCATCATCAGCCGGTACCGCACGGAACGCGCGGCGGGCCGAGTAAAGATTGACGCCATCACGGTGGCCGCCAACACCACCGGCAGAGCGGTCTTCTACGCTGGGGTGACCGTCATATTGTCTTTGGGTGGGCTGATGTTGACCAGGGACTTTACGTTTATTTCCATGGCCTTGGGCGCCATCATTGTCGTATTTGTGGCGGTAGCGGCTTCGCTCACGTTGCTGCCCGGGTTGCTTTCATTAATTGGAGATAACGTAAACAGATTCCGTTTACCCTTCATGGGCAAAGAATCCGATCAGGGTGGCATTTGGTCGGTCATCACCGGCTGGGTACTAGCGCGACCGCTACCCCTGGCCAGCCTGACCATCGCCGCACTCATCGCCCTGACGATTCCGGTGTTCTCTATGAACCTGGGGTTCAACGCCGGGGCCGACGCACTACCCGACGCCCTGGAAGGCAAACGAGCATTGGAACTACTGGAGTACCATTTCTCCAGCAGTGTGATCGTCCCTGCCAAAGTGGTGGTGGATGCTCCGGACGTCAATTCGTCAGAGATTAAAGCTGCTGTCGCAGCCCTGATAGAAAGGGTGGACGGCGACCCCTCGTTCTTGGGCCCCTTCGACATTATTACCAACGATACCGGTAACTTGACGCGGATCAACGTCCCGCTGGCCGGCAACATTGACGATGACGAGTCTGAAGATGCGGTGATGCTACTCCGAGAGCAGATAGTCCCTCAGATATTTTCAGGCACTGGTGCCAACGTCTACATTGCCGGTGACACGGCTGAAGGAATCGACTTCAGGGAACGAATGTTAAGTTCGGCCTACTACGTGTTTGCTTTCGTCTTGGGGTTGTCCTTCTTGCTGCTGCTGGTGATGTTCCGGTCGCTCATCATTCCCATCAAGGCGTTGGCGCTGAACCTGCTATCGGTTGGCGCGGTCTATGGTGTTCTGGTGATAGTCTTTCAATGGGGTTGGGGAATTGGAATCCTTGGCTCGGAGGAGACCGGGATCATCGAGACTTGGCTGCCGTTGTTCTTGTTCGGCATCCTCTTTGGGCTGTCTATGGACTACCATATGCTGCTGCTCAACCGGATCAAAGAAGAGTATGACAAGCATGGCCAAAACGAGAGGGCGGTGGCCACCGGCATTCGCCTGACGGCTGGACAAATCACCAGTGCGGCGGCGGTGATGGTCGGCGTGTTTGCCGCCTTTGCTACCAGCCGAGTGCTGGGGCTGCAACAGTTTGGGCTGGGCCTGGCAGTGGCCGTGTTCATCGACGCCACAGTAATCCGCGTGATACTGCTGCCAGCCACCATGAAGCTCCTGGGACGATGGAACTGGTACCTGCCAGGGTGGTTGGAGTGGCTGCCCAAGGTAACACCGGTGGAAGAGAGTACCGACGCAGCGCCGGAAGCATCACCCGCCGATTAAATTAATAAGATGCCATCATGGATTATTTTCGTTGACCGATAACATCGGTATAGAGCGTTATCATAGATAGTCGCTAAGCCTGCTCAGGCCCAATCCAAAAGAAGGGATTATAAGCAACTTCCCACAGGTGTCCGTCCAAGTCTTTGAAGTACCCTGAATAACCGCCCCAGAACACTTTCTGAGGCGTCTTAACCAGTGTGGCGCCAGCCGAAACTGAATTTTCTATTACCTGGTTCACTTCGGTCTCGGAGGCCACATTGTGCGCTAAGGCAAAGGCGTTGAACCCACTTCCTTCCGCTGAAACGTTGGCATCTTCAGCAAGGGAATCCCGGTTGTAGAGACCCAACCAACTCCCATTAAGTGTAAAGAAGGCCACCGTTGGCGGAGATTCCATTTTGGGAAAACCGAGCCCTTCTTCATAGAACTTGACCGCCGCTGCCATATCGCTAACGCCTAGAGTAACCATGCTAATTCTTGGGTCCATGATTCCTTTTCCTCTAGCGACTAAAGCTAACGCAGAACTATTGCCTAACTAATTGTCGTATGTTCAGCCGCCGACGAACCGACGTCCAAAGCCAACAGCCAACGCGGAGTTGCCATCAAAGTACAACTGGCCGTGGGCCAGGGCGTCGGCAATCTTTAGTCGACCGTACATTATGAGCACGTAGGACTCGCCGTCACACTCGAAGGTTACGTCGGGTTCTTCGCTGCTAGCGGGGCCAATCTGCGCACCGGCAAATCCAATGACAATGTCCTTCTTGGTCGCTGATGCTCCTTCAATGACGAACCGGTGGGTGATTGGCGTGTTGATCGAAGGGTCGGGTCGAAATGCCCGGCGTACTGCCCGGTCAACGCCGTCGATCAACACGGACACCGCGTCATCGGAGAGGTGGTATTGGTCGTCCAAAACCGACCTGATATCCCAGGTGTGCATGGTTAATTCGGCGACACGTTGGCTGAGTAGTGTCTGCACCTGCTCGGGTCCCGGGGGCCAGTAACACAGCTTCTCCCAGTCTTGCGGCCCAACGCTATTGAAGACCTCAACCACTTCTTCCAGCCGCTGTATCAGGTACGCCGTTAGATTCCCACCGTGCTGCTCTTTGGTTGCCAACGCCCTGTTGAAGATGCGCTGGGCAAACTCGTCCTCATTGTGGTTCGCCACCGCTGGTGCGCCCTCGGGCGGCGAGTAATCACCTTCCAGGCCTTTTCTAATGACCAATGCATGGTCCTGCCCGGCCAGGTGCGCCATCACATCGGCCACCGACCAATTCTCGCAGGCGCTGGGCTTCTGCAAGTCGAATTCCGACAGTGCGGCTAGGTACCCCTTAACGGCATTAACTTCAGACTCGAGTATTTTTGCCGTGGCTTCCGGTGTGGTCATTTTTGGTTGAGTTGTTCCTGTTGGATTGATTCAGGGCGTAATGATACATGACGGAGCAGGTCCATTGATTGGAAAACCTAGGCCAATAAAAAAGGCCCTCGGATAATCCGAGGGCCTTTGGTTATTCAGTACCCGCAGGGCTTGTTGATCAGTCGGTATCGCCCAAATCTGAAACCGTGACTCGGTAACTGGAATCGTCGGCGGTGTCGTCGGGCGGAGCAATCACGTTGGCTTTTTGGAGCATGTCCTGGCAGTTGTCGCTCAGGTTCAACAGGTGCAACCGGGTTCCCGCGCGGTCGTAGCGTTGGGCCAGGTCTACGATGGCCTCCATGCCCGAGTGATCCCAGACCCTGGAGTTGGCAAAGTTGATGACCACTTCAGCCGGATCAGCTGCCGGGTCGAATAGATCGCGGAAAGTGCTGACCGAAGCGAAACAGAGTTGGCCGTGTAGGTTATATACCTGACGATGCAGCGTGGTGCCAACGCCAACGTCTACGTAGATGTGCCGGGCGGTCTTCCAAGCCAGCACCAAGGCGGACACTATTACGCCAACCACCACGGCTATCGCCAGGTCGGTCACCACGGTAACAGCGGATACAATAACCATGACCACAGCGTCAGACAGCGGAACCTTGCGGATGATACGCAAGCTGGACCAGGAGAACGTCCCGACCACCACCACGAACATCACACCGACCAGCGCCGCAATGGGTATCTGCTCAATCAACGACGATGCAAACAGTATAAATAGCAGCAGGAATACCGCTGCCAGGATGCCGGACAAACGCATCCGAGCGCCCGACTTTATGTTAATCATGCTCTGCCCGATCATGGCGCAGCCGCCCATGCCGCCGAAGAACCCGGTGACCACGTTGGCCAAACCCTGGGACATACACTCGCGGTTTTTCTGTCCTCTGGTCTCGGTGATACCGTCGATTAACGAAAGAGTCAGCAAGGACTCAATCAACCCAATACCGGCCAAGATGAAGGCGAAGGGCAAGACTATTCTGGCCGTCTCCAAGTTCAACGGCACGTCCGGCACGGAGAACTCTGGTAAACCGCCGGATATGCTGGCCAGGTCGCCCACTGTTGGAGTGTCGATACCGCCAAAAATCACAGCGGCCGATACTACAACTATGCCGGCCAGCGCGGCCGGAATGTGTTTCGATACCCTAGGCACGAGATAAATCAGGACCATCGTCACAGCGACCAGGGCCGCCATGACGGCAATTTCTTCAATGGGTAGCCAGGCTTTGGTGCCGTCGGCGCCCTCTACTTTGAAGCTCTCCAATTGGGCCAGGCCGATGACGATGGCCAAGCCGTTCACAAACCCAAGCATCACTGGGAAGGGCACCATGCGAATCAGGTTTCCCAGCCGGAGCGCTCCCACAGCCAACTGAATAATCCCCATGGCGACCACGGTGATGAATAGGAACTCGATGCCGTTTTCGCTGACCAACGACACCATGACCACGGCCAAAGACCCGGTGGCGCCGGAGATCATGCCGGGGCGTCCGCCGCTGATGGCAGTAATCAGCCCCACGATGAACGCAGCATAAAGCCCCACGAGAGGATGGACCCCCACGACAAACGCGAAGGCCACCGCCTCTGGCACCAACGCCAGGGCAACTGTGAGTCCGGCTAGGGATTCGATGCGAATCTGTGTCAGACGCGCGACGTTAAACATTTATAGTCCGCCAATCATGGATGCGATGGAACTTGCCAGCAGAAGATTAGGTCGCTGTGACCTGTGACAGCCAAAGACACGGCTGTCTGTCAGCGCGGCATTTCAAAATAAAAACCTTGGGGGGTGTCTGTACCAGGTCAGTGGTAAAGCACGTCAGAAAAGAATCAGTCCGTCCTGACTTGGCCTGACTTGGTTTACAGTCCTTAGTCGAAGGAAATCAAATAACCAGACCAGTGGCCTGTCTAATAAAAGGCCAATTCGCCCGGGTGTCAGTTGTTCAATAAAGGCTGGTCACGCCCAATGAGGTGACCAGGGAATCTACCAAGGGTCTCTTCGATCGGGTTATCTAGTTATTGGGATTTGGTGAATTTGGGCTTAAATATTGCTCGCTGGTAACAGGGTTTCTTCTTATTATTCTAGTGCTCCGGTCGTTATTAAAGAAAGCAATTTGGCTGCATCGGTGCCGGTGCCAAATCGCAGACGAGCCATTGGAAATAAATGGACGCTGGCAAGGGCGGCGTAATCTGCGGGATGATGCCCCATTCGCAACGCTTCAATATTAGCATATCGTAGGTGAACGTCAGGATTCTGATTTGATAGATACCAGGCCTGACCTAATGCATGTCAGATTGAGTACAAGGCAGGAGACAATGGGATGATTTATGAAGAGCGACGGACACTAACCCACGCAAAATCAGCGGCAGACTATTTGGAGTATTGCCAGACCGGTCTATGGTCCGGACTGAAAGCAGAGGGCGGCCAACCCCTTTGCCTGCTCAGCGGCCTCATCGGAGACCCACCCAACCAGTACCTTCAAGTCACCGAATTCGAGGACGCCCAAGCTTGGGAAGCGGCCCAAAATAGCGTCCCGCCATCGCCCCATGACATGGTTGCCAGTGAGTCGGTCCGTCTGACGAAATCCATTGCGTCCAGGCCAAAGACCCAGGTGCCCAAAGAAGATCAGCGGGCGGTGTACGGCTGCCGACGGTTCTTAATTAACCCGGCCGACTTGCCCGACTTTGTAAACAGTTCCCAGAACGGCATTTGGCCCCGCATCGAATCACAGGGTGCCCGCATTCTGGGGTTGTGGAGCACCGTCGCAGTGACCCAGCCCATGGAGATACTGCTGCTGACGGGCTACCGCAGCCCAACCCACTGGGAGGAAACGCGTGTTACCAGCAGCCAACAAACCAGCGTTGACAAAGAGCTAAGACAACAGGAATCTCCGCTTAGAAACCGCCGTTTGGACATCTCTCTAAAGACTTGGGTGCGGCTTATGCAAGCGCACTGGGATTAGGTGCCATAGCTCCGGACGGAGTCAACAATCGTCAGCAGACCGTCAAACCCGACGATTGGAAACCCATTCTGCTCAGCTTGTTCGCGTAGCTTCTGCCTGGCCTCGCCTCTGACATAGATACCCGAGTCCAGCAACAAGAACGGCATCCCCAAGTTGACCGAGGCTTCTAAGTCGTGGCTGGAATCGCCGACGTACACGGACTGGTTAACCTGTCCGCCCAGCAGTTCCACCGTTTTGACCAATATCTCTGGGTCTGGCTTGCCTTGTGTCACGTCGTCGATGGCTAAAACGGAGTCGAAATACCCCTCAATCCCGTGGTGGGACAACACATTCTCGGCCACCGCGCGGCTGCTCATGGTGGCCAGGGCTACCCTATATTTCTTGTCTTTCAATAATGCCAGCAGCTCTTTCACTCCAGGCAGCAGGACCACTTCACTGTTCAGATCCAGTTGCAGACTGCTCCGTAAATTAACTGCCTGTTCCAGTAGCTGGTCGGCCTTGTCAGTTCCCAGGTCGCGCTCCAGGAAATGGTACAGCAGCTTTCGGGCGCCGCCGCCAAAGACCTCTCTGAGATCAGCTTCCGTAGCTTTTATATCGAAGTGGGATAACGCCTGGATGGTGGCGCCCAGCGCTGCTGATTGGCTATCTGCCAAGGTCCCGTCCAGGTCAAAAATAACAGTGTCTATCGCGTTGGTCATTGCTCTCCGCATTTGCTCCGAATTCTTTATTTCGCCTCACCATGGGTTGATGAGTCAGCCCACGGTGTCAGGTAAACGGCAAGATAAAAGCCTCCGGGTAACTCTGGAGGCTTTATTATCAGCGGTGACTTGGATCCCGGACTCTAGAAATAATACCGGGATACGGTCTCGGCGGCGCAAGCCGGTTTTTCTTGTCCGTCGATCTCGATGGTGACTCCCTTTACTACTTGGAAGCACTCATCGCTTATTTTTTCGACGCCGACCAATTTGCTACGGCAACGAACTTTGGAGCCGGCAACCACTGGGTTCGGAAAACGAACGCGGTTGAGGCCGTAGTTTACCGACAGCTTTAGACCGTGGTAGGGAGGCGCAGTTGCGTCCACATTTCCGCTCAGACCGGGAATCAGGGATAGGGTCAGGAACCCATGCGCAACAGTTTGGCCAAAGGGGGATTCTTTGGCGGCCCGGTCCACGTCAACGTGAATCCACTGGTGGTCTTGAGTCGCGCCAGCGAATGCGTTGATCATCGCCTGATCAACCTCTAGCCAATCGCTCAAATCGGTTTCTTCACCCAGTCTGTTGGTGATGTCCTTCACCATATCGTCAACTGCCATATTGCCTCCCAAACCAATAGTTTCAGTCAGCATTCTATTGGTTTTTAGGCTGCAGGTATACCCTCAGACGTATCGCGGTTAACGCGGGTAGGACTAGTTGGCTCAATCGTTGTTCGTTACAAAAACATCGCGGTCGGGTTTATAATCTGAAAACTGAAAACTTGTCGCGTAACAAAATTTCAGCGAAATCCAGGCTGTTCATAAAACTTGTTTGAGGGGTAGATCCATGGGTGCAACAGGTAGTGTCGTAGCGCTCTTTACCGTCGACCGTAGAGAGGCTCCGATGAAACAGTCAGAGCAAATCAACGCGATAGCCGGCAAGGGTATCGAAGGCGACCGTTATCTTCTCGAGACCGGAACCTACTCGAAAAAACCAGAACCCGGTCGTCAGCTCACCTTGATCCAAAGTGAAGTACTGGACTCCGTCAAAACCAAGTTCGATATAACCGTAAAGCCTGAAGAGTCCCGCCGAAACGTTCTGACCAAGGGCATTGAGATCAACGACCTAATCGGCACTGAATTCTTCGTCGGCCCGGTTCGCCTGAAGGCCCACCGCCTAACCCGACCCTGCCTCTACCTAGAGAAGCTCCTAAGCCAACCAGGTCTATACAACGAGCTCTGGGAAAACGGCGGCATAAGCTGCGAGATACTTTCGGGTGGGGTTATTAAAGAAGGGGATGTTATTACTGCTGCCACGGATTAAGTACGTGTCATGAAGAAGAAAAGCCCCTGGATGCTCCAGCAGGGAACAGACATCAAGACGATTAGCACCAGGCTAGGGCATTCCAGTGTCGCTTTCGCCATGGACACCTATGCTCATCTCTTACCCGGCATGCAGAAGGCAGCTATGAAAAAGTTCGAAGAGGCGTTCGCAGTAACCGGGCAAAACTCTTAAAAGGTCGATTATTTGGCGAATAAGCAACCACCGGAGAACCAGGAGTCACAA
>LWDU01035500.1_pt1 | contig 28719 bp, 26 predicted proteins | sample 727161 | NCBI WGS metagenome assembly LWDU01 (sample SAMN04566230, study PRJNA314399) | hydrothermal vent metagenome | isolation source: deep sea hydrothermal plume seawater | place: Mexico: Gulf of California, Guaymas Basin | collected 2004-07-11
CTCACCCTCTCTTTGTAGGTCTATCAAGATACTGGTCCCGATTGAATTTTCCCGATCTTATCAGTGTTTGAAGGTTTTGTGTTTCCTGATCAGCATCCGCGTGACTGCCTGTCCTGGGGGAGCTTCATTGCTGGTGTATTTTTTGAAGGATAGACGGAACTCACCCTGGGCCGCCTGATGCTATTGATTACGGTGGTTGGGTATACACTTTTTACCGGTGCGACTGCCTTGTCCCCGAATGCGGAGGCCTTTGTTGTCTTTCAGATTTTTGCCAGATGCTTTGGGTCAGCAGAAGTACTGATTGCTGCGGTAGTCATTGCAGAAGAATTTGCCCCGGAAAACAGAGGATGGGGTATAGGGGCCCTTGGGGCTTTGCAGGCAGTAGAGCATGCCCATGAACCGGTCATGAAAAATATTGGCGACCTGTTTAGCAATGTTCCCAGACGTACAATAGGTCTTTTTGGTGTTGTGTTTGGCCTCGCGCTCGCCGGGAGTACTGCCGGTTTTTTTGCACCCAAGTATTTGCAGGATGTGCATGGCTGGGAACCGTCCAGCATCGCAATGCTTAACCTCGCTGGCGGTGCGCTGGCTATTCTTGCCGGAAACAGCAGGCAGGCGGCTTGAGGAAATCTCACCGGATTGACAGCGTGTTTGTTGGCGCTCGACCTCTCATTGTTAACACGGCGGTGATATGCTCCAAGGCCTTGGGCATTTGAAATAGAAGATTAAGCATGGCGACATGATGGAAGGTGGTTTCTGGTAATGGAATGGGGAAGAGCACGTTTGATAGATTCAGTTAGCGAGGAACAACACAGATGAACGCGAATCAGTATCGGTTGATGTTCATCCCTTTGCTCGCAACCCTCATTCTGGGAGGGTTTGTGACCACTGTTGGTCTGCTGACAGAGCCAGCGGCGCTCAAGTACGGTGTTGAACTCACCGATATTGCGTCCCAATTTACCTGGTTCACCGGCGGGGTTTTCGTTGGTGGTATTCTTGCATTCTTTGTTTTTGACTACTTCGCGATCAAGCCAGTCATCCTATGGAGTTATGTTGTCTCCGTCGGATTGATCATCTGGCTACACTTCAGTGCTCAATACTTCTTGCTACCTTTCCTGCTCACCGCTATTGGTGCATTGATGGCCATTGTAATCTGCGGTGGTGTCACGGTAATCACCCAGCAGTGGGTCGCCAAACAGCGACAGATGATCATGGTATCGCAGGACGTGATGTTCAACGGCGGACCTGGTTTGTTCTTAACCAGTTCGAATGGACGTCTGTTTACCTGATTGTTGCGGTATTGATCGGCATAGTGGTGCTGCTTACGGCAACCTCTTCATTTGAACCGGTGCTAGAGCCGGAAGAAGAAGTGGACGTGGTTGGCACCTGGAATGCCGGCATCATCCTGGTTGGCATCACGCTTCTGCTCTTTATGATGGCAAAAATTTCAATCTTCGTGTGGGCCCCCCAGTTTATACAGCAGACGTTCGGTGTAGGACCTGAAGTCGGCGGCCGGTTTATGACTAATGTCTTTGCCGCAGCTTTCATTGGTAGCCTGCTGGGAACCTGGGCCGCTTCAAAGGTTGATGTGAAGTATCTTTTATATTTTTTCGTGTTTGTGTCGCTGCTGTCGGTGTTTGCTCTGACGGTCGTTTCATCAACTTCTATCGTGCTGTTACTCGCCTATGGTTACGGCATCTCGGTATCTGCCACCTACAATTCTTATGTTACCTTTGGCTTGTCCTTCGTTGAGCAACCGTCACACAAAAATGTTGTTTACCTGCAGCTGATGAGTGGGCTGGGTTCGACTTTTGCACCTTTTATCAGCAGCTTGATTGTAGACGTGACCGATTCAACTGCGAGTGTCCTACAATTCTGCTTCGTCACATTGTTTATCGTGGCGATTTCCCTGGTCGTCTGTCACGTGCTGCATCACAGGATTATCGGGCCGCGGTCGGCTGCGCTTACCTGATTGCAATCGGGTTAATAATCATTTGTACAGCGCCACGTATCTTTGCTTGTCCAAGCACGAACAGGAATTCATAGGCCTCGTCCCTGATCAGTGGCCCGGTGTTCATGGCTTCAAAAATATAGATGCCATTTTCCTTCAGGTAAACCACATGACCCTGATAAGGCCTTTCCGCTACCTGTGAAGGAATGACGTCTACGCCCCAGGTATCAGCGCCGACAGCCACCACCTTTTTGCTGGCCATATAAGCTGCAACTTCTTCAGATTGTCCAGGTTCAGCTGTTGCCCAGGCGACAGGGTCAGATTCAAACATCGCGTCTGTCCAGCCCGTGTGGAACAAGACAACATCACCTTCCCTGATCGGCGTCCCCTGGCTTTTTTCCACTGCTTTTACATCTTCAACTGAAAAGTACTGACCTGCTTTTAGGTGGTCGATGCCGTAGTGGGCAGCGATATCCAGCACGATGCCCCGGGTCACGATTGGGGGTACATTCTCAATGCCAAGTTTCGTTAAACCTCCGATCGCAGAAAAATCTTTGGCGTTGTTACAGTTGTAGTACACGCCGTTTTCCCCAAGGTGACCGAGGCCGTCAATTTGCGAGCCTATACCTAGCCAACCACTGAAAATATCGTCGTTGTAAGTCATGTTGTGGAAAGGTCGTGCACCTTCCTGCTGGTTTGGTTGTACTACTCAATGGTAAGACCCAGTGAATAGGTTTTTCCTGTCTTGACCAGTTTGGCGGCCGCGAGCACCGACATTTCGGTGATTCTGTTGGCTGCACCAATCTGGTCGTCGGCGCCCCATTCGGAGGTCTTGCAGTGCGAATCAGCCACAGCATAAAGCGGCAGTAGTAGCAGAATGATTAGTGTCTTCATAGTGTTGTCCTTTGGTTAAATTTAGCCTTGTTCAATAAGGCGATAGACATCGAGCTCAGTTCAGTCGCCTGACAATTTATCTTCGTGCTTCCTGCTTCCTGCTTCGTGCTTCGTGCTTAGGGGTGTAGGCAGCAGGCAGGACCATCGCGTCCTTTCGGGTGTCTTTGGGTGCCTGTAGATCATCCGGCGCTAGAGCGCTGTGCCTCCATCGACCGGCAATATGGCGCCTGTGATCCCGGCACCCATATCCGAGCAGAGAAACAGTGACAGGCCTGCGACTTCGTCCACCGTGTTTAGTCTCTTGATCGCAGCATCCTGCGCGTAATTTTCTTTAAACTGCTGGTAGGTGATGCCTGCTGATTCTGCCGCTGCAGGGCCGGCCTCTTTCATCAGGTCGGTCTCAATAGCCCCTGGGCTGATGGCATTACTCGTAATACCTTTGGCGCCATTTTCCAGCGCGACCGCTTTGGTGAATCCATTTAGGGCATGTTTAAACGTAATATAATGGGCGACGTTTTCTTTGTTGGCCTGTTTTCCTTCGACGGAAGAGATGTTGACGATGCGACCCCAGCGACGAGGTTGCATATCCTGGAGCGCAGCCCTGGTGGCCCAGAATGCAGAATGTAATATCCACGATGCGGCTTCCTGCCACGCTTCGTCACTGAGTTCGGAAACCGGCGCAAAACCGCCGGATCCACCCGCATTGTTAACAAGAATATCGATCTTCCCGAATTGCTCGATTGTTTTTCCGATGAACATCTCTACGTCTTTTTGTTTTGTAACATCGCCGGCTATAAAAATAGCCTTGTCACCTGCGGCCATTTCTTTCAGCGCCTGCTGACCTTTTGCTGGATTTCTCCCATTAATGGCAACGCTGGCTCCTGCGGATAGCAGAATCTCTGCGATGCCCCGACCGATACCACGGCTACCGCCGGTGATAGCCGCAACTTTGCCTGTTAGATCGACTGTACCTGTCATTGATTCACCTGTGTTGAATAAGTACTTACTGTCTCATCTTGAATGAAAAAAATCATGCACTTTGGTGTTAATCTAGTTACGGCTTTGCCGTTTTATAACAACTACAGAGTAAATAAGGTGCTGTATGGCTGACGAGATTCAGGAATTGCTTGAGCGGAATAAATCCTGGGCTAAAAGGATCGAGCAGGAAGACCCGGGGTTTTTTGCGCGCTTAACCAAGCAACAAAAACCCAGGTTTCTATGGATCGGTTGTTCTGACAGTCGTGTGCCAGCTAACCAGATTACTGGCCTCATGCCAGGTGAAGTATTTGTTCACCGTAATGTCGCAAACGTGGTACTGCAGACTGATTTGAATTGCATGTCAGTCGTCGAGTTTGCAATCAAGCAGATAAAGGTCAGGCACGTCATTATTTGCGGGCATTATGGCTGTGCGGGTGTGACAGCTGCCTTAGAAGGCTCGACCGAGGGTATTGTTGACCACTGGCTCAGTGGCATCCGCAGTTTGTCTTCCCAGCACAAGGCTGAGTTGGAATCCCTGGCGCCCGAAGCAGCGCAATCGAGGCTTTGCGAGCTCAATGTGATTGACCAGGTCAGGTCGCTCTGCCGCACGGGTGCTATTAATGATGCCTGGAGACGAGGGCAGCAGGTTGATGTTCATGGGTGGGTCTATGGGCTTGAAGATGGGCTTATCCGTGATCTTGGTATCCGGATTACCTGCCCGGAAAACCTGGAGCGAATTGGTAACGTCTGACCCGTTATACAAGCTTGCAGCCCAGCGGATCTGAGTTGATAGACCAGTTGACCGGGAATCGCAGTAGAAAATCCCTTTTTAGCAGTTATTGCAGGACTGTTGATTCGTATACCAATCAGTACAATGCAGACTTCTAAATGACCCTGAGAACATAGATGAGCCACTATGACGTAATAATTGTAGGTGCGGGAATTTCCGGTATCAGCGCGGCAGTTCATATTCAAAAGACCTGCCCGGGGAAATCATTCACGATCCTGGAAGCCCGTGAAACGATTGGCGGCACCTGGGACCTGTTTCGGTATCCTGGCGTCCGGTCTGATAGCGACATGCATACACTCGGGTTCAGTTTTAAACCCTGGACAGAAGCAAAATCGATTGCAGATGGCCCGTCAATTCTCAAATACGTCAATCAGACGACTGACGAGTTTGGGCTCCGGGATTCCATCCAGCTTGGGACCAAAGTCAGGAAGGCCGAATGGTCAACCGAGGAATCCAGATGGCAGCTGACAGTGGAGAAATCAGATGGTGAAACGGAAACCCTGACTTGCGGCTTCATCGGTATGTGCGGCGGTTACTATAACTACGAGCAGCCGCATGACCCAGAGTTCACTAACATGGAAAGTTTCCAGGGCAAGATCGTTCATCCCCAGTTCTGGCCGGAAGGCATGGATTACAGTGGTAAAAAAGTGGTCGTGATTGGAAGCGGCGCGACGGCAATGACGTTGGTGCCTTCCATGGCAGAAAAAGGAGCGCAGGTGACAATGGTACAGCGTTCCCCAACCTACGTTGTGTCACGTCCGGACCATGACAAAATAGCGAACGTTCTCCGCAAATGTCTGCCGGATAGCTGGGCCTATGCAATAACCCGGTTTAAAAACACGTTGCTGCAGGGCTACTTCTATCGGCAAACCCGTGTAGCTCCGAGCGTGATTAAGAGAAAAATCCTGGATGGAGTCAGAGATCATCTGGGTAAGGAAGTCACCGAAAAGCATTTTACGCCAAGTTACAATCCCTGGGACCAGAGGCTTTGCCTGATACCTAACGGAGATCTGTTTAAAGCGATCAACAAAGGTGATGTCCAGGTTGTAACAGAACAGATCGATACTTTTGCTCAGGATGGTCTGAAACTTAAAAACGGTGAGGTGTTGCCTGCCGACATTATTGTGACGGCGACTGGCCTGAAATTAATTGTGCTTTCCGGAGTCGAGTTTGTGGTTGATGGGCAAACGGTGGATGTGTCTGAGACCTTTTCCTACAAGGGGATGATGTTTTCAGGCATTCCAAATATGGCGCAGACTTTTGGCTACATCAATGCTTCATGGACGCTGCGTGCAGACCTGACATCTGAGTATATTTGTCGCCTGTTGAACTACATGGATGAGGTTGGGATGAAGCAGGCGACGCCAACACTACGCGCCGAGGATGCTGGCATGCAGGTGCGCCCCTGGATTGATGACTTCCAGGGAGGCTACATGACACGTTCAATGCATTTGTTCCCGCGGCAGGGTGAAGGACCCTGGCGAAATACCCAGGACTTTGCCGTGGACAAGAAAATGGTACGCAAAGCGCCAATTGCCGACTCGGCGTTGAAATTCTCGAACCCGATGGGTGAGCCTGGTGGGGCCTTCTCTGGTGGGGCTTTCTCTGGTGGTACTATCTCTGACGGGGTATCGCAGAAAGAAAAATCGGCGGCCTAGGTAGTAAGCCCCGATTACCGGCGACGGTTTTGGAACTCCTCGGTCGTGTTAACTCTTGGGTAGTCAGTGTTAGGTATTGGCACTTCAAGGAAGTCGCACAGTGGCTTCCAGCCATTTTTAGCCTCGAACACCAGAAGCCTGTCGGCGGACACTTGGTCAATGACTGATTGATTGTGCCGGTTAAAGACTTCGATTACGTGGCCTCGGTCTTCCATTTTGTTATCGAAGATCGGTTTCCAGATAATATCCATTGCCCAGTTTCCAAAGGCCCGGAGGTTTTCGTCTTCGGAATTTACCATTGCGCTGGAGTTGGGGTAGATAGTGTTCATGACGCTGTCGTACCAGCTGTCCGGGTCTCTCAGCGACAGCAGGATTTTTGAGTCAGGAAAATGAGCGGCCTGCTCACGCCAGAGGTTGCACGAAGGCCAGTCAACGCTTGACTGGTAACCGTGGAACAGATGATCCCAGTCGATGTTGATGCCGCGGTGAGCATCCGCCCATAGCTGAATGTGGTCTGGATGCTGGCCTACTTCCATCATGTGGTAACACTTCTCGAAACCTAGTTGTTCCAGGGCCATTTTCAAAGAGAGAGTACCTGTCCTGCCAAAACCGGCACCAACTACTTTGAGTGTCATAGTTACCACTTAGAAATCGATGCGAACGCCAAGTGTAGCAGTTCGAGCTTTGTTTGGTCGCGCGCCATAAGGGTGTCGACCGAGGATGTCTTCTTCACCGGTAATATTCTCAACTTTACCGTAAAGGTCTACTTTCTCCGAAAGAGCGTAATGTGTGCTGAGATCGACGGTCAACGTATCGTCGGTTCTCTCGAATGCGTTGCAGGAAGCCCTGACACAAACCTCATCGACGAAGTTAACATTGATGTAGCTGGACCATTGGTCCTTGAGGAAGCCAACGCTCAGGTTGAATTGATGTTCCGGGATGTAAGGGATGGGATCACCTTCTGAGACATCGCCAAAAAAGGCTGTATCTGCAACGTCAGAATCAAACTCACTGTCGATATAGGTGTAAGTGAATGTAACGGGAATATTGTAATTGCCAGTCCTGCTAAGGTCAGTTGTGAACAAGAATTCGATGCCTTGCACGGTCGCTGCATCTCCATTAAACGCGTCGCCAATGGTGCAATCTGAACCTGATGAAGCTGTGCATTCACCCAGCAGATTGTCGTAATCACTTAGAAAATAGATGGCCTCTGCAGAATTTCGCCCACCGTTATACCTAAATCCCAATTCGTAGTTAATCGCTTGTTCTTCGTCAACGTCTGGAGAATTGCTTGGGGCTGTGAATCCCTTATGGATTCCTGCCACCAGGGTAGTGGATTCAGACAGGTTATAGAGTAGGCCGAATCCTGGCAGCCACACCTGGGTGTGGTTGCTTCGCGTGTCGCGAATATTTGAATCCGCACGCGATGATGGGCTTGTTGTGCGCCCGTCTCGAGTCTCCCATCGAGTACGTTTTTGTTCGATATCTTCATAGCGTAAACCAGGTGTTAACACCCAGTTGCCAAGTTCGATGGTGTCCTGAATATAGATGGCGAGGGCTTCGGCTTCCTGGACCCTGTTTCCTGCATTGCCCAGTAAACCCAGGTCATCAAGAATAAGGCGTCCGCCTTCCTGGTGATAGTTGCTGTTGCGCTGCAATCGATCTTCTTCGTCTTCGTGATGCCGGATACCAACTTCAATTTCGTGGGACGCTTCGCCGCGAGTGAACTGCCAATCCAGGCCGAGCTGAACTCCCCGGGAAAAGTACTCCCTGGAGTTTGAACGAAGCTGGATACTCCCGGCGGCAGTATCTGCACCATCAAGGATTGCCTGCAGATCTTCAGTGCTGTACTCGCCCAGATTGCTTTTTTCATTAATCGCCGAGACGACTTTTGCCCAGCTCGTGCGGCCAAACGATTCTGCGGAAGCGCTGCCATCGATATCAAGGCCCTCGGTTTTGAACCAGTCACGTTGGTGATCGTTGTTATAGGCGGTAGCCGAGAATGAGACCGAGCCATTAATGTCAAAGCGATAGCGGATAATCTGCTGGTCGTGTTCTGTCTTTATATTATCAAGCGCAGATAGACCGTAGCGACGTAAAGCGTTATCACTGAAGTTGTCGTCGGTCAGGCCGAGATAACTTTGGTTTGATTGCTGTTCTGCATATTGGAGTTTGAGTTCCACCGTATGCCGATCATGCTTATAGCCGAGCTTCACGGTGTAGTCCTTTACATCAAGCCCAGTGTCTTGGTTACTGCGATCAATACTCTGGAATCCATCGGACTTCCACTGATGGGTTTCCACCATAAACCCGAAGCCGTTACTGCTGGTGCCGCCGTAGGTGGCATGAATGCGATAGGTATGATCTTCACCGGCTTCGGCCTTCAGGGATCCGCCGCGAACTGATGGGATCGGCGTCGATATCATGTTCATTGCCCCACCGATGGTATAGGGACCCTGCATGATCGCAGCCGGACCTTTCAAGATCTCGACGGCGTGCATGCGCCCCGCGGTTGGGAAGTAATAGGCAGATGGCGCAGAGTAGGGTGCCGGTGCGATGAGCACATTGTCCTCAAGCAGGGTTATCCGACCGCTTCTTTCTGTTGCTACACCACGGATACTGATGTTCGGTCGCAGGCCGTAGCCGTCTTCTACCTGCAGGGAAACTCCCGGTGCCTGTCTGAGGATTCTCTGGATGTCAGAGTAAGATTGTTCCTGTAACTGAGCTTCGCCGATATATTGGGCGGCACCGGTAATCTGGTGCATGTCGGTTCGCTCGCCAACGATGGTGATTTCATCAAGGAACGATGCGTCGGTGGCAAGCGCAACCTGGCAAAAGAGGAGGGCAAGCGTGGCGATTAAGACTTCGAATTTCACAGTGGTGACTTGAATAGCGGACAGGCTTACAAATTATCCTAAATGAGAATTATTATCAAGAACATAATGCGAACAATTCTCATTAGCAAATCAGATGATAAAGCCCAGCCCGAGAAATACCAATAACCCAGCGACTGTCGTTAAGAGAGTCGGTACTCGTAGACCTGCAGAAGAGGCACCCAGCCAGAACCCACTCAGTAGTACGATTAGCAGACCGAGAGCCATCAGTTTCTGCAGGTCTTTGAAAAACAAAGGCCCATGGCCCTTGTGCAGCTCTACCAGGGACTTAATCAGATCGGGCTGGTTCAGTGTCGCTTGTACTTCATTTTGGTGAATGATGAGCTCGTAGTAGTCGGCAGAAGTTGGTCGGGTAATGAACTTCTTGCCAGAAACTTTGATGTACTCGAAATCGTGGTCGATCCCGTTCGCATTCAAAAGCTCGCGGACATCACTGTCTAGCGTGCCAGAATCTGCGGAAAGGGGTTTCGTCGCGGACAAGGAGACGAGTGTCGAATCAACTGAGCCTTTGACGCCGAGTAAGTAAAGACCACCAGAAGCTGCCATCGCCAGCAACATCGGAAGGAAGAATGCGGCAACATAGAGATGAATCTTGATCCAGAGACTTCGCATTTAACTTCCTACAAACAGCGGTTAATCAGGAGAGCGACTCTAGCATCTGGGAGGTTATCTCAGGAAGCAACAAATCGTTTGCGCGCTCTCGCTTAGGAATTGAACAGTAACCCTGACATCCCAGGACCAATAAAGAGGCCGTATGCCCGGTTATCAGGACCTTTGTGGATTAACTTTGATATGCTTGATTACAGAAACTGTTACAGACTACATTTATTTTAGACAACAATTATTTTTAGGAATAAGGGAAACACAATGGCTCAAACCCACGATCACGAAATGGTATCGATCTATCCTTTTTCAGATGAGGAAGTAGATCAATTAATGACTAACTCGGTTGAGTGTGTCCTCATGTGGGCAACCAAAGATGGATGGCCTGTTGGGGTTACTCATGCCTTTGTCTGGCACGATGGAAAAATTTGGATCACATTTTCAGAGCACAGGCATCGAGCAGCAGCGATTAAGCGGGATCCTCGCGTATCCGTGAATGTTAGTGCGATGGGTTACGGTCCTAATGCAACGGCAGATTTGCCAGGTGGCGCCATTACGTTTAAAGGTACGGGCGAATTCTTCGACGATGAAGACACTAAAAAATGGTTTTATGGGGCGTTGTCACAAAAGTTGAACCCTAACAACAAAGACGGTGAAGATTTCTTTTACAACCTGCTCGATTCTCCACTGCGAACGATTCTTGCCGTTACGCCTACCAAGAAAATTATGTACAACGGTACTAAAGCTGGGAAACATATGGCTGGTGCAATCGATGAAAGCGAGCTGGGTGAACCTCTGGCCGTTGACAAAGAGCGCATGAATAAGGCGCGTGCAGCGAAAGGTCTGGCGCCAAGAGACAAAGTTTGAGTGTAGTCCAGCGGGTCCGACGCTACTTTAGCTAAGTACAGTCTTGCCCGTGGGCCCCTTGCTGATTGTTCTGTATAATGACTGAATACCCCCGTACTTACAGCCGGTGACAAAGATTTGAACGCCTATCTTATTGCTTACGCCATACACATTGCCGCAGTTTGTCTTTCCGGCAGTTTCTTTTTGGTGCGTGGTATATGGATGATTCAGGAGAACACTTTACTGGAGAAGAAAATCGTTCGAATTGCGCCACATGTCATTGATACTGTTCTCCTTATTGCAGGTGTGGTTCTTGCGACGCTAGCGCAGCAGTATCCGGGAATAGATTCATGGTTAACTGTGAAGGTTCTGGCATTGATTGCCTACATTGTTTTGGGTGTGTTTGCACTCAGGCGGGGTAAAACGAAGACTGCTCGGGTGAGATACCTGGCCGCGGCCATCGCAGCGTTTGGTTTTATGGTGAGTGTCTCCTTAACCCGAAGCCCGCTGGGATTCCTGTCTTAGTAAGATAAGCCTAATCCAGTTAGAAGTTGCTGGTGATGTCTGTGAGGCTAGCCGTCCGAAAACTGACAACAGCGAGTTACTTTTTTCGATTCGCCTCATAGGCTGCGGCAATTGCTGCTAGCCGGGCATCGTCGAAGCGACGCCCAATAAATGACAAACCAATAGGTAAGCCGCGAATATCTCCCATAGGGACAGTCAGGTGTGGGTGCCCGCCAACAGCTGGAAAGCTTGAGATCGAAGGGCCGTGAAACGTATCCCCGTTGACATCGTCTATTGTCCACGCTGGTCCTCCAGTAGTGCCAATGAGCACATCCAGTTTGTTCGCACCGATCAGGCGATCTAGTCCGTCTTCACGTGCTGCCTTTCTAATTGCACTAAGTTTTTGTTGGTATTCAACCTCTGTCAACGGAAGTTCGTTGGCTTTCAAGAAAATACCCTGGTCGAACAGGGAGAGTTCTATATCTGACTGATTGTTGAATTGGATCAGTTTGGTGAGCGTTAACTGGTTGAATTTTGTTGGCAACCCTGCCAGGTAATCGTTGAGTTGGTGTTTGAATTCGTACAGCAGTACGTCATATTCGTCCTGGTTGAAGCCATCGTACGGTTTCGCCACTAAACCCGGGACAATCTCGGCGCCCAGGGATTCCAGCGTGGCGATGGCTGCCTCAAGCAACTCATCACGACGCGCATCAAAACCCTGAACCACGGAAAGTATACCGATGCGCTTGCCCTTAAGGTCTGCTGGGGCCTTGAGCGCCAGTAATTTGTCTCGGATTGGAGTGCTTGTTTCGGTTGAATTTCCGTCGATGTCGATCATTGCACCAAGCGTTATAGCAGCATCAATAACGCTTGTCGCAATGGGTCCCGCGGTGTCCTGTGTTGCCGCAATCGGCACTATCCCGAAGCCGGACACAAGCCCATGGGTTGGTTTGAATCCAACGACCCCGTTAAGGGAAGCAGGGCATACAATTGAACCATCGGTTTCGCTGCCGATCGCAACGGGTACGTATCCCAATGCGACAGACACGGCTGACCCGGAACTGGACCCGCAGGGTGAGCGTGTTACATCAAATGCATTACGCGTCTGGCCGCGAATACCACTCCACCCGGAAATGGATTTTTCGGATCTGAAGTTTGCCCATTCGCTCAGGTTGGCTTTTCCCAGTATGACGGCGCCCGACTCCCGTAACCTCGAAATAAGGTCTGCGTCGCGACCCGTCAGGTTATCTGTCAATGCGAGTGATCCTGCCGTTGTTGGCCATTCAATAGTCTCTATGTTGTCTTTGACCAGTATGGGAACGCTCCCTAGCGGAAGTTGTACCCGTTCGGCGGGGGACAGGCCATCCAGACGCCTTGTGCTTGCCACAACAGCGGGGCCGCCTGACACGATGACAGCGTGGTAGTCATCATCGGTCGCCTCAATCTTTTCAATCGCTTTTCGCGTTGCCACTGACGCGGATACGCCGGAAGCGAACTGTTTTTGTATTTCGGTAGCGGTCATTGGCGCGGCCTTGCAGTCTGGGTTGACGATAGCGGCCGCGAGAATTGAACCTGTAAGAACAAGCAGAGAGCGAATCATTTACGGCGTCTTATAAATCGTGCCAGCTTTCATGACAAAGCTCACGTCTTCAAGCAGGCTGACATTGGTGAGTGGGTCGCCTCTAACAGCAATAATGTCGGCATACTTTCCGCTTCTAAGGGAGCCAAAATTTTCCTGTTCCTTTAAAAGCGTTGCAGCGTTAATGGTCGCCGACTGCAATGCCTGGATAGGCGTCATTCCAAATTGGACCATGCGGGAGAGTTGCCTTGGGCTCTCACGGTGAGGGTAGATGCCAGCATCGGTACCCATCACCATTTTGACGCCCGCTACGACGGCCTTGCGAAAGTTTTCGCGCTGAATTTTACCGACAGTCCTTTCCTTGGCGAGGTTTTCTTCAAGAATACCTGCTTCGGCCCCCCGACCCAGAATATATTCGGTCACATAGATATCCATACTTAGATAGGTACCGTTTCGTTTCGCGAGTCTGATCCCCTCGGAGTCGATGAAGCTTGCATGCTCAATTGAATCAGCACCAGCAAGTATGGCTGACTTAATGCCTGCCGTTCCGTGTGCATGGGCAGCGACAATCTTGCCGCGTCGATGAGCTTCCTCGACCAGAATTTCCATTTCTTCCAGAGTGTACTGTTGAACTCCGACCTCGGTGCCTTTGGACATGACGCCACCCGTAGCGCAGAATTTGATAACGTCAGAGCCGTACTTGATGTTTTCCCTGACTTTCGCCGCGACCTCCCAGGGTCCATCCGCAGCGCCACGGCTTTTCAGTCCAAATTCGTGTGGCAGCAGGGTGCTGTCGCAGTGACCACCTGTGATACCGAGCGGCGGTCCGGCTGCAAAAATGCGTGGCCCATCGATAATCCCGTCATTGATGGCATCTCGAAGTGCGATATCACCATAATTTTTTGAGCCCAGGTTGCGAATAGTCGTTATGCCTGCCGTGAGCATATCCCTGGCGTTACTGACGCCGCTCAGTAGCGCAGCCTGGTCTGACTGTCCCAGCTTTTCGAAGCCATGCAATGATTGGTTACCCTCGATGTGAACATGTGAATCAACCAGTCCCGGTAAAAGGGTCATTCCCGCCAGATTTATCACCTGGTCACTGTTTTGGCGGCGCTCAATGTCACCCGTCATTGAAAGGATCCGATCGTCTTCGATCACGATGACGGGTGAATCGACATAATGGCCCTTTTCCACATCCAGGTAGCGGTCTGCAATGAGAAATGTCTTGGCGAATGACCATTGGCAAAAGGAAAGCGCGAGCAGAAGAAAGTAAATACGGTGCATTGTGAGCCCCTTAAAAGCACCACGAATTATAGCTGATTTGAGAAAAACGCAAGGCTTATTATTTGGCCTGTTTTGTAGGGTTATTTGCGATGTAGCCGGGGATTTTGGAGGTGACGAAGACCTTCCAATCACAGTGCGTTGGCGTTATTGTCCACGCTTTGTTGTTTACTGCAATATTTCGAATAACTGGGGGAAGCTTGATGAGTCAAATGGCGTACCGGACACTTAGTAAAAAACAGTTGGCACAGGCGATTTCGCTTGCTTCTATTCCAGTCGCGGCGGCTATACCCGGCGTAGCGGCGGCGGCAGATAAAACCATAATTGAGGAAATCGTTGTAACCGCCTCCAGGCGAGCTGAGAACGTACAGGACATTCCCATCAACATTACTGCTGTCAGCAGCGATCAGCTTAAAGAGCTGCGGCTGCATAATATTTCTGATATTGCTCATTATGTTCCTGGTCTTACCGTGGTTGACCGGGGCCCAAGGAATAACACTCCGGATATTTTGGTCAGGGGCCTGAACACGACGGGACTTGGCCCTGGATTTACCAGTGACACCGTCGCTAGTTACCTCGGTGAGATTCCGCTGCAGATCGATTTGATTCCCGTAGACATGGAGCGGGTGGAAGTGTTGATTGGGCCGCAGGGTACCCTGTACGGACAAGGCACCATGGGTGGCGCCATCCGGTACATCCCTGTTGAAGCAAACCTGAACGAGTTCGAGATAGATACCAGGGCCGACCTGAACTCCAATAGCGAGGCAGATGACCTGGGTCTTGAATATGGCCTGACGGTTAACATCCCCCTGATGGAAGATACCCTGGCGCTGCGGGTGAATATGGATCGTCGCGATGACCCGGGTTTCATCGATTATGATTTTGTTGTTATACAGCCAGGCATTTCCAATCCCGAGCCTGATTTTTCGGACCCTGCTGATGTGGCTGCTAACCTGCGTCAGGTCGATGATGCCAATGGTGAGAAAACCACATCCTACCGGGCGAACCTCCGCTGGTTGCCCACTGACGACATTGATATCAACATCTGGTACTACGATCAGGAAACAGAGGCAGAGGGTCGACAGATTGCGAATCGGTTATCTTTTAATACCGGTAAATACCAGGCAGGTTTGCGTTTCGAAGAACCAAACGATTTCTCCAACAACCTGGTCAGTCTGGACGTTTCCTGGGATCTGGGATTTGCAGAGGCGACATTCGTCTACGGCGAGTCAGAATATGAAGAACAAGGCCAAAGGGACCAAACAGACCTCCTGCTCGATTTTGAATATGGTTACGAATTCTTTCCGAGTTTTTCTGCATTCACGCGTGAAATTGTTGACCAGGAATCTGAAACTATCGAAATACGTTTGACTTCGCAGTATGAAAGTAAATTTTCCTGGACGATTGGTTACTTCGAAAATGAGCTTGATAGCTATGCGACCAGCGAGGAATTCACGCCCGGTTTTGACCAGTTTGCGGTAGATAATTTTGGTGGCGTCCAGCTTCGACCTGACAATCTGGAATATATTCAGATAACGGATCAGTACGAAAAAGAAACAGCGTTCTATGGCGAGTTGACTTACCAGGCTACAGATTACTTAAGCTTTACGGTTGGCTATCGGAATTATGAGTTTGAAGTAGACTCTCGCGGTGGGTTCGGATTGCCCTTGTTTGATACGGTGTTTCTCGGTGATACCCAGGATGCGATCAACATCGATTTTGGCGAAAATGCCGGAAAGGATGAAGCCTGGGATATTAACGACGACACGATGGTGTATTTTACCTACTCGGAGGGTTACCGGAATGGTGGCGTAAACTCTGTGCCTGAATGTACGCCTGATCAGATAGCCAGCGACCAGCAGCAACTATGTGCGCTCGCCAGCGAAGTCCTGATTGCCCCGGATGAGATTGAGAACTACGAGATTGGCTACAAGGGTTTCCTGAAGGATCGAACTATTTCCATTAGTGCAGCGTTGTACACCATTGACTGGCAGGATCTTCAGGTTTCGACCGTGACGGACAATGGCAGTTTGCCAATTACCGGCAACGGTAGTGAGGCCGAGAGCCAGGGCTTTGAATTCCAGGGGCGATGGTTGATCAATGAGAACTGGGATGCGGCACTCACTTACGCATACACCAATGCGGAGTTGACGGACACAGCACCGGGATTGGTTGGACCCTTTGACGCGCTCGACGGCACTCGACTGCCGGGGTCACCGGAGCATCAGGCGACGTTCAACATCACTTATAACACCACTATCTGGGATGGAGTTGATCTTGCGATCAACTACGGAGTTGTTTACACCGGCGGTATTTACAACATCCCTGGTGGAGATAAGGACCCATTGGTTGATCCGGACACAGGTGCGCCAGGCGACCGGGGCGGTGAAGAAATCCCTAGTTACGATGTTCACCATTTGTCAGCAACCTTCTCCAAGGATGCATGGCTGGTTCAGGCCTACGTTGATAACCTGACGGATGAATACTACGTTCTTGGAACCCGCACCAGCAGAAGGTTCCTGCAGGATGAGCAAACAGGGCCAGGAAATTCTATTAATGGGTTCACTCTCCGGAGTTATGGTCAGTACGTCGGCGCGCCCAGGAATATGGGTGTCAGGCTAAGTTACCAGTTCTAAACCGTCTCCGGGTGTCCCCGGCGCCATCGGGGACACTAATTCCATCGTCTGGGTAATGCCTGAAACGCTAAAAAAACTCACCAAGAAAGCCGCAATAGCACTTAATAACGGTGCGTTTGCAGAGCTGGAGTCCTGTGCGAAACAGATTCTCCAGCTGGATAACACCTATGCTGATGCATGGTTTTTCCTGTCTTTGTCCGCGACTGAAAGACGCAAGGTGTCGGTGGCGATTGAGCTGGTCGATAGCGCGCTAAGGCTGTCGAGCCGTAACACAGAATATGTTGCCCATAAGGCACGCCTTCACACGATGGCTGGACAAAAAGAAGCTGCTGTCGCGGCTGCCGATTATGCCATGACCCTGGGACCGGACCGGCCGTTGATCCTGGACACGCTGGGTGTAGTTTATAGCCGGTTTGAAATGCACGAGCGGGCAAGAGAGGTTTTAAAGCTCAGTGTCAAAGTATCGCCAGACAACGCACAGTTTCAGTTTAACCTGGCATCAGTCGAACAGTTCCTTGGTAACGCAGCTGGTGCGGAGGAAGGTTACCGGAATGCGATCCGTGTGAAGCCAGACTTTTATCGTGCTTATTGGGCACTATCGGAACTGGAAAAAAACCTGGGTGCATCAGGGCGTTTGCCAGGCCTTGAGGAGCTTGTAAAGCGCACGAACCTGTCACCGGAAGACAGGTTGTACCTCGGTCATGCCATCTCACGCGAATATGAAAAGACCGGTAATTATGACCGTGCATTCCAGTCGCTGAGTACAGGAAAGGAAGGGATGCGGGCGAAGGTCGACTATCGCGTTGCGGGCGATAAGAAGCTGTTTGAAGCCATGAAGCAGGCTTTTCCTGTAGACGGCGAATATGCGCCTGGCGACCTGGGTAACCAGAATATTTTTGTCCTTGGCATGCCTAGAAGTGGAACTACGCTGGTTGATCGGATACTTAGCACGCATTCCAGGATAGTTTCCATGGGCGAGGTTCAGTATTTCGCCAGAGCCATGAAAGAGGTCTCAGGTTCAAAAACCCAGGCAATGCTTGATAGCGAACTTGTGATGGGAAGCCGGGAGGTCGATTTTTCGGAAGTGGGTAGGCGCTATTTGTTCCAGGTTGGCGAGAGGACCGGGATCAAGGAATTCTCGCTCGACAAAATGCCGCTGAACTTTCTCTACGTGGGCTTTATACTAAGGGCCCTGCCGGGGGCGAAAATTGTCTGCCTCAGGCGCCATCCTGTGGATACCTGTCTTTCTAACTATCGGCAATTGTTTGCGGTGAACTTTTCCTATTACAACTATCATTATGATCTGAAGGATACGGCGGAATATTACTGCCTGTTTGATGAATTGATGGCGCATTGGAAAGCTGTGTTCCCTGATAGATTTCTTGAGGTGGACTATGAGGATATCGTTGCGAAACCTGAACCCACCGTGCGTGAATTATGTGCCTTTCTGAGTGTGGAATTCGAAACAGCGGGCCTGGAGTTCTATAAAAGTAAATCCGCGGTATCCACTGCGAGTGCCATGCAGGTGCGCGAACCGCTTTATTCCAGCGCAGTAGATAGGTGGAAACACTACGGTGATCATTTAGCCCCGGTGTTCGAGGTGTTATCTAAAAACGGTATCAGTTACCGACAGTAAAAGTCGGGGGAACTACCTCCCATCCAGCACATTGGCGAGACGTTCTCCGAGAATTCCGCTGATGTTGAAGTTTAGCTTTGCAACGATGTTCGGGAAAAATTTGAGATCTTTCTGCATGCGATCATATTCAAAGTTCAAAGCTGAGACCGGTGTCTTTGCCACAACGTCAGCGGTTCGTTCAATCGCCTGTACATAGCCAACCTCCCCGAATACCTGACCTGGTTCCAGTTCAGCGAGTAGGCGAGTGTTGTCTCCGTCGTGGCGTTCGACGCTGGCGGAGCCGGTAAGGATCATGTACATGTTTCTGCCAACATCCCCCTGGGTGACAAGTTTCTCGCCAACTTCGAATTCGTGAATTTCCGAAATCAGGATGGCCTTTCTGCGTTCGTAGTTGGTCATGTCGGCAAACAGTGGGCTGGTTTCCAAAACGGCAGAGTCGACCTTCATGGCAATAATCTGGTAGAGACCGACCAGGCGGATCTTTGTCATGATGATGGGTGTGATCAGCAGATTAGCGAAAATGGAAATCAACATGGTCAATGCTGCCAGTGCGCCGAATTGCGCCACGATGGTGAAATTCGATAGCAGTAGAATGCCGAAGCCCAGGGACAGGGCCAGGCTTGAAATGATTAGCGGAGTGGCCACCTCTTTGACTGCCTGGTGCACTGCGCCTTCATAGTCGGAGGTGGTTCTGCAAAGTTCGTTGTAATGGGCGAGCAGGTGAATGGTGCCGTCGATAGCGATACCGACTGCGATCACCGCCACCATGGCGGTCCCAGGGTTTAATGGGATGTCGAGCAATCCCATAATGCCAAACATCATCACAATGGGAATAACGGATGGGATCATGGCAATAGCCCCGCCCTTTAAAGACGTAAACATGATCGACATCAGAATAAAAATGAGTGCCAGTAAAAGAACGAGCGCCTTGACCTGGGAAACCATCAGCTTTTCTGCAGCCCGGTTTACCAGCAAGTTCTCGCCAACGACTTGTACGGTAATCCCATCTCCGGAAACCTGGCTGGCAAAGTCTTTGAGTTCGTCAATGTACTTGTTGAGAGTGTGAGAATCGCTGATGTTGTGCCTGACAACGATATTAGCTCGTCGGTAGTCGTGGCTGATGTAGGACTCCAGCTCACTGCGGTGGAAAAACATCAGGTACTGGGCGACTAGTTGCCTGGTCGGTGGCAGCGTATCGGCTGAAAACTTCCCCTGGAACTCCTTGTTTACATATTTAAGATGATCGGCGACAGACAGCGTTGTATCGAATACAAGCTGCTTGGCGAGGAACATCTGTATCTTGTTAATCTTTTGAAGGTTCTCTGGATCCAGGAATGCCTTGTCATTCTCAGCTTCCAGTGCGACAAAAAACACCTTAATGCCTGCGAGGTCGTCGTGAATGGTCTGCGTTTCCTGAATAAGCGGTTTGTCGTCAGGAAAGTAAGACAGCGGGTCATTGGTCACATAAAGATGTGACGCATGATAAGTGAAAAAGGCGCACAGCATCAAAGTGATGGACAGTACAGCGGTGGGGAATCGGTCCTGGGATATTTTGAATATTCTGATGATCTGGTCCGGCAGGTTGTTACCGTAGAGTTCCGAAGCGTCTTTTCCTTCCCCCATTTTTTTACCGAACTTTGCAAGCATGGGCGGAACCACGAGTATCGTGATGACACCGTTAAACAAAATGGCAACGGTTGATGCAATGGCGAAATGCTGGATCAGCACGATGTCGCCAAATAGATTACTGGCGAAGCCGAGGAACGTTGTGAACACAGTGAGCAGCATCGGCAGACCCGTATGTTTCGCCATGTAACGAATAGCCTGATGTTTTTGGGCTGTTGTGATTGCGCCGCGATTTTCTGTTTGTTCTGCGAGCCCACGGAAGAACGCGGACATCATGTGGGTATCTTCAGTTGAGCCGATCACGATGATCAGCGAAGGAATCATCACCGACAGAATATTGATGGGGATACCCAGCCACCCCATGAGTCCGAATGTCCAGATAATAGCGAGTACAGAAGTGATTAACGGGATGATCGCGGCGAGGATACTACGCATGAAAAACAGAATAGATCCTACAAGAACGATGGCTGATAGTGGCCCGAGCAATTTGAAATCAGCGGTAAGGTCTTGCTGCAGTTCTGCATTGATTCGGGGTGGGCCAACCTGGAATATCTGTTCGAAATGGGCGCGTTCGGGGTCGATTAATTTCTGAAATTTTTTGTAAACATCGATGGAGAAGTCTTCTGTGTCCTCAAGGTCCTGAACAGTGACGATGATGGCGGTTACGGTACCATCTTCTGAAAACAGGTTGCCTGTATACAGTGGGTTCGAGCTGGCCCTGACCCTGGCCTGCTCGGCTTCAATGTCGTCGGCGGGTACGCCATCAAGCACCGGTTTGCTCGATATCTGTGGCGTGTTGTTTTGGTCTTTCCTTCCCTCGATGATGCGAAGATTAAACAAGCTGTTTACACGATAGACGTGTCTAATCTCTTTTAGTTCTCGAACCAGTACGTCGAGTCGTGTTAGTTTTTCTGCCGTCCAGAGCTGCTCGTCACGGACGTAAATAATTGTTTTGTTGTCTGACCCGAAATGGTCCATAGCACTCTGGTAGGCGAGTTTCTCGGGTTCATCGGCAGGAATAAGGCTGTTAAAGCTGGTGTCTATCTCAAGTCGTGTCACACCCCAGAACAGCGGAATGGTAATAGCGATAACGATGATCGTAACAAGTCGTCGCTGCCGTAGGCCGAGAGTAAAAAGAGCTTGGATCAAGAGCCATCTCCTGATTCAAGGGGAGGCTGGTTAGCGACGATCCAACTCTCGCTGAAAATCTCACCAGGAACATAGTCGGCTGAGAACACGCGCCTGTTGATTTTAATGATTGTCCGATGCTCCTGCTGAAGGTTGTCCATCATCATCATATTCGCTCGCCACATATCGCCATGGACTTTGGTCAGATCATGATTCGTCTGGCGTTTCTGCAACCGGCCAATTTCATCGAAGTGATCGGTCCTTGAGATGTACAGGTTATCTTTCCTTATATAGTGTCTGCGTTCTGGCTTGTCCTCTGCTGGTGAATCCAGGTCATAGACATCCACTACGAAGTAGTCGGTCTCGTTGATGGTGGTGTCGTCTCTTCTGACATGTTTGTGATGATCAAGCGTGTCCCCGACCAGGTTTGCTATTGAGTAGTCGGTACCCAGGAAGTTATCTTCGCTTTTTCCGTCCGGCCCAGGGGTGTTCTCGATGAAAGTTTTCCCGAAGGCTGGCAGGTAGAAAGACTGTTTAGACTGGCCGTCCTGTTTACGCTGCGCCAACAGAGCCACGCCTTTTACGTCTAGCGGCGAATCGAAAAGGAGCAGAAAGTTCACCGTTCCTGATTCATCGGCTCGGGAATACCGGCGCAGCCTGCGCGTATTCCTATTGCCATCCTGGTCGATCAGGATCATTGATTGTTCTTCGTAAACATACGGATATTGCTGATGTCGTTCGTAAACCAGGTCTAGTAGCTCACGTCCGCTCCAACCCTCAAACGGGTCGATGGGTTGTTCTGGGCGATCACCCATTGAGAGCCCGGGAGCCAACAGCAACGAGAAAAGAAGTGCCCTCATTGGCTTTCCTCTATTCGGCGGGCAACTGTTTGGGAGAACTCTCCAAGGAGTTCGCTCATGGCAAAGACGGTTCCTGCAAAGTCCCGGGAGTCGATGCGGCGTTCACTCATATACTCGTTGGATGAGTTGATGATGGTTTCGCTCGTTTCACGGTGAATGAGTTGCCAGCGAGCAAGCAGGTGCACATAACCGTCAGCGCCTCTTTCAAAGCGTTCAACGTAAACAGTGAGTCGATAGGCCGGTAGTGAGCTTAGGCGGTTCGCGGGCGTACCAATGGCAGCGGTCCCGAGAAGGTTGGTCAGGTTTCGAGCCAGCGCCCGCGTCAGGTTCTTGCGAAGGCTTTCCCCCCACTGGTGGGATGACGCGAATACAAGCTGGCTGTCAGGTCTTCTTGAGGCAATCTGAAGTCGCTCCAGGTACTGGGGGATTTCCAGGTCAACGATTTCGATAGACATATCCCCTCCGTTAGTGGCGCCGGCCACGCTGACGGGTTCGATCAGGTAGTATCGAACCGCATCCGCCGAAGAAGAACAACCAGCGAGTAGTACCATCGTTACGACAAAAGAAGCTAGGTTGAAGGCTTTCATTACTGTTCATCCTCAGCAATTTTCCGACCGAAAATGATCGAGTTGGGTTGTCGTTCCAGTGTTTCGATCAGCATGCGGATGGATCGGGCCATTTCTTCCAGTTCATCCATTACCTTGATGACGTTATGCTGTAGCGGCGAATGAGGTTCCAGGACATTGTTGATCATCTTAAGCGTATCTTGCAGGTTAATCAGGACATTCCGCGCGGCGACAATGGTGGTGTCGAGGTCGCCCTCATCCACATTTCGCAGACTGCTTCCTCGTTAATATCCTTGTTAACCAGCTTGTCAGCACCGCTCAGGATATTTTCGATACTGTTACCTATTTCCTCGATGTCTATCGTCTGGAACTTCTCGACGAACTCTCCGATTGATTGGGTGATAGCTTCAAACGCGCCGGCTATTGTGGGTAACTCAGGGTAGGCCATCGATGCATCGGCAACCATGTTGAGTGGTGCGTCCGGGTAAATGTTGAATTCGATAAACAGTTTGCCGGTCAACAAACTGCCTGATTGCAGTCGGCCTCTCAGGCCTTTATCTACAAGTGTTTGTAACGTTTGTTCCGGTGATAACGGGTTTTCAGTATCACGATTGATGATGCGGTCTGGTTCGACCTCTACCAGCACAGGAATCCTGAAGGTCGTAGTGTCTGGGTCAAACTCCATACGAATATCGAGCACTTTTCCGATCCTGATGCCTCTGAATTCCAGTGGCGCGCCTGGATTGAGTCCCCTCACAGAGCCTGTGAAGTACATCACGAACTGAATTTTTCTTGCGTAGGACTGATCTTCGATACTTGAGTATCGTGGGTACAGTGTGAATATCAGGTCTCCAACATCTGCAACGGTCGTTTCCAGACTGTCGGGTGTATCAAATGCGATGCCACCGAATAACAGGGAGGTGACGGAGGCAGTCTTCACATTAACGCCGTCTGCGCCCATGGAAACGTCAATACCCGAGACATTCCAGAACCGGGAATTGCCTTTCACGAGTTGATCATAGGGGTCGCGGATAAATGCGTGGATAAAGACGCTTTGCGCATCACCGCCCAGCTCATAGCCCAGTACTTCACCCGCGAGAAGACCCTGGTAGTAGATGTGGGAGCCGCGACCAATGCTGCCAAGGTCGTTACTGATTAACGTAATTTGTGTACCGGCGTCATCGGTTGTGATCAGTGGTGTTTCTTCGAGCCCGACGAAGTGAGATTGAGGTACACCGGGACCGGGGTCGATCTCGATATAGGATCCGGAGATCAGGGTGCCAAGGGCAGACACGCCACGAACACTGAGTTCCGGCCTCACTACCCAGAATCGAGAGTTTCGTCGCAGGAAACCCTCAAGACCCTGATTAAAGGTGACGGTAAGGATGATATTTGAAAAACCTTCTGCAAAAGCGATCTCATTGACGATACCAATGTCGACGCTCTTGTACTTGATTTTGGTTTTACCCGCGACGATACCCTCTGCCGTTTGGAATTGAATGGTGGCAACGGGTGCCTGATCTGTCAATGTTCTGACAATCAACCAGCCGCCGACAAGTGCTGTGACAAGCGGAACCAGCCAGACAGTAGATGGCCAATTTCTTGTTTTTACGGACGGCGAATCGAAATCTTCAAAATCGCTCATAAGGCTACCGCTGAATTGTGATGAGACCGGTCCCAGATCAACCTGGGATCAAACTGGTGGGCGGCCAGCATAGTGAGAATAACCGCTGCTCCGAAAAAGCTGGCGCCGATGCCGGGGGTAACGTTGGCGAGTAAACCCAGGCTGACCAGGCCTGATAATAACCCAACAAGGAAAACGTCGACCATGGACCAGGAGCCGATCACTTCGATGACACGGTATAGCAGCGCTCTGTCTTTTGGTTTCCAGTTCGAATTTTTCTGTACTGAGTAAAGCAGAAAGCTAAGGGACAACAACTTTGTAATGGGCACGATGATGCTGGCAAACAGAACGATGAGCCCCAGACCCCAGAGTCCGCCTTCAATGAGATAAATGATACCGCTAAGAATTGTATCCGGTGCCCCCTTGCCGAGTTTTTTAAAGGTCATAACCGGGAATAGGTTGGCGGGTATCAGCATCAGTAGTGCAGAAAACAGGAGTGCCCAGGTCTGCTGTATGCTGCCTTCAATACGGTGGTGGATGGCAGCACCACACCGATTGCAGCTGTGTCCTTTCGTTTGTAAGCCGTCGCATAGATGACAGTGCAGGATTTTGTCGTCGCTGCGTATCGACGTGACAGCGGTATCCAACGCCTTAATTTTTTCGATTCTCTGCCATAGGGTTTCTGAATCGAATTGGCTGCGTGCCATGGCATATACGACCAGCAACGTCGAGAGAGCAGCCAGAGATAATCCAGGTACCACCGTTGCCAGTTCCTGGAGTTTCACAACAGCAATCAGGGTTCCCAACATAAAAACCGAGATCAGGTTCCAGGGTTCCAGAGTCCTTACTAACTGAAATACGTGGCCTGCCTGGGGTGGGGCGATACCGAGACGAGCCGGCAGCAGCAGATAAATCATGCCGAGAATGGTGACCAGGGGGAACACAATGCTGGTTAGAAAGACAACCAGCCCAAGCTCACCCATGCCATTTTGATAGAGAGCCCAGCCACCAGCAAACAAGAGGTTCTCATGGTAGATGCCCCCGACCTTCATTCCCAGGAATGGGAAAAGGTTTGCGATCACCCACAACATCAATGCGGTGATATAGAGTGCGAGAGACCGGTTAAGGGAATCCGGGATATGCCGATAGAGCATTGCGTCACAACGTTGGCAGTTGGCTGTAGCATTGGGCACGATTGGTGTGCGGCGATAAATCGCCGCACATTCGTGGCATGCAATTAGACGAGCCAGTTCACTCACTTTTGTGCAATACACCGCCGATCCCCGGAACTAGAACCGTACCATGTGCCCGTGTCCCGTGTCACACGCCCTTTCGAGCGTTAACGGGGGAACATTTCCCGTATATGCTCTTCAGGTAGTGGTGCGGTAAACCTGGATACCAAAACAGTGAACGAAATCGACACTATTTCGCCCAGTACTGCACATGAATAGGGATTTGGACCTTCGGCGTATAGCCAGCTCGAGATCGTCTTAAAGGTGCCATTGCTAAACCAGGCTGGATCAACTAACTGGGCATGGAGAACGATAAATGTGATAAAGCCACCAAGCAGGCCAGCGTAGGCTCCTTGGCGGGTAACGCCTTGCCACAGAGCGCCGACAACCAGCGGGCCGGCGAATGCGGCCATCATGCCACCCACCCCGATCCATACGATCAATGCGACATTGGTATCGATCAGAGACCAGGCCATCACCATACAAAGAAGCAGTATAATGACGGTCGATATTCTGGAGATAGTCAGCACGCGCTGGTCCAGCTCGTTTTCTGTCAGGTCGGGCTTTGTCATCGGCACGATGGTTCGACGGTAAATATCATTGGCGACAATCTGTGATGAAGAGACAACCAGGCCATCTGCCGTGCTCATGACGGCAGACAATACACCAATGCCAATTAGTGCTGCGAGCCATGTAGGGAAAAGCTCGATAAACAACATCGGTAATGACTGGTTAGGGTTCGAGCCATCCAGATAAAGTGCGTCCCCGAAATGAGCACGTGCCAGAAGCCCCCCCAGGCCCAGCATGCCGAGGGTTAAGCCAAACAGCGCAGCAAGCTTAATGAACTGCATACGATCGCCGTCAGAGCGGAGCGCCCAAAGCTTATTGCCCAGATGTGGCAATAAGCCGAGAGGCATGTGGGCAAACACGATCACAAAAATTGCCCACCAGGAATGGTAGAGCGGTGTTTCAGGGTTTAAAGGTGTCACAAGGTTGGGGTTCTGTGTCTCAAGGTTTTCCAGTACTCCGGTAAAGCCTCCGTCGATACCGAAACCCACAGCCGTCATGATGATGACGACGACTGCCAGTATCAGCATCATGGCACCCTGCGCGCCGTCCGTCAGGATATCAGCGTGGGCGCCGCCCAGTACGACATAGAACAACAATACGGCAGTCGTAATGATGAGTGCCCACGTTGAATCAAGTCCCAGCATCAATTCGAACATGACGACGCCAGATACCAATTGTCCTGCCAGATAAAAGAACAACACCAGCGATAGCAGTGACACGAGAATTCTCACCCCTTCAGACTGGTATCTATCGCCGAGGTATTCAGGGATAGAACGGTTACCGAACCGGTTCCCCGAGGTTGCGATGAGCCGCATCGAAATGAGGACGCCGAAGTAAACTCCGATCGGATATAAAAAGTTACCCCACTGGGCGGCGAGCCCGAACTCATAACCAAGCGCAGGAGATCCTAAAAAAGTTGCCCCACTGGCAGTGGAGGCGGCGAAAGCCAGCGCTAAAAAAAACGGGCCGTAGGCACCTCTTGCGGTAGCAAAGTCGTCAGCATGTTCGATCTTTCGTTGTGCATATAGGCCAATACCAACCATGACGGCGACGTAGAAGGTGAGAAATATCCAGGACCAGGTGATTAGTGTCATTTCGTTATTGTTCCACAGTCTTTGCGGTTTCGCGATCCCTGCTGAAATATCGTGCGCGCCTGGTGAGGTTTTTCAGCAGGTGCGTGCTGGTGCTTGTAGTGATAGTGTTTCGGAAATACCTGAAAGTTGTTGTGACTCATGCTAAATAAACTTGACGATTTCCCGATCCACCAGACACCGGAGCCGGTTGCGCATCCGGCAACCAGTGATCGCAATGTATACGATCGCACCTGGTTCAATGGATATGCGCCGGACGCTTCCTATTACTTCGGCGTCGGCATGGCTGTTTATCCTCATCGTGGGGTTATGGATTGCGCTTTTAGTGTCGTGCAGCCGGATATGCGACAGCATTGCTTCTATGGTTCCAGGCGAGCCCCGGTTGAGCGAACTGAAATGGACGTTGGCCCATTTAGAATGGAAGTGATTGAACCGATGCGCCGTACGCGGATCATTCTGGATGACAACGAAAGCGGGATCACCTGTGACCTGACTTTCTCTGCGCGAACGGCGTCAATACAGGAAGCTCACCAGACCTTGTGGCAGGGAACGCGGCGAGCGATGGACGCGACCCGATTCGACCAGTTTGGCCGGTGGAGTGGTGTGGTCAATCACCCGGATGGACAGATAAAGGTTGATGACACTGTTTGTCTGGGCACCAAGGATCGAAGCTGGGGTGTTCGCTGGATTGGTGAGAGGGAGACCGGCGGGGCACCCATTACCCCGGAGGGGATTTGTTTTGTTTGGGCACCCCTGATCTGGGATGATCATATTTCACACGCGATATTTTTCGATGGGCAAAAAGGAGAACCGTTGGTTCGTGAGGGGCTTGAAGCACCGCTTTATCAAACGGAGGCAGAGATTCCCGGTGTTGAGGATGGTCTTGTGGAGCGAAAGCTTACTGCGCGACATAGAATTGAATACCACCCGGGTACGCGATTGGCAAAGGCCGCAGAGATAGACCTGGTTAACCTTGATGATGGCGTGCGCAGGATCAAACTGGAACCAAAACTGAAATTCATGATGAAGGGGCTAGGCTATGGCCATCCGGAATGGAGGCAGGGCGCCTGGAGGGGTGAGCTGGCGACCGGTCATGAGTCATTCGATCCAAGGCAACTCGATCATGAAGCACCCGAAAATATTCATACGCAACAGATTGTGACCGCGACTGATGGTGAACGGCAGGGTGTCGGTGTGTTGGAGCAAATTGTTGTAGGTCCCTACGAGCCGGCAGGATTCAAAGGTTTCTTTGATGGCTACTCGGAGTAGTCCAACCCATAGATTATGAAAAGCTGAGCTTTTCGCAACAGCGAAGGCGCCTGCCGTAACGGTTAGACATCGGTTCTTTGATATCACATGATGTTTTGCGTTGTATTGTTTGAGTTCTTGATGTCGCCGACATATCACCGCGTTCCACGAAAAATGCCTCTGGGTTTTTCAACCAAATTGAACCAGGGCATTGGGGCTATTCCGGATACGGTTAAAAACTGGGTCTTTAACAGCTTTATCCTGCTTTTCTATAACCAAATTCTCGGGGTGGAAGCTTTTTATATTTCCCTGGTCCTGGCGGTAGCCATTGTTTTTGATGCGGTGACCGATCCACTGGTCGCATCCTACTCAGATAACCTCCAGTCACGGTGGGGCAGGCGCCATCCCCTGATGATGATTGCGTCACTGCCGCTGGGTATTGGTATCTTTGCCATATTTGTACCCCCGCCCGAATTATCAGAGATGCTGTTGCTAGGCTGGCTGCTCACGTTTGTCATTCTGAC
>LWDU01040335.1_pt1 | contig 28711 bp, 28 predicted proteins | sample 727161 | NCBI WGS metagenome assembly LWDU01 (sample SAMN04566230, study PRJNA314399) | hydrothermal vent metagenome | isolation source: deep sea hydrothermal plume seawater | place: Mexico: Gulf of California, Guaymas Basin | collected 2004-07-11
TGACCAACGACTTTCTCTGCTACAAGATCCGCTGCCCCAAGGATCCTACTGGCGCGATGCCGCCCAGTGCCCAGGACGTGGTTGACCAGTTTGGCCAGCGCGAGATCGCCGGTTTCAGGACCACCAAGATGTGCACGCCCGCCTGGAAGGTGTTCGACCAGCCGGTCCCCTGCGAACAGTCCGGTGCCCCGACCTGTAACGGCGACTGCCCCAATCCGACCGACGTGTGCACGAATATAGCCGGTACCCTGGCTTGCCGATGCGAGCCCGAGCAGAGCGATCCCTGCGAACAGTCAGGCGCTCCCACCTGCGGTGGCGATTGCGCCGATACCACCAAGCAGTGCACGTTCGTAGGCGATCCAGTGGCGGCATTCTGCGTGTGCCAGTAGGCTGGCGGCTACCCGTTTTCCCCACCGGCCGGCAACACCCCACCGGCCCCCGACGCCCCGGGCTCTCACAAGGAGCCCGGGGTTACCTTTTTGTGCCTCGTGCGGAAGCGGCGTTCAGGCCGACTCGACCAGTGCGGATATAATGCCGGCCAGCTCATCGGGCCGGGTTTCCTGGATGAAATGGCCGCCGCCGTTAAAGGTAACGTGCGGCAGGCCCTTGCTGCCGGGCACGCGTTCGAGAAAGGCTTTCTCCGCTCCCCTGGTAACCGGGTCGTTGTCAGCAAAGGCACATAGAAAGGGCTTGTCCCACTGTTCGAGCACTTTCCACGCTGCCAGGTTGGCCTGCGTGGATGGATCTCCCGGCAACGTGGGCACATGGCTGGGCATCGCGCGCGGACCCATCTTGTAGGAAGGGTCAGGGAAGGGGGCGTCGTAGGCCGCTACTTCCTCGGGCGCCACGGCTTTCTCGGCGCCCACCATGCCGCCCACGGCCATTCCCACCGGAAGGTCCTCGGTCTCCCAGCACCACTTCTGCCAGTAGGCGAAGGCCATGGCGCCTCGCCCGATCTCATCGCTGCCTCCAGCCTGCGAGTCACCCGAAATTGCGGCGGCCATCTCCATCATGGTGGGCGTGGGTGCGTTCTGCCTGAAGTCTTTTACTTCGTCGACGATGCCGGCTGGTAGGTCCGGGGGCATCGGCAGGCCGGTGTTGCTGATGACCACCCTGTCGAAGCGCCCGGGGTTCTCGGCCACCAGCCTCAGGCCGATAAGTCCTCCCCAGTCCTGCCCGAACAGTGTTGCGCCTGTGACGTCGTTTGCCTCAAGCCACGCGGTCATCCAGTCGACCTGTCGCTGGTAGCTGTAGTCCTCGCGCGCGGCGGGTTTGTCGCTGCGGCCGTAGCCCACCAGATCGGGCGCGAGTACGCGCAGGCCCGACTCCACCAGCGGCGGTATCATCAGGCGGTAGAGGTAGCTCCAGGTCGGCTGCCCGTGTAAGCAGAGCACAATCGGGGCGTCGCCTGGTCCCTCGTCAAGGTGGTGTACGCGCAGCGTGCCGCCGTCGCCGTCGGGCAGGTCGGTGTAGTGGGGTTCGAAGGGGTAGCCAGGAAGATTGTTGAATTGCTCGTCGGGGGTTCGCAGAACTTTCATGTGGTCTCCTGTCGGGGCACCGGTCCACGGGCCGCTTGGAGGAGATAGTATATGAAGTTTGGAGCTATGATAGCCCCGCGGATAGACGACTGGCAGTTGCTCAGTTTTGCCGAGGACCTCGGTTACGACCACGGCTGGGTACCCGATTCGCAGATGATCTGGTCCGACTGCTACGCGGTGCTGGCGCTCGCTGCGGCCAACACCTCGCGTATTCGCCTGGGCACCGGCGTGTCGATCGCCGGCACGCGCACGGCGCCAGTCACTGCCCATTCCATTGCCAGCATCAACCAGCTTGCGCCCGGGCGCGTGTTCCTGGGCGTGGGCACCGGTCACACTGCCATGCGCGTGATGGGCATGGACCCGGTCAAGCCGCGCCCCTTTCGCGAGTACCTGCACGTGGTCAGGGAGCTGCTGCATGGCCGCCAGGTGGAGTACACGCAGGACGGGGTGACGCGCGAGATAAAGTTCCTGCACGAAGAACTGGGCTTCATGAACACCGAGCAGCCGGTGCCCATATACGTGGCCGCCAACGGCCCGCTGGCGCTCAAGGCCGCTGGCATGTACGGCGACGGTCGTATCTCGGCAGGCGGCGAGCCGGAGCCGGCTTTCAAGCACAACCTGGGCCTGGCCCTGAAGGCAGCTTCGGCCGCGGGGCGTGACCTGGAGAACGACTACCACACTGCCGCGCTCACCTTCTCCTGCGTGCTCAAGCCCGGTGAACAGCTCACCGACGACCGGGTGATAGACCAGGTGGGGTCGATGGTCACCGCCAGCCTGCACTTCTTCTGGGAGCTGGCCCGGCAGGCGGGCAGCGACGATTTTATCGATGAGTCGATCCGCGACACCTGGGACGAGTACAAGGCCTACGTCGACGGCATGGAAACCCCCGAGGACCGCCGCTACCTGCAGATCCACGACGGCCACTGCACTTACCTGGTGCCGGCCGAGCGGCGCTTTGTCACCCCGGCCACAATACGCGCTTCGGGCGGGCTGGTGGGTGAGCCCGACGAGATCATCGAGCAGCTTCGGGCACAGGAGGCCATGGGACTGAAGGAAGTCACCCTGTTACCCCCCATGGAGTTCGCCCGCGACTGCTATCGCGAGTTCGCCGAGCAGGTAATCGCGCGGTATCAATAGGGCGACGGAAAGAAACTGATGATGATAGGTAAGAAAACACTGTCCGTGCTGGTGGTCGTGGCGCTGCTGGCCGCGTGTGCTTACTCGATGCGCGAGTGGCTGATGATCGAGGCCATAGGACTGGCCAGCCGCATGCGTAACAGCGTAGCCGCAAACCGTCCGGTGACCTGGCAGCAGGGGCCGGCAACTGCCGACCTGCCCCCGGATCAGCGGAAGCCAAACATAGTCGTGATTCTCGTTGACGACATGGGGTTCAACGACATCACGCTCCACGGTGGTGGCGTGGCGGGCGGCACCGTCCCCACGCCGAACATAGACTCGGTGGCACGCAACGGTGCGGACCTGGTAAACGGCTACGCTGGCAACGCGGTGTGTGCCCCGTCGCGGGCTTCCATTATGACCAGCAGGTATTCCACCCGCTTCGGGTTCGAGTTTACGCCTACGCCGGCGGCCATGACCAGGATTGCGCGCGTGCTCAGCCACCACGACCCGGGACTACACCAATTGGTGATAGACGAGGACAAGGCTGACAACCGCATGCCGATGGAGGAGATGGGTATGCCACCGTCGGAGGTCACCCTGGCCGAGGCGCTTGGCGACCGCGGCTATCACACCATGCATCTTGGCAAGTGGCACCTGGGACGCAGTCCGCGCTTCAGGCCGTCAGCCCAGGGCTTTGACGAGAGTATCATGATGGAAAGCGGTCTCTACTTGCCCGAGGACTCGCCTGGCGTCGTTAACTCCAAGCAGGATTTTGACGTCATCGATCGGGTGCTATGGGCGATCCTGCAGTACGCGGTCAGTTTCAATGACTCGGAATGGTTTGAGCCCGAGGGGTACCTGACCGACTACCTGGCAGACCAGGCGGTCGCGGCAATCGAGGCGAACAGGAACCGACCATTTCTTCTTTACCTGGCGCACTGGGGTGTGCACACCCCGTTGCAGGCCACCCGGGCCGATTACGATGCGCTCGACCACATAGAAGACCACCGCCTGCGGGTATACGCCGGCATGGTGCGGTCGGTCGATCGCAGTGTCGGCCGGGTACTTGCGGCGTTGCGTGAGCACGGGCTGGAGGACAACACGATGGTGGTGTTCACCAGCGATAACGGCGGTGCCGGGTACATAGGGTTGCCGGGGATAAACGATCCTTACCGGGGCTGGAAGATCACCCTGTTCGAGGGAGGAACCCACGTGCCGTTTTTTGTTAAATGGCCGGCCCGGATAGAGCCGGGACTGGTGTACCACGAGCCGGTTTCTCACGTGGATATAATGGCCACAGCGGTGGCCGCCGGGGGTGGGGGGAGTTGGACAGACAAGAAGGTCGACGGGGTAGACCTGCTGCCGTTTATAGCCGGGGAGGAACAGGGGAGCCCGCACGAGGCGGTGTTCTGGAGGCAGGGCTACTACCAGGCGGTGCTGTCGGGTGGTTGGAAGCTGCAGGTATCTGACCGGCCGGCGAAACGCTGGCTCTACAACATGGTCGATGATCCGACCGAGCAGGAAAACCTGGCCGAGATTAATCCAGGGAAGGTCGCCGAACTGGAGGACCTGCTCGCCAGGCACAACGCCGAGCAGGCCGAACCGATGTGGCCATCGTTGGTAGAAGTACCGGTGCCCGTTGATAAGACCGGCGAAGACACGATGAACGAGGGCGACGAGTATATTTACTGGCCGAACTGAAGCTGGGAACCCGGCAGGGCAGCTGCGTTGCGAGGGCGAGTGCCAGGGCGTAGATTGCGCCCATGAATGATGCTGCCGATCTTCTTCTGAAAACCCACGAAGACGCCGACTTCAGTCTCGCCGAAGCTCTTGCCGGCGGGGACACCCTGGGCTTGGTGTTTTTTCGCGGCTACTGGTGACCCTTCTGTGTGCGCTCCTGGAAGGGGCTCTCCTCACTTGCCGATGATTTTTCCGAAACCGGTGTCCGCCTGCTGGGTATATCGGCCGACAGCCCACGCGCGCTGTCGCGTATGCGCCGCGCCCTGGGACTACCGTTTACGCTGTTGAGCGATCCCTCGTTGAGTTCGCTCAAACTTTTTGACGTGCCGACCAGCAGTGGTCACCCGATGTCCCGCAAGTACCCCGAGGGTGCGTTCCTGCAGCCGGCTTACTTCGTGTTGCGAGCGGGTGGCGATGGCGCCCACGAGCTCCTGCACGAGTGGGTGCAGCGTCCTGGCATGCTCAACGCTTATGGCGCCATGGGTCGGCCCTCGCCCGCGGACATGCTCAACGAGGCGCGCAGCGCGGTGGGAGGCGACAGCGCATGAAGATCGAGCGCATGGCGGCCGTCGTGACCGGCGCCGCCAGCGGCATAGGCCGAGGCGTGGCCCGCGAGCTGGCTGCGCGCGGCGTGTCGGTGGCCGTGGCCGACATAGAACTCGACCGCGCCCGCGAGGTGGCCGACGAGCTTGCCGCCACCGGCGTCGAAAGCATAGCCGTTGAGTGCGACGTGACCAGTCGCGAGTCACTCGAAGCGCTGGCCGAGCGCGCGTTTGCCGAGCTGGGCCAGGTGCGGCTGCTTTGCAACAACGCCGGCGTAGGTACCATGGGCGCGGTGGCCGAACTGCCCGAGGACAACGCGAGGTGGGTGTTCGACGTCAACGTCTTCGGCGTGCTCAACGGCTGCGCGGCCTTCGTACCCCGCTTCAAGCAGCAGGGCGGCCCCGCTCACGTGGTCAACACCGGGTCGGAACACAGCCTGGGAATCCCCTTTGCCGGCATGGGCATCTACACCGCCAGCAAACACGCGGTGCTGGCCTTGTCGGACGTCATGCGCCGGGAGCTTGTCGACGACGGTATAGGCGTGAGCATACTGTGCCCCGGCCTGGTAGCCACCGACATCTGGAACGCGGGGCGCAATCGCCAGCAGGCTTACGGGGGGCCCGAGCAATCGCCGGCCGAGTTCGCCGAGCTGTTCACCGAGGGCATGGACCCCGACGAGGTGGGCCGCCTGGTGGTAGCCGCGGTGGAGCGAGACGATTTTTTCATTCTCAGCCACCCCGAGGTTCGCGCCATAGTCGAGCAACGCTACGACGAGATGCTGGCGGCCTTCGACGCCTGCTCAACGGTCAGCGGGGGGTAGCCGTCAGTGGCATCCGTGCCAGGCGTCGTATCATGACACTGGGCAGGTAGGACGGCGTTTGATCCCGGTCGGCGAGTTCGAACGAGCGCGTGCGTGCCAGCAGTTCTTCGAGCGCCACCCGCGTCTCCATGCGTGCCAGCGCCGCCCCTATGCAGTGGTGTATGCCAAGCCCGAAAGCGAGGTGAGCCGAGGCGTTGTCGCGGCCGGGCCGTAGCCTGTCGGGGTCTGCAAACTGGGATGGATCGCGGTTGGCCGAGCCCCACAAGAGCATCAGGCGCGTGCCGGAGGCTATCTCGACGTCGCCCAGCCTGCAGTCGCGCGTGGCGAGCCTGAAGTGTCCCTGGAAGGGGGACTCCAGGCGCAGGGTTTCCTCTATGAAGTCGGGTATCGCCGAGGGGTCAGCGCGCAGTGCCTGCTGCAGTTGCGGGTCACGGGCCAGCAGCAGTACGGCGCTGCCCAGCAGGGCCGCGGTCGATTCGCTGCCCGCCGACAGCAATTGCAGCAGAATGGCCACTACCTCGTCCTCGCTGAGGAAGTCCTCGTCTTCGTGGGTCGCGCGGGCGAGTACGCCCAGCACGTTGTCTCCCGGCGAGTCGCGGGCTGCGCGAAAAGCGTCGGCCAAGTAGGCGTTGAGTTTCATCACGCTTGCGGCGTAGCGCGCCAGTTGTTCGTCGTTGAGCACTCCCGACAACAGCGCCGAGCCGTCGTTGGCCCAGGCGCGCAACTGCACTCGGTCTTCGAGCGGCAGGCCCACCAGCCGACAGACCACCTGCACGGGCATTTCGTTGGCCACCGCCTGCATCCAGTCGTCACTGGAGTCACGGGCGAGAAACGTTTCCACAAGTTGGCCGGCCAGGCTGCGCAGGCTGTCTTCCATCGCGGCTACACGCCGGGGGGTCATCGCGCTGTTGGCCACCTTGCGCTGGCGGGCGTGCACCGGCTCGTCGGCTATGGCGAGCACGTCCACCGGCCGGGTCGTCGCTGATGAAACTTCGAGCAGCGCCGGGGCCTGCCCGGTCAGCCCCACCACCATGGCGACCAGGTTGGACGAAAAAGTATCGGTGTCCAGTGCCGCGGCGCGGCAGTCGTCATAGCGCGACACCAAGCTGTAACCGGTCTGTTCGAGCGGGTACACCGGGGCGTGCTCGCGCAACGCGGCATAGAACTCCCAGGGGCTGGCGATGGTGTCGGGCGCAAACAGGTCGTAGTCGTCGGGCGTGCTCACTGTTGCCGACTATAGATTGGCGGCGGCGATCAGGATAGCCTCGGGTCGTGTTGCCTCCTGGGTGGCCGCGCAGACCTGTGAGCGAACGCAGTTACAACATCATCGGCACCGGTGCGCTGGGCGGCTATTACGGCGCGCGCCTGGCCTGTGCCGGGCTCGACGTGCGCTTTCTGTTGCGCAGCGACTACGAGCAGGTGCGGGCCAGGGGCTTGCGGGTCGAGTCGCCCGAAGGCGATTTCTCCGTTGCGCAACCTGTCATTTATTCCTCGGCCGAGAACATGGAACCAGCCGACGTGGCCCTGGTCGCGCTCAAGACCACGAGCAACGAATCGTTGCCCGCGCTGTTGCCGCCCGCCGTGCGCGAGGGTGGGGCGGTGCTTGTCATGCAGAACGGCCTGTTCATGGAAGACCTGGCGGCGCGGGCCTGTCCCGGGCGCGAAGTCCTGGGCGGCATGGCCTTCCTGTGTTCCAACAAGCTGGGGCCGGGGCACATCCGTCACCTCGATTACGGTGCCGTGCGCCTGGGACAGTGGACGGCAGATGGTCGGGCTGCCGGCGTGACAGGCCTCGTTGAAAATGTCGCGGCCGACTTCGAGCGCGCCGGCCTGCAGGTGAGCACGGAAGAAGACCTGCTGCTCGGCCGCTGGAAGAAGCTCGTCTGGAACATCACCTACAACGGTCTCTGCGTGCTGCACGACTGTACCACCGATGTCCTCATGGGCGACCCCTCCCTGCGAGCGCGTTGTCGCGAGATTATGCTGGAGGTCGTACGTGCGGCTGCGGCCTGCGGGCGCGAGATCAAGGAGGAGTTCGTTGAGATAATGCTGCGCGACACCGAGGCCATGGCGGCCTACAGCCCAAGCATGTTGCTCGACTACCGAACCGGTCGTCCGCTGGAGACAGAAGCCATCTACGGCAACCCGCTGCGAGCGGCCGAAGAAGCGGGCGCCCATTGCCCGCTGATCCGTGATACCTACCAGGGCCTGCAGGCCGTAGCGCCGCACGCCCAAAGGGGACAACAATGACAACGCAACAACTGCTTACAGCGGGGATGATTTACGTGGTGGCTTTCGGGTCGCTGGCGGTGGTGGCGGTTTCGTACGCTGCTGGCCGGCTGCCGCGCTGGGTTGGTATGGTGTACCTGCTGTCGCTCGCGGTGTGCGTGTTCGGTTGGGAACTGTGGATCTCGGCTGGCCTGGTCGACGGACTGCCGGTAGACATGCGCCGTCCAGAGGTCATGAGCCGGGCCGTGCCCGCCTGGATCAACTGGCTCACTAACTCGCTGGGCGACGCAGGGGTGGTGTGCATGCCGGGGCTGGCGATGGTGTGGCTGGCTTACGGTCGTAGCAACAAGGCGTTTGAGCGTTGGCGCTGGGGTGCATTTGCGCTGCTGTTTACCTGGTTCGTGGCGCAGAACGTTTTTATTGAAACGGTAGTGTACCACGAGCAGGTGAGCGCTGGTTTCAGGCTGTCCTGGGGGCCCATGATGCCGGGAGGTCCGTGGTTCAACCCGATCCTGTTCGAGCTGGGAGGGCGTCCCGTGCAGCTGCAGACCCAGTCGCCGTGGCTGTTGATGACGCCGTTGTTCTACTGGATGACGATCGCCTGTTACCGGCGCTGGGGCGGAGGCAATTCGGGTGGCGCTCAGCTGTCGTAGTCGGTACTGCGCGCGAGCTCGGCAGCTCGACGTGCCATGTCGAGCACCACGTCGCCGAACATCGCCATCTTGGGGTTGTCTGCGCCGCCTTTCTTGTAGCGCGCATAACCACCCTCGAGAACACAGGCCATCTTGAAGCGGGCCAGCACGACGTAGTAGTCGATGTCGTCGGTGCTTCGTCCGCTCACGCGCGAGTAGCGTTCGCACAGCTCGTCGCGGTTGGGCATGCCGGTGTAGTCGACGTAGCCCGAGGCCGAACGGTCCTCGCCCTCGTCGGGCCAGCCCATTATCACCCAGGCGAGGTCGAGCAGGGGGTCTCCCACGGTGGCCATCTCCCAGTCAACGATGGCGGCCATTCGCGCGGGCGCTCCGTGGCGGAACATTACGTTGGCAAACTGGTAGTCGCCGTGCATTATTCCCGGCCGGTAGTCCAGCGGGCCGTGTTCCGACAGCCAGCCGGCGGCCTCGTCGAGTCCGGGCAGCTCGCGGAACTTGAACGAGTCGAGGTGAGCCGTCCATCTCGCCACCTGCCTTTCGTGAAAACCGTCCGGCCGCCCGAAACCCTGCAGGCCGTTGGCTTCCCAGTCCACGCGCGACAGCCTGGCTATGGCGTCCACCAGTTCCCAGGCCAACGATCGGCGTACCACGAGGTCCTCGTCGAAGGGCTCGGGCCAGCCGTCAAGGTTCATGCACGACCAACCGTCGACGTGCTCCATCAGGTAGAAACACGCACCCACCAGGCCGATGTCTTCGCAGGCGGCCAGCACCCGCGAGTGGGGCACGTCGGTGTCGCGCAGGGCGCTCAGCACGCGGTACTCCCTGAGCATGGTCTCGTTACGGCCGCGGGGCACTTCCAGGGGCGGCCGTCTCATGACCAGGCGTTCGCCACCGCGCTCGAGCAGGAAGATTTCGTTGGACGCGCCGCCGCTTATGAAGCTCGCCTCCACCGGCGAGCCGGCGCCGGGCAATCCTTGCTCGTCCATCCAGCGGGCCAGCGCCAGGGGATTGACGGCTTTCTGGATGTGCTCACTGCTGTCCTGCTTGTCGGGCATTGGTTTTTTCTCGGCGCCGTGGGGAGTAGTTCAGAGGTTGGCGATTTCGTTTTCGAGGGCGTCGGCCACGCGACGGCGGGCTTCCTCGGTTCGTTCGGGCAGAAAACGATCGGGCCACGGGCCATCGGCTGGCTTGTAATCCTTGAGCACCTGCCTGGCGACGGTGATCTTGTGCACCTCGCTGGGGCCGTCGGCCACGGCCATGATGGGTACGGTCATCCACAACCGTGCCAAGGGCATTTCGTTGGAGCAGCCCAGCGCTCCGTGCACCTGCACCGCCCGCCTGACGACGTCGTGCAGCACCTCGGCCATCTGTATTTTTACGGCCGCTATGTAAGTGCGCACCTGGTCGCGGTGGCCCTGGGCAATCTTCTCATCGGCGCTGTTCGCCTGGTCTATGTGCCAGGCGGTGTAGAGCACCAGCAGTCGGAACTGCTCGATCTGCAGGAAGCTGTCGGCTACGTACTGCTGCATCATCTGGTGACGGGCGAGTTCTTTGCCGCGTGTGCGGCGGCTGAGCATGCGCTCGCACATCATGTCGAAGGCGCTCTTGACCATGGCCATGGTGCGCATGGCGTGGTGCACGCGGCCGCCGCCCAGCCGGGTCTGCGCGATGGCGAAGGCCTGGCCCTCGCCGCCCAACAGGTGGTCGGCGGGTACGCGCACCTTGTTGTAACGCAGGTGCGGGTGGCTACCGGTGCCCAGGGGCTCCCAGCCCAGGCCGGTGTTGCGTATAACCTCGAGCCCCTCGGCGTCGCCGGGCACGAGAAACATTGACGCGCCCTGGTACACGGGCACCTCGGTGTCGGTGATCGCCATCACGATGATGAAGTCTGCGAAGTCGGCGTGCGACGAAAAATATTTTTCGCCCTCGATGACCCAGTGGTCGCCGTCGCGCGTGGCGGTGCAGCGGAACTCCGACGGGTCGGAACCCGCCTGCGGCTCCGTCATTGAAAAACACGATACCATTTCGCCGTCCATCAGCGGCTGCAGGTAGCGGGATTTCTGTTCGTCGCTGCCGTAGTGGGCCAGGATCTCGGCGTTGCCGGTGTCCGGCGCCTGGCAGCCGAACACCGCCGGGGCCCAGGCAGAGCGCCCGAGGATTTCGTTGAGCAGCGCCAGCTTTAACTGTCCGTAGCCCTTGCCGCCCAGCTCGGGTCCCAGGTGGCAGGCCCACAGGCCCTGTTCGCGCACCTGCTGCTTGAGCGGATCGGTCAGGCGCTTGAAATCAGGGTTGCTGCGGTCGAAGGGTGCCGTTGGGTCGGGAAAGGCCAGGTCGAGGGGCTCGATTTTCTCGGCTACGAAGCGGTCGGCCCAGTCGAGCTTTTCCTGGTATTCGGGGTCTGTCTGAAAATCCCATGCCATAACCGCTCTGTTTACCCACCCACCGCCTCTATCGGAAGGGGAAGAGGTCGCAATTCTGCTTGACTAGATACGATAGTTGCTTAATAATGGAAATATGGAAACAAGGATAACGAGAACGGCGCCCCCCGTAGAAACGGCCGTTGCGGTCGAAATGTTGGGGGCACTTGCCCAGGAGGCCCGGCTCGAGATATTCCGCCTGCTGGTAAAGGCCGGTCCCGGGGGCCTGGCAGCCGGCGCGGTGGCCGCAGAGCTGGGCCTGGCCCCGGCCACGCTGTCCTTCCATCTCAAGGAGCTCAGGACCGCCGGCATCGTGATTTGCCAGAAGCGCGGCCGGTCGCGTATTTACAGCCCCGACTTCGAATCGATGAAACAACTGGTGGGGTTTCTCACCGAGGACTGCTGCCGGGGACTGGCAGCGTGAGGATGAACGATGAGTGCTGAAAATCGACCGGCCGACAACGAGCAACTGAGAGACGAGGTGCGCAAGGGTTACGCGCGGGTGGCCGTGGACGGTTCGGCCGTCGGTACCGAAGACGTCAACGCCGCCAGCGCGCGGGTGGGCTACCAGGCCGAGCAACTCGAGGCCGTGCCCGACGGCGCCAACCTGGGCGTGGGTTGCGGTAACCCGACGGCTATTGACTCGCTGTCGGCGGGCGAGGTCGTGGTCGATCTCGGCTCGGGCGCCGGCATGGATTCGTTTCTCGCGGCTGCTGCGGTCGGTCCCACGGGTCGCGTGATCGGCGTGGACATGACCGACGAGATGCTCGAAAAGGCGAGGGTCAATGCCGAGGCCGGCGGCTACCAGAACGTGGAGTTCCGCAAGGGTTTCATCGAGCAACTGCCGCTCGAAGACGAAAGCGTCGACGTCATCCTGTCGAACTGCGTCATTAACCTCTCGCCCGAAAAAGAGAAGGTCTACGCCGAGGCCTACCGCGTACTCAAGCCCGGCGGGCGCGTGATGGTGAGCGACATCGTGCTCGACCGCGAGCTGCCCGCCGAAGTGCTGGGCAGCATCGACGCGTGGATAGGCTGCGTGGGCGGCGCCTCGCTGCGAGAACGTTATCTCGACACCATACGCGAAGCCGGTTTTGCCTCTGTGGAAATCACGAAGGAGTCCTGCTTCGGCGACATGTTCTCACTCGACGACCCCGACGTGGCGCGCATGATCGAGTCCATGGGCATAAGCCGCGAGCAGGCCGACGAGTACCGCAAGGCCATCGTCAGCCTGCACATACTGGCGCGCAAGTAATGGCGTGGGCCCTTCCAGGGGCCGAAAGATCTTGCCGTCAGCTGGCACGGCCAGGAGCCCAGCCGATCAGCGCAGCTTGGTGAGGTCGAGCCCGCCGAAGGCTTCGCGGTTGGCGCGGTCGCGCTCCTCGATGCGGGCTATGTGTTCCTCGTCGGTGCCGAGTTCGACCAGCAGCTCGCGGCTGTGTTCACCCAGCAGGGGTGAGCAGCTACCGAGTCCACCCGCCTGCTCGTCGAAGACCAGCGGCGGCCTGGGCAGCCTCGACTTGCCGCCCAGCGGGTGCTCGACCTCCACCAGCGTGCCCGAGTGCTGCACCTGCGGGTCTTCGTGCACGTTGCCGGGACCGTTGACCGCGGCCACCGGGATGTCGAGCTCGTCGAGCAGGCTGCACACCGCCTCGGTGTCGTGGCCGGCGAGCACGCGGTTCATCTCATCTGCCAGCTCACCGCGGTTGGCAACGCGCCCGGCAAAAGTGGCAAAGCGTTCGTCGCTGTGCAGTTGGCAGCCCAGCCCCTCGCACACGCGGGCGAAGTCACCGTCGACTATTACGATCATGGCTACGTGGCCATCGCTGGTAGCAAACAGCGGAAAGTAGTCGGCCAGTTCGCCCTGTTCGCTGATGTCGTCGCCCAGTAGCGTGTGCCGCCACATGGCGTCGGGCCACAGGAAGTATAGTCCGGCGTCCATCATGGACACGGGCAGAAATTGTCCGCGGCCGCTGCGTTGGCGCTGCAGCAGGGCTGCGGTCACGGCCTGGGCAGCGGTCATGCCCGCCACCTTGTCGAACAACACCGTGCGCACGTTGGCCGGCTTGCCGTCCTGCCCGCCCGCTCCCTGGGCAACGGCCATGCCGATGGTGGCCTGGACCAGTGGGTCGTACACGCGCCGGCGGGCGTAGGGGCCCGACTGGCCGTAGCCGGTGATCGACGCGTAGACCAGCCGCGGGTTGATGCGTGCGAGCGATTCGTAATCGAGGCCCAGCGCAGCAGTTTTGCCGGGCCGGTAATTCTCGATGAGAACGTCGGCGGTTTCGACCAGCCCCAGCAGCACGGCCTTGTCGTCGTCCTGCTTGAGGTCGAGCGCAACCGAGCGCTTGTTGCGGTTGATGGTCGAGAACATGGCCGCCGTGCCGTTGCGGATGTTTCCCATGAAGCGCGCGAGGTCGCCTATGCCCGGCGGCTCGATCTTGATGACGTCGGCGCCCTGGTCGGCCAGTATCATTCCCGCGAGCGGGCCAGACACGGTGGAGGTGAGTTCGATTACCCGGTAGCCGGCCAGCGGCCCAGCGACGGTGCGTTGGCCGTAGCCCTTGTTCTCCATGGGGGTAATATTTTGACTCGCCCACGCTGTGTCCAATCCCGAAAGGGGGTTATCGGACGCCTCCCCGTTTTGATAGGGTTCGCGCATGCTCCATACGATTTCAGGTTGGCGCCAGCATAAGCTGGCTGTTTCGGCGATCTGCGTGGCTCTTACCGCCGCTGCTGCTTGCACGCGTGCACCGGCCGTCACGGTTTTCACGGCCAGGAGCGTGGTAACCATGGACCCGGCTCGTCCCCATGCCGAGGCCGTGGCGGTGGCCGATGGAAGGATCATCGCGGTGGGCAGCCGCGAGGAGCTCGCGCCGCTGGCCGGCTGCAATGGGTGCGTCATTGACGAACGCTTTGCCGACGAGGTGCTGTTGCCCGGCTTCGTGGAGAACCACCTGCATCCCGACATGGCCGCAATGCTGCTGGCGTTACCCATAACGGCACCGTTTGACTGGGAGCTACCCGGCGGAACGATCAAGGGCATACGCGGCAGGCCAGCTTTTCTCGACAGGCTGCGCGAACTCGATGCCGCTCTTGACGACGCTGAGCAGCCGTTGATCACCTGGGGCTACCACGATTTCTTTCACGGTGCGGGACTCGACCGTGACGCGCTCGACTCGGTGTCGACCACGCGCGCAGTGGTGGCCTGGCACCGTTCGTTTCACGAGGTCATAGCCAATTCGGTCGCGCTCGAGTGGATGGGAGTCACCCGCGAGACGGCGGCGCGCTTGCCCGGTGTCGCATTGCGCGCAGATGGCGAACCCACTGGCCGCCTGTCGGAGCTGGGGCTGCTGGTCGCGCTCGGCACTCTGTCCCCGGTGGTGCTGGGCGAAGAGGCCATGGATCGCGGTCATTCCATCGTGCGGCAGATGATACACAGCGGCGGCATCACTACGGTTGTCGACATGGCCTACGGTATGTTCAGCGACGAGCGCGAGTGGCCGATTCTCAAGCGTAACCTCGACCGCGACGACGTGCCTTTTCGCACCCGCCTGGTGCCGCTGCCCTTCGCGTTGGGACGTGAGTGGGGCGATGAACTATTCGATAAAGTAGAGGCCCTGCCGCAACGCAACAGCGAGCGCCTGGCCTTTTTGCGCCAGGTCAAGATGATAGGCGACGGCGCGTTCTTTTCCCTGTTGATGCGGATGCAACCGCCGGGTTACCTGGAGGGGGGAGTGGGCGAGTGGAACACCGAGCCAGGTCGCATGGCCGACGGTCTCGCGCCCTGGTGGAAAGCGGGCTACCAACTGCACGTGCACAGCAACGGCGACGCGGCCCAGGTGGCGGTGCTCGACGCGCTCGATCAGCTGCAGGCCGAGCACCCGCGAGAGGATCACCGCTTTACCTTTCATCACTTTGCGCAGGCGCGCCCGGCCGAGTTGGATCGCCTCGCCGCGGCCGGCGCGTTGGTGTCAGCCAACGTGTACTACAACTACTTCATGGCCGACATATACGCCGAGCGTGGGCTTGGCCTGCCGCGCGCAGAAAAGATCACGCCGCTGGGGTCGCTGGTCAAACGCGGGGTGAAGGTGTCGCTGCATTCCGACCTGCCCATGGGGCCGGCGCGCCCTCTGCTCGCGGCCTGGGCCGCTGCCACTCGGCTGACCCATGAAGGCAATACCCGTGGCGCCGACGAGGCGCTTACCCCGGGACAGGCCCTGCTCGCGATCACCAGCGACGCGGCCTACGCGGTCGGTATGGAAGACGAGCTGGGCAGTATACGAGTGGGCCTCAGGGCCGACTTCGTGGCGCTACCCGACGATCCGCTGGTAGTGGGCGTCGATGCGTGGCCCGACCTTATCCCGGTGGCCACCGTGCTCTCGGGTAAAGTTTACCCGGTCAGCCGATAGCCGCCGACAGCGCCGCGGCTGCTTCTGCCATTGCGCTTCGCGATCCCTCGCTTATCCAGGTGGTATTCGCGAAGCCGTGTACCAGGCCTTCGTGGCGTTTCAGGGTAACCGGTACGCCTGCTTCCTTCAGTCGCTCGGCGTATGCTTCGCCCTCGTCTCTGAGGGGGTCGAAGCCGGCCGTGGTGACGTAAGCCGGTGGCAGGCCCGAAAGGTCTTCTGCCAGCAGTGGCGAGGCAGAGGGGTTTTCGGCGTTTTCGCGATTGCTGGCGCTATAGTGGTCGATGAACCAATCCATCTGGTCAGCGGTAAGGAAGAAGCCCTCGGCGAACAGGCGATACGACTCGGTCCGGTTGGCGAGGTCGGTCACGGGGTAGATGGGCATCTGGAAAGCAGGCGTGGGTCCATCGTCGCGGGTTGCGCGTAGCGATACCGCGGCCGCCAGGTTACCGCCGGCACTGTCCCCGGCCACGGCGATCCGTGCCGGGTCGACAGCCAGGCTGTCGGCGTGCTCGACCGCCCAGCGGAACGCGGCGAGAGCATCGTCACAGGCGGCTGGGAAAGGATGCTCGGGAGCAAGACGGTAATCGATCGACAGGACTTTTACGCCGGCCTCGCTGGCGAGAAAGCGGCAGGGCAAATCGTGGGAGTCCAGGCCACCGATGACCCAGCCACCACCGTGGTAGTACACCAGCAGTCCGCCACCGTCCTCGCACCCAGGTGGTACGTAGAACCTTGCAGGGATGTGCCCGGCCGGACCGGGTATTACCAGTTCCCGTACGGTTTCCATCTGGATCGGAGGCCCGCTTATCACTGCCACCCCACTGTCCATCTGCTCACGTACCTCGGCCACCGTCATGTTGTCGAACGATCTCTCTCCCGCAAGCTGGGTCAAGCGAATCAACAGTTGCGTGTCGCTGTTAAGGGTCTGCCCGTCAATCTCGATATGGCTGCCGCCGGACAGCAGGCGCTGCAGGCGTTCGGGCAGTGCCATCATCGATCGCAGCAACAGGCGTTGGGCTTTTTCAGCGAGGCTGAGCGGGCGTGGTTCCATGGTGGTCATCCTCCGCGGTAACACGATTACGATATCGCGGAGGGTGAGACCAGAGCCGGCGGGCAGTTACATACCGGGGACAAGATGATAAAAGTCTTCGGGTGGAAGTTTTTCCTTCAGGGGCGGCCCTCGGGGCCGAAGTAAGGGGGCTTGGTCTTACCCGCGAATTGACGGGTACAGAGATAGCAGGGGTGATGGCGGCGCTGGTCGAGCACAAGGTGCTGTTCTTTCGCGACCAGCCTCTTGAGCCAGCCGATCACCACCGCTTTGCGTCCTGCTTTGGTTCGTTGCAACGCCACCCGGCGTTTCCCCACGTGGACGACTACCCCGAGCTCACCATACTCGAAAGCGACCGCGCGCGTCCTTCAAAAATAGACAAGTGGCACTGCGACATGACTTACCTCGAGTGCCCACCGCTGGGCAGTGTGCTCAGGGGTACAGTCATTCCTGACGAGGGCGGCGACACCATGTGGATTAATACCGAGGCAGCATGGGCAGCGTTGCCGGCGGCCCTCAGGCAACAGCTCGAAGCAATGACCGCCGAGCACAGCTTTGCCCACGGCTACCGCGAGAGCCTGGCCGAACCTGGTGGTAGGGAGCGGCTGGCCGTGGCGGTGGCCGACAACCCGCCTGTGCTGCACCCGGTGATGCGTCGTCACCCGGTGAGCAATCGCCCCTGCCTGTTCGTCAACAGCCTGTTCACCACCCGCTTGCTCGGCGTCGAAGAGCAGGAGAGCGAGCAGTTGCTTGCCCGGTTGTTTGAGCACCTCGAGAAGCCGGAGTTCCATTGCCGCTTTCACTGGGAGGTCGACTCGATCGCTTTCTGGGACAACCGCGCCACGCAGCACAAGCCGGTACAGGATTGGTGGCCGGCGCGCCGTTGCCACCAGCGCATTACCATAGAGGGCGACCGACCGGTGTGAAGTCAGTCGCTGTCGGCGGCGTCACGAAAAAACTCTACCGCCCACCGGGCGATGACCCCGCCGTCGGTGTCCTCGGCCAGCGAAGCCAGTGACCGGTTCCACAGATCATCCGCGTACAACCCGCGCCTGCTTTCGTACAAGCCCAGCGCATACTCGGGGCTGAACTCCGGATGGCCCTGGCAACTCATCACGTGCTTGCCGATGCGGTACATAGAAACAGGGCAGGAATCGCTGGAGCCCACGAGGCTGGCACCGTCGGGCAGGCGCGTCACCTGGTCGCGGTGGCTGTGTATGAGCCGCAGCTCACCGTGCGTGCCGGCAACGCTATCTCCGCCGGCAACGGCCCAGGGAAACGGCGACTCGATGCGCGTGCTGTGCACACCGAGCGTCCACCCCTGCTCGGCCAACTCAGTGCGGCCGCCCAGTGCGCGGGCAACCAACTGGTGGCCAAAGCACACGGCGAACAGCGGCCAGCTCGCTTCGGCCAGCCGTACGACGTAGCTCTCGAGCGGAGCGATCCACTCCAACTCGTCGTAAACACTGTGCCGGCCGCCGGTCATCAGGTAGCCATCGCAATCGTCGATCGAGTCGGGAAACTCGCCGCGATGCACATCCCAGCAAGCGAACTGCAGAGAGGGGTCCACGCCACCGAGCAGGCGGGCGAACATGTCGCTATACTGGCCGTGCGTGGCGGCGAGCGCGGGCTGGACTGAGTCGGTGAGAAGGATGCCTATCTTCATGGGGGGAACAGTTTGAACAGCATAGACGTCGCGGTCAACGAAGTCCTTGGTCCCGTGGCCGACGCCATGGCCGCGGTAGTTTTCTACGCTGTACCCATAGGCGACGCGCAGGTGCCGCTCATCGTGGCCTGGTTAATAGGCGCGGGCCTGTTTTTTACCTTCTACCTGCGCTTCATCAATTTTCGTGGCATGGCCGAGGGCCTGCGCATAGTTACGGGCAAGCGCCGCTCACCGAATTCAAGCGGGGAGATCAGTCCCTGGGGCGCGCTTTCGACGGCCGTGTCGGGCACCGTGGGCATCGGCAACATAGGCGGCGTGGCCGTGGCGATTTCAATGGGTGGCCCCGGGGCGACGTTCTGGCTCCTGGTCGCCGGCCTGCTGGGCATGGCCAGCAAGTGTGCCGAGTGCGTGCTGGGGGTACGCTACCGCCAGGTCGACGAGAACGGCCAGGTGTCGGGCGGCCCCATGTACTACCTGCGCGCGGGTTTCGCCGAGCGCGGCTGGCCGCTGGCTGGTCGAGCGCTGGGCGGGTTCTACGCGGTGGCCATAGTGCTGGGCTGCCTGGGCGCGGGCAACATGTTCCAGAGCAACCAGGTCTTCGAACAACTGCTGGTCGTGACCGGTGGTGCCGACGGCCCCATGGCCGGGCGCTCACTGGAGGTGGGCCTGCTTCTGGCCGTGGCCGTGGGCCTGGTGCTGGTGGGCGGCATACAATCCATAGCCCGTGTCACCACTCGCCTGGTGCCGTTCATGGCCTTGTTCTACTGCCTGGGTGCGCTGCTGGTCATCGGCCTTAACTTCGACAAGGTCCCGGGTGCGTTTGCTTCGATATGGCACGGGGCGTTCTCGCCCGAGGGCATAAGCGGTGGCGTGCTGGGCGTGATGATGCTCGGGTTTCGCCGCGCGGCTTTCTCAAACGAGGCTGGACTCGGCTCGGCCGCCATCGCCCACTCGGCGGTCAACACCCACCACCCTGCAACCGAGGGCCTGGTCGGATTGCTCGAACCGTTTATCGACACGGTCGTGATCTGCACCATGACGGCGCTGGTGATCCTCACCACGGTGTACGAACCATCGCTGGCGGGCAGCGGGGTACAGGGAGTGGCGCTTACCTCGCGCGCTTTTGAGAGCACGCTGTCGTGGTCGCCGGCAGCCGTCGGCCTGGCCGCGCTGCTGTTCGCGTACTCCACGATGATCGCCTGGGGTTACTACGGGCTCAAGGGTTGGACCTACCTGGTGGGCGACTCGCGCGTGGCCGAGCTTTCTTTCAAGTTGGTCTACTGCGCTTTCGTCGTGCTGGGCTGTGTGCTTGATCTTGACGCCGTGCTCACCATGTCCGACGCGCTGTTGTTCGTAGTAGCGCTGCCCAACGTCATAGGACTGTACGTGTTGGCGCCGCGCATACGCGAGAGCCTCGACGACTACTTCTCCTGACCACGGCTGGCGCGCCGGTTGCCTTTGCGACCTGAGACGGCGACACCTTGTCGGCGCCGCTGGCGCGCAAGGGAGACGTCATGGAGTATGCAGTAGTAGTCGGGGGAGGGCAGGTCGAGCAGGAAGGGCACGGGCTGGATGCTTTTGTTGAGCAGGCCCAGCTGGCCGAGTCGCTGGGTTATACGACCGTCTTCGTGCCCGACCATTATCTTTTTGAACAGATGGGCGAGCTCAAGACCGAGCAGCCAACCTACGAGTTGTTTGCGCTGCTTGGTGCCATCGCCCAGCGCACGCGTAGCATCAAGCTGGGCAGCCACGTTGCCTGCACGCTGTTTCGTCACCCGGCCATGCTCGCTCGCCAGTTTGCCCAGCTCGACGAGCTCAGTGGAGGTCGCGTGATTGCCGGCGTAGGTGCCGGCTGGACGAGGGCCGAGTTCGAGATGTTCGGCCTGGACTTTCCGCCCGTGTCCGAGCGCCTGCGCATGATGGACGAGGCGGTAGAGATCATGCAGGCACTGTGGACCGGTGAGCCTTGCAGCTTTGACGGCGAGCACTATCGGCTGCACGACGCCGTGGTCAGGCCGACCCCGACGCAACAGCCGCGACCACCGCTGATGCTGGGCGGCGGTGGCAAGGGCATACTCAGGCGCGCCGGGCGCTGGGCCGATATTCTCCACATGGTGCCCGAGATCGGCAAGGCCGGTACGACCACGTTGGAAAGCGTGAGTGCCTTCGGCGACGAATCGGTCGCCGAAAAGCTCGCGCTGGTGCGGGAGGAGGCCAAAGCCGCTGGCCGGACGGACGGTGCCGTGCGTTATGCTACGACGATTTTCGTTTACCAGCCCGCCGACAGCGAGAAGCAGGCCGCCGAGACCGCCGAGGGCGCGGCTGCCATGTTCGGGCTCACGGCCGAGCAGTTCTGCCGTCACCCGGCCGTGCTCGCGGGCACTACCGCTCAGATGGTCGAGGAACTGCAGCGCCGTGAGCAGGTGCACGGATTGTCCATCGTTGCGCTGGAGGCAACCGGGCTCGACAGTATCCGCAATTTCGCCGAGCGTATAATCGCCAACGGCTAACGGAGTGGACTCAGGCCGCCGGCCAGGCCGTGCCGCCGTCCACCTTGATTACAGAACCGCTGGTGTAGCTCGAAGCGTCGCTGGCCAGGTACAACGCCGCTCCCACGATCTCGTCGGGTTGGCCGCCGCGTTGCAACGGTATGTGGGCGGTGGCGCTCTGCTCGAAGGCATCCATGTCCCAGGCCTTGCTGATGTCGGTGAGAAACGGCCCGGGCATGATGCAGTTGACCCTGACCGAGGGAGCGTAGGCGCGGGCCAAGCCCAGGGTGAGCGCGTTGAGCCCGGCCTTGGCCGTGGCGTAGGGCAGCTCGTTGGGCGTGGGCTGCACCGCGGCGATGCTGCTCACGTTGATAATAGACCCGCCGTCGCCCGCCGCCATTCGCTCGCCCACGAGCGCCGACAGCCTGAAGGGCCCCTTGAGGTTTACGCCTATGACCTTGTCGAAGAGTTCTTCGCTCACCTCGGCGAGCGAAGGGTACAGCGGCGACATGCCGGCGTTGTTTACCAGCACGTCGACGCGGCCGAAGTGCTTGTAGGCCGTGTCGACCAGCTCCTGGCACTGCTGCCAGTGGCCGGCGTGAAAGCCGACCCCCAGCGCGCGTCGACCGGTGAGCTCGGTGAGCTGCGTGGCCAGTTCCTCGCATGCCTTCTCCTTGCGGCTGGCGACCACCACCTCGGCGCCCGCACGGGCGAAGGCCATCGCCATCTCCTTGCCCATGCCGCGGCTGCCGCCGGTGACGAGAGCCACGCGGCCCTCGAGATTGAAGAGATCGTTTGCCTGGGAGTCGTTTTTTTTCACGATTTTTCCTGTTTTCACGGGTGGCGTGACTGTCTTTCTGCCTGATGTGCGCGGCTGATACGAGGCATTTGCCGTTGCGTTTTGGTCGGCAGCGAGCAGCGCGGCTGCAGGCGCGCTACAATGGCCCGATGAACAATGTCATCAACGGTCGCCGTGCCAGCTGGATGTGGGTCGCCCTGCTGCTGGGTTGTTTCATGAGCACCGGCTGCCTGCTGACCAAGATCGTTTCGGTGCCGCTGCGGGTCGCCGGTGCGGTGGTTTCCATAGTCCCGATCGCGGGCAACCAGGCCCACGACGCCATCGACGCCACGGCCGACACCCTCGACGAACTGCCGTTCTGATTGCCGCGGGGTACGTAAGTGGCTGATGATTACGAAGCGGTGATGGCGGCTGCGGTGGGCCCGCTGCTGGCCACTCTCGACGGCTTCGAACAGGTGCAGCGCCGCCTCCATCCGCCCGAGCTGCCCGCCCTGCGTGCAGCCATGAAACCGGTGGGACAGCGCCTCGCCTCGGGGCTGGACGGTATTGCAGCTGCCAGCCCGCCCGAGGCCTTGCGCGGCTTCAATGACCAGCTGTTGGCCGGTGGCCGATCGCTGGCCGAGGCCTTCGATCTTTTCTGCTCAGAGGCGTCGGCCGAGCAGGGCATCATGCAGGTGCTCGCGTCGATGGGTGCCTTCACCCGTTCGCTCGAACAACTCTACCCACTGCGCACCTTCCCGCCGCTCGGGCGATTCTTTGTCGAACAGGAGTTTCACGATCGCCTCGACGAGCTTGATCCCGAGCCGCGCGAGGGTGTGGCCACGGGCGTGCACCTGGGCGGTGACGCCAACGATCGCAAGGCACGCGGTGGCTTCGCGCTCTACGTTCCCGAGTGGTGGGACGGCAGCGCCGAGATGCCGCTCGTGGTAGCCCTGCACGGAGGCTCGGGCGACGGGCGCGGTTTCATGTGGAGCTGGCTGAGGGAGGCCCGCGGCCGTGGTTTTTTTCTGCTCGCTCCTACCGCCCAGGGCTCGACCTGGTCGATGATGGGCGAAGACATCGACGGCCCGGCCCTGCGGGCCATGGTAGAGCTGGTCGCCGAGCGCTGGCCGGTAAAGCGCTCGAGCATCCTGCTCACCGGCCTGTCCGACGGCGCGACATACTCGCTGCTCACCGGCCTTGCCGAAGATTCACCTTTTACTGCGTTTGCTCCGATGTCGGGGGTACTGCACCCCGGAAACCTCGAGCGAGGCAACATGCAGCGCGCCGCGGGCAGGCGTATTTATCTCGTGCACGGCGCCCTGGACTGGATGTTCCCGGTGGAAACAGCGCGTTGGGCCGCCGGGCAGCTCCGGGAAGCCGGCGCGGATCTTGTATACCGGGAGATAGACGGTCTGTCGCATACCTATGCCCGTGACGAGAACGACCGTATACTGAGTTGGTTCGATGCTTCGCTGGCCCTGCCCGGCGACGGCGAAAAGAACAAGGGAGGAAACGAAACATGACTACCGATCTATTGATGCTGGTTTACTGTTGCACCCTGGCGCTGCTTAGCCCCGCGTTGTACCTGGCCGGACGTTTCGGAGCGGCTGGTGGCATGGAGTGGCTGATGGGCAATCGCGACAGCGCGCTCGAAGTGCCTGAGTGGACCGATCGTGCGGTACGCGCTCACTACAACCTCATCGAGAGCCTGGTGCCGTTTGCCGCTCTCGTGCTGGTTGCCCACACGGCGGGCCTTGCCAACGAGACCACGGCCCTGGGGGCCACGGTGTTTTTCTGGGCCCGCGTTCTTTACGTGCCCGTGTATACGGCCGGCCTTCAGCCCTGGCGCACGCTGGTCTGGTTCGTGGGCCTGGGCGGTCAGCTCGTCATACTCGGACAGCTGATCTGAGCTGGCAGCTTTTCTGCTGGCGCGGGCCGCCGTTCGGCTCAGCTACGCCAGGCCAGCAGCTGCAGCATCGGTTGGCCGGTGAAGCGCTGGGTGCCGAAGACGTAAACGAGACCGATTACTCCGTCGAAGACCACCAGGGCGTACAGACCGGGATGGGCCAGGCCCGCGGGCACCGCGTATATAACCGAGGCGACGGCGGTCAGTCGCACAAGGCCCTGCCAGACGATTACCGGGGCGCGCGCGGCGATGTCTTTTGACGCCCACACGAGGCAGGCGGCGGCCATCATCAGGAACATGCCCAGGGTCATGTTGGCCACGAAGTGGTCGGGGGCGGGGGCGGCCAGCGCGCCTCCCCAGGTGGCCAGTCCCACCAGATAGTCCAGGGCTCCGGTAATAAGAACAAATTTCTGCAACATGCTTGTCTCCCCTTTTCTGTGCGCGGGACTCAGCCCTCGCTGGCCTCGGCGTCAAACTCAACCTGCATCTTTTTCAACCCGGTAACGAAGTGGGACACCAGCGGTCGTGCTTCACCCACCAGGCGCGGGTTGCGCAGGCGCGGAATGATTTCTTCGAACATCACCGAGAGTTCCAAGCGCGCGAGGTATGCCCCGATGCAGTAGTGGTGGCCTATGCCGAAAGTGCGGTGTTCTCCTCTCAGGTCGTGCATCCGCTCGGCGCGGGTCACGTCAAAATGATCGGAGTCGTCACCGAATACCGCTTCGTCGCGGTTGGCCACCGGGTAGAACATTTTCACTATGTCGCCCTCCTTAATTTCCATGTCGCCCAGCGTGAGGTCCTTGGTGGCGGTGCGCTGCATGAAATTAAATGGAGGGTGAAATCGAAGAATCTCTTCAACCGCGCCGGGGATCAGCGAAGGGTCGTCGACGAGTTTCTGCAGCTGGTCGGGGTATTCCATCAACAGTCGCATGCCCTGGCCCGTGGCCGTGCGCGTGGTTTCAACACCCCCGGCGATGAGTATGAGACAGAAGCAGCAGAATTCGAACTCGTCCAGCGCCTCGCCTTCCACCGCGCCGGTCAGCAACGCGTCGAGCACGGTGCCCTTTTTAGGGTTGGCCTTGTGTTCGGTCGCCAGCCCCATCGCGACCTCGAAGATCCGCGCCGCCGCGAGTTGGCCGTCCACCGAGCTTACGTTGAGCTCGGGGTCGTCCATGCCGAGCATGGTAGTGACCAGCTCCGAGAACTCCTGCCGTCCCTCGGTGGGCATTTCCATCAACTCGCAGATGACGAACAGCGGCATTTCCGATGCGACCTCGGACACGAACTCGCAACTTCCACGCGGCGCAACCTTGTCGACTATCTCGCGAGCTCTCTCTCTCATCATCGGTTCGAGCTTGTCGATGGCCCTGATCTTGAACGCGTTGCTTACAACTTTGCGATACTGGTTGTGCTCAGGCGGGTCCATGTTGATGATCAAGCGGCGCACTATATCGCTGACCCCGGGGTCCTGGTCGCCCGGGAGGGGGTGGGAACCGTTGGTCGCCGACGAGAACAGCTCCGGGTGCTTGGAAATATAATCGATCTCCTCGCGGCCGGTGATCGCCCAGAACTTGTCGCCGTGCTCGGTTTTATCCTGCAGTGCGACGGGGCACTCTCGTCTCATGGCGGCCAGGTCTTCGTGTGGAAGCCCCTGGCTCATGAGCTCTGGGTTCATCAGGTCTAACTGGTGGGGGCACGAGGCCCCACGCGGAATGTTATCGGCCATGTTATTGGTTTTCCTGGTTACCAGGCCCGTGTCTGCACATAGTAAAGTTCGCCGCTAGCCCAGAGACCGTAATGCAGTGACACGGTTTCGTCCAGCAGCGGGGCTTGGCATGGGTGCTACCGGGGGGCACTGTGGCTGGCGATGTCGACTACTGGCCACCTGGACTTACCTGTGATCGACCGGGCAACACCGGCCTCCGTTCCGGCGGGGTGCAGGGCACTGGGAGAGGGCGATCTGCCCCTGCTACTGGGGCCCGCCGGCGTGGACTCCGGGCCGGGGCTGGTTTCCTGGCTACTGCGCAACAGCGACTGGGTGCAGGCGAGGCTGGTCGAACACGGGGCGCTGCTGTTTCGCGATTTCAACATCACCGACGCTGTCGGCTTCGAGGCCGTGGCCCGCGCTGTCGCGCCCCGGCTGGGCAAAGAGTACCTCGGCACCTCGCCCCGCGAGCCGCTGCAGGGCAGCGATTACATTTTTTCTGCCAGCGAGTTGCCCGCCCACTTTCCCATAGCCCAGCACGCCGAGATGACCTTCGTGGCCAATCCTCCCGGGAAACTGTTTTTCTGTTGCTTCGAGCAACCGGGTGAAGACAGCGGCGAAACACCGGTGACCGACCTGCGCAGGGTGTGGCGCGAACTCGACGAGGATTTAAAGGCGCGACTGGTCGAAGGAGGCCTGCGCATCGTGCGCAACTACTGCGGTCCCGGCGTGAAGTCCCGTAGCCCGTTTCAGCTCAAGGGCTGGGACGAGATGTTCGGCACCACCGACCGCGTGGCCGTGGAAACCAAGTGTCGCGAGCAGGGGTTTGATGTCACCTGGCTTGACGACAACGGCCTGCGCCTGGTGAGTACCCAGGCGATCAGCAGGGACCATCCTGAAACGGGCGAGGCTGCGTGGCACAATCACCTGCAGGTGTTTCACTTGTCGTCTGCCGCCGGCGAGTACCGGCGTATTTTCAGGATGCGGCCAACCTTGCGAAACTTCGCGGTGTGGCAGTTCGCGAAACTGCTGACCCTGCTGCAACGCTTTACCCGCAGCAGCGAGGAGCAGGCCATGCACTGTACCCGGCTTGACGGCAGCGAGATCCCGAACCGCGACGTGGCGGCAGTATTCGACGCCATCTGGCGCAATATGAAGGTGACGTCCTGGCATCGCGGCGACGTGCTGGTGATAGACAACCATTCCACCTCGCATGGCAGGCTACCCTACTCGGGGCCTCGCGAGATCGCCGTGGCCTGGTCCTGACGGCAGTCAGTCACCCGTGGCCGGCAGGGGGGTGTAGCCGGCCTCGCTTATCGCTTCGCGGACCTTTTGCTCGTCGACATCGCCCCATACGCTGGCGCCGCCCGGCTCGAGCACGACGACCGCCGATTTGACGCCCGGTGTCGCCAGCAGCGCTGTCTCCAGTCGCGTGCGGCAGTTGTTGCAGGTCATGCCTTCGACGGTCAGCTCGAGGTCGGCCGTCCTGCGCGAGGTCATGGCCCGGGTAAGCGCCGTGCGCAGTTCGCCCACGGCAAAGCACGCGAGCACTCCCGTGAGCAGCAACGCCGAGCCCAGTTCCCACCAGGCCGGCCCGTTGCCGTGGTGGGGCAGGGCAGCGGCTCCCACGGGCAGCAGCGAGTCGAACAGCAGGCCGGCTGCAATGGATCCGACAACGATGGTGCCCAGGTACACGGCCAGCGTGCGGCCACCCAGCGCCCGGTAGACGGCACCGATGGTGGCCACGTTGGTGGCCGGGCCAGCCATGAGAAATACCAGCGCGCTGCCCGCGGGCAGGCCACCGGCAACCAGGGCCGCGGCTATGGGCACCGAGCCGGTCGCGCACACGTACAGCGGCACCGACACGGCCAGCACCGCCAGCATAGAGGCCATGCTGCCCAGCCCGGCCAGTGAGCCCGGCGGTACCCAGGTCGAGATTGCGGCCGACGCCAGCACGCCCACGGCGATCCAGCGCCATATGGTGCGCAGGATACTGATCGAGTGTGACGCCATTCCCCGCAGGCTGCGCTCGGCCTGTTCGTCGGGCGACTGTTGTTCGTCGCCTTGTACGGCTCCCGGCGAAACCGCGCCCGCCAGGTAACCGCCGGCTATGCCCGTGACCGCGGCCGCCGCTATCTTGAACAGGGCAAAGGGCCAGCCGAGGAACGACGCGCTCACCAGGGCCGAGTCAACACCGGTCTGCGGCGTGCTTATCAGGAATCCAACCGTGGCACCGCGACCGGCGCCGTCGCGACGTAACCCCAGCGCGGCGGGGATGACTCCGCAGGAACAAAGCGGCAGCGGCACGCCCAGCGCGACGGCCTTGAGAACGCCCAGCCGCCCGCCCAGCTCGCGGTGTACGAAGCCGGCCGGGAGCGCGACGTGCAGCAGACCGGCCACGACGGCGCCCAGCAGCAGCCAGGGTGCCAGCGAGAGCATCACGCCCCAGGCTTCGGCCAGGAAAACCATCAGCGCGCCCCTATGCGGCTGTAGCGCGAGAACACTTCCATCAGCTCGTCTACCTTGGCCGCGCGGTCGTCGGCGCTGCCGCTTTCAAACGCGTGGCTGACGCAGGTCTCGATGTGGTTCGACAGTATCATCTCGCCCGCGCGCCCGAGCGCGCCCTGGGCGGCCGCGACCTGGGTGAGCACGTCCACGCAGTAGGTGTCCTGCTCCACCATGCGCCGCAGGGCCGCCACCTGCCCCTCGGCCCGGTTGAGCCGGGTCAGAACCTTCTTGCGGGTCTCATCGTCCATGCCGGGAATATACCCCCCGGGGGTATATATGTCAAGGGGGATGGGGGTGCCGGCAAGGGCCGCCTGGCGGGTGCCTGAACGGCTACCCCCCGGTTGCGCCAACAGTGTTTTCGTCTCCCAGCAGGCGTACGCGGGCAATAAGCGCCTGTAACCCGTTACCGGCGTCGTTGGCATTGCCGTACGGGTAAAAGTTTATTAGCGTGCCCGGACACTCCCGTCCCCGCGCTGGGCCGCGGCCGATGGGTAAAGGGGGCCTTACGGCATGGATTCAGACGTGGTTTCAATTTCAAGGTTGGAGACTGTCCGGAGCGTTGTGAGCGTAGCGGCTTTAACGGTGGCGGTGCTGGCGATGCTGGTACTGTCGGCCGCACCGGTGGGAGCCGCCGGCATGAAGTTCGGAGATGCGGCGCCGCTTAACAGCTACGCTGCTGTTGATTTTCATGGTGGGTATAGCAGTTCTAACGGGGACAGGGTCCCCGAGCTGACAACCGACGGCGCCGGCAACTGGGTGGCGGTGTGGAGGAGTGAATACGGCACCGGCGGCATAGGTGGTGATTGGGACATCCTGTTCGCGCGCTCGACCGACAACGGCGCGACCTGGAGCGCGGCCGCACCGCTTAACAGCTACGCAACAGTTAACACTGACTGGAATTGGAACCCAATCAACAACGGCGGGGGGGTCCCGGTGACAACCGACAGCGCCGGCAACTGGGTGGCGGTGTGGACCAGTGGGTACCCGACTACTGATCCTGCCATCATGTTCGCGCGCTCGACCGACAACGGCGCGACCTGGAGCGCCGCTGCGCCGCTTCACAGCCCAAGTACTGGTGACGGTACTATTGACTGGTCCCCCCAGCTGACAACCGACAGCGCCGGCAACTGGGTGGCGGTGTGG
>LWDU01038923.1_pt1 | contig 28708 bp, 24 predicted proteins | sample 727161 | NCBI WGS metagenome assembly LWDU01 (sample SAMN04566230, study PRJNA314399) | hydrothermal vent metagenome | isolation source: deep sea hydrothermal plume seawater | place: Mexico: Gulf of California, Guaymas Basin | collected 2004-07-11
CGTTCGAGGGCGAGCTGCCGCGCTCGGGGCGAATGGTGATCTTTACGTTTCCGTCCGAGCAAGCCGCCAAGGACTGGTACAACGACCCCGAGTACCAGGCCCTGTCGGAGCACCGCCGGGCCGGGACAAAACTCGAGTTTCTCACGATGGTTCACGGGCTTCCGCCGCGATGATTTTTTTCGCCCCTTGGCCAGGCGGGTTGTGCCACTCGGTCTTCGGCAGAAGTCGAAAACCGCCGCAGTCGATCGCGCAGAAGAAAATTGAGGCTTGAGGGGGAGCGATGTCGGAAAAGCTCGAACAAAACCCCAGCACCCTCGAGGGCAGCGAAATCGAAACGGGCACCCCCGAGCTCCTTGCGCGGGTGGAGGACGGTGTCGCGGTGCTCACCCTCAATCGGCCGGAGGTTCGTAATGCGCTTTCCGATACCCTGAGCCCGGCCTTGAGGCGCACGCTGGCCGGGCTTCGCGATGACCCACGCGTCCGGGCTGTTCTCGTGACCGGAACCGGCACTGCGTTTTGCGCCGGGGGGGACGTCAAGGGCATGGGGAGCCGGGCGAACCGACCCGATCCCCCGCTCACTCGGGCGGAGGTGATCGCCGATCAAACCGAGCGCCAACGGGCGCTGACCGGCGCGCTGTATGCGCTTCCCCAACCCACTCTTGCAGCGCTTCCGGGTCCGGCCGTGGGCGCGGGTCTCTCCATCGCCCTCGCCTGTGATCTGCGGATCGCGGCGGAATCGGCTTTTGTCTCGACCGGATTTGCCCGGGTGGGGTTGTCGGGGGATTACGGCGCGAGCTTCTTCTTGACCCAGCTTGTGGGCACCGCGCGCGCGCGCGAGTTGTTCTTCAGCAGCGAGCGGGTAGACGCCGCACGGTGCGAGGCCCTGGGGATCGTGAACCGGGTGGTGCCCGACGATCGGCTCCAAGCCGAAGCCATGGACTGGGCCCGGCGGCTTGCCGACGGACCGACGGCCACTTTCGCGCACATGAAGGTCAATCTCGATCGCGCTCTGCGCGAAGATTTGCCCGCTTGTCTCGCGGGAGAGGCCGAGGGTACCGTGGCCACGGCGCAGACCGAAGATCACAAGGAAGCGGTGCGGGCCTTCGTGGAAAAACGCGAGCCCCGGTTCAAGGGAGTCTAGGCGGATCGGGCCCTGGGGTTCTTAGCCCTGTCGCGGGCCTCGGACATGCCTCAGGGCCAGCATGGATCCCGACAGAATGAGAAAAAGCAGGGCGAGTCCCAACGGAGAAAGCATGGGCACCGAGTTCCCCCCTCCGCAGGGCCCGCAATCGTTTTGACACGTGCTGCAGGTCTCCGCACCGTTGCACACGAAATCGCCGCAGACGGGCGGGGCGCAGGTTCCACAGTCTCCCGAACATTCCGCGCAGGTCTCGCTTCCATTGCACGTAAGATCGCCGCACACCGGGGCCGAGCAGGTTCCGCAATCGTCCACACACGTCGCGCAGGTTTCGCCGCCGGTCAGATCGCCGCAGATGGCCGCGCATGGCCCGCAGTCGTTCGGACAGGTCGTGCAGGACTCCGCGCCGGTGCACAAAAAATCTCCGCAGAATTCACCGGCCCCCCCCCCACCGCATGCACCGCAATCGCCTGGACAAATTATACAGGTCTCACCGCCGTTGCAGGCGAAGTCACCGCATATCGCCGGGCAGGATCCGCAATCGCCGGGGCACGTCGAACAGGTCTCGGCGCCATTGCAAGTCAAATCGCCGCAAACCGCCGCCCCGGAAAAAGGCCCCGGGGTTTGGCTGGCCCACAGGGCATATTGCCGTCGGGTTGAATCCAGAGCTGGGCCCCGGCGGTCCCCGAAGTGCCCGATGCCCATCGCGCCTGGCTGTTTCCGTCGTAGACCACGAGATTTCCGTCGGCTTGGAAATCCACAGAGCAGTTCGCGCCGGCCAAGGAAGTGTTGGAGTGCCACAAAGCAGATTCCGGGGAGGCATTGCTGACCCGGGAGAGAACCAGGTTGCAATCGGATTGCATTTCCAGTCGGCGGCTTTGGGTCTGTACGAATTGCCCCGACGAGAGAAGAAATTGTCCAGCGTAAAGAATGGACTGGTCGGGAATATTCGTATTGCTATTCCAGAGCGGAAGGCTGGCGCCGTTGTACACCACGAGGTTCCCGTCGCTCTGAAGCCGCAACTGAGCTCCGGCGGTTCCCGATGTGCCGGATGCCCACTTGGGTTGCGCGAATTCGTCGTAGACGACGAAATTGCCGTCGGCTTGAAAGTCGACGTAGCAGCCAGTGCCTGCTCCCGAAGTGTCGCTATGCCAGAGTGCGCTGCCCACCAGGGCATTCTCTACGCTGAACAGAGCAAGGTTGCAATCGTTCTGCATCTCGAGCTTGCGGTTTCGGGTCTGAATGAACTGGCCCTCGGTGAGAAGGAGCTGGCCCGCATTGTGGGCTGACTCGCTCGGGGTATTGGTGCTGGTTGACCACAGAGGCTGGCTGACCCCGTTGTAGACCACCAGATTGCCATCGGCCTGAAGGCTCAATCTCGCGCCCGTTGTGCCGGAAGTGCCCGAGGCCCAGTGAAATTGTCCGGAGCTATCGTAGAGAACTAAATTTCCGTCGACTTGAAAGTCGACATAGCAGCCGCTTCCCGCCCCTCCGGTGTCGCTCCGCCACAGGGTTCCTCCCGAGGCTCCGTTTTCAAAACTGGACAGCACCAGGTCGCAGTCGGCCTGCATCGCAAGCTTTCGGTTTTGGCTGTGAAGGATTTGTCCGCTCGAAAGGAGAAACTGGCCTGCGGCGAAGTCGCGCTCGCCTGGGTAGTTGGTGAAAGTCTGCCAGAGAGGGCTTCCCGCTCCGTTGTAGATCACCGCATTGCCATCGCCTTGGAGATGCAGTTCCGCTCCGCTGGTGCCGCTAGTGCCCGATGCCCACCGGGGTTGCCCGGTGCCACCGGTGACAACCAGATTCCCGTCGGCCTGAAAATTCATCTGGCAGCCGCTGTCGAGGTTGGCGGTTCCGCTGGCCCAGAGCCCGCCCCCAGTCACACCGTTGCTGACGCTGTAGAGCACCAAATTGCAATTGGGTTCCATTTTTAACAGCCGAGTCTTTCCGCCGATGCTTTCGCCGCTCGACAAGCTCAGCGCGCCGGCGATATAGAAAACATCGTCGCTGCTCGTAATGGTCCAAGAACCTTCGGCGGCTCGATCGTCATGATTCAACCAGACAGCAGCGAGGCCAGCGGATTCTTTGGCGGTTTTGAGCGCCTGGTTGTCCTGGCTGTTGGTTGGCACGCTGAACTGGAAATCCGAACCCAGTGCATCGCAAGCCAACGCTCCAGCCCCCCAGGAATCGATGGCCGAACTGATCGACCAGTTTCCTGAATTGCTATTTTCGCAAGCAAAGAAATAAGCGTTTCCGCAGTTGTCATCGTTCCACCGTCCGTTTCCATGCTGAACGGCACAATCTTCATTGTCCCCCGAATTGTTGGGCTCGTTGGCATCCCAGCTCCAAATGGCCGCCGCCAGTCGAGCATCGTTCTGATGCAACTGGTCAAGGTCGACAATGTTGGTGCCCCCCGCGAAGTAGCTGACAACGTCGTTGCTCCCAATGGCGCTGCCCGCACCCCCGATCCCCCCAATGGTCGTCGAATCTTCCCAAACTCGGGCCAAGGCGCCCAAACCGGTAAATACGGTTGAGTTCCAGTTCCCATCGCCGCTGCAACCCCCGTCGGCCCAGATGATCACGTTCTTGCCGGCTGAGAGCACATCGGATTTGGTGAGATCGCCGGGAATGTCGTTGCAGCCCCCGCTGAAAAAAACTCGATCTCCAAAGCGGTCGTTGACCTGGTTGTAGGCTTCCGAGTGCTGACCGTCCATGTGATCTTCGATATGCAGAAGAAGTATTTGGTTGACACTCTCTGCGGTGTTCAGCCAGGCGGCGACTTCATCGAGGCCTTCGGCGAAATATCGATCGTCCAGGCTGCACCCGATATGGGCTCCGGTGCCGTGACAGAGGAGCAGCCGCGAGGGAAACTGGAACAGGCCTTCGGTTTTGGGTGTCCAGTGGACGTCCATCTCAATCGATCGGGCACCCATGCGTAGCTGATTGTAAATGGAGTCGACCTGATTTGGATCCGGGTAAGCGGTGGCCGACGTATACACGGCCGAGTTGAAACTGTTGTGCGCGCCGATGATATTGCTGTCGGAAATTCGGCCGTTGATGTCCAGAAGACGTTGAGTGGATAGGGTTCGCCCGATCCAGCCGTTGTTGAAATCGTCGATCCCGTCGGCCAGCGCCGACGTGACCATCGTCAGCCCGATGCACACCACCACGAAGGCTATGGAAAAATCGATCTTCAAAGGCGCCCACCGGGGAGCTCGATCCGCCGAACGGCGCTTCGATGATGTTCTGGGCAGTCGTGCAGCGGGCATTGTAAATTATTCCCGTAAAGAGGTTTCGGTTTTTCGCCGCAGATGGCGGTGTGGGCTCTCAGCCCCCCGAGGTCCGAGTCAGCCGGTTTACCCGGTTTCGTTTTCCCCAATAGAATAGATCCATGATCCCGCTCAGTTGAAAGCGAACGAGATCCTCGTTGTCCCCGGCCTCGATATTCGTGCGTTGAAGTTGGAGCAGATCGCAGCCCATCCGAATTGGCGCGTTATTGGTCATGAAGCTCATGCGAAATCCAGCTCGGGCAATCGCGTCGGCCGCGCCCCGGCTGTACGCTGCCTCTTCTCCGCCGATCCAAGCGAAGACATCGATTTCGTGGCCGATGGCCGCTTCCAAGTGGGTTTTGGCTTGGGGAATTTCGGCATCGAATTCGTCCGGACCCAACGTATCGCCAAGGCGCCGATGGGTCATCCCGTGGCAGCCGACGACGTGGTGGCTGGAGAGCCTGCGTACATCGTCCCAGGAAATTGCAATTCTTGGATCGCCGTAGTCATGCCCGGCGTGGCCGATCTGGTGGCCTTCGGCGTACGATCCCTGGGCCGATGCTGGGGCTTCGACGAACGAAAAGGGAACCATGAACCAGCCCACCCAGCCCCGGGCCTCGAGCAGAGGCGCGACAACATCCGCGTGGGAGCGCAATCCGTCGTCGAAGCTCAGGATCAAGCCTGGCCGCGAGCTTTTCCACTCGCCGCGCTGTAGAGCCAAAAGTTTTTTCGGATCGATGCACTCGAAATGTTGCGCGTAGAGATCCAGTTGGCGCTCAAAACCCTCGGCCATTGAGGGTGGAACATCGTGGTAGTTGATCGCGCGAACGAAAGGGCTGAAGAGTGCGCGCTGGGTCGCGAGCCCTGCTTGGCTTAGGCCAAGGGTTGCAAAGACTTTCGCGATGGTGTTTTTCCGAGAGGCCACGGTGCGCCGAGAGTACCACGGCTCCCTTCCAGCGGGTATTTCCGGGCCCGGGAATCCTGTATCAGGGAAGCTTGCGGGCAATACAATGAATATTGGCTCTGAGATCTTCCAGGCGATCCGTTGAGTTTAGGATTCGCTCCCAGGCCATCATGGGATAGAAAGCCAGTCGCGAGAAGAGGCCGTAGGCCGGTTCACCCTCGAGGCAGTCGAGTACGAGGCACTCGAAGCCAGCTGACTCCAGCATCTTTCTACATGTCGCACGGGTGTTCATGCGATGAAAAGTGGGATACGGGTCGTGGGCGTCTTCACTCGCATTTTGTGCCTTGAGGGCTACCCGTTCGTGAAATGCATGGGGGGTAATGCGTGCGATCAGCGAGACATAGTGCCAGAGATTCGGTGTGCGGAAAGCCACTATTCCTCCGGGCCGCAAGACCCGGTGGCACTCGCCCAGAAGGGCGACGGGATCTTCAACGTGTTCGAGCACATAGTTCGACACCGAGGCGTCGAAACTCGCGTCGTCTGCCGGAATTCGGCAGCCGTCGAACACCCGGGCATGGGTACAGAAATCGTTGGCTTCCACCGCCGGATCCAGGTCGATTCCAGTGACTTCACCCAGCTCAGACATGAACCGAGTGGTTCGATTGGATGGGCCGGCGCCGACCTCGAGGATCGCACTCCCCTGGGCTATGTGGGCACTGAGGAGATTCCAGAATCGCTGGGTACCGTCGACCCAGCCGGGGCGACTCTGGTAGTAACGGTACAGGGCCCGCTTTTGCCAGCTTTCTCGACTCGAAATCGAGTCTTCTTCGCTCTGCTCCGCCACCCCGCCCGGCCCCCTATTGGTCTATGGGGAGCATAGGGAAACATGCGTGGCTCGCTTCCGCCCGCCACATCGCGCACCGTACTCTCGTTGCGACGCCGGTGGTGAACCAAGATCCGGCGATGGCCGATGAGACCTTGATCCAAATGAAGGAAAAGGCGATATCCCAATTTTTTGACCTCTGGCGAAACCGGAGCAAGGGCAGCGAGGTCGATCTCTCGTCGGCGCCCTTCAGATTCCTCGCGATCGCGGAACTGAATGATCTTGCCGCCGAAGTCGGCACCCGGGTGCATTAGGGGTTGTTTCAGGCGTCCGCACCCGCTGATCTTCGTCTATCCTGAATCCGGGTTACGATGGAGATTGGAATCGCTCCGCGCGGTCGACGGTCGTACGCCGGACGGGTTTCGCCTGCGGGGAAATTTCGCGAGCGGGAGAGATCGAGGTGTCACAGCTGGACTTTTCCGATGGAGGCTCGGGTCGCCTGCCTTCTCGTCATTTTGGACTTGGAAACGCGGACGGACGCTCCACATCGAGCGAAGCGGACCGCGATCGATTGTCCCGCAGGCTCGGAACCAGCGACCCGGGTTGGGTGATCTCTCCCTATCGCGTGTGCCCGCTCGGCGCCCACGTCGATCACCAGGGCGGCCCGGTGCTTGGAACTGCGATTACGGCGCACACTCTGCTTGCCTTCCGGGAATCCCGCGACGGAAACTGTCGCATTCGCAGCGAACACTATCCCGGCGAGGTGGTGTTCGATATCGATAAGATCGGATCTGCTGACCAGGCTCAGCGCGGCGGTGGCGATGCCTGGGGGCTCTACGCCAAGGGCGCCGCAGCCTTGATGCGCGAGATCAGTCCCAGGCCGCTACGGGGGGTCGAGGCGTGCTCGTCGGGCTTTTTGCCGGGTGGGGGCCTCAGTTCATCGGCTTCGATCACCCTCGCTTATTGCGCTGCGCTCGCAGCGGTCAACGGAGTCGATCTCGATGACCGCCAGTATGTCGATCTCGCACGAAGAACCGAGAACGAATGGGTGGGCGTGGCGTGTGGAATCCTCGACCCGGCTTCTATCGTGGGGGGGCTGCGAGATCACCTGTTGTCGATTGATACCCAGAAGGTGAGTTGGGTGCCCCTGGCAAAGGGAGCGATGACACCCAGTTTTCGAATTTTGGTTGCTTACACGGGAATGACGCGCAATTTGGGAGAAACGGGATTCAACCGCCGCGTCGAAGAGTGTGCCGCCGCCGCCCGAAGTATCGCGACGCACGCGGGTCTCGGGGAGGTGGAGCGCCTGGGTGATCTTCCCGAGGCTTTGGTCGAACAGGTACTCGAGCAGCGCCTCGGTTTCCTAGAGCCGGTCTTGGAGCGGCGTGCCCGGCACTTCCACGAGGAACGATTGCGGGTTCGCCAGGGAATCGCAGCCTGGGAATCCGGCGATCTCAAAACCTTCGGCACCCTGATGAACGACTCCTGCCGTTCCTCTCGCGAGAACTTCGAGACGGGCTCCCCGGAGCTTATCGACCTTCATGCGATCATGCGGGCTTGCGACGGTGTCTACGGCGCGCGCTTTTCGGGTGCTGGATTCGCGGGTTGTGCGATCGGCCTGGTCGCCGAGGAAAGAGCCGAAGCCGCTCGCCAAAGCATCGAAGGCGAGTTTGGAAACCAGTACCCCGCGCTGGCAAAGGATGCCCATTGTTTCCTGGTGGATTCCGATGACGGGCTCCGGCTCGGATGAAGGCGATTCTCCTGTGCGCAGGGTTTGCGACTCGCATGTACCCCCGAACTCGAAATTTCCCCAAGCCGTTGCTCGAGGTGGCCGGTCGACCCATCCTCAACGACCTCGTGGAGCAACTCATCGAGAGCGGTCACGTGAACTCGTTTCAGGTTGTAAGCAACGCGCGCTTCCTTCCTCACTTCACCGAGTGGGCGGCGAATATGAAGATTCGGCACCCGGCCTTCGTATTTCGTATCGATGATGATGGGGTTCTGGAGAACGATGCACGGCTGGGCGCCGTCGGCGACCTGAACTTGGCGGTGGATCGTGAGGATCCGGGAGGGCTCGCGCTCGTTGCCGCGGGCGACAACTTATTTCGTTTCGATCTCGATCGGCTGTTGGGCCGCGCCGCGGCCGAACCCCGGGATACGATCGTCGTTTATTCCGAGCGCGACCTTGAACGCCAGCGGCGGACAGGCCTTGTCGAGATGGACGAGGATTTTCGGGTGACGGCCTTTCACGAAAAACCCGAGCACCCGCCTAGCGAGTGGGCCTCGCCGGCGCTCTATCTCCTCACCCGAGCCTCCCTCGCGATGCTTCCGGAGTTCCTGAACTGCCATCCTGGAGCCGACGCCCCGGGGCACTTCATTCGGTGGCTGGTGACTCGTAGCCAGGTATACGCCCACGTCATGGAGGGGGGGCGTCTCGATGTGGGCGATCTTGCTGGGCTTGACCGCGCCGAGGCGTGGCTGAGGAAGCGCAATGCGCCTTGCTAGCGAGCGAGTGTTGGAGGAGCGGCGGGTCGCCGGCTTGCAATTCGCTTCGGTGCGGGCGGGGGGCAAAGCTTGGGCTGTTCTTCTCCTGATGATCGCTTGTCTCGTACTGGCCGCGTGCGGCGGAAAATCGGATGTGCGAAGAATCAAGCTCGCCCACGGCCTGCCCACTAGCCACCCGGTCCACGAGGCGATGGTCTATCTCGCTGAGCGCGCTGCGCTGCACTCAAGTGGTGCGCTGCGCGTGGAAGTTCATCCGAGTGAGCAACTCGGAACCGAGCGCGAGGTCATCGAATTGCTTCAAATCGGTAGTGTCGGAATGACCAAGGTATCGGCGAGCGTGATGGAAAGTTTTGTTCCCGAGTACGGGGTGTTCAGTCTTCCCTATCTCTTTCGTGACGACAAACACCGGGCAGCGGTTCTGGACGGGGAAATCGGCGGAGAGATCCTGCGCGCGGGCAGGCGCTTTGGATTGAACGGGCTCGTCTACTATGACGCCGGGAGCCGGAGTTTTTATACCCGGGAGCGCCCCATCCGTACACCTGCCGATCTGGGGGGACTCAAGATCCGCACCCAGGAGAGCCCTTCGGCGATTCGAATGGTGCGCGCTCTGGGCGGCTCGGCGACGCCGATTGCATGGGGGGAGCTCTACACCGCGCTCCAGCAGGGCATTGTCGACGGTGCCGAGAACAACCCGCCAAGTTTTTACTTGTCGCGCCATTACGAAGTCTGCAAGTACTACTCCCTCGATGAACACACATCGGTGCCGGACGTAGTGCTGGTCAGCACCCACCTTTGGGAGGGTCTCAGACCGGAAGAGCGCGAAGCTCTTACGCGGGCTGCTCGGGAGTCGGCGCTGCTCCAGCGGAAGTTGTGGGCGGTCGCCACCGCCGAGGCCATGCAATTCATCGAGGCCTCGGGAGTCGAGATTCTTCGCCCGTCGAAAAGGCTTTTCGCGGAGTCGGTCGAGGGCATCTACGCGGCCCTGGCTGAAACGCCCAACCTGGCGCGCCTCAGCGACCGTATTCGAGCGGTTCGGTGACCGTCCGAAAGCTTCGCAGTGGTCTGGACCGCGCCCTGGAGGCCGCGCTGGCGGTTCTAATGTCCGCCATGGTGATTAACGTCCTGTGGCAGGTCTGTACCCGTTTCCTGCTCGGCGATCCCAGTTCGGTCACCGAGGAGATCGCCCGCTTCGCGCTGATCTGGCTCGGCATGTTGGGCGCGAGTTACGGCTTTGGCCGCAAGGTTCACCTATCGGTGGGGCTCGCTGAGGAACTTCTGGCCAAGCGAGTCAAGAAAGGGCATCCGCTTCGAATCGCCTTGGCGCTTACCAGTGCCGCCTGGGTGAGCGCTTTCGCGGTCTCGATTTTACTGGTGGGTGGGGCGAAATTGGTGTCGATGACGCTCCGGCTCGAGCAGACCTCGGCTGCCCTGGGTGTGCCTCTCGGCTTCATCTACGCCGTGCTGCCCATTTCGGGCGCAATCATTCTCATCTATGCAGGGCTGGAGGCGGTCGAGGCATTTGGCCGTCCCTCCGGCCAGGTTGACGAGACTTAGTTGGATCCCTTTCACTCGGCTCTCCTGTTCGGCGCTTTCGCGATTCTTCTCGCGCTAGGGGTTCCGATCGCGGTGAGCATCGGGCTCTCGGCGCTTTTTACGCTGGGACTGAGCCTCGATCCAGGAGCGGCACTGACCACGATGGCTCAACGCATGGCCACCGGGCTCGATCGCTTTACCCTGCTCGCCATTCCATTTTTCATCCTCTCGGGGCAGCTGATGAATCGCGGTGGCATTGCGAGGCGGTTGATCGATCTCGCCCGGGCGCTCGTGGGCATGCTGCCCGGCGGGCTCGCGTTCGTCAACGTAGTTTCGGGCATGCTCTTCGGCGCGATTTCGGGTTCGGCTGCAGCAGCTGCGGCGGCGGTCGGGGGGTTCATGGTCCCGCGCATGGAAGAGCAGGGATACGACCGGGCCTTCGGAGCCGCGGTCAATATCGCCTCGGCGACGACCAGCCTCATCATCCCGCCGAGCAATATCCTGATCGTCTATGCCCTGGCGAGTGGGGGTGTCTCCATCGCGGCGCTCTTTGTGGCCGGCTACATACCGGGCCTGATGGTGGGCGGCGCGCTGATGGGGGTTGCGGGAATTATCGCGTTCCGTCGCGGTTACCCGGTGGACGAACGGGTGCGGCCTGGGGAGACGCTTCGTCGAGCGGTTGCGGCGATCCCGAGCATTTTTCTGGTGGTACTGGTTATCGGGGGCATCGTGGGCGGAATATTCACCCCCACCGAAGCCGGGGCGATCGCGGTTCTCTACAGCTTTATTCTTTCGGTGGCGGTCTACAAGGAAGTGAAGTGGAGCGACATTCCCGGCCTGCTCGTCGAAGCGTCGCTCATGAGCTCGATCGTCATGCTCCTGATCGCGACCTCCATGGCCTTTTCCTGGGTTCTCGCTTATGAGCGAATCCCCGAAGCGATCACGACCGCTCTGCTTTCGATGGGCGGCGGAAAAATTGCGACTCTTCTGGCGATTAATTTGATTTTGCTCGTGGCGGGTACGGTGCTGGACATGACACCCGCAGTCCTCATCTTTACCCCGATGTTGTTGCCAGTAGCGGTGGGGCTCGGCATCGACCCCGTTCAGTTCGGGATCATCATGGTGTTGAATCTCTGCATTGGACTCTGTACGCCGCCGGTCGGGAGCGTACTTTTCCTCGGATGCAGCGTCGCGCGTACCGGCATCGGCGCGACTTCACGCGCCCTCATTCCCCTGTACGCCGGGATGATTGCGGTTCTCCTGCTGGAGACTTTTTTCGGGCATCTCTGGTTGTAAGCCCTCCGCCCTCCGCCCTCCGCCCTCCGCCCCCCGAGGGCGAAGGCACGGCGTCAGGGCGCCCAAGCCGGCGACAGCTGAAGCGGGCATACGGCGAGCGGGGCCGATTCAGCTTTGAACCGGAAAACGCCGATGGATGTAGCAAGAGAGGGATGAGCCCTTGCCGACTCCTTGCGGGTCCCTGGCTGCGCGGCGGACAGGGTTCCAGTCGCGAGGGGCATGCGGCTCGAAGCAAACACGTGTCCAATCGATCGTTCATGAAGCCGGGGCCGACAGAACCGAAGGTTGAAGAGTTGAGTCAATCTTGGCTCCGGCTCGCCTTGCCGAGAGTTGCCCTCGCTGCGGCCATCACGATCCTGATGGTTCTGGTTGCTGGCCTTGCTGGGGCGAACGAGATTTGTACCCTCGACGTGGATTGCCTCGAATTGGAATTTTGTACTCGAGAGCTCGGTGTCTGTTCGGGGCAGGGCACCTGCACGGTCAGGCCCGAGGTCTGCATCCAAGTTCACAAACCCGTTTGCGGATGCGACGGCACGACCTACAGCAATTCCTGTTATGCCGCGTCGGCTGGGGTTGATGTTTTTGTCTCAGAACCGTGCGCCACCATTGCCAAGGGGGTTCCGGGAATTTCTTCATGGCAGGGGATTGTGGTACTCGCAAGTGCGCTCGCGAGCATCAGCATGCTCTACCTTCGCTCTGTGCGTTGAGCGCGCCCGAGATTCCGCAGTTTCCGCCGAAGAGTTAGGGCCACGGGTGAAGGCGAACGTTCAGCGTCTCGAAACCCTTGACGAAATTTGACCGTACCCGGACTGGCTCTCCGACGACCTCTACCCGATGGAAGCGCTTGAGCAACTCTTCCCACAGGATACGGAGTTGCATTTCGGCCAGCCGACTTCCCATGCAGAAATGCACCCCCCAGCCAAAGGAGAGGTGATGGCGTGAATTGGGTCGGTCGATGAGAAACTCATTGGCTCGATCGATCGCGGATTCGTCCCGGTTGCCCGACACGTACCACATGACCACCCGGTCTCCCTTTTTGACGGACTTTCCCCCGAGTTCGGTGTCCTGGGTAGCGGTTCGCCGCATGTGGGCGAGGGGTGTCTGCCAGCGAATGATCTCGTTGACCATATTCGGAATCAGACTGGGATCATCCCGGAGCTTCTGGTACTCGGCGGGATTCTCGTTGAGTGCCAGGACACCTCCCGAAATCGAGTTCCGCGTAGTGTCGTTGCCACCGACGATGAGGAGCACCAGGGTTCCCAGGTACTCCATGGGATCGATTCCCTTGGTGGCTTCTCCGTTGGCCAACGCGGTGATGAGATCGATCCGATCGCCGTCGGGGGCATTCTCACGTTGCTTCCACAGCTCGGTAAATTCTTTCAAGCACTGCATCAAGGCGGCCTGGCGCTCCTCCTCCGTGATGCCCACGGCACCGACTTGTTCGGGGCTTGCTGTCGCCATATCGGACCAGAAAGTCAGCTTGCGGCGTTGCTCGTAAGGAAAATCAAAGAGAGTCGCGAGCATTCCGGTGGTCAACTCGATGGAGACGCGGTCGACCCAATCGAAGCTCTCTCCCACTGGGAGCCCTTCGACAATTTCGACTACGCGTTCGCGAATCTTGGGTTCCAGCCGATTCAAGTTGCGGGGAGCGACGACGGGCTTCACGACATTGCGATGGGCGTTGTGTCGAGCTCCATCCATGGTGATAAAGCCCGCCTCCAGAGGGAAATCTGGATCGGGATCACCGATTACAATGCTCCGCGCCGAAGAAAAGATTTCTGGGTTTTTTTCGACCTGCACGATGTCGTCAAAACGAGTGACGGACCAATACGGGCCGAACTCGCTTTCAGGGCAGTAGTGAATCGGATCCTCGGCGCGCAGGCGCTCGAAGTAGCCCCAAAGCGTGTCGGTCTCGAAGAGTTCCGAATCGGAGACATCGATTTTCTCAAGGGGAATCGAATACGGGTCGGCGTTGGCCTGCCCCAAGGAGGGTCTGGGGGCATCGATTGCGGGTGCAGTCATCGGATCTCCTTTGTGGACAAAGACTCGCGTTGATCTTTACCTTGCAGAAGGGTAGCGTGAGCCAATGGTCGGTCATTTTGCGCCAAGTCGGCTTTACACCCGGGGATATGGGACGAGTGCGCTCCCCATGCCCGCCGCCTATTTGAGACTCTTCGTTCGTCGCTTCGGTCGCCGCAGCGGTCAGGCGGAGGCGATGCTTGCGGGAACCGGGATCAGCCCATCCCAGGCCATGGCTGCGGCGCCCGACGATTCCGTCCTTATCTGGCAACAGTTCCGACAATTGCAGAACCTGCGCGAAATCGCCCCGCCGAGTTGGGCCCTGGACGTGGGCCCGGCACTGCAAGGGTCGGCCCACGGCGCGCTGGCCACCGCCGTCGCCACCGCGCCGAATCTCGAAAACGCTCTCGAGATTCTCGAACGCTTTGGGCACGTGCGGGCTCCGTTCATTCGCCTTTTGCGCTCGGCGGACGACTCGAAGCACACCGTCGCCGTCGAAATGCAGACCGCCCTCGAGGCCGAGCTTCTGCGTCCCCTGATCGAACTCGTACTCCTCAGCATCAAAGCCCTGATTGAGTCGGCGCTCGGCGAGCCGGTTAGCGAAACCCACTTTGTACTTCCGTTCGCGGCGCCCCAATACGCGGAGCGCTATCGGGACATTCTGGCTGCACCTCTGTATTTCGAAACGGGTCCGGAGAGCATCGCGAAGATCTCATTTCCGGCGGGTTGGCTCGAGCTGCCTTGTCCTTTTGCGGATCCTTCTCAGCACAACCGGGCACGATCCGAGCTCGAGTCCGCTAGGCGCAATCTCGAGGGCCACGGGCTGATCGAAGCTCGGGTAGAACAGATTCTCGAAAGCTGTCCAGACAAGACGCCCAGCGCCGAAGAAGTCGCCAAGCGTCTTCACCTTTCACGGCGGACGCTGGTCCGGCGCTTGGCCGAAAAACAAACATCCTTTCGTGCGATTTCAGACGGGCATCAATGCCGAAGAGCCGAGGAGCTTCTCTTGGACGAGAGCCTGACGGTCGCCGAGATCGGCGACCGTCTCGGTTACACAGATTCGTCAAATTTCGGACGTGCGTTTCGCCGATGGTTCGGCGCATCGCCGAGCGCGTACCGAGCGGGGCGCTGAGCCGAAGAGCCCGATCCATTCAGGGAGCCTCGGCAAAGTATCTCCCGTGCGGTGCCCGGCCAACGGGACCCTTGGGGTTCCGATAAGGAGGAAATTCCGTGCGGGGAATTGACGCGACCCGGGCAGAGCTGCTGCGGGCTTTCGCCGGGGGATTTCGGGCACGCGAGCGGGGGGACTCGCGCCCGAATGATCGGCTTGAGTGTTGGGGCTCAGTCGGGGAGCTTGAATAGGCGGTCACCCCGTCGGCACTTCTTCTTCACTTTGATTCCCACCGAGGCCCCCCGACGAGCGCGTTCCACGGATTCGTGGTCGATCTGAATTGACTTGACGGGCTGGGAAAAATCAGTGGTGTGCCCTTTGATGCAAACCCTGTCGCCCACCGCCAAGGGCTTCTCAAGTCGCAATGCGATCACCCCAACCTTGGCGAAGTAGTCTTCTACACGGCCGAGTCGTTGGCCGGGCTCATTTTTTCGGTCCCTCTTCCACAGCTTGCTCAACCAGCTCATGATTCCCCCCTTCCCCATAAAGATGGACATTAAATTCTTCCGAAGAAATTCTACGTGGCCTGAAGTACTTCGCCACCCGAGGGCATCAGCCACCAAGGCTTCGCCCAGACGAAAACAAAGCTGTCCTCTATACTCCGGACCTCGGGCACTCATCTGTTCTCGTCGGAGGAAATTCGATGACGGCGGTCCCTCATGATTCTCGGCTTGTGGGGGTTTTAGATTTTGGGAGTTTCGCCGATTATGCCGAGTGATTTTCGAACTCTTCTCTGGCTGCTAAAGCTTGGTGCTGGGGTCAACCTCTATCTTTTTGTCCAGCTTTCCGTCCTCGCGGTTGCCGATCCGCAAGTCGTAGTGCCCGGTCTGGTTCTTCTTGGGGTTTCTGGCTTTCGTTGCCTCTTCCCGAACCGCTACGTCGACAACGTTGTTTTTCATGACAGCCCGCTCAGTTCCATATTTCTGACCCGCGTGCTCGCGACGTTCTCCGAGGTGGCTTACATCTATCAGTTCTCCTACGTGATCCGGGTGCTGAACGTCGGGGAGGCAAGTTGGGTGAACGCTCTCTCGTGGCTGATGGTGGCTCAGGTCATTGTCTCTCAGGGCTTCGTCTGGGGCGCCATCTTGACGAAGCGACTTGAGCTCTACTTCTACGAAGAGCTGGGATGGCTGGTTATCTTTGTCGCCAACACGGTGGCTAGCGCGTTCCTATACGCGGCAGCGCCTGAGGACGGTCACATCCTCCTCGAGCTGAACCTGCTCTTTGGTGTGGGCTATCTGCCGTGGCAAATTTTTCATCTGCGGTCCCTGCGTGCCGAAATCAGGGCCGAAGCCAGGGCCGAGTCCGGGACTGGCTCTGGGGTGCCCGTTCACTGGCGGAAGGGTTTGCACGACGCGATCCATCAGCGCAAACCAAGGACCGACGCCAAGGCGTGGGGCGGGTTCATTGGTCTGACTTGGATGGTGGCCTACTGGGCCAGCCTGATCCCCCTGTGGGTGCACGAGATTGCAATGGTTATTTCGGCGCACCCTCGCTGACGCCCGTACCGAGGCCCTTGCTGACGCCCTTACTGAGGCCCTTACCGAGAGCCCTTGCTAACAGCACCTGCTAAGAGCCCCTGTTAAGAGCCCTGGCCGAATTGGGCGGCGCCTCGACTCTCTCGTACATCAACATGCCGTCGGGATCGATCCGCCACCGCCCATCCGGAGCGCGAGGTGGGCAGAACTCGACCGGGCTCTTCCCGTGCCCTAGAACCACGTCTTGGACCCGGGGCGAATCGTGCCCGCAAACCTCGAGCGTCTAAGGAATCAGTGCGGCACGTTCATCGACTTTGGAGGTCGCACGACAATGTCCGCGATGTTGACTTCGATCGGCTGGGTCACGGCGAAGAGAACCGCCTTCGCGACGTCATTCGGATCACCGAGCAGTTGCTTCATCTTTGAGGCGAGAGTCTCCAGAACTTCGGGGGGCAAGCGTTCTCCCTTCTTGACCTTCACGTCCATTCCGGCCATTTTGACCATTGTCTCGACGAATTCCTGATCGAAGTTGCGGGCAAAATTCGTCGCAATCGCCCCCGGCATGACGTTCGTCACGCGAATCGTGTCGTTCTCGAGTTCGTCGCGCAAGCTCGATGAGATCGAGCTGACCGCGTGCTTCGTCGAGCCGTAGACGCCCGAATTCGAGCGCTGTGCGGCGACGGATGAGATGTTGACGATTTGTCCCTCGGCGGCACACGCCCGCATCGCCTTGACGGCCGCCTGGCAACCGACAAGGAGTGCAAGAATGTTCGTCTCGAGCATAGATCTCCATTCTTCGGGGTCTCCCTCGAGGATGGGCGCGGGGTAGGATAAGCCTGCGTTGTTGACCATGATGTCGAGTCTGCCCGTCGCGTCGACCGCCGAGTCGATCAGGGAGCGAACTTGTGCGACGTCTCGCACATCCGCGGTAATCACGTCGGCCTTTCCGCCAGCTTCTTCGATCGTCTTCTTCGAGTCCTCCATAGAGGCGGCGGTCCGGCCGGACAGGAAGACGTGAGCGCCGGCATTGCCGAGATGCTGGGCAATCGCGCGTCCGATCCCGCTGGAGGCGCCGGTGACGATTGCTGTACGTCCTTCGAGGGGCATTGCGGAAGTCATAGAGAAATTCCTTTCAGGGGAGAGTCGGGCTGAGAGTGTCATCATATTGACGTTTTTAGTAATAATTGTCAATATGGGTTGTATGTGCGCGAGCCCAGATCCCGAGCGCGAGGCGATCCTCGCCTCCGCGTTTACCCAGTTCAGCCGCTATGGCTCCCGCAGAACCTCGATGCAGGACATCGCGAAGGAGACGGGGACGCCTCGGGCTTCGCTTTATTCGTACTTCGCCAACGCCGGGCTGCGCTGATCGCGATGATGGGGGGGCCGGTCGCCAGGCTTTCCTCGATCAACTCGAGCCACTGCTGCTTCCACAATCCTAACGCGAGAGCACACCGCGACCGTCCTCACTGCGACCGACCTCCCCGCGACCGACCTCCCGGAGACGGCTGTGCTGTTGCTTGCAATGCTGCGGTGACGCTGGGGCGAATCGGTGGCTACCCTTGGGGCCGCGCCGGCGAAAGCCGCTGGCGCCGAACGCGAAGGGTCGAGGCGAGAGATCGGGTTTCGGACCCCGAGGCGGTGATCCGCTCGGTGTGTCGCGACTTGTGAGCCCGAGTCCGAGCCCGAGTCCAAATAGCCTTTTCGCCAAGGGAAGTCACGATGCACGTGGTGGTCGTTGGAGCGGGGCTTCTCGGGTTGTCCACCGCCCAGGCCCTAGGGCAAGATGGACACGAGGTTACTCTAGTGGAAGCCCAGGAAGGGCCGGGACTGGGAGCCAGCTTTGCCAATGCGGGCATGCTTTCGCCGAGCCTCACCGACCCCTGGAACGCGCCGGGAATCTTTTTCAAGATGCTCCGATGGTTGGGGCGAGAGGATGCTCCATTTCTTCTTCGCCCCCGCGCTGTGCCGTCGCTCATTGGATGGGGGGCGCGTTTCTTCTGGCAATCGGGCAGATCCCGATACGAGAAGAGCTGGGCCTCCAACCTTGAACTCGGCCTTTACAGCATGAAGGTCATGGACGAACTCGCGCAGAAGCACAGCCTGAACTTTCATCGGGGCAGCGCGGGAATCCTGAAGATATTTCGGAACAGCGAGGAGTTCGAGGCCGGACTTCGGCAGGCGGAGTTTCTTGCTCGCCATCGTGTCGCGACCCGGACGCTCGACATGAGGGCCGCCTTGGAATTGGAGCCCGCACTTTCTTCGGCGGCTCCGCCCCTGGCGGGCGCGATCCATCATCCCATCGATGGGCATGGCGACGCGCATCTTTTCTGTCGCGAGATTGAGAAGAATCTTCGCAAGGGGGAAGCCCAATTCCACTACGGCACCCGAGTCCGAAAATTAATCTGCAAGGCGGGGCGCGTTGCGGCCCTTGACACCGACCGGGGGTCGTTCGAGGGCGATGCCTTCGTTCTTGCGGCGGGCAGCCAAAGTGTCGGTCTCGCCAAAACTGTTGGCGTGCGCATTCCCGTTCGGCCCGCCAAGGGTTACTCGATCACCCTTGACCTGGACGACGAGAGCGAACGCCCGCGAATGCCTGTGGTCGATGACAGCCTCCACGTCGCCCTTACGCCGATGGGCAATCGATTGCGAGTTGCGGGCACCGCAGAATTTGCAGGCTACGACGAGGCGCTCACCCCGAGCCGAATCCGGAATCTCTTGCGGGTGCTCGAGCAGACCTATCCGCGCTGCGCGGCGAAAGCCGAGCCCGAGAGCCTAGGCGCCTGGTGTGGGCACCGGCCGCTGTCTGCCGACGGCGTCCCCATTCTGGGGGCTACGGCACTGGCCAATCTATTCCTGAATACGGGCCACGGGCCATTGGGCTGGACCCTGGCCGCGGGCTCGGGTCGTCTGGTTTCCGATCTGATCGGAGGCCGAACGCCAGCCCTGTTGCCCGAGCCCTATGGTCTCGCCCGCTTCCGTGGTCGCCGGACCCGCTGAAGCGCCTGGCAGTCGACCGGCTATGCGCCGACTCCACGATCAGCGAGTGCATGATCAGCGAGTGCGCGAATCCATCTCGGAAACTTGAGAAGGGCTCGTCCGTAAGCCCAGGGAAAGGGTCGGTTGCCTCCAGCGCTTCCCAAGCTGGCGGCCTGCCTCGATGAGACGGCTTTCGAAAATCAGATACATCAATGCCGCAAGGGAATTGGAGATTACGATGACGCCCACAAGGAGACCGACGATCTGCAGACCTTGAAAACTTTCGATACTCGAGGCCCCCAGGTAGGTCAGAAGCCAGATCAGCACGTAGGGGTGAATCAGGTAGTTGCCGTAGGAAACCCGCGCTGCGGGAAACCACGAGCGGTGAGCCATGACGCGAGTAAATCGGTTTTGGAGAAACAGACAATTGGTAATCAAGAGCGCCGAACCAATTGCTGTCAGCGAAAACTGAGCGATGATCGCGAAGGGACCGCGCGCTTGGAGCCCACCGAAAATCCAGACTATCATGATGCATAGAATTCCGAGAATCCAAGTCCAGTTCCCGAGCCGTTCGACTCGCGCCTTGAAGGCGTCATGGTGAAACACGAAGAAATATGCGACCAGGACACCGTAGAAGATTTCGTCGGCCCGGTTATGCGTTCGGTAGTACATGCCGTCGAGTAGGGAGACGTTGGGTTCCAGCGAGTACTGTATGGCCCTGAGCAGGGGAGGGATCAGAATTCCGCTGATCAATACGCCAACTCGAAAGGCCGGAGCCCGGACTCTAAACGTAAAAATCAGGATGAGGGGTAGGGCGAGGTAGAACTGTTCCTCTATGCACAGCGACCAGGCCCAGGACATGGCATTGATGTCGCCCGCGGCAAAAAAGTAGTTCACGGTATATGTGTAGTTCTGCCACGCGCTGTCGCGAATCTGACTCCAGTCGGCACCCTGAAGCAGCAGCCATGTGATATTCCCAGGCAATCGGGTGAAATAGAAGACGCCAAAGGTGAGAACAAGATAGTACGCCGGAAAGACTCGAAATGATCTTCGGGTAAAGAACGTCCTGAACTCGAGAGTGCCTGTTCGCTTGTGGCTCGTCATCAGGATGCGAGCAATGAGAAAACCGCTCAAGACGAAAAAGACATCGAGTCCGATCCAAAAACCGTTAATGAGACGCTGAGTCGTGCTCAGTTCCAATGTGACCGACGTGAGTATCGGAAGCCCACCGCCGAACATTCCTACGTGATACAGAGTGACCATGTAGGAGGCGAGCCCACGAAGCCCATTGAGACCAGGGAACTGGTCTGCGGGCGCATCCCACAACTCTGCCCGAATTCGCGAGCCAATCCTCTGCAGGAGTCCGTTTGACATGGTTCGTTCTCTACTGCCGATGACGGAAAGGCAGTTATTTCTTCTGGGAGCGCCAGAGTCATGAATGAGCACAAAGAATAGGAGAAACGAGGTTTCGATCTAGACCTTTCGGAAAGCCCAGATCTCGCGATGTCGGATTGGAGAAAAATTCGTCAAGGAGGAGTGCTCAATCTCGTCATTGGTACGATCCGAACGCCAGGCTTTCCGGCGGATACCGCGGAATCTGCTTTGCCCGGACCCAGACCGGATGAGAGCCGGAACCCGCCTGCCGCCTATCGGGCCCGATCCGAAACGGGCATTCTTCTGAAGGGCGTACGCCACGCGGAAGCTCATCCTGGTAAAGCTCATCCTGGTAAATAGGAACTTTCTGGCAAATAGGAACTTTGGACGGCCCGACCAAGGAATTTTTCAAGTCCTGTGATCCAAACCGGGATCCGGCGACGACTCTCCTAACAAGTGTCATTTCACAATCTTCCCAGCTGGGCTGGCACCGCGCTGATTGACGAACGCCCCGGGTAGACGCGCTCCGCATCCCGCGCCTATCCCGGGGCTACTCGGTCTACCAGCCCGACGACGACTACGGCGTCAGCTAGTCGTTTGTCGCTACGGCACCGACCCCGCTCAAGCGATGGCACGGGCACTTTCTCCGCCTGGCCGCTCGGCTTCTGCGCTTTGAAATTCGTGCGCTTGTCTCCCTGGCAGACGATGGCCTCGTCGCCACCAATCGTGGTTGGGTGTACTACACCCAACCCGGCGAGCACTCTGCGCCCCTAGCCCCTTCGCCCGCCCAGAGCGATCAGCCCCGCAAGGCCCGGACTCTAGGCCCCTGCCTCTCGCCTACCTCAACCTTCGCTTTCATTGAAAGCCCTCACGAGGCGGCCCCAGGTCTCTGGATCGCCCTTTTCCGGTTCTCCAAAGTAGATGAGCACTTCATCCAGCATATCCCCATATTTTTCCTTGAGTAGACCGGGAATTTCTTCGTACTTTCCGGTCACCGCGAATTCGGCGAGCATTTCATCGGTGATTTCTTCCGCCATGGAGTCCCACTCGTTGTTGCGCGACTTGTTTCGTAGTCGAATAAAAGTTTCGTTCCAATCGTGGGCTTCAAACATGGTCTTGTAGAAGCTCGTCGAGCCGTAGAAAGCGATCATGCTCCGCACGCGTTCGCGCATCGTGTCGAGTTCCTCGTCACTGTCCCCCATCACGGCCATCACCGGTGCGGTGATGGTGAAGTCAGAGCGTTTTCTGCCCGATTTCTCCAGCCCCTGCTGAATGTTGTCGATAACGTTCTCTCGCAGGGTCTTGGCAGTATGGAAACCGTGGCAGTGAAAGCCGTCGGCCACTTCACCGGCCATATGGCAATTCCACGGGTTTACGGCCCCTACGAAGACAGGCGGTGGTGGTACATCGAGAGGACCTGGATTGAACATGGGTGTCATCAGGTTGAACCGAAAGAAATCACCCTCGAAGTCAAGGCGCGTATCGTTCTGAAAGCAATCCCAGATGGCGCGAATTGCCAGAATATATTCCTTCAGTTTCGGACCCGGCGATTTCCATTCCAGTCCGAACCGGCGCTCATTGTGCGCCTTGACTTGTGTTCCCAAACCGAGCACGAATCGCCCGTTTGTCGCGCTCTGTAGATCCCAGGAGCTATAGGCCAGCACCATCGGATTTCGCGGAAAGGCCAGCGCAATCTCGGGGCCCAGCTTGATGCGGCGGGTGGCAGTAGCGGCGACGGAAAGCTGCATGAAGGGATTGTGCTTTCGCTCCGAGATGTAGAGCGCCTCGAATCCGAGATCTTCGAGTCTTTTCGCAGGCTCAGCGACGTCTTGCAGAGAGTCCACGACCAAGTTGGTTACCAATTTCAAATCGTGTCTCCTGGAGCTTCTAGGAAATCCGCAGCTTGTTTGTGGACGTTCTATTTGTGAACGTTGTCGAGGTCACAGCCTACTGCGAGCTGATCGGGGCGCCTGGGCCATTCCGGCCTAGGCGCCGCCTCAGGTGCCAAGTGAATCGACGAAGGCGTCGATCATTCGAAGCTCTTTTTCGGCCGACGCCTTGCTTCCGTTTCCGACCAGGCGTGCTCCCGCGCCCACCGTCAATGCGCCGATCGCTGCGAGGAGTTCGCTGGGGTCGAGATCGTCGCGCACCAGGCCGGCTTCTTGGAGACGACTCACCCAACCAATATTCAGGTCCCTCCAGTCCTCGATGCCCTGCTGGGGATCGCCCACAAGCTCACCATACGCGTCCGATCGCGCGCGAAGCTCGAGCCAGTCGCGCCAGTCCCGGCGTCGTTCGGGGTCGAGGGGCAGGGCCTCTCGAACCGCCGCGCGGAGCTGTGACAGCGTCGGTGGGCCGACGTGTGTCGCTTCGACCCGAGCGACCAGTCGCGCGCGCGCTTGCTCGCAGCGCTTTTCGAGGTCCGGGATCGAAATGCGTGTTTGAGTTTTCTCTTCGAGTCCAAGCCGGTCGGGTTCGGCGCGCGCCAATTTGATCAGCTCGGCCTGAGAGTGGACGCCGAGCTTCCCGAACGACGACTTCAGGTGGTTGCTCACCGTTCGCGGACTGATCCCGAAGTGCCCCGCAATCGTCGCGATTCGACCTCCCTTGAGGAGCTCAAGGATGACCTCCTTCTCTCTCTTCGTGAGCGCTGAGTTTGGTTTTACGGCCATGGCTGGACCATTATGGCCCATGCAGCTGTTCGGCAAAACTGTCAGAGTCTCCGCCGCCAACGCCGGGAAAGGACCCTTGATATGGACCATGCCAATCGACTGTGTGCTCTCGCTCTCTTCGTTCTCTTCGTGTTCTTCGTCCTGTCCTGCTCCGAAGCTCAGAAGCTCTCGCCCCCCGCGGGTCCCGAGGGGGCACCGACTCGGATCTCGGATCGCGGCGTTCAAGAGCACGGAAAGGTGTGGCCTCGCAGTATCGAGTCTGCCTACATGGGCACGTGGGGTGACAATCGGAACTCTGGCTCGACCCTCGTCACGAGCTTTGAGAAGCGCCGCCTTGCCGGCCAGAGCGAATACCTCAGCTGGACCCAGCCGAATTCGCCCCCCGTATCGGCGCTGATGACCAACGGCAGCACCGAAGCGCCCAACGGTCTGATCATCGCCGTTTCGCCTCGCGGCGGCGGCACCTCCACTGTCGTGGCTCTCGACCTGAACGGCAAGGTCGTTTGGCGCACCGAAGAGTGGACCGGCGACGACAAGGACGGCGATGGAATTCCCGACCAGGCGGGACAGCGCAACGCGGTGGCCTCCAGCGCTGGGATCCAGGCCCCGATGGTCGACGACGAGGGTGCGATCTATGTCGGCGACAATTACGGGGTCTGGAAGCTGGACCAGGATACCGGCGAGCGCATCTGGTTCTCGCGGTTCTCCGACTACAGCGGCAACAAGCTCGCTTCGAACGATTTGCGCCTCTTCAACGAGGGTGAAGACGGTTTGGTGGGGAACGTGTTCGCCTCGGGCTGGCACATCTGGCTGGATCGCCGCGATGGTTCGCCGGTTGTCGTCAAAGAGCCCGACCCCTTCTCGGCAGAGGATTGTCCGTTACGCGCACGGCTCTACGTCAGCGCGAGCGGCGGCGAGATAGACAAGTCGGGCGAACTCGACGAACTGACTTGCCTTGCGTACAGCGCCAACAACACGGTGCCCCAGCCAAACAATCTGGCGGTCCGCCCCGCGATACCCGGCATCTCCGAGCACGCCCGATACTTGTTCACCTATGCAGGTCCGGTGGGAAAACCCGATCAAGCGCGGCTCATCGCATACGACTTCACCTACAGCGACGAGAAGGGATGGGGCATCCGCAAAGCCTGGGAGCGTGTCATCGATGGGCTCACCGGTGCCAGCCCGACGCTCAACCCCGATTATACGATCGTGAATGCCTCGGACGCCGAAGGGAGTGTCAACTTTACCTATGTAGAGACCGGAGAGGCGATTCCGAACCCCGACGTCGACTTCAATAGCTTCGGGTCCCCCGCCAACACCATCGACGGGCTCTACTGCGATTGGTGGACCCTGACCTGCATCTCTCCCGACGGGAAAACGGTGATCCAGGCGGACCACTCGGCCACGGAGGAGATCGCTGCACAGGTTCTGCCCGAACTCGATGACTACGCGATTCCATTTCTCTGGGGAACGACGCCGGATGCGGACTACATCGGAGGGGGCATTGTGGATCCCATGCGATGGACGGCCACCGCGAGCGTGGGCTATCCCTATTTCCTGGGAAAGGTGCTCGGCAGTACCACGCGTCTGGGCTCCCTGACACCGACCGCGATGGTGCCCGTTACCTTCGACGCAAAGACCGGAAAGCTCATGCCGGGACAGACTTTCGGGCCCGAGCTCACACGGCCGGGTATCTCACAGGCCAATGGCCTCGTCACTACTCGCGGACGCTACGTCGTGCAGAAGGCCGAGTTGCTGACACTCTTCTACTACTACCTGTTCCAGGGCAACTACAATTTTTTCAACACAAACGACGTCAGCTACGATGACGTGAGTGACGAAAAAATGATCGAGCTCCAGGAGACGAGCGCGAAGCTGTACTTCTTCGGTCTCTTCGGTTCGATCGGTGAAGAGGGAATTGTTCCTGATCCGTGGAAGGTGCCACAGCCCGAGGCAGGCATTACGATCTACGAGCCCACCTCCTTCCTTCAGGGCGTGCGCAACCAAATCGAGATGGATATTGCCCTCGTCGACTTCGCGCTCGCGAATCTCTGCGTCACTGCGGGCTGCCAGATCGAAGAAGCTGCCGCGCGACTCGGCTATGCGGCCTGGAATCTTGACCGCTCTGTGCCTCATCAACTTACCGAGGCCCAGACCCGAAACGAGATCCAGGGCGCCGCCCGCCAGAACGTCCAGATGGCAACGTCCGGGGCAGCGGCTCTTTGCCGCCGCGCTCGCGCGCAGCTCCTCGCCAACCAGCCGCAGCTTCCCGATGCGCCGGGACTCATACTTGCGAAGCAGGACGCTGCAAACTGCATGTCGGATCTAGAATCCGCCCTTGGACGATTGTGAAAGGCATGATGCAGCGATCGCTTCGATTCCGTCTTGCGGTATTCCTAGGCGCACTCGCTCTCTTTGGGTGTCTGTCCGTATTTCTGGCAACCGGTCGACTGTCTCTCAGTCGGGACAACCCCGAGATCGTCGCGCTTTCTTCCCGTTGGGTATCCGCGGTGGCGGATCGGAACCCCGGCTTCGTTGACCTGCTCAGCACGAGTTCGGTCGAGTACTATGAACACCTTCGGGATGTGGCGCTCCACGGCGGCGTGTCCGAACTCAATGCGCTTGGCCCGACCGATCAGCTGCAGGCGCTGTTCCTGCGCCTGACCATCGAAACAAAGCAGCTTCAGGAGATTTCGGGCCGCGAAATTTTAGTGCGAGCCGTCGACGAGCATTGGATCGGTCAGGATCTTCGCCGAACCGACGAGCTTCGCGAGGTTGTCGTTGATGGAGACGCGGCAACTGGGCGACTCTACAAGTTCGGGCGAGATGAACGGCCAGACCGCGGGCGACAATACTTCGTTCGCGAGAACGGAAAGTGGCGCGTCGACCTTCGCGGAGAGCGCGAGCGGCTCCGGGTGGACTTCGAATCCTTCGTGGCAAGGTCTGGGCTGGTGCCCTCGGAAGCAGCCTTCTTCATCCTCGAGATGAGACTCCTGCGGAAGGTGATGCCCGCGGACTTCGTGCCGCCGGGGCGCGATTGGGTTGCCGAGATCGGCAGGGTTTCCGTTCCGAAGGAACGGCAATCCGCGGCCCGCCTTCGACTCGTCGCGATCCGCGAGTCGCTGGACGATTCCAGCCTTACTGCGGTGACGGTCGAAGACCGGGAAAAGTCCTTGCGCTCGGTGCTTTACGTTGGCGACTCAGTCGGAGGCGAGGATGGACATCGCCTCGCGCGGGTGGAAGGCGGCCGGGCGTGGCTCGTGCGCGGCGGGGCAAGTCTCGAGTTGCGCCTCGAACCTGAGGGATTCCCCCTCGACCGGCGCCTTCGCTTCGCTGGGAAGCCTGATGCGGAAGTGTCGCTTCTGGAGCAGGCTCGGCTCGGCGAGCACCGCGAGGGGTTGATGGCTCAGTGGCGAAACGTTGGGCTACGCGGTCGGCCACAACTGCTGCAGCAAGCGTGGCTCGTCCCCGAATTTGCGGTTGGGCGCGAATCGTTGATGGGCCTTCGCGTACGAAAACTTGTCGAGGGAAGTTTTTGGCACCAACTTGGGTTGGCCGAGGGCGACCTGCTCGAGCGGCTGAATGGCGACCGCATCGATTCGATGGACCAGTGGCAGGCACTAGTACGCGCTGCCGAGATGGACAAGGAAATCTCCGTCGCCATTCGGCGAGACGGACGAAGCCTGAGGTTTCATACGAAAACCGTTCCGCCTCGCGGGTTGGATAAACCGGTGTGAAGGCGGTGGGGTGTCCGCCAAGCGCGGGTGGACCCAAACGCCTAGATGGTCAGCAAGGAGCGTGTCGAGGCGGCTCACGATCACGTTCCGGAGACGGTCGAGATGCCGGTACCTAGGGCCCAGGTCGTACCAACTGCTCGAAGCGCTGCCGGGATGCCGCCGCATCGCCCATGCGGCCCGATCGTTTGTAGAGCCATTCGAGCTGGCTGTAAACGGGAGCAAAATCGGGCTCGGCCATTGCAAACTCTTCGTACGCGGCAAGCAGTTCGTGCTCATCACGAGGCAGATCTTTACCCAATGCAATCAAGATGGGACGCGTCCAAGCCGGAGCCTCGTGGCCATGCTCCAGTCCGGTCGCCAGAAGCAGCATCTCGGTCAAGGTGGCCACCATTCGTGAGGGGTCGGGGCCAGCCCGGCTCCCCGTCCTCGCCCAAGGGGCCGGGGCCACGTAGCCCAAGGACTCAAGGCGCTCGATCGACTTTCTGTCGAGTTCCATCGGCGACGCGCGGAGAGTATCGGCATCCTGTCCGCGTATCTCAATCAGCTGGCGCCTTAAGGAGTGCGCCTCCTCACCGCGCTGGGCGAACAAGTTGTGCTGCTCGGCTGGATCCTTGGCGAGATCATAGAATTCCGGGTTGGGCCCGTCGACGTACTTGAAGTTTCCCTTGTAAATCGCAGCGAGCCGTGCCCAACCATAGACCGTCTCGCCGTAGTGGGTCTCGGCCACCACAGCCCGCGGACTCTTCCGGGCTTCGGTCAGATCCACTCCGTCGATCCCGTCGGGTACGGGCAGGCCAAGGAGTGAAAGCACGGTGGGCATCAAGTCGACTTGAGAGGCAAGGTTGTCGATCCTGACAGGAACGGCCAGCCCCCCGGTAGTGGTGATGATCAGCGGAATTTTGAGCGTTGCCTCTTGGACGAGAAAGCCGTGACTCTGCTCTTCATGCTCACCGAAGCTTTCGCCGTGGTCCGATGTTACGACCACCAGCGCATCCTGATCGCTGGAGGCAGTCACCCCGTGAAGCAAGCGTCCTACTTGCTGATCGATAAAAGCAAGTTCGCCGTCGTAGGAGTTTGCGGACGTTTCCTCAAAGGGCTCGGGAGGGGCGTAACTGGCGTGGGGATCGTAGTAATGAACCCAGAGAAAGAACGGCCTCTCGCGGGAAGCCCGAAGCCACTCCAACGCTCGGTCGGTGGTCCGATCTGCGCGTCGCTCGGAATAGCCCATGACCGCGGCCTCGTCATGGGTCTCGTCGTCGTATCGCGTGAACCCCTGAGCCAATCCGAATTGTTTTTCGAGTATGAAGCTCGACACGAACGCTGCCGTCTCGTAACCGTGCTCGGATAATATTTCGGCCAGAGTTGTCTGGTCAGGCTCAAGTGGGGGAAGACCATTGGTGCGAACGCCGTGGTGGTGGGGGTAACGGCCTGTCAGAATCGAGGCGTGGCTCGGAAGCGTAGTCGGAGCCGTTGCAAGTGCGTGAGTGAACACAGCACTCCGAGCAGCGAGGCGATCCAAGTTCGGCGTCGCGATATCGGTATTGCCATAGAATCCGAGGCGATCCGGTCGGGTCGTATCGATCGTAACGAGTAGTAGATTCTGCCCGGCCAGAGCGCCTTGCCGTATTGGGAGAACGCTCGATGCTGGAAGAGTCGGGTCAACGACCAGCGGCACCAGGGGCAGAGAAATCTGCTCTGTAGTCAGATTTGCTCCATAGAGACCGAGTCCGACCAGGAGAAGCCCGGTGCTTGCAACCCGCGTCCAAATGACGCCACTTGCCCACCACGGCCGGGATGCAGTGCCGTCCACGCTCAT
>LWDU01037249.1_pt1 | contig 28705 bp, 31 predicted proteins | sample 727161 | NCBI WGS metagenome assembly LWDU01 (sample SAMN04566230, study PRJNA314399) | hydrothermal vent metagenome | isolation source: deep sea hydrothermal plume seawater | place: Mexico: Gulf of California, Guaymas Basin | collected 2004-07-11
TCGAAAGGTAAGTGCCATGAGCGACGCTCTGACCCTGCCGGCCGAGGCGCGCGAACGGGCTGGCAAGGGAGCCTCCCGTCAACTGCGCCGTCAAGGCCGTGTCCCCGCCGTGATCTACGGCGGCAAGGAAGAACCCACGATGATTCACGTGGAAGAGAAGGAGCTGATCAAGCAGCTCGACACCGGCCACTTCATGAACTCGATCGTCGAGCTCGAAGTGGACGGCAAGAAGCTGCGCACGCTCCCCAAGGACGTTGCTCTGCACCCCGTCACCGACCGCCCCGAGCATGTCGATTTCCTGCGCCTCGCCAAGGGCGGCAAGATCGAAGTCTCGGTTCCGGTCGTGTTCCTCAACGAGGAAGCCAGCCCCGGCCTCAAGAAGGGCGGCGTTCTGAACGTTGTCCGTCACGAGCTCGAACTGGTCTGCGAAAACGACAAGATCCCGGGCGAGATCGAAGTGGACGTCACCGGCAAGGAAGTCGGCGATTCGATCCACATCAGCGAAGTGCAGCTGCCCGCCGGCAGCGAAAGCGCGATCACCGATCGCGACTTCACCATCGCCACGCTGGTTGCTCCCTCGGCGCTCAAGAAGGCCGAAGAGGATGTCCCCGCCACCGAACAGGGTGTCGACGAGGACGCTGCACAGGAACAGGCAGACAAGAGCGCATAATCGCCTCTTGCCTCACCGCAACGAAGCGCCGGTCCCGCAAGGGGCCGTCGTTTTGCGTTTGGCCCCACCATCGCTAGAGGACCCCGCATGCAGATCTGGACAGGCCTTGGAAATCCCGGACCGAAATATGCGATGAACCGGCACAATGTCGGCTTCATGGCGGTCGACGTCATCGCGGCGATGTACGATTTCGGCCCGGTCCAGAAGAAGTTTTCCGGCTGGGCGCAGGAAGGCCGGATCGGCACGCACAAGGTGCTGCTGCTCAAGCCCGCGACCTTCATGAACGAAAGCGGCCGCGCGGTAGGCGAAGCGCTGCGGTTCTACAAGCTGGAACCCGATGCACTGACGGTGTTCCACGACGAGCTCGACCTCGCCGCCTTCAAGGTCAAGGTCCGCATGGGCGGCGGGCTGGCGGGCCATAACGGGCTGCGGTCGATCAACCAGCACCTCGGCCCCGATTTCCGGCGCGTGCGGATCGGCATCGGCCACCCCGGATCGAAAGAGCGCGTCCACGGCCATGTGCTGGGCAATTATGCCAAGAGCGAAATGGACCCACTGGCTGACATGCTGGCGGCGATGGCGGCCGAAGCCGAATGGCTGGCCAGGGGCGACGACGCCCGCTTCATGAACGATATCGCGCTGCGCCTGCAGGACTGAGCCTGTGAACCGGATCATGATCCTGGGGCCGTGCGGGAGCGGGAAATCGACCCTCGCGCGCAGGCTTGGCCAAATGCTCGAGCTGCCATGCTACCACCTCGATCAGCTGATGTGGTTGGCAGGATGGATCGAGCGTGAAGAGCGTGACTGGCGCCCCGAACTGGAAGCGATCGTCCAAACGCCGCGCTGGGTCATCGACGGCAATGATGCCAGCACGATGGAACTGCGGCTCGCACGCGCCGACCAGGTGGTGTTTCTCGACTTCTCGGCCGCGCGCTGCCTGTGGCGGGTGATCCGGCGCATCTGGTCGGCGCGCGGCACCACGCGGCCGGACATGGCCCCCGATTGCCCCGAGCGCTTCGATACGGGCTTCCTCTGGTATGTGGCAACGTGGCATAATCGACCGCGCAAGCGGATCGAGCGGGCTCTCGCGGGACATGAAGACAAAGTCCTCTACATCCGCTCTCCGCACGAACTCGAACGCTGGCTCGCTTCGCTTTCGGCGCGGTAATTGCTAGGCTGCAGGCAAAGGGAGACTGCCATGCCTGATTTGACTCGCCGCACCCTGCTTGCCGGAGCCGCCGCCACCGGGGCACTCGCCGCCACTGCCGTCCGGGCGCAGGACGACAAGCTGATCCCCGCGCCCGACCTGACCGGCAAGGCGATCCTCATCACCGGGTGTTCCTCCGGTTTCGGACGCCTCGCCGCCGAACATTTCGCCCGCGCCGGAGCAACCGTCTTCGCCACCATGCGCAACACGCCGCGGCCCGAAGCCGAGGAGCTGATGCAGCTGGCGCGTGACGAATCGCTCGATATCCGCGTGATGCGGCTCGACGTACTGCTCGACCACGAAGTGGCCGATGCCGTCGCCAACGCCGAGCGCGAAATCGGCCGCGGGCTCGACGTGCTGGTCAACAATGCCGGGATCGGCATCACCGGGCCGGTCGAGGTCCAGGACATGGAAGCGACCAAGCTTGCCTTCGATACCAACGTGCTGGGCTACCACCGGCTTGCCCGCGCGGTGCTTCCCGGAATGCGCGCACGCAAGCAGGGGCATATCTTCGCCGTGTCGAGCCAGTTGGGCCGCGTCATCGTCCCCTATGCGGGGCACTATTCGGCGACCAAATTCGCGGTCGAGGCGATGTTCGAACAGCTCGCTTACGAGCTGGTCCCGCACAATATCGGCGTCACGATTATCGAACCGGGCGGGTATCCGACCAAGGTGTGGGTCAATCGCAACCGCTATTCGCGAGAGCTCAAAGCGCGCGCCGAGCAAACCCATCTTGGCGGATATCCGCAGATCGTCGCGCGCATGGGCGAAGAGGACGGTTCGGGCCGCAGCGCCGATCCGATGGACATTCCGCACGCGATGGCAAGGGTTCTCGGCATGGCCCCGGGCACCCGTCCCGTCCGGCTGCCCGTCAGCGGCGGGAGCATCCCGCAAGTAGCGATCAACGAGGTCATCGCCAAGACGCAGGTCGGCTGGCTGGGCGAAAGTGGATATGGCCCGCTGATCAAGTCGGTGTACGGGGTTTAACAGTTGTCGAGATTTAGACTCTCTTCGGAGATTCAAGAGTTTGTCAGGGCCCATCAGGCTTTGGCCAAATCCTGGAAAAAGACTAGGCTGAAGTTCACGCTCGACGGAAAACTTGTGGGCGATATTGCTGAGGCCATAGCAGCCGAGCAATTTGGTCTGAAGTTTCCCCTCAAACGCACTAAGGGTGTTGATCTTCTCACCTCTAGCGATCAAAGTGTACAGGTTAAGAGCAGTGGTGTTTCGAAAGGGCCCGCCTTTACCGTTGGGGAGGCAACCGCCGACTACCTATTGTTCTATCACATTCATTTTCAGGACTGCGAAGCTGAACTCCTCTACAACGGACCGGAAGCGCCTGTCAGAAGCAAACTTAGGCTGCCGATTGTAGGAACCCGGCGTGTCGGGCTGAAGCATGTGCTCGAGTTACACGCGCAGCAGACTGATCGATTACCACTAAAGGAATGAAAAGATGGGTTTCCGCTGCGGGATCGTCGGCCTGCCGAATGTCGGCAAGTCTACCCTGTTCAACGCATTGACCGAGACGCAGGCCGCACAGGCCGCGAACTATCCGTTCTGCACGATCGAGCCGAATGTCGGCCAGGTCGCGGTGCCGGACGAGCGGCTCGACAAGATTGCCGCGATCGCCAAGTCGGCCAAGATCCTGCCGACGCAGCTGGCCTTCGTCGACATCGCCGGACTGGTCAAAGGCGCGAGCCAGGGCGAAGGGCTGGGCAACCAGTTCCTCGGCAATATCCGCGAAGTCGATGCGATCGTGCATGTGCTGCGCTGCTTCGAGGATGACGACATCCAGCACGTCGCCAACAAGGTCGACCCGCTGGCCGATGCCGAAGTGGTCGAGACCGAACTGCTATTGGCCGACCTTGAAAGCCTCGAGAAGCGTGTCCCCGCCGCTGCCAAGCGCGCCACCAGCGGCGACAAGGAAGCCAAGCTGATGGCCAGCGTGCTTGGCCAGGCGCTCGAGCTGCTCAAGGACGGCAAGCCTGCACGACTGACCGAACCCAAGGACGAGGAAGAAGCCCGCGTCTTCCAGCAGGCGCAGCTGCTGACCGCCAAGCCGGTGCTCTATGTCTGCAACGTCGCCGAAGAAGACGCCGCCAGCGGCAATGCGCTGTCCGAACTGGTTTTCGCCAAGGCCAAGGCAGAAGGCGCCGAGGCCGTGGTGGTTTCCGCGGCCATCGAAGCCGAACTGGTCACGATGCCTCCCGAAGACCGGACCGAATTCCTGTCCGAACTGGGGCTGGAAGAATCGGGACTGAGCCGCGTCATCCGCGCTGGCTACAAGCTGCTCGGCCTGCAGACCTTCTTCACTGCCGGTCCGAAGGAAACGCGCGCCTGGACTTTTCCCACCGGGGCCAAGGCACCGCAGGCCGCCGGCGAAATTCATACCGATTTCGAGCGCGGCTTTATTCGCGCTGAAACAATTGCCTATGATGATTACCTTGCGCTTGGCGGAGAAAGCGGTGCGCGCGAAGCGGGCAAGCTGCGCCAGGAGGGCAAGGAATATCTCGTGCAGGACGGGGATGTCCTGTTGTTCAAGTTCAACGTCTGAGGTCACTTCCATGAACCGGATTGCCGCCGCCCTCGCCCTTGGCTTTGCCAGCGTTCTCGGCGGGTGCGCCGGCTATGCCGATGCTCCGCTCGCCGATCCTCGTCTCGATCGACGGGTTCCATCCGGACTATCTCGAACGCGGGCTCACCCCGACGCTGTCGCGGCTGGCCAGCGAAGGTGCGCGCGCGGCGATGCGGCCGTCCTTCCCGACCAAGACCTTCCCCAATCACTGGACCCTGGTGACGGGTCTGGTGCCCGACCATCACGGCATCACGGCCAACCGCATGGAAGACAAGACGCGCCCCGATGAAGCCTTCACCATGGCCACGGTCGATCCCTATTGGTGGAACGAGGCCAAGCCGGTTTGGGTCGAGGCCGAGGAAGCGGGCATCCGCAGCGCGGCGATGTTCTGGCCCGGTTCGGCGGTCGCCTGGGGCGGCACGGCGGAAGGGTATGGCTCGGTACCGGATGGCACGATGGCGAGCGACTGGCAGGCGTTCAGCATGCAGGTCACCAATACGCAGCGCGTCAATTCTGTGCTCGACTGGCTGCGCCGCCCGGCGGACATCCGCCCCGAATTCGTGACGCTCTATTTCGATACGATCGACAGTGCGGGGCATGGCGGCGGACCGGTGGGCGAGGAGATCGACGAGGCGCTACGCGACGTCGACAGCCATATTGCCGATCTGCTCGCGGGGCTCGAGAGGCTGGGCCAGCCCGCCAATCTGGTGCTGGTGTCGGACCACGGGATGGCACCGACAGGATCGGACAAGATGATCGTGCTCGACGAGATCGTCGATGCGTCGCTCTACCGCGCCGTCGAAAGCGGGGCCTATGCGCGCAGCACTCGAAGCGGCTCTGCTGCGCGACCATGCGCACATGAAATGCTGGCGCAAAGGCGATATCCCCGCGCGCTACCAATATGGCACGCACCCGCGCATTCCGCCCTATTTCTGCCTGCCCGATACCGGCTGGACCATCACCACCCGCGCTTCCGACGCGGCGTGGAGCGGCGGCAGTCATGGCTACGATCCGTTTGCCCCCGAAATGGCATCTCTGTTCATCGCCCACGGCCCCGCCTTTCGTAGCGGTGTGACGATCGAAACTTTCCAGAACACCGCGATAACGCCCTTGCTGCGACACTTGATCGGCCTGCCACAGGCGGCGCGCTCGGATGGCGATCTGGCCGATGTCGAGGATGCGCTCGCCGCGCAAAATTAGGCGGTGTGCGGAACGAGCACGCGCCCTCCCCGTTGCCAAGCAAAGCTCAACGGGGAGACTTACGTGGTCGATAAATCGGAAAAGTTCAGCACACTGGTGCGCGTCGGCTATTTCAGCCGGGCAATTCTCTATTCGGTGCTCGGACTGATTGCGCTGACCAGCGCGGGCCGCATTGGCCAGGGTACCAATGGCATCTTCCAGGCCATCCAGGATTTCCCGCTCGGCACCGCCATCCTGTGGCTGATGGTGGTCGGCCTGCTAGCCTATGCGCTGTTCCGTTTCGCCTCGACACTCCTCGATGTCGAACACCACGGCACCGACAAGACCGGCTGGGCCACGCGGATCGGCCATGCGGGGAGCGCGATCGGGCACCTGGCGCTGGCCTATTCGGCCTACAAATTCGCCACCACGGGCAGCGACAATGGCGGCGGCGCGCAGGAAGCGGCCTCGGGCGTGCTGGCAATCGAGTTCGGCGGCGTCGTGCTCGGCCTGCTGGGCCTCGCCTTCTTCGCCACCGCGGCTTTCCAGGCCAAGAAGGGCCTGACCGGCAGCTTCATGAACCGCATCAGCCCGCGCGCGCCCTCGCAGACCCGCTGGATCGGCGGCGCAGGCTATCTGGCACGCGCGGTCGTTTTCCTGATCATCGGCTGGTCGCTGTTCCAGGCCGGTTTCATGAGCGGCGGATCGGACCAGGTGAAGACGCTGGGCGATGCCGTCGCCAGCCTCGCGGGTGAAGGCATCGTCTTCAAGCTCGTCGCGATCGGCCTGCTCGCCTTCGGTCTCTTCAGCCTCGTCCTCGCACGGTATCGCATCATCCCCGATCTGGGCACCGAAGGACGCGTGCCCCGCTTCCGCGCATGAGCGCGGCGGGCGCAGCTCCCCGCGGGGCCAAGACCGCACGGCTGTACCGCATGGTGATGGACAAGCATGTCTGTCCCTATGGCACGAAGTCCAAATGGCTGCTCGAGCGCGAGGGCTTCGCGGTCGAGGACCATTGGCTGACCACCCGCGAACAGACCGACGCGTTCAAGGCGCAGCACGGCGTAGAAACGACACCGCAGGCCTTTATCGGGGACCAGCGGATCGGCGGTTACAGCGAATTGCGGACCCATTTCGGCTACGATGAGCCTAGCGCTGGCGACACCAGCTACACGCCGGTTATCGCGGTGTTCGTCGTCGGCGCGGCGCTGGCAATCGCGCTCAGCCTGTTCGTCTATGAAGCCGCCTTCACCGTGCGCACCGCCGAATGGTTCGTCGCCTTTTCGATGGCGATGCTCGCCATGCTCAAGCTGCAGGATGTCGAACAGTTCTCGACCATGTTCGTGGGCTACGACCTGCTCGGCCGGCGCTGGGTACCCTACGCCTATGCCTATCCCTTCCTCGAGGCCGGCGCGGCGGTGCTCATGGCGGGGCGGCAATTGCCCTGGCTCTCGATCCCGGTAGCACTGACCATCGGCGCGATCGGCGCGGTCAGCGTTTTCTACGCGGTCTACATCCAAAAACGCAGCATCAAATGCGCCTGCGTCGGCGGGAGCGGCAATGTCCCGCTCGGATTCGTATCGCTCACCGAGAACCTTGCGATGATCGGCATGGGGATTTGGATGTTGCTTCGCCCCGCGCTTTGATACATTGCATTTTGCAATGCAGTTCTACGAAGACATCGCCATCGGGCACAAGCAGGCCTTCGGCCGTTACGAGGTCACGCGTGAAGAGGTGATCGACTTCGCCTCGAAATACGATCCGCAGCCGTTCCACCTCGATGACGAGGCCGCGGCGCAGACCCATTTCGGCCGCATCTCAGCCAGCGGCTGGCACACCTGCGCGATGACCATGTCGATGCTGGTCGAGAATTTGACCAAGCACAAGCAGGCGGGCCTGGGTTCGCCGGGTGTCGATCAGCTACGGTGGAAAAAGCCGGTCTATCCGGGCGACACGCTCCGGTGCGAAAGCGAAGTGATCGAGAAACGCCGCAGCGCCTCTCGCCCCGAAATGGGCATCTTCAAGAGCCATCTCACCGTCTTCAACCAGAATGACGAGCCGGTGATGGAAATGGTCTCGAACGGGCTGATCCGCACACGCGACCCGGAAGGGACCGACTAGCTCAGACGCCGCATTGCGCGATGCCGGTCTTGCGATAGACCTCGGCCTCATGCGCATCGCGAATGGTCAGCGTGGCGGAATAATCGCTGACTTCCTCGCCGACCTGCTCGCCCGTTTCCTCGTCGAGCTCGAGCGTCATCGAAAACGCGGTCCCGTCATACTTGCGGCGCGCCAGATAGGGCAGTTCGGCGCTCCCCTTGTCCGCGGCCAGCGTGACCAGTTCGCCATTGTGGATGAAATGCCCGGTCTCCGCCATTGCGAGCGCGGTCGCCGCAAGGCCGCCGCCCTTGGGCGCGAAGCTGCAGCCTGCGCCATACAGATCGTGCTGTTCGATTTCGCGATAACGGATGGGGTCGAGCACCAGCGGTTGCGGCGGCGGGGTCTGATGCGCCTCGACCTCGGCGACCGCGGCGGCGCGTTCTTCCTCGGTCGGTTCGCTGGAACAGGCGGCCAGCGCCAACGTCACCAGCAGAGCAATCTTGCGCATCAATGTCTCCCGAACAGTTTATCGACGTCTTCCATCGACAGTTTCACCCATGTCGGGCGGCCGTGGTTGCATTGGCCTGAACGCGGTGTGCGTTCCATTTCGCGCAGCAGCGCGTTCATTTCGTCGACCCGCAGCACGCGTCCCGCGCGCACCGAGCCGTGGCAGGCCATCGTGGCCAGAACGAGATCGAGCTTTTCGCCCAGCAGCAGCGCCTCGCCATTGAGCGCGAGGTCGTCGTCGATGTCGCGCAGCAGCTTTTCCGGATCGGTGCGTGCGATGGCGTGTGGCAGGCTGCGTACCAGCATGGCGGACGGGCCGAAACGTTCGAGTGCGAGCCCGTGTTCGGCGAGCTTGGGCGCCGCCTCCTCGAGCCGGTCGCAGCTGGTTTCGTCGAGTTCGACCACTTCGGGGATCAGCAGCGCCTGGCTGCGCGCGACCGCTTCTTCCGCTCCCGCCGCGCGCAAGCGTTCCAGAACGAGGCGTTCGTGCGCCGCGTGCTGGTCGACCAGCACCAGCCCGTCCTGCGCCTCCGCGACGATATAGGTATTGGCGACCTGCCCGCGGGCTATGCCCAGCGGATAGTCGTGCGCCGTTGCGACCACCGGGGCCGCTTCCTCGGCCCTTCCGCGCGGTTCGGCCATGATGTCGCCCTCGGCCGCGCGCCAGGCGCCGCCGGGTTCGGCCACGCGTTGCTGCGGTGCAGACCAGTCGCGCCCCTCGAAGATCGAGCGCAGCGCGGGTGATGGTTCCTCGCGCGCCGGTTCCTGCTGCCAGCGCGACATGGCACCCGCATCGGGGCTTTGCGCGCTGCGCTTGTCACCCGTCGCCAGTGCCTGACGCAGGCCCGAAACGATAAAGCCGCGGACACCCTGTGCATCGCGGAACCGCACCTCGGTCTTGGCCGGGTGGACGTTCACATCGACATCTTCGCACGGCAGTTCGAAAAACAGCGCGAGCACCGCGTGGCGATCGCGAGCGAGCATGTCGGCATAGGCGCCGCGCACTGCGCCGGTCAGCAGGCGGTCCTTTACCGGGCGCCCGTTGACGAACAGATACTGGTGATCGGCGACGCCGCGATTGTAGGTCGGCAGGCCCGCGATCCCGGTCAGCCGCATCGCGCCGCGTTCCATGTCGAGCACGACGCCATTGTCCTTGAGTTCGCGTGCGATCAGCTGCGCCACGCGATTGGCCAGCCCTTCCCCGCCCTGCAGGCCGAAGATCCGCCGGTCGCCATGATCGAGCGTGATCGCCTCCTTGCACGCGGCATATTCGCTGCGCGGCGTGCGCAGGAACTTGCGCCGTGCGGGGATCTTGCCGAACAGGTTTTCGACCCGCACCCGCGTGCCCGGCGGCAGCGCGGCGGGGCCCTCGGCAGCGATCTCGCCGTGATCGACCACCCGTTTCCAGCCCTGCTGGGCCCCGGACGGGCGGCTCTCGATCGTGAAGCGGGCGACGCTGGCGATGCTCGGCAGCGCTTCGCCGCGAAAGCCCAGCGTCGCCACCTGTTCGATCGCCTCGTCGGGCAATTTGGACGTTGCGTGCCGTTCGAGCGCCAGCGCCATTTCATCCGGCGTCATCCCGCAGCCATCGTCGGTTACCTCGACGCTCGTCAGCCCGCCTTCGACCAGCTTGACCGCGATCCGCGTAGCGCCCGCGTCGATCGCGTTTTCCACCAGTTCCTTGAGCGCCGAAGAGGGCCGTTCGACCACCTCGCCGGCGGCGATGCGGTTGACCAGATTCTCGGGCAGGCGACGGATTTGCGGCATGGTCGTGCGGTTGTAGCGGTGAAGCGTCACGAATCCGAGACGGCGCGTTCAGCTATCCCCCGCAGCCATAGCGGAAATTTTTGGCATTCCATTCGTATTATCGCTAAGGCTCCGCCACCATTTCCGCCCGGAGAGGTGCGAGCGGGTCGCATCCCTCTCGCCGGACCACGCGACAACATGGAAAATCGAATAAACATGGGCTTCTGGAACAATCTCTTCAAATTCGGCGTGCAGAATATGGCGATCGACCTCGGTACCGCCAACACGCTGGTTTATGTGCAGGATCAGGGCATTGTCCTGAACGAGCCGAGCGTGGTCGCACTCGAGACGATCAATGGCATGAAACGGGTCAAGGCCGTGGGTGACGATGCCAAGATGATGATGGGCAAGACGCCCGACAGCATCGAGGCCATCCGCCCGCTGCGCGACGGTGTGATCGCCGACCTCGACGTGGCCGAGGAGATGATCAAGCACTTCATCCGCAAGGTGAACGGGCGCAAGAGCCTGATGCGGTATCCCGAGATCACCATCTGCGTGCCCTCCGGATCGACCTCGGTCGAGCGCCGCGCGATCCGCGATGCCGCATCGAACGCGGGTGCCAGCCAGGTCTATCTGATCCTCGAACCGATGGCCGCGGCGATCGGCGCCGACATGCCGGTAACAGAGCCCGTGGGCAGCATGGTCGTCGATATCGGCGGCGGCACCACCGAAGTCGCCGTGCTGTCGTTGCGCGGCCTCGCCTATACCACCTCGGTCCGCACCGGCGGCGACAAGATGGACGAAGCGATCGTGTCCTACGTCCGCCGACACCACAATCTGCTGATCGGCGACAGCACCGCCGAACGGATCAAGAAGGATTTCGGTGTCGCTCGCCCGCCCGAAGACGGTGTGGGCGAAAGCATCACGCTGAAGGGCCGCGACCTCGTCAACGGCGTGCCCAAGGAAATCACCATCAACCAGGGGCACCTCGCCGAAGCGCTGTCCGAACCGATCGGGGCCATCGTCGAGGGCGTGCGCATCGCGCTGGAAAACACCGCACCCGAACTGGCCGCCGACATCGTCGACCAGGGCATTGTGCTCACCGGCGGCGGCGCGCTGATCGGCGGACTGGACGAATATCTGCGCGAAGAAACCGGCCTGCCGGTGACCATCGCGGAAGATCCGCTGTCTTGCGTCGCTCTCGGCACGGGCCGCGCAATGGAGGACCCGATCTATCGCGGCGTCCTGATGACGGCTTAAGAAAGGCAGGGGAATGGCGCCGACAGGCTCACGGCGCTCGGGGATTTCTCGCAGGGCGCAATACAACCTCTTCACCGGCTATCTGATCGCGGGCGCTGGCGCGCTTATCGGCGCCATCCTCCTCACCCTGTCCTTCTTCCAGCCCCAATTGTTCGGCGGGCTGCGCGGGGCGGCGCAGACCGGAGTCTCGCCCGCGACCGAGACCGCCGCCACGGTGAGGACCGGCAGCAAGGGCTTCTGGGAAACCGTCAGCGGCTATTACCGCGCGGGGTCGAAGAATGCCGATCTCAAGCGCGAGATGGAAATTGCGCGTATCCGGCTGGCCGAAGCCGAGGCGGTGAAGCAGGAAAACCGGCGGCTGAAGGGCTTGCTCGATCTGCACGACAAGGAGATCGAGCCCGTCGCCGTCGCGCGGCTGGTCGGCTCCTCCGCCTCGAGCACTCGCCGCTTCGCCTATCTCGGCGCCGGGTCGAACGACGGGGTGGCGATCGGCATGCCGGTCCGCTCGTCCCGCGGCGTGGTCGGACGCATTCTCGAAGTCGGCAGCGACAGCGCACGCGTGCTGCTGCTCACCGATACCGAAAGCATCCTCCCGGTGCGCCGCGCCAAGGACGAGGTCGTGGCCTTTGCCGAAGGGCGCGGCGATGGCCTGCTGCGCATCAGGCTGATCAATCTCGGGATCAATCCGCTCAGCCCCGGCGATGTCTTCGTGACCAGCGGCGCGGGAGGATACTACCCCCCGGGTATTGCGGTCGCCATCCTCACCGAAACCACCGATGACGGCGGTCTGGCGCGCATCGTCAGCGATCCCGCTGCAACCGATTACGTCAGCGTCGAGCCGATCTACGAACCCGACGCGGCGCTCGGCGCGGCCACCCCGATCGAGCGCGAGCTGACCGACTGATGGAGCGCAACGACCCGCGGGCGCGCAGCGATGCCTATGGCAGCCGGATCAACCGCTCGCACTCGCCACTGCTCGCCAATAGCGTGCCGTGGATCTCGATCGTCATCGGGTCGGTTTTGCCGGTCTTCCCGATTGCCGCCGGCCTCCCGATGATGCCGCCCTTCGGCCTGCTCATGCTGCTCGCCTGGCGGCTGGTGCGGCCCGGATTGATGCCCGTATGGGCGGGCATTCCGCTGGGCTTGATCGACGATCTCTACAGCGGGCAACCCTTCGGCTTCGCGATCATGACATGGTCGCTGATCATGCTCGGCATCGAGCTGATCGAGGCGCGGCTGCCGTGGCGTGCGTTCTGGCAGGATTGGTTCACTGCGGGTATACTGATACTCGGGTACCTCGTCGCCGGATGGCTGTTCTCCGGCGGCCAACCGACCTTCCATTCGCTCATGGCCCTGGTTCCGCAGCTCGTGCTCACCATTCTCTTCTTCCCCATCGCAGCGCGGCTGGTCGCGGTCCTCGACCGTACCCGTCTCAAGCGCTGGAGGGCACGCTGATGCGGTTGCGCAAGCGCGCGCGCCCGCGCGAAGTCGTCACCCAGTCGACGCTCGAGAACGCCTTCGACCGGCGGACCTTCGTCATCGGCACCGCGATGGGCGGGCTCGGCGTGCTGCTGGCTGCGCGAATGGGCTACATCGCCATCGCCGAGAACGAGAAATACGAGCTCGAGAGCGAGAGCAACCGGGTCAATCTATCGCTGATCCCGCCGCGGCGTGGCTGGATCCTCGACCGCAACGGGGCGCCGCTCGCATCGAACCGCGCGGACTTCCGCGTCGATATCATTCCGGAACGCACACCCGATCCCGATGCCACGCTCCTTGCGCTTACGGACATCCTCAAGCTCGACGAGAACCAGGCGGCGGACATCCGCAAGCGGATCGACGACGGCCCCGGCTACCAGCCCGTCGAGATCGCCTCGGGTATCAGCTATGACGAGTTCGCCGCGGTCAGCGTGCGCCTGCCCGACCTGCCCGGGGTGGTTCCGCAGCGCGGCTTCTCGCGCTTCTATCCCACCGGGCCGACTGTCGGCCATCTGCTCGGCTATGTTGGCCCTGCCAATGCGGAGGAGTATGAGGAGCAGGATCGCAATCCGCTGCTGATCACGCCGGGGTACAAGATCGGCAAGGATGCGCTGGAGCGCCAGTTCGAACTCGATCTGCGCGGTATCCCGGGCGCGCGCCGGGTCGAGGTCACCGCATCGGGACGGATCGTCCGCGATCTCGAAACGCGCGAGGACGTCCAGGGCGATCCCGTCCGGCTGACGCGCCGGATCGGGCTCGAGAGCGGGTCGGCGGTGGTGATGGATTGCGAGACGGGCGACATATTGTGCATGGCCTCGATGCCCAGTTTCGACCCCAACAGCTTTTCGCAAGGGATCGGGCGTGTCGAATACGGCATGCTGCGCGACGACGAGCGCGTACCGCTGCGCAACAAGGTTCTGAAGGGCCTCTATCCCCCCGGATCGACGATCAAGCCGATGCACTGCATGGCGTTCCTCGATGCGGGCATCAAGCCGGACGAAGCGATCATGTGCGGCGGCGGGCGCCGCATCGGCAATCGCTTCTTCAATTGCTGGAGCAATCATGGCCGGGTCGACATGGCCAAGGCGATCTACCAGAGCTGCGACAGCTATTTCTACCATTTCGCCCAGCAGGTGGGTTTCGCCAAGGTGGCCGAATGGGCGCACAAGATGGGTCTGGGCGAAGAATTCCCGCTCCCCGTCACCAGCCAGTTCTACGGAACGGTGCCGTCACCCGAATGGAAGCAGCGGCGTCACGACAGCGCATGGCAGCCCTATGACACGGTCAATTCCTCGATCGGCCAAGGCTATTACCTGACCAACCCGCTCCAGCTGGCGGTGATGAGCGCGCGCATGGCGACCGGGTACAAGGTCATGCCGCGGCTGCAACTCGAGGGCAACAAGCCCCAATTTGAGCATTTCGATTTCAGCCCGGAGGAAATCGGCTACGTCCGGCAGGCGATGAGCGATGTCGTAAACGGACCCGGCACGGCGGGACGCGCGCGGCTGCCGTTCGACGATATCAAGATGGCGGGCAAGACGGGCACCGCGCAGGTCGTTTCGCTCAGCGTCTCCAACGGCAAGACCGGCCCGTGGAAATATCGCGATCACGGCCTGTTCGTGTTTTTTGCCCCGTTCGACAAACCGAAATACGCCGGCGCGGTGGTCATCGAACATGGCGGCGGGTCGGGCGCAGCCTATCCGATCGCGCGCGATGTGATGACCTTCCTGTTCGATCCGGCGAAGGGCATGGACGCGCTGCGCCCGCTCGAAGAGCAATGGGGCGGCACTGCGCAGCAGCGGCTGAATGCCAAATACCGCGCCTATGCCGCAGCGCAGGGCGAGACCGTGCCTCCAGCCCCGTCACGGGACGAGGATATCTTCGACCAGGTCGAAGCCGAAGCGCGCGTGGCCGCCCGCCAGCCCGAAAGCATCGCCGAAGAGGCCAGTCCTTCGCGCATCGACACGCGCTCGCCCGAGGAAGTGTCGCAAGCCTCCGCCTCGGCCAGGCCGACCTCCGCCCGGAGCACTCCGGCGCCGGATGCCACAGACACGCCCGAATGACCGGCCTCGTCCCTGCCCCCGTCGCGCGTCAGCCGTGGCAGATGCTGTTTCCGCTGTTCGTGCTGATCGGGTTCGGCGCGCTGGTGCTGTATTCCGCCGCGGGCGGGAACTGGGATCCCTATGCGTCCTCGCATGTCATCCGCTTCGGCGTGTTCCTTGTCATGGCCTTCGTGCTCAGCCGGTTCTCGCGCGATCTGGTGATGTTGTTCGCCATCCCGATTTATGGGGTGGTGCTGCTGATGCTGGTCGCGGTGGAAGCGATCGGTTTCGTCGGGGGCGGCAGCCAGCGCTGGCTCGACCTGGGCTTTATGCAATTGCAGCCCTCGGAGCTGATGAAGCCGGCAATCGTGCTGGTCCTCGCGCGATATTACGCGACCTTGCCGGTCGGCATGGTGCCCACCTTGCGCGCCCTGATTGCACCGGGGGCGCTGATCCTCGCCCCGGTGGCGCTGGTGTTGCTGCAGCCCGATCTGGGCACCTCGCTCGCGATCGTGTTCGGCGGTGCAGTCATCATGTTTTCCGCAGGTCTGCCGCTGCGCTGGTTCGTCGGAGCGGGGGTGGCTGCCGCCGTGCTTGCACCGGTGGCCTTCTTCTTTGGGTTGCAAGACTACCAGCAGAAGCGGGTGTTCACCTTCCTCGATCCCGCGAGCGATCCGCTGGGGGATGGCTACCACATCACCCAGTCCAAAATCGCGATTGGATCGGGGGGCTTTTCCGGCAAGGGCTTCAACGAAGGCTCGCAGAGCCATCTGCACTATCTGCCCGAACCGCACACCGACTTCATCTTCGCCACCATGGCCGAGGAATGGGGCTTCATCGGCGGGCTTGTCGTGCTCGGCGCTTTCGCCATGATTTTCGGCTGGGGCCTGGCCGTGTCGCGCGCGAGCACCGACCGGTTCGGCAAGCTCGTGGCGCTCGGCATGACCGCGACGATCTTCTTCTATGTCGCGATCAATCTGATGATGGTCATGGGCCTGGCCCCGGTGGTTGGCATTCCGCTCCCCTTCATGAGCCATGGCGGCAGTTCGATGCTCACCAACATGATCTGCATCGGGTCGCTGATGATGGTTCACCGGTGGAACCGCAAGGCCCCGCGCACCGGCCTGATCCGCTAGAGTTCGATCAATCCCAGCTTGAGCGCGCGCACGGTCGCGGTCACGCGGTCGTTGGTCTGCAGCTTGTCATAGACCCGGCGCGTATAGGTACGCACGGTTTCAGGGGAAATCTCGAGGATCGCGGCGATATCGCCCGCCGACTTGCCCCGCCCCATCCATTCGACGACCTCGCGTTCGCGGTCCGACAAGGCGACCGATGCCCGGCCCTCGTCCATGACCTTGCAGAGCTGCAGATGCGCAGCGAGGATCAGCGAGTGGATTTTCTGCAGGCGCTTTTTGGAGAAGCCGTCGGGGTCCTCGGCAAACCGCATCGTCGCATAACCGTCGCGATTGCGCGGACCGAACAACGCGAAGACCACCCAGTTGTCGGCGCCAAGTTCCTCCAGTTCGTCGAGAAAGCTTGTGACATCCGGTATCGACTTTCCACGTGCGCGCACCTCGGTCCAGGTCAGTACGGGACCGTGCTCAAAAGCGAGTTGGGGGAGCGGGTCGCGTCCACGGAAATCGTCGCTAATGTAACGTTTCTGGTATTCGACGGGAAAATCGCGCGTCCAGATAAATGTGTTTCGCGAGGTGGGCGATTCGAACACCGGCGTGAAATGATAGGTTAACCAGGTAGCGCCTTGTTCTAGGCACGCCGCGTAAAGGTATTCGAGAATTGCCTCGCAATCCTCCATCTTGACGATATGTTTCGTCGGGTCGTGCATCGCTACTCTAGCTAGTTTTACTGTCCCCCCGTTGAGGGACTACTTTTACCACCGATAGACACTACTGAACAGTATGACGATTGTTGGCGGACCGGGGGGTTAGTCGCTGGCGCAGTTGGGACGCTGTTGACGATGACCTCTATGGACCGCCGACTTCCGATCGGTAACCGAACCAAGTATGATCCGGGCCAGCGGGTGCAGCGGAGGGATCTCGAGACTTGCGACAAAGTATTGCTCGAAGTTGCTCGCGCCAACCGGCGCGGTATCAAGATTACGATCTGGGATCTTCCAGAGGTTACCGGCATGCCACTGCACCAGGCATTCGCCGCTGTTCGGTCGTTGGAATTCGGCCGTCTGATCACGGTAGGTGACGATCTGGCGGACCCATTTGGCGCTACACTAGAGCTTCGCGAGGCAGGATCGCATCGGCTGCGCCAGCGCCGCGACGCCTAATTTGCCAATGGGGGCTTTTCATCGCGAGAAAGCCCGCTATATGGGCGCCTCCCGAGTCGGGAACGCCTCTTCCACGAGGCCGCGGTACGCCGCAGTGTGGACGCATAGCTCAGTTGGTAGAGCAGCTGACTCTTAATCAGCGGGTCCTAGGTTCGAGCCCTAGTGCGTCCACCATTTTCCTTCCATCCTTATTATGCGTGCATCACATCGAATGTGATTAGCGGGATTGGCAATCACATTACACTGTGATACCCGTCCGGTATGAACACGATCGAAAAAGTTCGCACGCTCGTTTCGCAGGGTCTCATGACCCGCGCCGGCCTTGCCCGCGCTGCCGGGCTCCATGCCAATACCTTGCGCGAGTGCGGCGAGGATAGCTGGAACCCTACGGCCGATACGCTGGCCAAGCTCGAAGCCTTCCTCGAGGCCAATGACGAGACCCCGGTCATCGTCGGCGCCGAGGAGATCATCGACGGATGACGAGGACCGCGAGAACGAAGGCGATCTGATCATTCCCGCGCAGATGGCGACACCCAGCGCGATCAATTTCATGGCGACGCATGGCCGCGGCCTCATCTGCCTGTCGCTCGACCGCAAGCGCGTCGAAGCGCTCGGCCTCGAACCGATGAGCCGCGACAATCGCGAAAGCATGCAGACCGCCTTCACCACCTCGATCGAGGCCAAGGACGGCGTTACGACCGGGATCAGCGCGGCCGACCGCGCGCGCACTGTTTCGGTCGCCATCGATTCGACCCGCGGGCCCGACGATATCGTCACCCCGGGCCATGTCTTCCCGCTGGCGGCGCCGGCCATACCGAAGCGGCGGTCGATATCTCACGCCTTGCAGGCCTCAACCCCTCGGGCGTGATCTGCGAGATCATGAACGAGGACGGCACCATGGCGCGGCTCGACGATTTGATCGGCTTTGCCCGCCGCCACGACATGAAGATCGGCACGATCCGCGACCTGATCGAATACCGGATGCGTCACGACCATCTGGTCGAGCGCGTCGCCGAAGACAGTTTCGATTCCGACTATGGCGGCGACTGGCGTCTGCTGACCTACCGCAACACTGTCGACGGCAGCGAAAGCTACGTCCTGCAGAAGGGCCATGTGGTCGAGGACCAGCCTACCCTTGCCCGCGTTCACCCGATCTCGATCTTCGACGATGTGCTGGGCAAGCCCGGTCCGCGCAAGCGCACGCTGCAGCGCGCAATGCAGGCGGTGGGCGAACATGGCGCGGGCGTGATCGTGCTCATCACCGGGCGTCCGGCGTCAAATCGCGGCTACAGCGAGAGTGACGCGCAGCGCAATGTCGGCATCGGCTCGCAAATCCTTGCCGATCTCGGCATCGAGGACATGATCCTGCTCAGCAATTCACAGCCCAATGTCGTGGCGATCGAAGGCTACGGCCTCAATATCGTCGACCACAAACCCATTCCGGAGTGACCCGCATGGCCCGTTTCCTGATCGTCGAAGCCCGTTTCTACGACCACCTCAATGACATGCTGGTAGCAGGCGCGCGCGCCGCGCTCGAAGCTGCCGGGCATGAAGTGGAAGTGCTCACCGTCCCCGGCGCGCTCGAAGTGCCCGGCGCGATCGCCCTCGCTTCAGAAAGCGGCCGCTATGACGGCTATGTCGGGATCGGCGTGGTGATCCGCGGCGAGACCTACCACTTCGAAATCGTCGCCGGTGAAAGCGCGCGCGGGATCATGGCGCTGACAATGGACGGCATGGCCATCGGCAACGGCATCTTGACGGTCGAGAACGAGGCGCAGGCGCTGGTCCGCGCCGACCCGGCCCAGAACGACAAGGGCGGCGAAGCGGCCAAGGCGGCTATGGCGCTGCTCGATCTGCAGGGGCGGTTCGCCGGCTAATCGGCCGCGTCGAGGAACTCCGTGAGCCCGAGCGGCGCGAACGGCCCGATTATCAGCTGTTCGAACACGCCGATGCCTTCGGACCCGTCATTGCCCGACACACGTACGGGTACCTGAACGTGGAGGTTCTCGGGCGCCAGCGGGTCGATATCGTCGAGCTCGATATCCTCGCGCACGACCTCGAGCGGGCCGTGGTGGAGACCGTGGCCCCAATTCGGATCGGTATAGCCCAGCCCGCGCATCTGAAAGCGTCCGAGCGGCTCGAAGGTCACCTGTTCGGGGGCGCCGCGTAGCGCGAGCGAGAGCGTGCCGCCCGACGGCCAGCGGGTGCCCTGTTCGAGCCGGGTGCGCATGCTGCCATGCCCCTCGGTGATCTGATCGGCAGAGGCCCCCTCACCCGCCCATGCGGCGCGCGTGTTCCAGGCATTGCCCTGCGCATCGTTATTGACGTGGAAGAACAGGCTGCCGCCGGGGAAGTTGATCGGGGTCCACTGCCAGAAGAAGCCCGGCAGCGGCGCCCCCGGCATCGGCTGCGTATCGCGCGCGCCAATCGGGCGCACGCCCCAGCTGCGGTCGCGCGTTCCCATGGTTCCGGCTGCCAGGTCCTGCTTGTCGCCATCGACCTCGATCCAGCCCTCGTACCCGCCGTTCTGCGTCAGCCGGGTATAGTCCATGAAGGCGCGCGGTCCGATCCGGTGCGTGAAACGCGGCTCCTCGATCGGGAAGGCACGGCCGGTGAAAGTGATGTCGGCGGCCATGCCTTCGAAGGGTTCGAGGCGGATACGCAGGATGTTGAGCGCCTCGATGATCTCGACCGAGATCGGCCCGGCGGCCATCGCCATGCGCTCCATCCCCAGTTCGGCGCTGGCGTGGACGCAGTGCTGCACCCCGTCCCGCACGACGTTGAAATGCGCGTCGACAATGTCGAGATGCGGATAGATGCCCAGCGCGACGGCGAAAAAGCCGCTGCCATCGGGCGCGTAGCCGTTGAAGAAATAGCGGTCGTAGAAATTGCGGTCGGTGCCCGCGAAGGCCACCGGTTCCGGCGTCTGGTGGATCGGATAGTCGTCTCCGCGGCTCAGAACCACTACGTCGCCTCCTTCAATATCTGGATACTATCGCGCTCGAGCGCCAGCGAACAGGCCCCGCGCGCCATCGACAGGAAATTCGCATCGCCGCGCTCGGTGCGTTCGACAAAGGCCGCGCTGAACACGGCGGTGGATACGCCGTGGAGGATGCCGAGCCGGTAGTCGCGCTCGATTTCCTCATGGGTCAGGTCGATCCCGCGGACGCGCATTTCCGCGCGCCACAGATCGAGCAATTCGCGTTCGTGATCCCGCCACAATGCCGCACCGATGCCGCAGCCGATGAAATAGCCGACATCGGTCATCGGCCTGCCCACGGCCACCGTCTGCCAGTCGAGAACAGCGATCGGCTCGCTTCCGTCACGGACATCGAACAGCATGTTGTCGAGACGAAAATCGCCGTGGACGAGGCATTGCGGGGGCTCGTCGCGCTCGAACCAAACCGCGCTGGCTTCGCGCAATTGCTCGCAGATCGCCATGAATTCGGGCTCGAGCATTTCGCCGTAACGCTCACGAAAAACCGCCTGCGCCTGCGGATACATCACTCCGAGCTGCTGGCGCAGGTCGGCGAGCGGCGCGATCCATTCGGCATCGAGCAGTTCGCGGCGGCCCCAACTGGGCGCATGGATCGCGGCCGCCTGCCGGATGGCGGCACGCGCATCCTCGATCCCGCACCCCGCGATCTGATCGCCCTGGCGCGCGGGGCCCATGTCCTCGCACAGCAGGATAAAGGCGCTGCCCGTCTCGTCGACTTCGGTGAAATAGACCTGCGGCACCCGCACATCGAGCAGCGGCGCGGCGTGGCGGTAAAACTCGACTTCCTTGCGGTAGAGCCCGAACAGCGCGGCGGTGCCCCGGCTGCTGGCGTCCTCTGCCGGGAACTTCCCCGCGAGCGTTGGGGGTACGTCCTCACCCGTCAGGAAGAAACGCACACTGTCGCCCACCTGCCCGGTGCCGATCGGCTCCCAGCAGACGGTATCCACACGCGCGTTCAGCTGCGCGCCAAGCCACGCAGCGCTGACCTCGTCCGGATGCGCCGGAAATTTTCCCATAGCCCCCCTCCCACAAAGAGCAATTTTGCGGAACGCTAGCTGCCCTTATGCGTCCTGACAATCATGCAGGACAGACAATCATGAACGGTGCCCTCGAATGGATCACTTCGATCGGCACCGTCCTCGCCGCATCGATGATTGCCTTCGACATGGGACGCCGCGCCACCGCCTGGGGGTTCGTACTGTTTTGCGTGGTTTCCGCGCTGTGGATTTACATCGGACTGACCGAGGACGCGATCCCGCTCGCCGCGATGAACGGCATCCTCCTGCTGATCAACGCCTGGGGCGTGTGGCAGTATTGGTTCCACCCGAAGAACCGGACCTAGATCACTCGCCCGCCCCGGCACCGGTCCCGGCCAACCGAGACCGCCTAGGCCGGGATTACTACGCTACGATACGGCCGAAGCATTCGCGCCCGCCATAGATTGCGCTGTCACCCAGCTCTTCCTCGATCCGGATCAGCTGGTTGTATTTGGCCAACCGGTCCGAACGCGCGAGGCTGCCGGTCTTGATCTGCCCGCAATTGGTGGCGACCGCGAGATCGGCAATCGTCGCATCCTCGGTTTCACCCGACCGATGCGACATGACCGCAGTGTAGCCCGCGCGGTTGGCAATGCTCACCGCATCGAGCGTTTCGGACAATGTTCCGATCTGGTTGACCTTCACCAGCAGCGAATTGGCCAGGCCTTGCTCGATCCCGTCGCGCAGCCGTTCGGGATTGGTGACGAACAGGTCGTCGCCCACCAGCTGGACACTGTTGCCGATACGGTCGGTGAGCGCTTTCCAACCGGCGAAATCGTCTTCGGCCATGCCGTCTTCGATCGAACGGATCGGATAGTCGCGGCACAGCTTGTCGAGATATTCGGCCATCTCGTCACCCGAGAGCGAGAGCTTTTCGCCCGAGATCTCGTATTTCCCGTCCTTGAAGAATTCGGTCGAGGCGCAATCGAGTGCGAGTGCGATGTCCTCGCCCGGCTTGAACCCGGCCTGCTCGACCGAGGCCATGATGAAATCGAGCGCGTCGCGCGTGCTGGCGAGATCGGGGGCGAAGCCGCCTTCGTCGCCGACCGCGGTGGCGAGGCCTTTCTCATGCAGCTTTTTCTTGAGCGTATGGAACACCTCCGCGCCCCACCGGACCGCTTCGGCCAGGCTGTCGGCACCGATCGGCATGACCATGAATTCCTGGATGTCGATCGGGTTGTCGGCATGTTCGACCGGCAGGACATGCGCCGAAACGCCGCCGATATAACTATAGAGCGGCAGGCCGCGCGCATTCGCCGCGGCCTTGGCCACCGCCATGCTGGTGCCGAGGATCGCATTCGCGCCGATCCGGCCCTTGTTGGGCGTGCCGTCGAGCGCGATCATCGAGAGGTCGATATCGCGCTGGTCCTCGGCATCGAACGCGCCGACCAGCATGTCGCGGATTTCGGTATTTACCGCGTTCACTGCGTTGATCACGCCCTTGCCGAGATAGCGGGCTTTGTCGCCATCGCGGAGTTCGACGGCTTCATGCGCACCGGTCGAGGCGCCGCTGGGCACCGCGGCGCGGCCAAAGCTGCCATCGTCGAGCAGAACATCGACCTCGACCGTGGGATTACCCCGCGAATCGAGAATTTCGCGGGCGTGGATATCGATGATCGCGGTCATGGTGCTGGCGCTCCGGGAAAAGGTGTTGTAATCGGCTAAAACACCCCCAGATGGGGAGTCAGCAGCGCTCTATTCGCCGGAACATTGGTGTGCAAGTTGCGTTGCAACATTGAAGGCTAAAACGCCGGACGACAACCAAGTGAGGGCAAGGACCAGCATCATGGCAGAAACCACCGCAGGCGGCGCACCCAAGAAGCGCAAAAGTCCTGCCACCCAGAAACCCGCAGCCAAGAAATCCGCCACCGCCGCCAAGCCGCGCAAACCCGCGGCGAAGCAAGGCGCCGCGAAGGAGACAGTTATGACCAATACCGCAACGCCGGGAAATGCCACCGATAATCGCACCGAAGCCAAGTCGCGCTTCAATGCCGCGCTCGAGGAAGCCAAGGCCGGCGCTGCCGCGCTCAAGGCCGAAGGCAAGGACCGCGCCACCGCCTATCGCGAACAGGCCAAGGGCAAGGGTGACGACTGGGTCGCTGAAGCGCGCACCTATGGCGAACACGCCAAGGTCAAGGGCCGCGAACTGGCGACCGAAGGCAAGGTGAAGGCTGGCGAAGGCCTGCGTTCGCTCAGCAAGCTGGTCGATGAAAACGCCTATCAGGTCGACGAGAAGCTCGGCGCGAAATATGGCGATTATGCCCGCACCGCCTCGAAGTCGCTCGATGGCTATGCCAGCAAGCTCGACGAGAAGAGCGTCGACGACCTCGTCGAAGACGGTCGCGAATTCGTCCGCAAGAGCCCGGGCAAGGCAATCGGCATAGCCGCCATTGTCGGCTTCATGCTTTCGCGCCTATTCCGCGGTTCGCGCTAAGCGACCGATTACGGGGGACTGCATGCGCGACGATGACACCGAACGGGCCGACGAATATCCCGGCCCGTTCGATTTGCCCGACGAACACGAGGCTTCCGAACCGGAGGGCGAGGACGCTCAGCCATTTTCGCTGACCGATGACGTCCTCGCGCTTATCGAGGATGGCAAGAGCTATGCCGAGGCCGAGCTGCGGTTTCAGAAAAGCCGCGCTGGTTATATCGGCAACCGGACCAAGGGTGCCATTGCGTTCGCCCTGGGCGCATTCGGCGTGTTCCACCTTGCCCTGATTGCGGCAACGGTCGGAATAGTGATCGCACTGGCGCCCGTCATCGGCCCATGGGCCGCAACCGCGGTTGTCACGCTGGCGCTGATCATCGCCGGAGTTGTCATGTTGCGCCTTCTCAAGGGACGGCTCGACGATATCCGCGATGCCTTCGATGATGGGGATGGCGAATGAGTGATCGTCGTACACGCATGCTCGAGGATAAATATCTGCGCGAATCCGCCCGTGCCCTCGTCGAGGCGGATATCGAGCATCTCAAATCCGATTTTTCGCACAAGAGCCTGGGCGAGCGAGCGTTCGACCGGGTCCGCGAAGGCGCTGCCGACCTCTATGAAGAGGCTATCGATGTCGCCGATGACAACCGCGGGGCGCTCGCCGCGCTGGTCGCGGCGATCGTCGTCTGGTTCGCACGCAATCCGATCCTCGATGTGCTCGGCTTCGATCGCGAAGCCAATGACGGGCGCGATGAATATGACGGAGATTTGGAACGTTAGGCCCGCTCGATCCGTTGACTTTACGAACACAAATTCCGGAGATTTACCATGGCCGATGCAGCCGAGAACAACGTCACCCCGATCAGCGCCGACAGCAAGTTGAACGACGAGCAGAAGCGCGAGCAATTGCGCGACCGGATCGAAGCGGGTGAGAAGCGCAACGAAGCGCGTAGCCTGGCCGACCAGGCCAAGGACGCTGCCGACAGCGCAGTCGAATTCACCAAGAAGCACCCCTTCGCCGTTATCGGCGGTGTACTCGTTGCCGGTCTGGCGATCGGCGCGATGACGCGTCCGGGCCGCCGGCTCGGTCGTCGCGGCGGTACCATCGCGGCAATCGCCGCCGATGCCGCGCTCGCCTATGGCGCGCGGATGATCGACAGCATGGCCGACGGCGCGCAGTTCGCCGGCGACCGGCTCGAGGATCTGGGCGACAGCGCTGCCACTACCGCACGCGGGCTTCGCCGCGATGCGGCCTACAAGCTCGACGTGGCCGGTGATGCGCTGCGTAGCTCAAGCCGCAAGGCCGGACGCAAGAGCAGCCGCGCCTATCGCGCGCTGCGGACCGGCATCAAGCACTAGGCACAAGCATCGCAAGGATGCCGTAGCGGCGCGACGGGCTTGCCTGTCGCGCCGCTTTCGCTATGTGCCGCAGCCATTCCTCTCCCCTCCCCTTCGAGAAAGACGATTCCATGGAAGAAACCGAGAGCAAGCAGACGCTCTACCTCGTGATGGGCGGCCGGGTGACCGATCCGCGCAGCGTGACCTTTGCCGATCCCGAAAGCATCCACGTCGCCGGCGTGTTCAGCAGCAACGAAGCTGCGGTAGATGCCTGGCGCTCCAACGCGCAGCGTACTGTCGACGATGCCGAGATGAAGTATGTGATCGTCCACCTTCACAAGTTGCTCGATCCGAGCGCCTAATTTCGCGATGGCCTATGTAATCAGGCCGTATCGCGACGATGATGCCGAGGGGCTGGCCGAAATCCTCGCCTCGGCGATCACCGATATCGGGCCGCACGCCTATTCACCCGCGCAGGTTGCTGCGTGGGCCGCACGCCACCCCGGTGCCCGGCGGTACCGGGAGCGGGTTGCCGCTGGCGATGTGATCTTTGTCGCGGCCGATGTCGATGACCGGCCGGTCGCCTACGTCCTGCTCGAGCAGGACGGACATATCGATCATCTCTACAACCATCCCGAGCATACACGGCGCGGCCTGGCCACGCAGCTGCTGGCAACTGCGGCGACCTATGCGCGCAAACACGGGATGGAGCGCCTCTACGCCGAGGCCAGCGATCTTGCCCGCCCCGCTTTCCAGCGGGCCGGCTTCACCGCGACGCACAAGCGCGAATTCACCATTCCGCATGGGGACCGGGACGTCCCGATCCACAATTGGGGAGTGGAGAAACCCCTGTCGTGAGGCCCCGCATACCCGGGGCCCCGCCGATCAGATGAATTCGATCTTGTTGATCAGGTAGAATTTGTCGCCCGAGGGAACGGTCACTTCGACCTCTTCATCGAGCTGCTTGCCGATCAGCGCGCGCCCGATCGGCGAATTGTAGCTGATCCGGCCCTTCGCGGCATCGGCTTCGGTCTGGCCCACGATCTGGTAACGCACAGGCTTGTCGTTCTCGTCGAGCAGCGTGACCGTTGCCCCGAAGATCACCTTGTCGCCCGACAGCGTGGTGGGATCGATGATCTGCGCGCGGGTAATCTTGTCCTCAAGGTCGGCGATCTGCGTTTCAACGTGGCCCTGGCGTTCCTTGGCCGCGTGATATTCGGCATTCTCCGACAGGTCGCCATGCGCACGTGCTTCCTCGATCGCATCGACGATCAGGGGACGCTCGGCGCGCAGGACCTTGAGTTCCGCCGTGAGCTGTTCGTAGCCCTCGGCCAGCATCGGCACTTTTTCCATAGGGCTCTTGTCCTTCCTGTTCCGGCTGACCCCCCGGGGACAATTCGAACCCGGTCCGCCGGATTGCGGAACACAAGCGGTTCGAATGTCGGGAGGGGGAGCGTGTTTTTCGTCAGCTATAATAGTCTTGCAACGAACGTACTTCAAGCTGGTCCGGCGAAACCTCTGCGATTGCTTGCGCAACGGCCAGCGAAGCGGCGGCCGTGGTGTAGTAAGGCAGCTTCTTTTCCAGCGCCGCTTCGCGGATCGATTTGCTGTCAAGCAGCGACTGCCAGCCCTCGGTGGTGTTGAAGATCAGCTGCACCGCGCCGTCGATGATCGCATCGACGATATGCGGGCGCCCTTCGGCCACCTTGTTGACCGGTTCGACCGCGAGACCCTGCTGCGCCAGATACTGCTGCGTGCCGCCGGTGGCGATTACGCGGAAGCCCTTGTCGAGCAGTGTTTTCACGGCCGGCAGGATCAGCGGCTTGTCGGTATCCTTGACCGACACGAACAGCGTGCCCGACTGTGGCGGGGTCATGCCCGCGCCCAGCTGCGACTTGAGGAAGGCCGCGGCAAACCCGCGATCGATCCCCATCACCTCGCCGGTCGATTTCATCTCGGGCGACAGCGCCGGGTCGGCACCGGGGAAGCGCGCGAAGGGGAACACCGCTTCCTTCACCGCCATGTGGTTGGGATTGAGGTCGAAGGGTTCGAACGCGCTCAGCGGCTCGCCCGCCATGACGCGCGCGGCGACCTTGGCAATGGGCCGGCCGATCGCCTTGGCGACGAAGGGCACCGTGCGGCTGGCGCGCGGATTGACCTCGATCAGATAGACCTCGCCTTCCTTGACTGCGAACTGGACGTTCATCAGCCCGCGCACTTCCAGCGCCACGGCCAGTTCGGTCGCCTGGCGCTCCATCTCGGCGATGATATCCTGCGGCAGGCTGTAGGGCGGCAGCGTACAGGCACTGTCGCCCGAATGGACACCGGCCTCCTCGATATGCTGCATTACGCCCGCGATCCGCACTTCGGTGCCGTCGGAAACGACATCGACATCGCATTCCACCGCATCGCGCAGATATTGGTCGACCAGTACCGGGCTGTCGCCGCTGACATTGACCGCCGTGGCGATGTAGTCGTCAAGCTGCGCTTCGCTGTCGACGATTTCCATCGCGCGCCCGCCCAGAACGTAGCTCGGGCGCAGCAGCACCGGATAGCCGATCCGCGCCGCCACTGCGGCGGCCTCGTCGCGGCTCTTGGCGATGCCGTTCAGCGGCTGCTTGAGCTTGAGCTTGTTGATCAGCTTGGCAAAGCGTTCGCGGTCTTCGGCCAGGTCGATCGCATCGGGGCTGGTGCCGAGGATCGGAATGCCTTCGCGTTCAAGCGCGGCGGCCAGTTTGAGCGGGGTCTGCCCGCCGAACTGGACGATCACGCCGACCACTTCGCCGCGCGACATCTCGACCCGCATGATTTCGAGCACGTCCTCCTCGGTCAGCGGTTCGAAATAGAGCCGGTCCGAAGTGTCGTAATCGGTCGAGACGGTTTCCGGATTGCAATTGACCATGATGGTTTCGAAGCCGGCTTCCGCCAGCGCGAAACAGGCGTGGACGCAGCAATAGTCGAACTCGATGCCCTGCCCGATCCGGTTGGGCCCGCCGCCCAGGATGACGATCTTCCTGCGATCTGACGGGTCCGCCTCGTCCTCGGGCTCGCCGAAGCTGGGGGCCTCGTAGGTCGAATACATATAGGGCGTGATCGCCTCGAATTCGGCGGCGCAGCTGTCGATCCGCTTGTACACCGGATAGACGCCGAGCTTGCGGCGCAGATTGCGCACTTCCTGCTCGCTCGTCGCGCCGGCCATCGCGCGCAGCGCATCGTGCAGCAGGCCCGATCGCTTGGCCTGCGTTTCGCCCAGCCCGCCCGCGACGCCGACCGAACGCACTGCCAGCGTGGCAAGCCGCTTGTCCGAAAAGCCCATCGCCTTGAGGCGGCGCATCTCGGTCTCGGTATTGGGCAGGCCGTTATGCGCGATCATGTTCTCTTCGTAGATGATCGCTTCGATCTGGCGCAGGAACCAGGGATCGAACCCGGTGATCGGCTGGATATCCTCGACGCTCAGCCCTTCGCGGAAGGCCTGCGCGATCTTGAGGATGCGCTCGGGGGTACGCTGGCTGAGCGAGGCGACGATCTTGTCCCGCGACACGCCTTCCAGCTCGGTCACCCGGTTGAACCCGTCGAGATCGGTTTCAAGACCGCGCAGCGCCTTCTGCATCGATTCGGCAAAGCAGCGACCGATCGCCATGACCTCGCCGACCGATTTCATCGCGGTCGACAGCTCGTTCTTCGCACCCTTGAACTTCTCGAAAGCGAAGCGCGGGATCTTGGTCACGACATAGTCGATCGTCGGTTCGAAACTGGCCGGGGTCGCGCCGGTGATCTCGTTTTGGATCTCGTCGAGCGTATAGCCCACCGCCAGCTTGGCGGTGACGCGCGCGATCGGGA
>LWDU01032588.1_pt1 | contig 28699 bp, 26 predicted proteins | sample 727161 | NCBI WGS metagenome assembly LWDU01 (sample SAMN04566230, study PRJNA314399) | hydrothermal vent metagenome | isolation source: deep sea hydrothermal plume seawater | place: Mexico: Gulf of California, Guaymas Basin | collected 2004-07-11
TTGGTATTGAAGCAAAAAGACACCGTAAATCGGGACCACAAAAGCAAGTAAGAATAGATCATAACACCAATATTGTTTCTGTCAGAAAGAACAATGATAATGAATTGATTGTTGAAACTAGGTACACAGTCTCGTATGGATTGTTGGGCATAGTCCAATTAGATTGTGAAATAAGATATCATGATGAATCAAAAGAAATTATTCAGAAGAGTGACGAACAGTGGCAAAAGGAACACAAATTACCCGATGATATTGCTGAAGTGATACATAATAGGGTCTTAGCGCAAGGATCGTTTGAAGTTTTGAATATAGCCAAAAAAATGAATTTACCTCCTCCATTCAAAGTAGAAATTCCACAAATAAAAATTGGTAAAAAAGGTGAGAGGTCCAATAATAACAATAGTGGACCTGAAGTAGCATAATAATGGTTAAAATTGACTTTGAATGCCCTCTTTGCAATGAAAAAAATATATTAGTGTTAATGGGGGATGAGAATGGAGAATTTAACAAAAAATGTAAAGCTTGTGAAGCACCATTGGAAGTCAGTAATAAAGCCAACAAAATAGAAGTTAAAGCACGATTTCCAAAAGAAATAGTGAGGAATACAGTAAAAGAGAACAAAATCCCTTCGGATTACAAAAAATATGAAATAGATAATTCAAAACATAAAATGGTGAAGATTATTGCAATAATGATACTATGTTCGTCCCTCATGGGGTTTATGACGGGGTGGGGCTTACTAAACTATTTTGAAGCTGATTTTAATGAATATCGTGAAATAGAAATAGAAATTGTTGTGAAAAACAAGACTGCTGATCTAGATAATGCAATAATACTTCTTGACAAAAAAGAAATGAATCATACCTATATTGGGAATGGAACATATCATATTCTTGCAAAGCCGGGTAAGCACTCTGTAAAAGTAATTGCCTCCGCACACAAAGATGCAACAATGGAAATTTTTATTCCACCACAAGAGGATAATTTAAGTTTAGTAAATATTGAACAAGGAATAGATGGTGTCAATAGATTCACCTTTGAAATGGGAGAAGGCACCGGAAAAATCAATTTAGAAGATACTCCGTATCTCAAAATAGGTGCGTGGTGCCCAAACCTAATTTTTATTTTTTCGCTAATAGGACTATGGGGGGCTTGGATGACGTACACACTACAATCATACAATAACGCACAAATTGGAGCTTTTTTTTCCGTACTAGCGATAGGATTTTTGATTATAGGACCTATAATAGGAATTATAGCTTTGTTTTACCTTAAAAAATACAAGTTTCTGTTCACCGCTTCTTTTAAAAACTAGAACCATGCAACTAAATTGTGAAAGCAGGGCTAGAAATTCATCAGCAGCTTGATTGTAGGAAACTTTTCTGTACCTGTGATTCCTTAGATCTAGGGAATGACTCTGTTTTTGTTAGAAAACTACACGCCACCTCAAGTGAAATGGGAACTATCGATGTCGCTGCAAAGGCCGAGGGTGTTAGAGAATTCACCTATTTTAACAAAAGTTGTAATTGTTTAGTTTATACGGATGAAGAACCGCCTAGGGGGCCAAATAGAGAAGCTATAGAGATAGCCTTGCAATTTGCAGAATTAGTTGGTGCGAGTGTTATCGAAGAAATGCACTTTATGAGAAAAGTTGTCGTAGATGGTTCAAATACAAGTGGTTTTCAAAGAACTGCATTAGTTGCTACTGGTGGGAAAATAGAATACGGAAATGAGACTATAGAAATTGAACAAATTTGTTTGGAAGAGGATTCATGCCGACATGGAGAAAATAAAGATGAATACTTGTTGGATCGCTTGGGGATTCCTCTTCTTGAAATTACTACTAAACCACAGCTTAAAGAGCCAAAACAAGTACAAATGGCTGCGAAAGCCTTAGGGCGTCTATTGAGAGCATGCAGAGTAAAAAGAGGATTAGGAACAATAAGACAAGATGTTAATGTTTCAATTGATGGGGGAGAGCGTGTAGAATTGAAAGGTTTCCAAGATTTGTCAACCATGGCTAAAGTAGTTGAAAATGAAATAAGACGTCAACAGAACCTGAAAGATTTATCTGGGACTAAAGCTTCTGAACCAATGGAAGTTACTAAACATATTTCTAAAGATAGAGGAACGGCTATAGCTTGTAAATTAACAGGATGGAAAGAAAAATTAGGTACAAAGAAATCTCCAGAAGGACACATTAGAATGGGAAGAGAGCTATCTGATTATGCTAAAAAAGCTGGAGTACAAGGTTTGATGCATAGTGATGAATTGCCTGCATATGGTATAAGTAGTAAAGAAACTAAGAAATTACATCAATTACTAGAATGTAAAGACAATGATGCGTTTGTTTTAATCTTTGGTGAAAAAAATATAGCTGAAGATGCTATCGGAAGAGTGATTGAGAGGATTAAAGTCAACGGAGTGCCAAAAGAAGTAAGACGTGTGACGCCAGATGGTTTGACCCGATTTCTTAGACCAATGCCTGGAGCTTCAAGAATGTATCCAGAAACTGATATCCCCCCAATGATATTGACTAACATCAAAGTCAAAGCACCGAAGACTTTGGATCAAAGAGAAAGTGAAATGCCACTTAATGATGAAGAATCAAAACAAATCGTATCGAGAAATTTAGATGAAAAATTCCAAAATTTTATGAAATATTATGAAGAGCCTAAGACTATTTCACGATTGCTACTACACACATTACCCAATTTAAAGTCAAAAAATGGAAAAATAATTAAAGAAGATGCAATAACCAAAGTTTTGGAATTAGTTAAGGAAGGTAAAATAGCCAAAGAAGGAATTGAAGATGCGTTAATCCAAGCTAATAGTGGTAAGGATATTAAAATTAAAAATGAAAACATAGAAGAAGATGTTGTTAAGTTTATTGACAAATTAATAGATGAAAAAATTGATTTCATCAAGCTGAGAGGAATGGAAGCTATCGGTCCTTTAATGGGGCCAGTTATGTCTGAGTTCAGAGGCGAAATGGACGGTGCAAAAATAAATGCACTTTTAATAAGGAAAATTAAGGAGAAAATGTGATTGAAAATGCATTGATTTTGGCAGCAGGAAAAGGATCACGAATGTGGCCCTTAACTAAGAATATCCCGAAACCTCTCTTACCAATATGCGGACTACCTATTATAGAAAGGCAAATTCAAGAATTGAGAAAAGTAGGTGTCAAGAAATTATACATTTTGATAGGTTACCAAATGAAAGAACTGTCTGATTACTTAGGAAAGACTAAATTCGGTATTGATATCAAGTATATTATTCAAGAAGAGCAAAAAGGAACAGGGCACGCAGTTAATCAAGCTAAGAATATAATCCAAGGAAATTTCTATTGCATAAATGGTGATTTAATTGTCGATTCGGAAAATCTAGAACGACTAAAAGAAAAGGAAAATGACTTGACTATGATGGTGACAAATGTCAAAGATGGTTCTAATTTTGGAGTTATAGAAAGTATGAATGGCCGCCTAGTTTCAATAAATGAAAAAGGTATAAGTGGTAAAAGTACAATTAATGCAGGAATCTTTTTGTTCAACGAAAAAATATTCGATGCTATTGATAATATAGAAAAATCAATTAGAGGAGAATATGAACTCACTGATGCTTTGCAAAATATATCAAATGATATACATATCCTAGAATATCAAGGATTTTGGAAGGATATAGGTGCCCCTTGGGACCTAATTACATCAAATGAAAAATATATGCATAACCTCAAAAATCAGATTAAAGGAACTATAGAAGATAATGTTGTAATAAAAGGTAATATACATCTAGAAGAAAATTCAGTTATAAAATCAGGAACATATATTGAGGGGGGAGTATGGATTGGGAAAGATTGTACCGTCGGGCCAAACTCTTACTTACGCGAAGGAACCGTACTTTGTGGTAAAAACAAAGTAGGTGCCTCAACTGAAATAAAAAACTCCATTTTAATGAATGGTGCAAAAGCACCACACCACAACTATGTTGGTGATTCGATAATTGGTGAGAATAGTAATATTGGTTCTGGAACGAAGATTGCTAATCTTAGATTAGATAAAAAAGAAATTATAGTAGTGCACAAGGGAGTGAAAATTAATACAGGACGAAAAAAACTTGGCGCAATAATTGGTAGTAATGTAAATACAGGGATAAATGCATCAATAAATGCAGGAACAATTCTTGGAAATAATGTTAAAATTGGACCTAATTCTTTAGTTTCCGGAACCTACGAATCTCAGAGCACAATAATATAATGCACATATTACAAGTAACACCATATTTTTATCCTCACTTTGGTGGAGTAGAATCACATGTATTGGGGCTCTCTGAGAATTTAATTAAATTAGGGCATGAAGTCGAAGTGTTAACTTCGCGTTACAGCCGTATGCCTGAAATTGAAAGATTGAATGGGATAAAAATAACAAGATTACCTCAGTTGATTAACATATACAATACGCCAGTTGTAACTTCAATCCAATCTTTTGTTCGAAGAAGTCATGCCGATGTAGTACATGTCCATTCACCTCCTCCTTTCACAGAAAGATTTGCGGCAAAAGGCGCTAAAGAATCAAACAAACCATTAGTGGTTACACACCATTGTGATTTAGAACTAAAAGGAATGTTTGGAAACATAACTGTAAATTTATATCAATCAATGCTAGGGAAATATCCTCTAGAAACTGCAGACAAGGTTATTTCCACCACAAAAAGCTATGCAATTACCTCTAGGAGTTTGTGGGATATTGATGTTGAGGTAGTTCCAAATGCAGTAGATATAGATCGTTTTAACCCTAAAAATAAAGGTGAATTCATCAGAGAAAAATACGCAAAAGATGGAGAACCTCTTGCCCTTTTTGTTGGAAGATTAGTTCCACACAAAGGCATTGGCATACTAATTAGAGCCATAAATTACACTGAAAATGGAAAACTCTTAATTGTAGGTGATGGACCCTATCTTTCTTGGCTCAAAAGATTAACTAAGAAAAAAAATTTAGAAGAACGCGTTGTTTTTGTAGGGCCTATCTCTGATTATTGGCTACCTGCTTATTACGCCGCAACAGATGTAGTAATCTTACCTTCTACTTCAAGATTAGAAGCTTTTGGAATAGTGGGGCTAGAAGGCATGGCCTCTGGTAAACCTTTGATACTAAGTGATATTCCTGGGGTCAGAGATGTCATCTCCTCTGATGAAGGATTTATAGTTGAACCATTAGACCCTGAAGCTATTAAAGAAGCACTAGAAAAAATATGGAATTCACCTGAAATGGCAAAGAAAATGGGAAAAAGAGGAAGAAAAAGAGTAGAAGATTTATTTTCATGGCAAAAAGTTTCTAAAGATATTGAAAATATATTCCAAGAAGTGATTTCTAAATAACGAGATCGGAATCTATAGATTCTAAAGCTTTGTTATAATACGAAAAATCCTTATTCATGGCCTTCATAACTAAGGCTTTTCCATGCAATGCATCAGGACTTGTTATGTCACAACCTAAGGCTGACCCAAAGTATTCATCGGCTTCAACATATTTTCCTAATTCATAAGAACACCAACCTGCTGAAACCCATCCTTCAATTTTATTGGGATGAATGTGAATTGCCAGCCTTGCAAAATCAAGTGCATCTTTTTTTCTATCCAAACTTTTCATACATTGAACTTTTAGAATTAAATCCGAAAAATCATCTTTCGAAAGGAAATTTAGAGCTCTACTTGGATCTTCATCGACTAATTTGCGTCCAATTAATGAGGATATAATTCTAGAATCAGGATACTTTGAACTTAAAGACTCTAAATTCTTGGCTACATCTTTAGGATGCATTGTTTCTATCAATAATTTGAAACCTGTAATAGAATCAGGATCTATTAATAATCCTTTTTTAACAAACTCCTCGGCTTCAATAGATTTATCATACCTAATCAACATGTCTGCCAAACTAAAATATGGCCTACTAGTCTCTAAAGCCACTGATATTGCATTTGAATATTGCCTTAATCCTTCATAGACTATACCTGCCTGTTCCAATATGCGCCCTTTTTCAATCCAATCTAAATCTCTCATTCGATTTCTTGAAAGTATATCCTGTGCACGTACGGCCTCATCATAGCATTGCAATGCCCGCAAATTATTATTTAAATGAAGACTTACATCTCCTAAAGCCATCCAACATGGAACATGTTGTCCATCTATTGAAAGGCCCTCATTCAAAATATGGCGTGCTTTGTCGAAAAGATTTAATTCCATAAAACAACGGCCTAGGGCTTCATGGTAATCGGGATCATCTCCATCTAATTCAATAGAAGTTTCAATATATTCTAAACCCTCTTCAGGTCTATTTAATTTTGTTAGAGCTCTACCTTTAGCCATCCATGCATAATGAAATGTAGAATCAAGTTCTATTGCTTTCTCATGATATGGTATTGATTCATCATATCTATGCAAGTGATCTAATGCATTACCTATATTATTAACTGCAATTACATATCCAGAATCTAAATCCAAAGACTTCTTATATATTTCAATACTTCGTTCATATTGTCCTTGATTATAGTGAACATTAGCTAAATTATTCCAAGCTATCTTATCTTCAGGATCTAATTCCACAGCCTTCTGGTAATAGTCTTTAGAATCATTCAAACGCCCTGATAACTGTAGCGTATATCCATAATTATACCAAGCCACAGCATAACTAGAATCTGATTTCATTGATTCATCATAACACCTTAGCGCTTCATTCCAACGATTAATATTGAAATTTGCAAAACCTCTATTATTCCAAGCTGGGGCATTTTTGGGCTCTAATTCTAACGATCGTGCATATGAATGAATTGCATCCTCAAATTTACCCAAACGCTGAAACGAATCTCCCAAACGCATATGGTATCGTGAAACATCAGGTGCTAACTCACACGCTTTCGAATAATAAGTTTTAGCCTTCTCAGGATTTCCTTGAGACATTTCAAGCATTCCAAGCCTATTGTGTAATTGAGGATCTTCTGGAACTAAAGATAAAGCTTCCACGAATTTCGAGCGGGCTTTTTTGAAATTACCTTTCTCTAAAATGCTTTCCCCGGATTTTATAATATCAGCAACGTCCAAATCAATCACCTATTATTTTATTGATTCTGTCTATTGCTATTTGGGTGTCTTTTTTCAACTTTTTCCATTCAGCCACACCATGCTCTCTCGGATCTGGTTTATGTGACAAAGCAACCTCATAACATTCAAGGGATTCACGAGGCCTATCCAACAATTCGAGAACATATCCCTTATTATGCCAAGCCCAAGAATAGTCCTTTTTGAGAATAATAGCTCTATCGTAACAATCTAAAGATTCTTCCAACCTATTTAACTGTCTAAGTGTTACCCCTCTATTATTCCAAGCACTCCTATTTTTAGGATTTAATTCAGTGGATTGCTTGAATGCAGTAAGAGCTTCTTGAAGATCCCCTACTCGAAAAAGAGCTTTTCCTAAATTAAACCAACAAACGGCATATTTAGGATTTGATGAAATAGCCCGTCGATAACTATCTATTGCTTTGTGATTGTATCCTAAACGTGTAAGTGCAACGCCTCTATCATTGTATATCACTTCATCTTCAACTAAAAGACTTTTCCTAATTGATTCAGATGCATCTTTGTACTCATCCAACTCATCGTGTGATTTACCCTTAGCTGCAAGAACTTCAGTATCTCTTGGCTTAAATTCTAAAACTTGATCAAATAAATCTAGTGATTCTCTATATTTTCCAAAACTATGGCAGATTTTACCCTTCTGATAAAGTGAATCTCTATGCTTAGAATCCTGTTCTAGAATCTGATTAAATATTGCCATAGCGTCATCAAATTTTTCTAGTTCGAGGAGTGATTTTCCTTTTAGGAAAAGGGCTTCGATGTAGTCTGGATTCCTATTCAATGATTTTACTGAAAAATCAAGCGCTTTTTCTAATTTACCCATGCCAAAATATGCTAAACCTATGTCCTTATACAATATATCTTTTTTGTTAACTCTAATCTCTAATTTCATCAATATTTCAAGAGATTTACTATAATTCTTAGATTTTAAGAAAATTTTAGCTAACTCATGAAGAAGATTCATGCTATCTGGCTTTAGTTCAAGTGCCTTCCTAATTCTATTTTCAGCCTTAGTGTAATTACCTAATTTGCAATAAGAGATAGCTTCAATCTTTAGCTCCTGCAATTGACTTTTGGTTGATTCCGACACAATACCCTATAATAGGTCAATAAAAAGTATTTGAAGTTCAAGAAGTTTATTTAACACGCTAATTATAACCATGGAATGAGCATAGCATTAGATGGTAAATCTTTGACAATCGCTAAGTTAGTAGATGTTGCCCGAAATAACCAAACTCTAGAAGTTACAAAAGAAGCATGGGGAAGAATTGAAGACTGTAGAAAAATGCTCCAGAAAAAGATAGAGGCCCATGAAACTATGTACGGCATAACTACAGGAATTGGTGAATTTTCTGAAGTTACGCTAAATCCAGAGCAAACGGAAGAGTTTCAAAAATTATTGATTTATTCACATGCTGCTGGAATTGGTGATCCTATGGATATTGAGATTGTAAGAGGGGCTATGTGTGGGCGCATCAATGTACATGCTAAAGGAAATTCAGGAGGAAGAAGTGAGATTACCAAATACCTTTTAGATTCGTTAAACAACAAACTTACACCAGTTGTTTGTGAAAAAGGATCCGTAGGTGCTTGTGGTGATTTAGCGCCAATGTCGCAAATTGCGTTGGCAATGATGGGAGAAGGTGAAATGTTTGTAGAAGGTAAGATTATTGATTCTAAATCTGCCTTAGGAATTATAGGATTGAAGCCTTTAGAACTGAAAGCAAGAGATGGATTGGCTTTGATTAACGGAAGTAATGTACTTACGGCACTTGCCGCGATTATCCTTTACGATTCACAGAGATGGATGAAGATGCATGATATTGCTGCAGCTATGACTCTAGAAGCACTCAAAGCTAACATGAAACCATATGATAAGAGAATTCATAAATTAAGAGGATTTAAAGGCTCACAAAAAGTAGCTGCAAATTTGAATATCTTAACCAAGGATTCAGAAATATTATTCAGCGATGGGAAGAAAGTTCAAGATGCTTATTCCATGAGATCAACACCGCAAGTAGCTGGAACACTAAGAGATTCAATTAATTATGCAGTTGAACAAGTTGAAATCGAGCTGAACGGAGTTGGGGATAACCCTATCTTCCTAACCGAAGAAGCTGAAGTCTTGACAGGAGCAAATTTCCAAGGTACGCCCGTTGCTCTTCCAATGGAAATGATTGGAACCGGCTTGAGCATGGTCTCTGTTTTATCTGAAAGAAGATTGAACCGATTAACAAATCCTGCATTATCTGTTGGTTTACCTCCCTTTTTAACCAAAAGACCAGGGCTCCATTCAGGTATGATGTTGTCACAATATACTGCCGATGCATTAATCGTAGAATCAAGAATCTTATCACATCCGGCGGCTAATCAATCGATTCCTGCTGCTGCTGATCAAGAAGACTTTGTTTCAATGGGATTAACAACAAGCCAAAAAGTTAGAAAAATATTAGATAATAGTTATGGAGTTTTAGCTATTGAAATGATGGCTGCTGCTCAAGCTTTGGATATCAGAGGTGGCAAAATGGGAAAGGGCACCTCAATTGCACACAAAGTCATAAGAAAATATGTTGATTATTTAGATGAAGATAGGCCTCTCTATAGAGACAATAATAGAATGGTCGAATTACTTAAATCAAATGAAATTTTAGATACTGTAGAACAAGAATTAGGTGAATTAAATTAAACTAATTTTTAGTGAAATGTATAATTGCCTCACGTACTATTGAAATAATCAAATCAATCTCTTCAGAAGTTATAAAGAAATGTGGCGTAAAGCGTATCGCATTTTTCCCCCCATGGACTACACCTAAGCCACGGCGACGGCACCACGGTTCTACTGCGTCAAAACCAATAACAGGTAAGATTTTTGGTTCCAATTCAATACTACAAAGCAACCCAGTACCTTGAACTTTGACTACATGCTCTGGAAATTCATCTGCAAGGACTCTTAATTTTTCCACAAATTCAACACCCCTATCTCTAATATTCTGGCGCAAATCTGGTGTTATATTATCTAATACAGCAATAGCTGTTTCTAATGCTCTTGGATTTGTTGACATAGTGTTTCCATATATTCCATTAACATAGAGATCAGAAGCTCGGGAATTCATTCCTAAAACCGAGAGTGGATACTGCCCTGCGTTTACAGCTTTAGACCAAGTCTCGAGGTCTGGAGCCTCACAGTCTTGAAATCCTTTATAATCAATTATAGAAAGGCATCCTTGACCTCTAATTCCTGCCTGAATAGAATCAATCAATAGCAATGAACCGTGCTTTTTGGTCAATTTTCTTGCTTCGTCATAAAATTCTCTTTCGATACATTGTCCTGGATTTCCTTCTCCTTGAACGGGTTCAATAGCCATTAGTTCAATAAAAACATTATTTTCATCAGCCTTCACAAAAACATCTCTGAGTGACTGTATGTCATTTGAAGGCACAAGATAGAGATTATCTCTATCACGAAAAGATGCTAAATTGGTATCATAGCCTTTCTTGCACGAATGTGAAATTTGAGCCGGTCGGTCTGTACGGCCATGGAATCCTTGCTCTATTGCCAGAAGTTTGATTTGTTTTCCTGCGTGACGGGCTCCTGGAGATGTCAAAAGATTTGAATTGACATCTGCTATACGCAAGCTGACCGTTACTGACTCAGAACCACTATTCATGCAAATAAAATGGCTGAAAGGACAACTTCCTCTAGTGTGACCCAATTCCTTGCGCAATCTCTCTTCGAGTCGCTTTTGTGAAAATGAAGGTGTCATGACATTAGCCATTACCCAATTCTGAGACATGGATTCAATCACTGACTCTGGCCCATGGCCTGAACCAAGCATCCCATATCCTCCGTTATCGTGCAGAACTGCCCCATGAGAAGTTACAATCCATGGCCCTTTAGCAGCAATAGCAATGTATGGATTAACTGTAGCTGGTGCATAAAAATTTACAAACCCTTTTTGCAACTCTTTAATCAAGGAAGCTTCAGCTTCCATCAACAAACCGGCACCCAATTCTTCTCTAAGATGTAAATGATAATCGGATGCTTGATCTATAGCTACTGCTAACTTAGAATCTAAAGAAAGAAAATGAGTTATCTCAGAATCTGAAAGGCCTATTGTATCTGGTTGCCCACTATTTTTTCTAATAGTTTCTAATTTAGAAAAATAAGAATCAGAAGCGTCAGGCACGGTAACCTTTTCAGACATCATAATTATGTATTAAATTGACCATAATTAAACTATTTGGGATAGCTAATTAAGCTTGTAAACTAAATCTCGGACTTAAGTGCATTGACAAAAGTTGGTAATTCTTCTATACAAGTTATCTCTTTGGAACTCAAAACAGATAATCTTTGTCTTATACGAAGGTTAGGAATCAAATCACACGATTCACCATATTCTTTCAATTGTTTAGCTAAAGTCCCCCCTGTACGATCCCAATCAGTTAACACAACGAATTTGCTTCTTCGCCCAAATTTGTTAGCTATATTTTCTACTGTTGAAAGGACAGAATTGCCATCATTAAGTTCTATAATAATTCCTCCGAAACCCAAATTTCTTAGAGCTTTAGTATCTCTTTTGCCCTCAACAATGACGGGTGAATTAATATCCGCAAGGGATTTCCATATCTTGTTGAAAACTTCTATACGGTTTAGAATGTTAGTCTTCCAAGTTTTATTCATTATTGGTAAATTGGCATAACTAACAGACAGGGGGTCTTAAGTTAAGCCATCCATCGGAGACAGATGATTAAAGTTAATGGCTTAACCAAATATTATGGAAGTAAGCCTGCAGCTAAAGATATTTCTTTTGAAGTGAAAAAAGGAGAAGTATTTGGATTATTGGGTACAAATGGGGCTGGAAAATCAACGACCATCAAAATGCTATGCGGTCTCTTAAAACCAACAAGAGGCTCTATTCGAATAGGTGATATAGATTTGCAAAGAATGCCTTTGAAAGCAAAATCTATGATGGGATATCTGCCTGAAAATCCATTGATTTATGACAAACTTACGGGAGCTGAAACATTAGAACTCATAGGAAAACTTAGGAAACTTTCAATTGATATGATTAAACAACGAGTGAAATATTATGCAGATACTTTGGGTTTAGGGGAACAAATTTATCATGAAGTTGGTACTTATTCTAAAGGAATGCGTCAAAAACTAGCTATCGCCATGACTTTGATACATGACCCTGAAATGATTTTATTGGATGAGCCTGCAAGTGGCCTTGATCCCAGATATACGAAACTTTTGAAGGATTGGATAAAAAATCTATCTGCCAATGGTAGAACTGTTTTACTATCTACACACATAATCGAAATGGCAGAAACTTTATGCGATAAAATAGGAATAATAGATCAGGGGAAAATGAAAGCAATGGGTACTGTACAAGAAATCCAGAATAGTACTGGTGTAAGCAATCTAGAAGATGCATTTATTCGATTAATCAGTATCTAACAATAAGAAACTCGGTTAGATCTACGCTTACACTCATCAATAATTCTCTGAGCCCAAACAAGTTTATCCATTTTTCTAGGGCTATATTCACCTGAAAAAGAACCTACTTTATTGTAATTAAAGCCCAATAATTTTATCGAAGTACAACCAAGTGATAGGCTCATCATTGTAGCTCTATCGCCATCTGTAAAACCACCCCAGCAAAAAGTACTGTCTGATGGATAAGTCGATGTCATACATATTGGATTTAACTTGGCTGAATACTGGTGTACCCGAGAAATATTATCTCCATGTGCATGTATAATTATCTTAGAACCATTTTGTGTTGCCCAGATTATATCCGGAAGATAACCATCCAAATCACTTATTATTAATTCGGGAACAATATCTCTTTCTAAACAAGCCCTTAGTGCCCCATCAGCTACAATTAAAGAAGATGTAGGGATTGGAATTGATGTTTCTATGCCTGCACCAACCAAAACCAAATCACGGCCTTTAAAATAGTCTGAAATTGATGATTTTAAAAAACCTGAATGAGTAACCATGCGTGCTGCAACAACTTCTCTAATACGTGAAAAATTGAATTGTGTACTAATCTGATCCTGAAATTTCCACCACCAATCTATATCAAAAGTCAAGACTATACCAAAGCTTCTGGCAAGATACTTTGTTTCCTATTCTTAAAGTGCGTTGCCGTCTTCGTCACAAGGTACTTCTTCGCCAGTATCTGGATCTATATAGTAGAATGAACCATCTTCATCCTCATATATTTCAACTTCGTATTCATCGTCGCCACCAGGGTCACCGAAGTCACCAAAATCAGCTCCACCTACAGAACCTCCTGAAGCGGCTGCACTCAATAGATTCATTATGTTATTCTCAACTGCGGCTGCGTCTCTAGCTTCGGCAGAAGTTTGAAGTGCACCAATTTTACGCTTGGTATTTTCATAAGACTCTGTCATTTCAGTTAATTTCTCTAACTGTTCGTCACGTTCCATCTTCAATATATAAGCTAATTGCTCTTCTATCTTAGATAGTTCACCACGTGCATTGACAAGTCTGCCCAATGCGTCATGGAATCTCTCAGCTACCATTTCGATATCTGGGTCTTCCAAGTCCAATTGCATTTGCTCTTCGTCCTTTTGCCTGGTTTCTTCAGCTGCTTCAAGTTCTTTGAGCTTTTCTTCAGCTGCTATCTCCTGGGCCTTTACCAGGATCTCGTTGAAAGCTGAAAGATGTTCTTCCAGCTTTGTAGCCGCGCGGGATGCGTCATAAGCGGAGACTTCCAATAGTTCTTCACGCTCTGACAAACCCTCCATGCGGCGCTCTACACTTTCCAATCTTTGTCGGTCTCTGTCGTTCATTTCTTCATCTCCTGCTATTTCACCTTGTAGCATCTTAAAAGAAGTTCCTGAAAGGACTGCTCCTAACAAGAAAAATCCAATAAGGAATACAAGGTTGTAAAGGTAAGAATTGCCTTCCAATGTTTTGGTTCGGTCGCCTACTTCTATTGTTGTAGTTTGTATTGTACTATCACCTGAATTATCATACGCAGTTACAGTTATTGTCTTCTCACCTGGTTCTGCATATTCGTGAGTAGTTGCCACGGCAGATTTTCCTGCCAAGGCTGAACTGTCAAAAGTGAATTTGCTACCATCACCCCAGTCTATGACCAATTGAGTAATGGTCCCATCACTATCTGTTGGCACCGTAAAAGAAAATGATTGCTCATCTTGTGCTATGGTATCTGTTGGAGCCATTGGTGTCGTAACTGAAGGTGCTGCATTAGCTATAGTAGTAGAGAATGTATGTGTTCCAGTCATACCATTAGCATCTGTAGCACTCATGGTAGTAAAGAATGTTCCAGCATTAGTGTATTCGCCATTATCAAAACCACCGGCTGCATCCATTGCACAAGTGATTCCTGCATTCCCACAATCTCCTGTATCTGTTGTTAAAAGTGCTGAATTGAATTCTCTAGCTGTTATTGCAAAAGTATGTGAAACATCTGCTGAACTATCTATTGCATTAGACACTGTAAAAGATACATCACCAGATACTACTGCATGAACTGTAAAAGTCAAAGTGCCACTTTGACCAGCTCCCAATGATAAAGTAGAACTCTCAAAGCTTAATGAATCACTTGATGAAGAAACTGCAAAAGTAGCTGCAACACCTGTGTTAGTTATTGTAACAGTATCACTGCCAGTATCTCCTTTGTTTATAGCATATCCAGATTCACCAGTAATTGAAACCGAGCGTGTATTATCTGCTACTGTCATAGTGTATGCTGCGCCTGCGTCATCAGAACTACCGCCACCACCAGTCACATATGCTGCTATTGTTGAAGATGAACCACTAGGTGCATCGGCAGGTACTGTGATAGTTGCTGTTGCCGTTCCACTAGCGCCTGCTGCCAAAGAAGACAAGGTAGTTCCTGAGCTGGCCATCATCCAAGATGCATCGAAGAAAACTGAAAAATCATCATTGCCATTTCCACCATTAGTTACAGTATAACTAATAGTAAAACTGTCTCCAGGATTCAATGTCGAACCTTGATTACTAGTTCCAAAGGAAATAGAAGCTCCATATGTTTGTCCAGCTGTAGTTATTGCAGTACCCCCTGCTCCATCAAAGGGTCCACCGTCTGCATCAAACGTAATAGTGTCTGTATCTCCTGCATCTGCATCCTCATGCACTGTGTGGGTTACTACGACTGTTTCTGAAGCACCCATAGCTAATGTGGCTGTGATACCTGAACCACCAGCAAGACCCCAATCACCTGCAGAACTTGTTGCGTAAGGAAATGCTTGATCTCCGTTACCAGTATTAGTTATAACAAACGAATAAGTCACTTGACCATTCGGAACTGCTGAACCTGCGTCAGTTCCTATTGATACTGAAACCGATTTATCATAAAGAACAGTTGTTGTACCCGAATGGCTGTCTGTTTGTGAATCATTATTACCTGCTGCAATAGCCATTGACCAATGGTCAACAGTGCCTGCGGCTGCATTAGGCACAACCCAAGTTATTGTAAAGTCCTCAGATTCATCTTTACCGACTGTAACAACTCCATCATAAGTTCCAATCCAACCATTCTCACTTGTTGCAGATATAGTAAATGTATCCTCATAATTACCATTATTAGTGATGGTAAAATTATAATCACCAGAACCAGGCTGGAAAGAACCATCTGCTGGATCTACCATTACAAAGTTACTTGTTTTTGTTACATCAATAGTCTGAGCAAATGTATTTGAGAAAGAATCGCCCCAGTAATCATCCTCTACATAGAACGTTACTGTACGCACACCTCCCATTTGATCTATAATATCAGCCTCAGCGACTGTGAGCGTACAATTACCTGTATCACAAGTCATCACTTTTGATGAATCGAATTGGATTGTAGCATAAACTCCAATAGTATCGCCATTATCTAAATTAGCATCACTTGCTGTAACATTGAAAACAAAGTCGACACCGTTGAAATGTCTTTCAGCTGTGCCTGCTGCAAGTGTTGGAGCATCATTTATGGATACTGACGGACCTACTAAATCAGTAGCATCTGCGACATCATTGGATGCTGAGAAAGTGACCGCTTGTGAGCTATCAGACCATGGAACTGTACTTGTTAATGAATAGATAACTCCATTCTTACAAAAAGAACTGCCAGCACCTGCTGACATAGCGCTTCCGCCATCTGAATTAACATCGACGGTCACACTTGGTGTTCCAGTTGTACTTGCATCAAAGACACAAGAAATCACTGAAAACGTAATGTTGTCATCTTCTCCTGCACTCGTAGGTGAGACTGAAGGATTTTTCAACCAAGGAGTTGTTGTATCTACTGAAAAAGTCGTAGTTCGATCATCCTCTGCATCATCCCCTACTGAATCTGTTGCACTTACTGTAACTGTAAGTGTACCTCCAAGTTCCGTTGTGAAATCAGTACCATAAACTGCCCCAGTAGATTCATCTCCGGATTGCTTTGATAATGTCAAAGAAGAATCGTCACAATCACCATCTCCATCACAAACTGTTGCCGTTACTGTTCCTGCGTGCCCATCAGCATCTGTGTATGTTATAGTCAAACTGTAAGTGTCTTCAGGCATTCCACCACCAGATACTGCCGCATTATCTGAAAGTACGGGTAATGTGTTAACTCTCACATTTGAATCATGAGTACTTCCTTCTCCTGGCCAATGCACACCGTTTTCATCCTCATCGTAAGATGCTATGAAACCATATTTTATGGTTTCAGAACCAAGTGTTCCTACAAGAGTACCTGCAGCAGGAAAAGGACTTTCCGGAGTCCCAGCTATTGCATAGGTTCCATCTGGACTCGGACTGACACAGTCAGTACAAACTAGTGTGTGAGTGGTCCCTGTACCATCAAACCATACGACAATTTCAAGACTAGTAATAGTCTCGTCGGCATCGTCAAAATCAACTGTAAATTGCATATCTCGTACGGCATCGACTCTACTCTCATCATCAGGAATCATAGCTCCAACATTCAAAGTTGCTGCTTCAGCTCCATTAATCATAAACAAAGCCAATACGGCCAGTCCTATAGCGAACACGAATGCAATTCGACTGCTTGTCATTTTATACACCATTTGCGAAAAACCAAGAGTAGTCCTTCGGCATTTAACCAAATAACACTCAAAGTCAGTGCGTTACCACAATCCCGCTTTATATAAATTTATTTGTTTAAAGAAATAGTAGAACAACCGATAAATAACGCAGTGTCTCATAACGATAAACCCATGCCGAGTAAGTCTATTTTTGACCTGATGATTTCAGGTCCTGTGATATGCATTGCATGTTCAGAAGACGGAAGTAAGATTGCGATAGGTGACCGTAACGGTACACTAACACTATCGGACAATTCAGGAACTGTAATATGGGAAAAACAGATTGACGAAGGAATACACGGCCTAGCGATAATCGGAAATGGAAACAAGGTGATTTGCGGAGGAAAGGACTGTAAACTTAGAATGTTTAACTCATTAGGAAGTGTGGAATGGGAACAAACTATTGGAAAATCAATATGGTCCTTGGCTGTAGATCCTAATGGGCAATTCATTGTTATTGGAACGGGAGATTCCATTTCCTTATTTACAGAAGGGGGATTGCAAGTTTGGGAATATCCTACAAACAGAGCTATGGTTGGTATTGGACTATCTAGAAACGGAACCACAATTATGGGATGTGGTGATGAACATCTATATTGCTTAGATAATGATGGAAACCTATGTTGGGAGAAGCAAAGAAGTGATTCACTTTGGGATGTCTCTGTAGACAAAGAAGGAGATGAAATCTTTATTGGTGGATGGGATGAAAAAATACACTGCCTAGACAGAGAAGGAAATGAATTATGGAATTATCAAACCGGAGGATATGTAAGAGCTGTAGAGCCTTTACATGATGGAGGAGTGATTGCAGGTTCACATGATAACCATGTATATCATCTTTCAAACACAGGTGAACTTTTAGGGAAGTTTCAGGCGGATGGAGAAATTACCTGCGTGTGTGCTTCAAGAGCCGATATCGTAATTGCTGGTCTCTCTAACAAAATTAGTGGATTCCATATTAATCCTAATGCTAGACCTATAGAAATACCAATTGAACCAACCCCCATAGAAAACACCCCTCCTGAAATACAAGAAAAAACCGAAGACAATTATGAACCTATGTTTGGAGCGGGGATGTTTGATGAACCCATACCTGATACTACAGGGATAATAGCAAGAGATGAAATTACTAGTAATAGCCATAATACTGAAACCGAAAAAACTACCAATTACAATAACTATTACAACCAAACCAGTTACTCGAACGAGGGAGGAGAATACAAAGAATTTGCTTCAGAGGTTGTAAAAGGGGATGTTAAGAATTATCTTAGGTTAGGTAATTCAGCATGGATTGAGAAACGACTTGAAAGGGCAGCTGAGCATTATAAACGTGCAACGGAAATTGATCCTGATGAACCAAGAGCATGGCACAATCTTGCCATATGCAACTACCATCTTGCTCTAAAAAGAAATCCAGAAAACATTAGAGGTGCTGTTCAAAGCGCCTATGCCTCCTTAGAAATGGCTAAAGAAAAAGGCGGGACTGAATATAATGCACCTGATAAAACATTAGCATATTTTGCATCACAACTAGGATTAGATGAAGAGTAAAATTACAACTCAATTATAGTTCCAGAATAGTAAGTATATTCTACAAATAATACCCAATCATTCCCATCATCCAAGTCAATCAAGAATCCAATAGAAGGCGCATTATTGCAAGTTATAGTAGTATCCCATATGCCTTGCCCTTTTGCGCTAGTATAACCACTCTGGAAAAGGTAGGTGTTTACTTCTTCAACACTTTCAAAGGATAATACTAGATTTTCTGGAATGAACCCTAAAACACCAAAATCCAACAACATTTCTCCAGAAGTACTGTTTTCAGTTAGATTTAGCAGATAATTAGTAGCAACTGATAACGAAAAATCATCGGGTCTAAGAGTGCCAAGAAGAGAATCTTCAGAATCCGCATCTTCATCTTCACTCCACTGAATACGGTATGATGCACTTGTAAGATTGTAAGGATAATTATGTGTCAAAGGAGTTGTATCTCCTTCAGCCGTATACCCTGCTAGAGCTGGAACTGTAACTGTTTGTTCTGAGAAACTTATACTGTAAGTGCGAATTATCACCATTAACCAAGTTTGAGCTGTGCTGGATAGATTACCATTATCACTAACTACTAAGGTTACTGTAAAATTACCCACACTTTCATAAAAATGATTGGGGCGGATTCCTTCCTCAGTAGTGCCATCTCCAAAATTCCATTCAAAGGAAAGGACGTCACCATCTGGATCGCTTGATGAGCCACCATCAAAGAAAGCAATACTATTCACCTTAATCGTCTGACCCTGTCCTCCATATGTAGATGCTAAACTTGCTACAGGCACCTCATTACGGTGCAAAATATTTATTTGGGATTTAGCAACACCTATACTTCCTTGGCCATCTATAACAGTCAAAGTAATAGTATACTGCCCTTCATCTATGTAAACGTGGTTAACAATTTCGCCAGAGCCACCTAATTCATCCCCAAAGTCCCATAGATATTTACCACCATTGGGTTTTATGCCATGGGCTTTAAACTCAGCTTGATCGCCTTCAATAACCTCAGTAGGAGACAAAATTTCAATGCCTTTTAACTCTTCAGGTGTAGTATCTAAACAACCCGGAATCAGTATCAAAATTGCAATGACTAGAGCTTTGCGCACGGTGTGCTAAATACTGGACGTTTAATAATTACGCCACCTACCGATACCCTTTTTTACCATCTGAGACCGTGGCATCAAGGGAATTTTATGCAAGCAGGACACATGGCCTACGATAGGGCTATCACAGTATTTTCGCCGGATGGGAGACTATTTCAGGTAGAATACGCTAGAGAAGCAGTAAAGAGAGGGACAACCACAGTTGGTGTCAAATTCAAAGATGGTGTTGTATTAATCGTTGACAAAAGACTAAGTTCTAAACTGATTGAACCCAAAAGTATTGAAAAAATATTCAAAATTGATGGGCACATTGGTTGTGCAACCTCGGGATTAGTAGCTGATGCAAGGGCATTAGTTGATCGAGCAAGAACTGAATGTCAAGTTAATTCATTCAACTATAGTGAAGATTTAGCCGTAGGGTCATTAGTTAAAAAATTGTGCGATTTTAAACAAAGCTATACTCAATATGGAGGAGTTAGACCCTTTGGAACTGCAATGCTAATAGGAGGCGTAGATGATTCTGGGCCTCATCTATACGAAACCGATCCTTCGGGCGCATTAATGGCTTACAAAGCAGGAGGAATTGGGGCTGGAAGAAACGAAGTTATGGAAATCTTTGAAAAAGAATACAAGGATAATATGACTCAAAACCAAGCCATAACTTTAGGACTAAAAGGACTTTCTGCTGCAAATGAAAATAACTTAAAAGCAGACATTATCGAGATTGCCTTGATAAATGCTAGTAAAGGTTTTCACACATTAGATTCAAAAAGCGTAGGCGAAGCTGTAAAGAAAATTAAGTAATGGTTTCTCTTGAGGACGCAGTTATAGCCAGATACGAAACTGGAGGTAACCGTTTCGAAATCTTGATTGATCCAAAAGCAGCACAAAGCTATAGTGAAGGTGATGAAATTGATTGGGAAGATGCCATCGCTGCTGATGGTGTTTGGAGTGATAGTACCAAAGGAGAAAGAGCCCCAGATAGTATTGTAAACAACGCTTTCGAGACAACTGACTTGATAGACATTTACAAGAAAATATTAGCCGAGGGAACAATTCAACTAACATCCCAGCAAAGAAAGGAAATGGTTGAACAAAAAAGAAAACGGATTGTAGCCCACATAGTTGCAAATGCAATGAATCCACAAACTGGAGGGCCTCATCCGCCACAAAGGATAGAGAATGCAATCGATGAAGTCAGATATTCCGTCGATCCTATGGAAACCATGGATAAACAAGTAGAAAAAATAATAAAGTTAATAAAAACATTAATTCCTATTTCATTCGAAAAGATACGTGTAGCCGTTAAAATTCAGGCAATATATGTAGGAAAATGTTATGGTCAAATAACCAGTTTAAGTAAAATCGAAAGTGAAGAATATCAAAAAGATGGGAGCTGGATTGGGATGCTGGAAATGTCTGCTACTTCATTCGCCAAACTTGAAGATGCTTTAGGTTCATTGACAAAAGGTACTGCTGAAACCAAAATGCTTTGAATTAAAGAAATCTTCAAATAGGGGCGAGTTTGCGAAGGGTTGTATTAGAAGGAAAAAAAGGATGATTCATAATGAGCGAAGAATCAAGTAATAAATCAAATAGCGAAAGCGCTAGAAAGTTAGTTTTACCTGGAGACCTTGTGGAAACCAAAAGTAAACCTGGAAAAGGAATATTCCGAAAAGATGGAAGAATATATTCTTCCGTTTTAGGTCACGCACATGACAAATCAGGTTACATTAATGTAAATGCCATAACTGGAAGATATAAACCTAAAACTGGAGATAAAATTGTAGCAATATGTGCCGAAACCGGACCTTCTATATGGCGTATGGATATTGGATCTGCATTTAACTCTACATTACACCACAGTGAATCAAGTTGGAAAGTTCCATTCGGTGACACTGCCAGATTTTTAGCAATTGGGGATGCTATATGGGCTGAAGTCTTTATGGTAGATGCTGCAGGTTCACACCAAATTAGCCTGAAAAAGGATGATTGTAGAAAATTATATTCTGGAACTATCGTAAAAATAGATCCAACAAATGTCCCTCGTGTTATTGGTAAACAAGGATCAATGATTACAACAATTCGTGAAAATACTCAAACTAGGATTCAAATTGGGCAGAACGGTTATATTTGGATAGATGGAAAAGGTGAAGATATTGCATTAGCCCAAAAAGCAATTGAAACAATAAACCAAGAAGCAACTTCCAAAGGTTTAACAAAGAAGATAGAAAAATTACTGGAGAAATAAAATGGCTGGCCAAACAGATATGAAATTAATAAAAAATGGAGTCCGACTAGACGGAAGAAAACCCGATGAACTAAGAGAAGTCAAGATTGTCGCAGGAGTTTTAGACAATGCTGATGGATCTTGTTATCTTGAATGGGGAAATAACAAGGTTTATGCGGGAGTTTTTGGGCCAATGGAATGTCATCCTAGGCACAAACAGAAAGCAGATAGAGCGATAGTACAAGCTAGATACACCATGGCACCTTTTAGTGTCAATGATAGGAAAAGACCAGGGTATGATAGGCGATCGACTGAAATTTCTTACATCGCTTCTCAAGCTTTTGAAAGAGTTGTAATGGTTGAAGAATTTCCAAAAGCATCAATTAGAGTTGATATGCAAGTCGTAGAGGCTCATGCAGGTACAAGATGTGCCGCAATTACAGCAGCATCGGTAGCCTTAGCTGACGCAGGGATACCAATGAGAGATATGATTCCTGCGTGTGCTTCTGGAAAAGTAAATGATGTAGTTGTACTCGACTTGAACAAAGAAGAGGACAATTACGGACAGGCAGATTTACCCTTAGCAATCATCCCAAGTACAGGCGAAGTTGTTTTACTTCAATTAGACGGACATTTAACACCTGATGAATTTGAACAAGCTATGGATTTAGCTACAAGTGGGTGTATGGACTTATATGAAAAAATGAGGAATGCACTTGACAACAGATATGGGGGAAGCGCATGAGCAACGATCACGTCTCAAATTTGATGAAGGGACACATGGAAACCTTAGCCACAGAAGGAAAGAGAGCTGATGGTAGAGGTATTAACGAATACAGAGAAGTTAAGATTGAAATCGGTATGCTTAACACGGCTGAAGGTTCAGCAATGGTTCACCTTGGAAAAACTAAAGTCCTTTGTGGAATAAAAATGTTAATTGGAAGGCCATATGGCGATTCACCTAAGAGTGGAACTATGATGACCTCCACTGAATTAGCGCCGTTAGCAGACCAATCCTTTGATCCAGGCCCACCAAGAGAACAATCCATTGAATTATCTAGAGTGGTAGATAGAGGAATTCGTGAATCACGTATGATTGACTTTGAAGGTCTTTGTATAGAAGAAGGTGAAAAAGTTTGGACGGTCTTTATAGACTTACATATTTTAGACAATAACGGAAATTTATTTGATTGTTGTACTTTAGCTGCCGCAGCTGCACTTTCAAACGCTAAAATTCCAAATGTACAGCATGGAGTAGCGGATAAAGACGTAGATTTGCCCGTTAATTGCTGGCCAATCTCATGTACATTCGGAAAACTTGGTGATTCCGTAATTTTAGACCCAACTTCAGAAGAGGAAGGTGTCATGTCTGCAAGATTTACGGTAGCTCATGATGAAAATGGAAATTTAAGGGCTGCTCAAAAAGGAATGAATGGAGCTTTTACAGATTCTGAAATTAGAGAAGCTGTTAAAACAGCACGAACAAGCGATAATGTTTTACGTGAGGCTCTAAAAGGTATTCAATGAGTCAAGGGACAAAAAAAGTAGGAAGCACAGGCCGTTTTGGACCAAGGTACGGTGTATCTGTTCGAAGAAGGGTTGGAGCTGTAGAAAAGAAGCAAAGACAGAAATATGAATGTCCCTCATGCTCTAAAGTGAATGTGAAAAGAGTATCTACCGGAATATTCAAATGCAACAGTTGTGATTACCAATTTGCCAGTGGGGCTTACTATCCCACAAAGGAGGAATAATGGTCAATTACAAGTGTGCATCGTGTGGAACCAAATTAGATATGGATTTAGAAGTTCTTGGCCTTACATGTCGTGTTTGTGGTGAGAAGATCTTTTACAAAATAAGACCTTCAACCAAAAAGACAGTTATATCTGACTGATGAAAGCTCAAGTGAGCCTAAAAACTGGAAAAAATACTAAAGCAATTGCGAAAGCTTTAGTTGATGAAGCAAAAACAGGACTGCCAAAAGTTAAAGTTAAAATTTGGCCAGCAGGAGAAAAATTGAAAATAGATTTAGAAGCTGAAGATTTTACAAGTTTGAGAGCTGCTTTAAATTCTTTCTTAGGATGGGCATATTGTGCGGAGGGTGTGATGAATCATGAATGACATAACTCCTGAAAATGTACAAGAAAAATTAAACCTTTTTCAGCAGATACAACAACAAGTTCAAAATCTTTCACAACAAATATCTCAAATCGATATGTCTATTGGAGAAACTGAACGAACTTTAGAAGAAATCAAGAATGTTGGGAAAAAAACTACACTTTATCGAGCAATCGGTTCTGTAATGAAGAAAGTAGATGATAATCCTAAATTAATAAAAGACTTAGAAGAAGAAAAAGAAAGAATGGGAATTCGAAACAATAGTCTAAAGAATCAAGTTGGAAAAATGAATGAAGAGCTTGAAGAAATGCAAAAGAAATTAGCTCCTATTATGCAAAACATGCAGGAAACTAATGGGAAAAATGCTCCTAAATAAAAAAATAAGAGCCGCATTTCAAGAAGAATTATTACTCCTTATACATCACCATGCTGATGTTGATTGCGTATCCTCTGCGATAGCTCTTGAATCAGTATTAGAAAATGCTACAATATGTGCTTCGGATGGCATTAGTTCACATGGCCAAAAAATTGTAAGTATAGTAGAGTCTAAGATTTTGGAAAAACCTCCAGAAACATGGGATGGGACTGTAGTCGCCTTAGACTGTCCGAATCCAGAACACTGCGGACCAGTACCTAAAGCAAAACAAATTGTAGTTATCGACCACCATAGCAAGATTGAAGGATGGCCAAAAGGTACTGAAATTATCCATCAACCACAAAAAACGAGCACTGCTGAGATTGTTTTTGATGTAATAAGTGAATTAGATTTAGAAATTACAAAAACTTGTGCAACTATTCTTTTGTCAGGAATATACACTGATACAGGGCAATTCAGACACGCAAATAATGGAACCTTCAATACGGCAAGTAAATTATGTAATGCAGGAGCAGATCCTCAAGAAGTAATCAATATTCTTGATAGTGAAAGACCACACATTCAGAAAACAACCTTCCTCAAAGCCGCACAGAGAATGAAATGGATGCAAGAAGGAAAATGGATTATTGCCAATAGTATTGTAGGTTCATTTGAATCAGGATCTGCCAGATTATTGATTGTACTTGGTGCCGATATTGCAATAGTTGCCTCAGGTAACAAAAAAGGTGAAATGAGATTATCTACTAGAGCCTCAAATCGAATAGTATCAAATGGTTTTAATCTAACTACTATTCTAGAATCAATATCTGAAATGAATGGCGGGTCTGCCGGCGGACATCCGGGTGCTGCAGGCTATAATGGAAAGGGTGATCCAGAAGCAATAAGTGAAATTACAAAACAAAAATGCATCAACGCCATAAGGGAACTTCCTTAACTGTAGGTTTGCATAAGATACTGTGAAATATAGGGCTATTTTCAAAATTTATGGATTGATTCTTGCCAATATGCTTCTGCTTATGGGCGGACAATTGGCCTACGTGTACATTGTAGGACCTATTTCTATGGAAGATGGAAAGCCTATGACTTTACCTGATGTCCCACTTCTTGGCTTCTTGATAATAATACTAATGATTGCAGGAGGGTTAATTATCGCAGCCATACTCCAAAGAAAACCATTACCGATGAGATATGTGGCTGTTAATAGAAAACCACATACAAAAATATTGGGAAATGATGAAGAAGCAACTGAAACACAGCATTATAGACCAATTTATCCGGGACAATTTAGTGGGAAAACGGGAGATATATATTACAATAAATCTAGCGAAGAAAATGACTTGAATTGGGGGAGTGGTGAAGAGGTTCCAAAGGATATAGAAAGGAAGCTGGGCTCTTTTTCTAAAAGGGAACTACAACTACCGCGATCGGGAGTTTTATTCTTTTGTTTTTTGATGGCTTTAGCAATAGGTTTAGTAGCTTTAAGTGAAAGAGGGCCCTTCATCTATTTTTTTCCAATAGCATTTATAGTTGCATTTACTTTCCCAGGATTGATTTGGGTTAGTTATATTTATGATAGGACTATAACTTCTCCAGAACCCCAAAGACTTGTATTAATTGCACTGGCATGGGGTATGTTTTCTACACTACCAGCAAGCCTTTTGAACGATTTTAGTGCAAGATTAATGGAAGTTGATCAAAATGCATTGTTAGGCAATGGCGATTTTGGCAGGGCCGAATTGATATTAGTCACAGTAGTTGCTCCTTTGGTAGAAGAATTCTTGAAACCTCTCGGTTTAATTTTTGTAATTAAAAGATTAAAAACACCCTATGAGGGCGTATTATATGGCGTTGCATGTGGAATGGGATTCGCCATAATAGAGAATCTACTTTATGAATTGTTCATAATAATATGGTATGGATCAGATGCATGGACAATAAATGCATTTGTTAGAGGAATTGGATCAACCCTACTTCACGCTGTAGGACCTGCTGCAATAGGTTATGCTGTAGCCTTATCAAATCAAATGCAAGAACCACGAAACAAAGCTCTGCCGATTGCTTTTCTAATCGGAGTTGTGATGCATGGCCTTTGGAATGGATTTGCTACAATGCCATTTTCATATTTACAGGTTAGTTGTATTGCATTAATGATTGCTATTTGCTTGATATTTATTATTAAAATACTAGAATACGGAAAAGAATACTCACATATTGAATTAGAAGCAACCAGTTTCAAGGATTTAGAAGAAGAAGCAACAAATAGTGGTCACTAAATGCGAGAAATACCGTCCTTAGCTCAGCCTGGTCAGAGCGGTCGGCTGTAGGGGTGGAGGCCGCAGTTACCGACAGGTCCCCGGTTCGAATCTGGGAGGACGGACCATTCTTCTAAAAAACTATTTTGTTTTTCCTGGCATATAGAATTTAACGAGTATTGCTGTAATGAGAGCCATTCCTGCAGATACCATAGCAGTACCTACCATCCCATCCATGAAGGCTAAACGTGCATTAGCAATTAATTCCGAACCAAGCATATTCCCCTCACCAAGTAAATCACTACCTATCCTCATAGCTGCAGGAAATGATTCTGTGGCAACTGGTGAATGAACTTCTAAACCTTCAGGAACTACTATATTATTTTGATATATCTCATTCAGAACACTGCCACCAATAGCAATTCCAAGAGCTCCTCCGACTTCTCTACTAGCGTCATTAGTAGCACTTCCAACACCTGCTTTATCTTCTGGAATAGAATCCATAACCAGTGTAGTTGAAGGTGCCATAGTTAGGCCCATTCCAAGTCCGAGAATGAAAAATGTTAATGCGATTCTAAGATATTCAGTACCAACTTCTACAGTCGTAAACAATAACATTCCAGTACAAACTAAAGTTAAACCAAGGGCAACAACATTATTATTTCCAAATTTAGCAACCAATTTGTCACTATTGGCCGCGGCTGGCATCAGACCCAAAGGAAGAGGAATGAATCGAACTGCTGCTTCTAAAGCAGTATGACCTCTTACAAGTTGAAAATGTAACATTTGAGTAAACATGAATGAAAACATTACAAAGAATGCTAATGAAATTGCAACCAAACCCATTGTGAAGCCCATATTACTGAAAAGATTAATTGGCAGCATAGGGTTTTCTGTACTTCTTTCCCATTTAATGAAACCAAAAGTGAGAACTAAACCAAGACCTGCAATTCCAAGTGTTTCAGGACTTGTCCATCCTACATTGGGTGCTTCAATAATTGCATAAAGTATCGACAATAGTGCACCTATTGATAGAAAAGATCCTACTAAATCCAAAGGACGTTTTTGACTATCCTTTGAATTTGGAACTAAGAAAATACCCAATATTAGTGCAACTATGATTACTGGAACATTAATCCAAAAAACCATTTCCCATCCATAATTTTCTACAGACCAGCCGCCAACAATAAGTCCAATAGGTGCTCCAGCACCAGCCATAGCTGCCCAAATTCCAACTGCTTTGCCCCTTTCTTCAGAAGGAAATACAACTACTACAACAGATAAGGTTGCAGGCATTACAAGTGCAGCCCCAAGCCCCATTACTGCGCGTGCAAAAATTACATGTTCCGACGTAGAAGCATACATTGCTGTTGCACCAGAAGTCAAAGCAACAATAATCAAACCTAATTGTAGCGCTGGCTTACGTCCAAAACGGTCACCAATAGCACCCATGACAAGAAGAGTTCCTCCAAAAACAAGCGCATAAGCATCAACCATCCATTGAAGATCGGTGTTATCTGCATTCAAATCTTGGGAAAGTTCAGGAAGAGCAACATTCAAAGTTATATTGTTCAAAATTACAATAATTAAACTCAAACTCATTAAGGCAAGAATTATCCATCTTCTTTCATATATCTCTTTTATTTCATTCTTATCGTCTTCTTCACTCATCGAATGTAATCCCATGTATTATTAGTCCAAACACTAGATGCTTGCCACGGTGGCGCCTTTCTTGGAACATATTCAGAACCAAATTGATCGTACTTCTTTCTTTCATTATCATCTATCAAAACATGGTATGCTTCATTAATCTCCTTGAATTTTTCTTCTGATAATTCTAT
>LWDU01035449.1_pt1 | contig 28685 bp, 26 predicted proteins | sample 727161 | NCBI WGS metagenome assembly LWDU01 (sample SAMN04566230, study PRJNA314399) | hydrothermal vent metagenome | isolation source: deep sea hydrothermal plume seawater | place: Mexico: Gulf of California, Guaymas Basin | collected 2004-07-11
CGGTAATCCAGGGTTCGAGTCCCTCATCGATCAGGGTTTCACAAAAGTCTGCGGTTCGACGATCCTGCCAGACGATAGCGTTGTACACCGGTTCACCGGTTTTTTTATCCCAGACGATGGTGGTCTCTCTCTGGTTGGTGATGCCGATACCTGCTATATCGGAAGCCGACACTTCATTTTGCTTAAGCACTTCCTTGCAGACATCAATGGTCGACCGCCAGATGTCCTCGGGATTATGTTCGACCCACCCGTCGTTGGGGAAGTGCTGCTCAAATTCCTGCTGTGCAACACCCAAGGGCTCAGCCTCGCTGGAGAACAGAATAGCCCGGGTGCTTGTCGTTCCCTGATCGATCGCTAGCAAGTAAGTCATCTGTGGGTGCCTGTTTTTTTCCGAGCCGGAACTATTATGTATTTGCCGACCAAGATCAAACTATCCACCGGGTCCAGCAAAAAACCGGCTCTACGCCCCGAATCGTCAGGCGCTTGTGACCGACATTCTAACTAGGCACAATACCCCCCTTTTTAAGCTTCCAGACGGAGAAGAGTATGCGCGACGTAGTCATAGTAGATAGTGTAAGAACAGGACTGGCTAAATCATTCAGGGGAACCTTCAACCTGACCCGACCAGACGATATGGTGGCGCACTGCATTAATGCCCTGCTTGAGCGCAACCCAACGCTGGATCCTGTTGAAGTCGAAGACGTTATAGTCGGTGCGGCAAGCCAGACAGGTGAGCAGGGCGGAAACATCGCACGACTCGCGGTGATTCTTTCCCAGCTACCCATTACCACTGCAGGATCCACGATCAGCCGGGCATGTTCATCCGGCCTGAATTCCATCGCATTTGCGGCTAACCAGATCGCAAGTGGTTGTTCAGAAGTCATGATCGCCGGTGGTGTTGAGTCCATTTCATCCAATCAAAGACAAACACCAGGAAAGTCGGACGTTCACCCGACTATTCGCGAGAAGTCTCCAGACATTTTTATGGCGATGGGTAACACCGCTGAGGTTGTTGCAAGGCGCTACAACGTATCGCGCGAATACCAGGACGAATTTTCCCTTGAAAGCCAGAAGCGTACCGCCGCCGCACAACAGTCTGGCTTGTTTGACGACGAAATCGTGCCCATGAAGACCAAGTACGCGAAGGTCGTCAACAAGGAAACCAAGGAAACTGAAATCGTCGATGGCGTTTGTGTCGGTGACGAATGTAACCGCCCTGAAACAACGCTTGAAGGCCTTGCAAGCCTTAAGCCTGTATTCGAAGAAGACGGCACAGTGACCGCTGGTAACGCATCACAGCTCTCTGACGGCGCATCCATGACGCTAGTGATGAGCGCTGAACGTGCGCAGCAACTTGGACTTGAGCCAATGGCATACTTCCGCGGCTGGACTGTCGCTGGATGTGAGCCAGACGAGATGGGCATTGGACCGGTATTTGCGGTACCCAAGTTGCTCAAAGCCAATGGCCTGACCATGGCCGACATTGACCTGGTTGAACTGAACGAAGCCTTCGCTTCACAGTGCGTGTATAGCAGGGATGCCCTGGAAATTGATCCAGAGATCTACAACGTCAATGGTGGCTCAATCTCAATCGGCCATCCTTTCGGCATGACGGGTTCTCGCCTCACCGGCCACATTCTTCGTGAGCTCAAGCGTCGCGAGAAGAAGTACGGCATTGTGTCCATGTGTATTGGTGGCGGTATGGGTGCGGCCGGGCTTTTTGAAGCCTGCTAAACCCTATGTAGTACATCCTGCATAGCAACATTAAAAAAGGGACCAGAAGGTCCCTTTTTTTTGCCTGAAACCCGGGCTATTTCCAGGCGTCGAGTTGTTTCGACAAACATTCCATAAAGGTGACCGGCTGGTCAAGGAACAGGTGATGCTGGGCATCTGCCAGTTCGGTGACTTCAAGGTTCGGGAGAAGGGATTTCATGTGCTGCGCACTTTTCGAGCTGAACGACTCACTGTCAGCGCCATAAATCAACGCGCACTTGATCGCGATGGATCTGAAGTCAGCCTCGAGGTCTTCATAAGCCTTCATCCGGGAAGGCTGTTCTTCATCAAACTTCCAGCCAAAGCCATCATCGATATATTCGATCGAGGTCCGGGCGATGTGATCCACAACATACTGGTTCTGACATCGCTGGGGCGGCTGCAGGCGGAATCTCGAGCGGGCGATTTCCGAAGTGGGATAGCTTTTTGCCCTCGCCAGCCGGTCAGGCTCCGGAGGTGTCACGTCATCAGGGTGTTTGACGCCTGAATCCAGCAGGATCAGGCCCTTGAAACGATCAGGATATTGCGCCACTGCGCGAATCGACATGATCCCGCCATAGCTATGTGATGCCAAAATGGTATCGGGCCCCATGTTGCACTTATCAGCAACCGCAACAATCTCCTGGGCATAAAGATCAGCGGAATACTCGTCCCGATGGTCACTGTCTCCCATACCGGACATATCCAGCGCTACGCTCTGGTAATCATCTTTATAGGATGGGGCGATAAAGTCCCACCAGTGTGAATGGGCGTTGTGCCCGTGAACAAACAGCAAACCCGGGTTTCCCGGTTCACTCCAGTAGACGTAGTTGATATCAGAGCCTTCGACATCGATGAACCCTGATTCGGGTTTGGTATCAATCGCTTCCCAGAACCAGTCAGGCGTCGTATAGGTCGAATCACTCATTAACTATTTACTCTCCTGCAGGCCTATTCTTTAGGTGCTTGTTCTTTAAATGATAAATCTCTAAGGGATCAGGCTTTATCGGATCAAGCTACCTGCGAATACTTCTTCAGGTGATGATCCACATTACCAAACAGCGTCTCAATGGCAGTGATGCGTTTGAAGTAGTGGCCCACGTTGAGCTCATCAGTCATACCCATGCCACCATGCAGTTGAATGGCGTTCTGGCCGACAAACCGGCCACCCTTGCCAATCTGGACCTTCAATGCAGACACTGCTTTAAGGGCCTCAACTTCATCATCTTCGCTCATACGAAGGGCTGCCATGTAGAGCAGGGATTTTGCCTGCTCATGCTCCATGAACATATCTACCATACGGTGCTGTAGCACCTGGAACTTTCCAATAGGCTGCCCGAACTGTTCACGGGTCTTACAGTATTCAACGGTTGTCTTGTACAGCACTTCCATTGCACCAACTGCTTCTGCACCAACGGCGAGAATGCCGTTGTTGATCCCAAGCTCAAGAAGCCCGAGGCCTTTATCGACTTCACCCAGGACAGCGCTTGCGGGTACTGATACTTTGTCCAGGTTGATTTCAGAAGCCTGCAAGCCATCAATTGTTGGGTAATCGCGTTTTGATATCCCATTAGCTGAAGCCTCAACCAGAAACAGTGTAATTCCGGATTCGTCTTTTTGATCACCGGATGTCCTTGCAGGAACAACCAGAACATCTGCTGACGGACCACCAAGCACCACACCCTTAAAACCGTTAATGACGTAGCCATCGCCTTCGACTTTCGCTGTTGTCGTGACGTCAGCGAGATTAAATCTTGCCTGCGGTTCGACATAGGCAAGGGATGCAAATTTTGTTCCCGCCATGATCTCGGTGAGCGCTCCCTCAATGTGCTCTGTGGTGCCACCGGCTTCAATCACCGAACCTGCCATGATGACTGTGGAGACGTAAGGCTCAACGACCAGGCCTTTGCCAAACTCTTCCATCATAATCATCGTCTCGACAGCAGTGCCACCGAAACCACCTGACTGTTCTGTGAAAGGAAGCGCCAGCCAACCCAACTCGGCAAAAGTTGCCCAATTTTCGCGACTGAAGCCCTCTTCAGACTTTAATATTTTCTGTCGGGCATCGAAGGTGTAACTATTCTGGATATATCGCTGGATACTATCCTGCAAGAGACCCTGCTCCTCTGAGAAAGAGAAATCCATACAAACAAACTCCTGAGATTTGAACGCGCTGCGCCGGTGCCAATGCACCTAAAGAGCAGGGATCATAGGGTTTGTAACCCCTATTTTCAAGGACACCGACCGAGGAATGAATTGACGCGGCCTTACCCCGTTCCTTATGCTGGGCCCATCAATAAATTCAGGTAAGGAGACACCCATGGCAGATCCAACTATTGCGCAAAAATCGCCCTATGGCGCAGACGTCGAGGAAGGCAAAACATACTTCTGGTGCGCCTGCGGCAAGAGCACAAATCAACCGCTCTGCGACGGGTCTCATCAGGATACTGAATTCCTGCCGGTGAAATTCAAGGCGACGGAATCAAAAAAGGTGTTTTTCTGTGGCTGCAAGATGACCGCGGGTAAGCCAATGTGCGACGGCACCCATACTGGTCTCTAACTAAACGGTTTCTGTCCAGGCGAGGGGAAAGCTGACGATTACCCTCGCGCCACCGAGCGTTGAGTTCGTGATCACGATCTGACCGTGGTAACGATCTACAATCTCAGCGACGATCGCAAGCCCGATGCCCTGGCCGGCTTCCCTGCTATCCAGGCGCAGCCCCCGCTCAAGGACAAGATCTCTGTCGAACTCCGGGATGCCGGAACCATTGTCTTCCACCTCAAGCTGCACTCTCCCTTCAACAACGACAGCAACAAGCCTTACCTTCCCCAGACCATATTTACACGCGTTGTCCAGCAAGTTCCCCAACAGCTCCATAAGGTCACGCTCATCACCCGGGAAATCCGCAGGTGAAACTTCCTCCAGAAATTCGATGTTCTTTTCCTTGTATACCTTCCTTATCGCTGCCACCAGTTTCTCGACAACCGGCCTGATTGGGGTCGAGTTTCGGAACAGCTTGCTCGAACTCGACACCGCCCGCTCCAGCTGATACGACACAATATCGGTCATGCGTGTCACCTGCTGATCCATTGCTGCAGCCACTTGCTCAACGGTCTGTTCAGGCTTTTCGGCTTCTGCCTTTAGTATCGCCAGCGGAGTCTTCAGGCTATGTGCAAGGTCCGCAAGCGTGGTTCGATAACGCTCTCGCTGTGCTCGCTCTTCTGATAAGAGAAGATTCAGACTATGGGTTACCCCGTTTATCTCGGTCGGATACTGACCAACCAGATATTCCTGCCGACCTTCTTCAATCGCCTTAAGGTCATGTTCCAAACCCGCGATGGGCAGCAGGCCCCAATACATGATTGCGGCCTGCAGCAATACCAGCACAACAACCGCAGCAATAAGCCATCCCCAGAGGCTTTCTCTGAAGGTCGTCACTTCATTCCTGTATGGCGCAAAATCCTGCAGGACGACATAAACGAAACGCGCGTCACCTAACGCACTCTCCCAGATGACGGGATAAGTCAGGTAAAAAAGAGGGCCACGGCCCGCCGCCGCCGGCAATTCGCTGAATGTCACGACACCCGCAGTGTCTTGCGCTAATAAAACACCTTTTGCCAGATCACCCAGGTCAAGATCCAGCGCCGAACCACTGCGCCACACTTCATTACCACCCGGTGTAAAAACGAGCCCGAACAGACCCGAACCCATCGCATTGAAGCCGGGTTCCTGCAGTTCAGTTGGAAGGTACAGGTCAACCGCACCGCCCTTGTCATCTTCGACACTGGCGGCAATCAACGCGTAACTATGTAACTGGAGCCTTTCAGAAACTGCCTGCTCGGCACTCTGGCGGAAGGCATTATCGACGACGCCCCCAACGACCCCCAGGAACACCACGAGAACCAGGGTAGCCGAGGACAGCATTCGTAACCGTAGCGAACCTCGCACCACACTGGAACCCGGGTTCATTCAGCCAGTCCGAACCGATACCCCTGTCCACGTACAGTTTCAATCGGCCTGAGCTGATTTTCCGGGTCGAGTTTTCTACGAAGTCGTCCGACGAAGACTTCGATAACATTACTGTCACGATCAAAATCCTGATAATAGAGATGCTCCGTCAACGCTGTCTTGGAGACAACATGACCGGGCCTCATCATGAGGTACTCCAACAAATTAAATTCAAAGGCGGTCAGTTCCACCGCACAACCGTTAACCCTTACGCTCTTTGCTTTCGTATCAAGGCTTACCGGCCCAATGTTAATATCTCGGGTGATTGCACCCGATGCCCGGCGAATGAGCGCTTCAATTCTTGCCAGTAACTCCTGAACATGGAACGGTTTAACCAGATAGTCATCAGCACCCGCCGACAGACCTTGGACCTTGTCCTGCCAGTCTGCGCGGGCAGTCAAAATCAATACCGGGTAATCCTTACCCCGCTCTCTGAGACGACTGATGACTTCCATGCCACTTAGCTTCGGAAGCCCAAGATCGATTATCGCAAGGTCATAATGTCCCGCTTCTCCCAGCGCAAGAGCCTGGGCACCGTCAACAGCAGAATCCACTGAGTATCGGTGCCGATCAAGAATCTCGAGAAGCTGATCCCGAAGGGCTTCTTCATCCTCAGCTAGTAATATGCGTCGCGACATTCTTGCCTCACTCAAAGACTTCGCCGGAGTTACCGTCAACAAAAACAGATTTGACCACACCATTGGCAGATAAGGTCCTGACCCGATAAACCGGCGGTCCCTGGTCGTCCAGAAGAGACACGCCCAAAATTCTCGAAGCGGAATAACGCTCTTTTACCAATGATGCGGCACGTTTGTTAGATATGCCCGAACGATTGCCGGGGACCAGTTGGTTTGGCGCCAGACCGTAGGCCGGTGCAGGCCTTCTGCCAGCTTTTTCCTCATGATGACCCGCCAGTGAATCCGACATCCCAATTGGACCCACCGTGAACAACAGTACAATGACAAATTGAGATAGGTTTCTCATAGCCCTTCCCGGATCGTTCCTCTGTCGTTTACCTGAATGACTATGATATCGTAGTTGATATGGCTGTACCTTAGCTACCGGCGACTGAATATCACCTGAATTAGTTAACCAGCACATCCTGAATCGAATGACGCTCATCCAGAGAAACGACCACGCTGGCTCGACCAGCCATTTCCTCGAGCATCCAGCCAGTGATTCGCTCATAGTAAGCAACGAACTGCCTGACCCCCATTTCGGTCATCATTTTGCTGCCACCCCCCCGACTTGCCAGTTGCCGTTCCTGTTGGAAGCGCCAGCGCACTATCGCCTCAATTGATGGCGCCATGAAAAACACCTGGGCACTGGCTCGAAACACCGACTGGTATCGAGAAAGTTGTTCGTTCACATACCGGCGCCATAACCCATCCGGGTCCTGGGTCCTCTCCAGGTCATTGATGGGATGCATCAACCGTTCCTGTGGTTCGGGAACAGCGCCCCAACACCAGCCTTCACACAGGATAACCGTGGCAGGTTCAGCTTCTTGCCATCGGGAACTTCGGTCATCCTCACCTTTGTCGAAAACAGGGACTTCAACCGACCGCCCCTGAACAAGATCAGTCAGCACTTTCTCCATTAGCGCTAGATCATGGGTGCCGGGTACACCCCGGACGCCGAGCAAAGGATGAATATCGACAGCGACCTGCTGTCGATATTCCAGTGGCAGGTAAAAGTCATCAAGGGAAAGGATGGTTGTGCTCGTGTTGAAACAATCCTGAAGTACTGAGGCTAACAGTCGACTCATCGTGCTCTTACCGGTTCCCTGGGCACCGGCAATGGACACTACTATCGTTTTATTACTCGATTCGCTCGCGAGTCTCGCGATGTTTACTGCAAGATAACCTACCAGGCAAAAAACCGTGTCACTGCCGAGCGCACCCGCGAGCTTCCCAAACGGCTGTCGATAAGACGCCAGTTCAGAAGGTAACTGATGGCTGTACTCAGGAAATTTCACGGGCAAAAGGCGGCAAGGAATTCAGGATGACCTTGCCATAGGACTTAGACACCAGGCGACGATCCAGTATGGTCACAGTGCCTTCGTCGGTTTCAGTTCTGAGTAATCGCCCCGCAGCCTGGACGACCCTGAGTGCAGCGTTCGGCAACATCACTTCGTAAAATGAATTGCCACCTTTCTCCTCAATCCACTCAGACAGCGTTGCATCTACCGGGTCATCAGGTACCGAGAATGGAATCTTTGCTATCACTACATGACGGCAATAATCACCGGGTAAATCTACGCCTTCGGAGAAACTGGCCAGGCCAAAGATACAGCTTGCCTCACCACGGTCAACAGCATCCCGATGGCGACCGAGGATTTCCATTTTCGATAGTTCACCCTGCATCAGGATTCGTTCGCGAAACGCTTCATCAATATCATCGAACACCCGCAACATTTGCCGCCACGAGGCGAACAATACCAAAGCACCAACATCTTTAACGAGCAGGCCCGGAATCAGTTCCGCGATCTCTTGCGTGTGCTGGTCAGCCTGTCCAGGATCAGTGCGCATCTTTGGTACTGCAAGAACCGCCTGTTCCTGATATCGAAACGGACTGGCCAGACTGGTGAATACCATCTCTGGCGGAATGCCGGATTTGGACTGGAAGTTGGAGAAATCCCCGGCAACCGACAGGGTTGCCGAGGTCAGTACCGCACCCGCGCAACGTGACCAAAGCCTCTCAAACAGCTCATCTGCCACCGAAACAGGATGACACGACAGTTGAATTTCCATGCCTTCCGTCTGACCCTGGGTCGAAAACCCAATCCACCTCGCATAGGGAGGCGAATGCTCCGCTACCGAGAAGTTATGCCAGAGCTCTGCGGCTGCAGACAAGCGCGTAGAAATTGAACCTACCAGCGACAACCAGTATTCAACGCTTTCCCGCTGCGCGGCAGAGACGTCTTCCAGGGTACCTTCGATGAGTGGCAACACCCGGTCCACCAGGTCATCCAGGCGCTCGAAACTGTTCGCCAGCTGCTTTGATACCTCGGTAACATCATTGCCGACCCGGCCCCGAGAAAACCGATACTGCCAGCCGTCATCTTGTTCTTCTGCGTCAACTTTAAGCTGCTGTAGCACCTGGGCCGCATCATCCAGCCTCTGGCTTGCCTGTTGTACCATGGAATCAACATCGTTAATAAGCCCGGAACCAATAGCGGGCACTTCTGCACTGGCGAGTTTCAGGCTGGTAGGGATCTGTTGTAACCAGGTTTTTGTCGAATAAAGCGCCAGGAAATGAGAAAAGTGATTGCCGGCCTTGTCAGGCAGATGATGACCCTCATCGAAGATGTAAATCGTATCTTCCGGATCAGGGAGTACCGCGCCTCCGCCCATCATCAGATCGGACAGGACCAGGTCCTGATTGGTGACAATGCAATCTACCCGATGAATATTCTCGCGGGCCCTGTAAAAGTAGCAATTTTCATAATGGCTGCATTGGCGATGAGTGCACTGGGCGTGGTCCGTCGAAACCCTGGCCCAGGTTGCATGATTGATCTCTTCCGGCCAGCTGTCTCGTTCCCCATCCCACTCCCCTTTGCCGAGCGCCGTCAGCATTGAATCAAAAATAGCGGAGTCGACCTGGTCGCTATCGCCATCCGCATTTTCAAAAAACGAAAAGGTCTGGTTCACCTGACTGCTATCCTGCAACGCGAGATCAAGGCGGGACAGACAAAGATAACGCCTTCGGCCTTTCGCCAGGACAAAGGAAAATTCCAACCCTGAATGCAGGCGGATATCAGGCAGATCCTGGTAGACAATCTGTTCCTGCAACGCGACCGTTGCTGTCGCAATAACAATTTTCTTTTTTAGCTGTTTTGCTATCGGAATGGACGCCATGGCATAGGCGATTGTCTTACCGGTTCCTGTTCCGGCTTCAACAACGCAGACGCTGTTATCTTCTGGCACATTACCGAGTGTCCGGGCTATTTCTGCGATCATGGTTTTCTGGCAGTGCCTGGCCCGGTATCCTTTCTCTTCGAGCAACCGGGAATATGCCCTCTGGATCTCTTCCTTGAGTGCTTCAGTCAACATACGAATTGGAAATCATCAGGAGCAGTAACATGTGGACCACGATCATATCACCATTGGGCAGAAGCCTGAGACTGATCAGGCTGATTGTTCCGCGCGTTTTCAGCCTGCTGTTCCTTGTTCCGTGTTTTGCCAGAAGCCATGATCTGCCACTCGAGGCGTTGAGACTTCCTCCCGGGTTTCAGATATCTGTGTTTGCAGAACTGGGCCCCCATGTCGCACCACTGGCCATGAAATTTTATACCGGCACCCTGTTCCCGGAGCGATACCGGGGGGAAATATTCATTGCCGAGCATGGCTCCTGGAACCGCACGCCGGAGGCCGGACACACGGGATACAACATCACCATGGTTAACCCTGAAACCGGTGCAACAACTATCCTGATAGACGGCTGGCTAAAGAACAACGTGGCCTGGGGAAGACCCACGGACATACTGGAGATGCCCGATGGCAGCCTGCTAATCGCAGACGACCACGCCAATGTTATTTACAGGCTGACCTATGAAACCCCATAAGCTCGGGGCACAGTAGAACCGGACAGTCTACTGGTTACAAACTGCCTCTGATCAGCCTACTCCCGGTGACCGACACGGTTGTGATTACACCCTAAGGAGCGGCATACTGCTTCCCAAAAAGGAAACAGTCATGATTGGAGCAGATGCCGTAGTCAGCGCCCTCAGGAAGATAGGTGCCACTCATGTTTTTGGGATTGTGAGCATTCACAACATGCCTATCTTCGACGCCATCACCCGCGATGGCACTATCCAGATAATTGATTGCCGACATGAAATGGGCGCAACCCATGCTGCGGATGGCTATGCGCGCGCGACCGGTAAAACCGGTATTGCGATCGCCAGTACAGGACCTGGTACCACCAACACCGTGACCGGGCTTTACGAAGCCCAATATGCATCCTCCCCTGTCCTGCTGATCACCGGGCAGGCAGAAACCGGGTTCTACGGTAAAGCGCAGGGTTATGTTCACGAAGCGGAAGAACAACTGCCAATGCTCAGAACGGTTACCCGGCGGGCTGAGTCGGTTCGAATCGCCTCAAGGATCGAAGATACGATTCTGGAGGTCGCGAACGACATCAGTTCCGGCAGACCATCTTCCGGTGCCGTCGAGATCCCAATTGACCTGCAGTACGCTGAAGTCAGTGAGAGCGGACAGGGCTTCAATCCTGTTAACCCTGAAATGACCGGCGATCTTGAACGCGCCGTTTCGCTAATTACTGGCAGCCGCAAACGAATCATCATCGCCGGTGGCGGCGTCACCTATGGTGGCGCTTCTGACGCATTAACTCGCCTGGCCGAGAAACTTCAGGCACCTGTTTTTATGACAGCCAACGGCAGGGGGGCCATTACCGAGGATCACTCGCTGGCCATTGGTAACCTGTACCAGAGCAGGAAGCTGCATGCCGACATGATGGATGCTGACCTGACCATTGCGATTGGCACCCGGTTCCAGGTTGGCGTTGGCGGCTCGGGGGCCACCCTCAAACCGCCGGGCAAGTTACTTCATATTGATATCGACGCATCGATCGTTGATCGGGTACACAAATCAGATGCCTCACTGATCGGCGATGCTGCAGAAATACTGCCAGCGATTGACGCTGCCATGAACCCGCAGCCTTGCTCACCTGAATTCGTTGAAAAAATCCAGACAGGTAACCGCGAACTCAGGCAAAAATTAAGGCAGCGGTTGGGTCCGGACTACGAAGGCATCCTGGACACCATACGCGAACTTGCGCCCAGGGATACCCTGATCGTCCGGGATACAACTGTTCCTGCGTACAATTTTGTTAACCAGCTTTTGCCGATATACGGACCACGAACCTTCATCGGTCCAAATTCCGCCGCTATAGGTCCCGGTCTTCCTTTAGCGGTCGGGGCAGCCGCTGGCACCGGCAAGAAAACCGTTGTTGTTCACGGTGACGGCGGATTTATGTTCCATGCAATGGAACTGGCCACTGCGGCCCAGTATCAGCTTCCCCTGGTGGTCTGCGTGTTCAATGACGGCGGTTACGGGGTTCTTCGCGGTCTTCAGTCCCGGCAGTTTGAAGGTCGATACAGTGACACTGATCTCGGGGTTATGGATTTCGCCGGGCTGGCGGAAAGTATGGGTGTAACAGGGGTGGGTGTGGAAACTTTGACTGAGTTCAAGGCGGCGTTCGGGTCAGCCATGGACCGTGAAGGACCGACACTGCTCAACATCGATATGAGGAAACTGATACCGATGCAGGGGAGCATATTGCCCGCGCAGTAAACGCCTTTTAATTGGGACAATTTCGCGAGCAGAAGATCTTTCTGTGGAGGCGCTTGCGCCGCAAATCGAGAGGACGGTGGTGGCGGCAAGGATAGTGGAAACACTTCACCGAGGAGCAAACGCACCAGCCCTGAGCGTTACCTGGTTAGCTCTGGTGGGACCTACAAAAGGTCAGCGGGGTACAAATGCCAGATAGACGACCATTAAGAAAACGGCCAGCGGAACCATCCACGGTTAAACTTCGCCTCACACTTGTTGAGCTGCGCCCGGTAGACACTGGATCGCTTTGATACTTTTGTCGCGACATCCTTTAACCACTGTTTGTTCTTATAGCTACGGCGGGCGAACCCACCCTGCCCTTCGTGGTAGGCAAGGTACAGGTGGTAGGCATCCGATTTGCTTATTTTATTCTTGCGCTGGCTTTGGTCGTTATACCAGCCGATAAAGTCTATGGCGTCATCAAACTTGTTCCTGTCTGCACCGCCTCGACCTGTGGCGCTCTGGTATGCGCGCCAGGTGTCATTAGTCGCCTGCGCGTAACCGTATGCACTCGCCGGCCTTGGACCGGGTAATACCCACAATATTTTTGTTCTTGGTGGTTTGGCTCGCGCCATGAACGATGACTCCTGGTACATCATGGACATCATTACCGTGATGTCTGTTCCCCAGCGACGTGATGATTTTTTGGCGTCTTTATACCAGCCACTCTTTTCGGAGAATATTTTGCAAATGTTCTCCTTGTTCTCCGGAGGCGCGCTTGTGCAACCGGTCAAAGCGATAACCAGGATGAGCACGAAACTTCGCGGTATCTTTGCGAACCGGGCGCTAAGCACCGTGCACCTCCAGACGCCGCAGCAGATCTGCCTCTGACAGAATGGCAACACCAAGCTCCTGCGCTTTGGTCAACTTGGAACCGGCGGCATCACCGGCAACCACATAACTGGTCTTAACCGAGACTGAACCTGATACCTTCGCACCGAGCGAAATCAACCTCGCCTTGGCATCATTCCTGGTTAGGGACGTCAGGGTTCCGGTCAGTACATAGGTCTCACCCACAAGCGCACCAGAGACTGCGGAGGACTCTTGTTCCACCCAGCCAACACCACTTTCCAGCAAGCTATCAATGACCTGGTAGTTTATCTCCTGCTGGAAAAAGTGTGCGATATTTTTCGCGACTATCGGACCAACATCAGGAACTTCCTGCAAAGAATCTTCATCCGCCTGCCGAAGTGGCGCGATCCCATGATAGAACTGCGCAAGATTCCTTGCGGTCGATTCACCTACTTCCTGGATGCCCAATGCATAGATGAACCGCGACAGGGTCGTTGTCTTACTTTTCTCCAGCGCCTCAAGCAGGTTGTTAGCAGATTTCGGCGCCATGCGCTCTAGATTCACCAGCTGTTCCAGGGTCAACTGGAACAGGTCTGCCGGACTGCTGATCAGGCCTTCGTCGACCAGCTGGTTAACAAGCTTGTCACCGAGGCCTTCAATATCAAACGCGAGCCTGGAAGCAAAGTGCCGGATACTCTCTTTTCTTTGCGCTGAACATCTAAGACCACCAGTACAACGGGCAATGACTTCACCTTCTGCCTGAAGTACTTCTGAGCCGCAGGCCGGGCACTGCGCTGGCAGGATAATCTGCCGTATTTGTTTCGGCCGCTTGTCCCGTAAAACTGAAACAACCTTGGGAATAACATCCCCCGCTCTTTGGATAACAACCGTATCCCCGATAACAAGATCCAGCCGGGCCACCTCATCCATATTGTGCAGCGTCGCGTTACTGATGGTCACGCCACCGACCTGCACCGGTTTCAGTCTGGCAACCGGGGTCACAGCCCCGGTTCGACCTACCTGGAATTCGACATCTTCAAGTACTGTGATGCCTTCTTCCGCGGGAAACTTGTGGGCAATTGCCCAGCGCGGCGTTCTGGTCAACATACCCAGCTTTCGTTGCTCTGCTATCCCGTCAACCTTGAATACAACGCCATCAATCTCATAATCCAGAGATGAACGCAGCGCCACCAGCTTTCTGTAGTATTCAATGCAGCCATCCACACCGACGACAGTTTCAATCAACGGATTGACCCTGATACCCCAGGAAGCAAGGGCAGCCAAAATCCCCGACTGTGTTTCCGGCAGTTCGCCGCCTTCAACAATACCGACACTGTAAGCAAACATCGTTAACGGCCTGCGGGCAGTCTCACGCGAATCAAGCTGGCGGAGTGTCCCGGCGGAGGCGTTCCTGGGATTGGCAAACACTTTCTGCCCGGCCTTTTCTGCCGCCAGGTTCATCCTGTCGAATGATGACCGGGGGAAATAAACCTCTCCCCTGACTTCGAGCCTGGAGGGATAGCCCTTGCCCATCAGGGACAGCGGTATCGATTCGATCGTACGAACATTCCGGGTGATATCTTCACCGGTCGCACCATCCCCCCGGGTTGCGCCCCTGACCAGGGAACCGTTCTCATAGAGCAGTGACACCGCCACTCCGTCAATTTTAGGTTCGCAGTCGTAACCGATATCAGCTGGCGACTCGAGCCTGGTTTTGATCCGGCGATCAAAATCCCGCATGTCATCTTCGCCAAAAGCATTGTCAAGAGACAGCATAGGCAGCTCATGTTGCACCTGGGAAAAAGCAGGCAGCGGCACGGACCCTATGCGTTGGGTGGGTGAATCGTCCGACACCAGGTCAGGGTGTTCCTGCTCTAGTGCCTTCAGGTCACGGAATAGCCGATCAAACTCGGCGTCTGAAACCCGGGGTTGGCCAAGTGTGTGGTATTGATGATTGTGGTGATTGATTTGTTGCCGTAGCGAGGCGACCAGCTGGACCACGTTCTTTGCAGGAGTCGTCTTTTTCTTGTCTGGGTTCTTCTCGGCCATAGGTCACAGTAAGGTAGCGTGTCGCGCCCGGTTTAGCCAGAGGCCAAAAGATTGCTCACGCAGAATGCTTATACAGAAATTCCGTAAGGGATTGGCGACAGTGTTCTATGGTCTGCGGCGTCATCACGCTTCTGGTCTCATCCCGCACTTCCCCGTTCAGTTCCTGGGCGACCATATTGGCGACAGACAACATTGAATCAAGTACCTGCAAGGGTGCCGCAAGCTCATGTACTCTCATGAACAGGCTTACCCCCGGTGTAGAGAATTGATCAAGGGACGACAGGTTAAAAGTCCCCGGTTCAACCGCACTCGCAAGGCTGAACAGCTGTGCGCCTCGATCATCCAACTGGTGAAAGATGTCCATCTCACCAAAGGTCATGCCGCTATTGAGCAGAACTTCCACAAGACCCTGCCCAAGAAACGGCTCGTCGAGCGCCAATACGTAAATCACCACAAACATTTCCGGCTTGCGTATCGGCGCGGCAGTTTCTTCGGCGGATTGATCTTCCTCGATCTTAGGCGCTTTCCTGGCAGGAGGGGCCTTGGCCGGTGCCTCATCAACAAAATGGTCAATGGCAGGTTCTTCTGGCCCCGCAATGGGCTCCGCAATGGGCTCCGGGGTAAACGCCGGGAGCGGGTCGGTCTTGGGTAGATCAACGGATGAAGTCGCTCTCATTGATGGCAGTTCGACAGCGTCCATCAGTAGGGGAACATCATCACCCGGGTTTACGGCGCCTGCCTTTGAATCAACAAGACGGGCCCCACCATTAGGCAGTTCGGCTTTGAACAGGCTTAAATCATCGACAACATGATCTTCTCCCTGCCTGCTCACGAAGCTCCGGTCGAGCTTCATCTTGATCTCGTTGTTGCCTGATCGCATCCGAAAGTACCCATGCAGCAGTACGCAGATGATAAATACCGGCCCCAGGATCAGCAGCCATTGTCTTAAATCAAAATCCACAGCTTGGTCCCCGCAGTTGGATCATCTATATAAGTTACTATACAGCAGCCAATGCTATAGCTTCATCAACATCAACAGATACCAGCCTGGATACGCCGGGCTCGTGCATGGTGACGCCCATCATCTGTTCAGCCATTTCCATCGCGATCTTATTATGGGTGATGTAGATAAATTGTACTGTGCGAGACATTTCCTTCACCAGGTCGGAATATCGAACGACATTGACGTCATCAAGTGGCGCATCAACCTCATCCAGTAAACAGAAAGGTGCAGGGTTGAGGCTGAAGATTGAAAACACCAGCGCGATGGCCGTGAGTGCTTTCTCCCCGCCAGACAGCAGGTGAATGCTGGTATTACGTTTTCCGGGTGGTCTCGCCATGATGCCAACACCGGTATCCAGCAGGTCTTCTCCGGTCATCTCAAGGTAAGCGTGGCCTCCGCCAAACAGTTTGGGGAACAGCTGCTGCAGCTTCGAATTAACCTTGTCGAACGTTTCCTTGAATCGGGTTCTTGTCTCAATGTCGATTTTCCGGATGGCGTTCTCCAGCGTTGCCAGCGCTTTTTCCAGGTCTTCGTTTTGTGCATCAAGGTATAACTTGCGCTCAGACTGCACCTTGTACTCATCGATTGCCGCAAGATTAATAGCACCAAGGCGTTGAATCCTGTTACCCATACGAACCAGCCTCTGCTCCCATTCTTCCTCATTGGCTTCCTCCGGTATTCGGGCAAGCAGTTCATCGAGAACCTGTTTATCTTCCTCGAGCTGTTCCTCAATGGTCGTTCTTCGAACTTCAAGTGTCTGGCGTTCCAGCCTGACTCTTTCAAGGCTGGAACGCACGACTTCGATCTGTTCTTCAATCCCGGCGTGATTCTGGTTCAGTTCGCGAATCTGGTGTTCGGTCGCTTCAGTTTTCTGGCGAACGGTGGCCAGTTGATTCTCAACGGTGAGACGTTTCTCGAGTTGTGAATCGAGCTCTGTTTTAAGCTGGCCCTGTGGCTCTTCGCTGGAACGAATGCTCTCTTCGAGGCCCGTCCTGCGGTTTTTGAGAACTTCTTCCTGCTCCGACAACCGCGCCATCGCCTGCTCTGTCGATGATATTTTCGAGTTCAGCGACTGCACACGCAACGCCAGTTGATGGGCCGCGTTACTGTCGGTTTTGGCTTTTTCCCGGGCTTCATTCAGCTCAAATGTGATGGATTCCCTTCGTTTAACCAGTTCATCACGACGGAACGTATCGGCTTCCATTGCGTCCAGTGCAAGTTGCAACCGGTTGCGGGAACCACGCAATGATTCCTGGTCGGTTTCCATGTGCTCGAGCATTTCACCAATTTCAGCGTTGGCCCGGCCAAGGTCGTTATGAATCTGTTCCGCCTGAACGCGCTTGGTACCGAGTTGAGCACGGGTTTCTCCAAATGCTCTTTGCTGTTCAGACAATCGCTTCTGTTGCTGGTCGCGTTCAGACTCAGCCTGCTGAAGACTGGCCATGCCTGAGTCCAGCTCACCATCAAGTCGTTCAACATCGCCAGCTGCACGGCTGATTTTGTCAGCCAGGGATACCAGTTCCTGCTGGCGCTTGATGATGCCCGCCTGTGCATCCTTGTCCTTGTTCACCCTAAGCCAGCTTTTACCCAGCCAGAGCCCGTCAGGCGTCACTATTGACTCGCCCGGCCCAAGGTTGCCACGCATCGCCATGGCAGAGGCAAGATCCGGTGCTGTTTTGATCCCCTGCAGAAGAGGACCTAATGTGGCGTCTCCTGATATGCGGCACAACAATGATCCTGACTCAACGGGTACCTGCGCTGCTAACGGCTCTGGGTCACCGGTGGTAATAAAGTTGAGGTGCCCTTTCCCAAAATCACCGAGTAAGGCCGAAACGGCATCCAGTCCATCAACACAAACAGCCTGCAGGTGATCGCCCAATACGGTTTCAACCGCCGCATCCCAGCCGTCTTCCACCTGGATATTCTCTGCCAGCCGGCCCTGGTCACCCAGACCATGCCTTTCAAGCCAGTTAACCTCTGCATCATCCTGCTGCCCCAACGCTGCCTGTTGCAGGGCTTCAAGGGAAGCCTGGCGGCCTGACAGAGACTGCAGCTCACTTTTTCGTTCGTCCAGTAACCTGGTCAGCGCCAGGTTTTCTTCACGCTGTTTCTCGATCGTTCGGGACAGGCCTTCGAGCTCAGCATTGATACGTTCGAGCTGTGATTCCTGGGTCTGCAGCATTTCCTCCAGGGGACCGATTTCGCCTTCGACGGTGTCGCCTGACAGCCGTTCTACATCAGCCCGAAGTACAGCAATGCGGCTGTTAGCGCGATCAATAGATTGTTCCAACCCTTCAATACGTGATTGCTGGACCTCACCACTTTGCCTTGTTTCTGCGGCGGTCTGATTAAATTCATCCCACTCTTCCCGCCAGCCCTGCATGTTCTGTTCCGCAGACACAAACCGTTCAGCAGAGGCTATCTCGAGTGACTGTATTTCGCTCTGCTGAGGTGACGTTGACGCCAGTTCCTCGCGGAAGGCGGCAAGCTGTAGCTCATCCTCATTAAGATCCGCGCCTACTTTCCCAAGATTCTCATGAACCTGATCAAGATCGGTACCCAGCTGGCGTGTGCGCTCGTTCTGGAACTGAATACTGTCTTCTATACGGGCAATTTCGGTACCGTGGTCGTAGTAACGCTTCTGGACTTCGTTCAACTCATCAGACAATTCAGCCACGGCCGCTCTTTTGGATTCGATCTCTGCGTCGATATGCCGTTGGTCAGCGATTCGTGCTTCCTGCTCAATCGTCAGGCGATTGACCTCATGGTCCTGCTTCCTGACATCCGCGGTCAGGCCATTCCACCTCAGCCCGGCCAGTCCAGCCTTGAGTTCACGTTCTTCTTTCTTTAACTCGGTGTAACGCTCGGCGGATTTTGCCTGGCGTTCCAGGTGGGTTAGCTGACGTTCCAGTTCATCACGGAGGTCCGTCAGCCGGTCAAGATTATCCCTGGTATGACGTATACGTCGTTCGGTTTCCTTACGACGCTCCTTGTACTTGGAGATACCGGCCGCTTCCTCAAGGTAACTTCGAAGATCCTCGGGCTTGGCCTCGATCAGGTCACTGATCATGCCCTGCTCGATAATAGAGTAGCTTCTCGGACCCAAACCTGTGCCCAGGAACAGATCAGTAATGTCTTTCCTTCGGCATTTCTGGTTGTTCAGGAAATAGCCCGACTGGGCGTCGCGAGTAACGACCCGTTTCACGGAGATTTCACTGTACGCGGCAAATTCGCCGGACAGCCTGCCCTCTGTATTGTCGAACATCAGCTCAATGCTAGCTTGCCCTACCGGCTTGCGCGTGTTGGAACCATTGAAGATGACGTCCGTCATCGATTCACCACGCAGCGTCTTTGCCGACGATTCGCCCATCACCCAGCGCACAGCATCAATGATGTTCGATTTTCCGCAGCCATTCGGGCCAACAACGGCACAAAGATTAGAGGGAAAGGGGACTGTTGTAGGGTCTACAAATGATTTGAAACCAGCGAGCTTAATTGCTTGCAATCGCATAAAATTACTTTACTCCACAACACCTGTGCGCGCAGCCCCGGCTAACACTGGTGGAAAAGTTCTATTTTATAAAAAATACTCGCTGGGCAATAGCTATTCTTGCTTTTTTCAGCAATTAATTTCACTTATCAGCCGCAGAAGGGTCAGGTCTAGAATCTATGGAAGCCATTGTTACGATCATCGTCCTGTTTGCGACGGTTATTATCGCCATTTTCTGGTTCGCTCCCCGACCATTACTGGATTCCAAACTGCCAGACCCACAGGTTCCTGCTTCACTTGGACCGGCAGAACTTGAAACCTGGCTGACCGAACATGAAGCAGGCCATGCTGGTGTCATCGAAGGCACCGATGCCCGGATCGACTGGGCGAACGGGCCAGGTGTCACTGACCTCTGTTTCCTTTATGTCCATGGGTTCTCTGCTACCCGACAGGAGATAGCGCCCGTGACGGAACGCATCGCAGACCATTTCAACGCCAATGTTGTCTATGCCCGGCTTGCCGGTCACGGGCTTTCCGAGAATTCGATGCAAGCCACAGCAGAACAATGGCTCCAGTCGATGGTGGACAGCTGGGACATTGCTTCCCGGGTCGGTAAAAGGGTTGTTGTGATCGCGACTTCCACCGGCGCTCCGCTCTGTGTCTGGCTGAATGAGCACATTGCCCGTCGCGACCAGCCGCATGCTTTTATATTTCTGTCTCCTAACTTCAAGGTCAGGAGCCCCTTTGGATTCCTGTTGACCTGGCCCTGGGCCGAACGATGGGTACATTACCTCATCGGCAAAGAGCATAGCTGGGAACCGGAAAATGAACGGGTTGCAAGGTACTGGACCCATCGATATAGCTCGAAGGCGATTATAGAAATGCAGAAGGTCATAGACTGGGTCCGCAAACTGAAACCAGCATCAGGCCAACCACCCCTGGCGACGTTTTACATGAAAGACGACCCGACAATTGATCACAACGCTGCGGTCGACTTCCACGAGAGGTGGAACTCGGACTATAAGGCACTGCACCCAGTCGATATTGATATCGAAGTGCCACAGCACGTATTCGTCGGCGATATTTCCGCCCCACAAAGGAACGACTGGTGCGTGCAAGCCAGCATCAAATTTATCCAGCCGCTGCCGGATATGGGCGGAGATACAGAGCCCTCAGCGATACCTGCCTCAGTCTAACCGGGACCTGCATACCGTTAGCGGAATACAGCCGCCGGGTAGATGACCATACAGAGCCCTCAGCGATACCTGCCTCAGTCTAACCGGGACCTGCATACCGTTAGCGAAATACAGCCGCCAGGTGGATGACCATACAGAGCCCTCAGCTTAAGATACACTGTCAGCTTGTCGAGCATTAACCGGAGCAACAGATGATACCTACCCACCCCTTCGGCAATACCGGCCACCACAGCAGCCGAATCATTTTCGGCGCTGCTGCGTTAGGCGGGATGCGCCAGGAAAAAGCAGACAGCACCATCGACATGGTCAGAAAAGCGGGCATCAATCACTTTGATACCGCCGCCAGCTATGGCGACTCTGAACTACGGCTGCGCGACTTCCTGCAGGATCACCGGCAGGATGTTTTTCTGGCGAGCAAGACCGGCGACCGTGATGGGGATATGGCACGACGAAGCATTGAACGATCCCTTGAGCGACTGCAAATCGACCAGCTGGACCTGATCCAGTTTCACAACCTTGCCCAGGATGCAGACTGGAATACCGTGATGGCCGCGGGCGGTGCGCTCGAAGCGGCAAAACAAGCCCAGAAAGAAGGTCTTGTGAAGTTTATCGGCATCACCGGTCATGGCACTCGAATCGCAGAAATGCATTTAAAAAGTCTCGCCAGGTACGATTTCGCTTCAGTACTGCTCCCCTATTACCACTTGATGATGCAGGACGATCAATATAAAGCAGAGTTCGAGGCGCTTTACAAACTGTGCGCAGACAAGGGCATCGCGGTACAAACCATCAAGGCAATTGCAAAAAGAAGATGGCGCGAGGATGACCCCTCACCAAAGTTCAGCTGGTACGAACCCTATCGTGACGAAGACGTCATTGAACGCGCTGTGCACTTTGTGCTGCGACGAGAACGGCTCTTCCTGAACTCTACCAGTGACGCTAGCCTGCTACCTCGCATCTTCGCAGCAGCAGAATCTTTCAATGAGGGCGTGGCAGGGAATCTGGACGACCTGGTGGCAGAGGACAATGCCAGCGAAGGGGAAACCCTGTTTGTGCGCGATGTATCGGACGACGTTCGACTCTAGGAAACGCTAGCTGAAACTAGCGAAGGGAAACCCTGTTTGCGCACGATATACCGGACGACGTTCGACTCTAGCCGGACGACGTTCGACTCTAGGAAACGCTAGCTGAAACTATTGAGGATGCGTATGGCGGCGCAAGCCGCGCCGTAACCATTATCAATGTTGGTCACTGTCACTCCGGGCGCGCAACTGACCAGCAGTGAATGCAGCGCAGTCTCGCCACCTTTCGCCATCCCATATCCAACAGATGTTGGCACCGCGATCAGTGCAGCAGATACCAGGCCTCCGAGCACAGTCGGTAAGGCCGCATCCATGCCCGCAACACAGATGATTATTTTGCAATCCCTGAGTTCTTCAAGTCGTTCTGTGATTCTCCACAGACCGGCGACGCCAACGTCATGGACCTCGAGCGGTTCATGGCCATAGAATTCCAGTGTGCGGCAGGCTTCCCGCGCCAGACAACAGCAACCGGGACAGATGTCCGCGAATCGCCGGAAAGAAAAAATGCAGTGTTCGACACCTCATCATAGGAGAGCAAACCCGAATGGGATTCTTCCAGTTGCCGGTATTGCGAATCTGACAGTCGCGTGAACAGCATTGGTTTTTCTGCTTTCACTATTGTGTCGCAGATGGTTCTTAACTGGCTGATGCTCTTGCCCTGACAGAAAACCGCTTCGGCAAGACCTGTCCTGCTTTCACGATCAAAATCCAGATTCACATCCCTGATATTAGACATTTAGTTAATTCCCGTCCGAAATCATGTTCCGAAGTATCAGTACACGCCATGACGACGATGTTAGTGTTGAAATCAATCGCTCGGTGGGACATAGCCACCGCGGTGGTTATGTCCCGGACAATAACTAACTGACGTCCAGAGTTTCAATTAAAAAAGCGCTGCCCTTTTCATAGGGTTCAAACAAGACCGCCTGCACCTGGTCCGGGAAACCCGCCTGTACGAACAGCTCACGAACGACAGCGGCAGACTCGTCAAACTGGTCAGACGCAAACCCAATATCAGCGGTGGATTCAAGCTGGATAGCAACTTCACCTTCACGGATTCTGCAGCGTACACCCTGAAGTGAATACTGGTCGGTCAGCTGTTTGCGCAGGGTTTCCTCGACCTCATTGATGACAGGCAGCAGCGATGCATCGATCGCTATGCCTGTTGTCACACGACTCGACAGACACGGCGCTGCCGGAAGATCCTTCAGGTCTTCAAGACCCAGGTCGTCTGCAACCGCCCTTAAGGTGGACTTGTCGACCCCAACGTCAACATAGGGGTGGCACACCTGGTGTTCCTGCGCAGCGATCAGACCGGGCCGGTAGTCACCCAGATCATCAAGATTCGTTCCCGAAGCAACGGTTAGCGCCGAGTTCTCAACGACCCGGTCATAAAGGTTGGTTTTACAGAAATAGCATCGGTTCGCCGGGTTGGCAAGGTACCGAGGGTCTTCCATTTCACCTGCATCGATGATTTTAAGCTGCCAGCCTTCACGCTTGGCATGTAATTTAACCCTGTCCGTCGCCTGGAACGGGACCGCCGGGGAAATCGCGTGAAAGATCTGCGTTGCCGGCTGGACACGATGTGCCAGCACAGCAAGCGTCATGCTATCGACCCCGCCACTGACGGCAACCGCCATTGGGGGCCTTTCCCTGAAATATTGTTCAAGCGCCAGTCGTGCTTTCAATGATTTTCTACCTGTTCAATCGCCAGGCGCTGCGCCTGGACCCTTACCGATTCCTGTTCCTGCCGGTTAAGCCCCGCAGCGAGCAGATCATCCATTTCCACCTTTGCAGTATAGCCCTCTGGTCGCCTGGATACTTTTACTCGATAGGATTTTTCGCCGACATGCACGACCACTTCTTGCCTCGGCAGGGTTGCCCTGTTGATCATTTCTCGCCGGACACCTAACGTTGTCGTCACTGTAAAACACTGGCTGGTTACCGTATCTGCAACGTCAGGTCGACACAACACAGCTATTGAAAAACCCTGTCTCTGTTTCTTACCCCAATAAGCGTGCTGGGTGACTTCCACAACGCCATCCAAGGCCCGAAGGCGCTCGAGTGCATCTGCGATACTCTCCGGCGTCTGGTCATCCAGCTCAAATGACAATCGCATCACCTGGTCCTGGGTCCACGGCAGGTCGGCCTTACTCACAGTAAATGACGCAACTCTTACGGTATTGGAGATGCCAGGAAACACTTTCCTGCCAAACCCGTAGCCAGTCCCTTCGAGCACCAGTCCGGGCGGTAGTCGGCGCTGCGGGGACAGGAATTTGATGATCGCCGCACCGGTTGGTGTGACGCGCTCACCCTCCAGCCCGTCATCAAGCAGTTCAAAACCTTCCAGTAAACGCGCCGTTGCAGGCGCAGGGACCGGGAGACGCCCATGAGCAGTCTCAACAAAACCGCTGCCTGCCGGTATTGCGGAAATACTCCACGAATCAGCACCCAGCGATGCTATTAAATGCGCAGCCAGGACAATATCGGCTATCGAATCCCAGGCACCGACTTCATGGAAGGCAACGTCTTCAATTTTCTTGCCATGGATAGCCGCTTCAACCTCTGCAATCAGCCGGAATATTTCCAGCGCATTGTCCCGGGTCATCGTGTCCAGGTTGGAGTCCTGCAGACGACCCTTAATATCACTGTAATGTCGATGGTGATGCTGACCTTCCTGGTCAATCGCGGTTACCGTGAACCGGGTTCCGGTGAGCGTGCCATCATCATGGTCCAGGGTTTCCAGTTCAACAAGGTCAGGAAACCCCGCATCGACGATCACCTGCGCAAGGCCCTTCTTAAACCGCGGAAAAGCATCCAGCATGCTGCTGATGAACATGTCACCAGACAAGCCGCCTACAAGATCGAGGTGAATATGATTTACCATGGAATTACAACTCGGCCAATCATCAGGTCAGCATCGTGTGAGTCGGGCCACACAGGTCTGCAATTGGAATTTCATACGTACAGGCGTCTTTACAGGGGCGGCCATCACAGCTCAGGCACGGGCTGGCATTGGCATCGAGCTTCGCGTATTGCTGCTTCGCGATTGAAAAATCGCCATAGTCAGTCGCGTACATTCTCATTCGAAGAACATCTGCAATCGGTACATTGAAGGGGCAACTTCCCTCACAGTCATTGCAGACATGACGACAGTAGCTGGCATCAGTCATCTGCGCATACTGCTGCAGAAGATCCATATCGGCCTGCGAGACTTCACCGGCACCGGAGGCACCAAGGTATTCGTCGATCTGGTCACGGTTTCGCATCGTCACAATCAGGTTATCAACCTGTGGAATGTTGAGTACCCACTTAAAGGCCGCCTGCGAATAGGTGTAACCCTGTTGCTCATAAGGACGCATATCATTGAGCCTGGCACCACGGAGCACTTTCATGGCCACAATACCAATATCCTTCTGCTTCGCTTTTGCCATCGAGGCACGCAGCCCCTTCTGGTTCGCCACAAAATCAAACGCGCGGGTAAACCTTTCAAAGAAGGCAGGATCCTCGCCGAAGTTAGTCGCCAGCAGCAGCACGTCAAACATGTCCTGCTGCACCGCGTAGTCCACACACTCCGTCAGGTAACCGCCGTGGCCTGACATCCCGAAGAACCGAACCTTGCCCTGGGATCGGGCTTTGTCGGCAAATTTTAACCATTGTTCATTTTTCAGCCGCGAAATATCATTCACGGCATGGTTGAAAAAAATATCCACATAATCAGTCTGTAACCGTGACAGGCTTTCATCCAGGCGCTGCATCATGGATGCAGCACTGTCCCTGCTACCGGCGCCAATTTTGGTCGCGACATAGACCTGGTCGCGTTTGCCTTTTAAAGCACGTCCCATGACCGTCTCTGAAGTCCCGCCACCGTAACTTTCCGCCGTATCGAAATAGTTAATGCCTTGGTCCATCGCATGATGGACGACATGCTCTTCCCCACGACGAAGAGGGAAGGACCCGAAAGAAATATCAGACACTTTGAACTCTGTTCTTCCCAGCCTGACGTAATTCTTTACTCCCCCGGATGAATCCTGGGATGAAGCAGAGGAAGAGGAAGACTCATCAGCCGCCGCATTAACTGGAATACCCGCAGCAAGACCTGTCACGGCCCCCAGCCTTAAAAACGAACGACGATCAACTTTTTTCATATCCTGTACTCTCTCGATAGTCAGCACCCCAACCAGACTAACCCTACGCTATATCGCTGGCAAACAGGTACAATGCAGCGCTGATTTGATTATGGACGCACCGAGATGAAAATCGGCCTAATCGCTGATACTCACATGCCAGGAACCCTCGCTGACCTGTGGCCACAGGCTTCTCGCGCCTTTGAAGGTGTCGATGCCATTCTGCACGCGGGCGACCTGCACACGCTGGAGATTGTAGAACATTTGTCCGACATTGCCCCGACCTATGTCTCAAGAGGTAATGGCGATCTCGATATCGTTGATCACCGACTACGCGACACCTGGCTCATTGAACTCGGTAGCGTCTCTATCGGGCTGATCCATCACTTCCCCTCGCCGATTCGTAAATCACCGGACCATCTGGAACTCCACCTGGACAAGCATTTCCCTGACGTGGACCCCGACGTTCTTGTCTACGGGCATACCCACCTTGAAGACGTCAGAAGCATCAATGGCCGCCTGTACATTAACCCGGGTTCACCAACCTTGCCTCGCAATCGGTCGTTACGACTGGGGACTATTGGCGTGATGGAGATCAACGAGGACCATATCCACACCAGTATCTTCCAGCTGACTGAACACGGCGTGGAACCGCACGCTGACCTTGAGCCCCACCAGCATCCCAAGTGATTGATTTTGTGACTACGCTTCCGCCCGTTTGCCAGCAGTTGATTAGTAAATACACGTCTATATTTCAGCTCAATTACCTTGCACATATACAGACCCTATGGCAATTTCATTCCCCTACATTGAGGAACCCAATTGATACTAGATCTACACACTCATTCGATTAAGTCTGACGACGGTCGCGCCAAAGTAGAAAACTACTGCCAGTGGATTCGATCGAAGGAAATGCCAATTGACGGTTTTGTGCTCACCGAGCACCGGCAGCACGACTTCGAATCTGATTACTCCAGCCTTGCAGCAAAACATGGCCTGGTGATACTCAAAGGCAGTGAAGTCGAAACCGAGTACGGCCACGTGCTGGTATTTGGTGTGACCAAATCGTTAACCCAGGCATTCGACTTCAGCAGCATCAACCTGTCCCTCGAGAGCGTCATTGAAACCTGTGAAGCACACGGCGCAGTAGCAGTGCCTTGTCATCCGGGGCGACCAAGAGTCGGCATGTTCGCCCACACGGAAGAGCTCGGCGTTCCAAACGGCGTAAAGATCGTTGAAATATTTAATGGTGGCAGCCGCGACAATGAAGACCAGATCGCAATCGATAATGCCAAAGATCTGGGCTACCAGGGTATCGGCGGCAGCGACTCGCATATCGTGAGCCACATTGGCCGCTGCGGCACGGCATTTACAAACGACATTAACGAGATGGCTGACCTGGTATCTGCACTGCAGGCCGGCGAATTCAAGGCCATTAACTTTAAACACTAGATAAATTACTTTTGGACGCTGATATCGAGGAGATTCGAGAAAAGTTCCTCAATCTCAATTTTGATGAGAAACAATTTACGATCGACCCGGAAACAACCATTCAGTACGCAAAGCTTTGCGGTGAAACGGCCGACCGTTTCCTGGACGCTGATCATGAAGAGTTTCAGGCCCCGCCGACCTTCATCGCCAGCCTGAGTGGCAGTCGCATGCTACCGAAAGACTTTCCGCGATTCGGCATTGGTATGGACGCGGGTAAAGGCGTCGAATGCCTGCGGCCCGTTCGTCCCGGTTCGACCGTGACAGGCAAGACACACTTACACGATATCTACACCAAGACGGGCCGTTCAGGTCGTATGATTTTTGTCGTCACTCGAATTGAGTTCTACGACTCAGAAGGAAACCACCTTGTTAACTCGGATAGCAGGATGGTCATGAGGGAGCGAAACTGATGGCGATCAAAAAACTCGATGAAGTCGAATTTGGTGTCGATCTACCGACTTTTATACCCGATACATCTCTGGCCATTACGACAAAATTCGCGAAGCTGATCGGCTGGAACGCTCCCCGGTTTACCGATCATGAAGCTGCCAAAAAGGAAGGCCTCGCAGGCGCCATGGTACCGGGCGTTCTAAGCCAGGGTTACCTGGTGGCAATGATTCATAACTGGGCGCCGGTGGCAGAGGTGCTAGCTGTTGATACTGTATTTCGTGCGCCGGTTATTGCCGATGAAGCCCATACCATTACCGGCGTTGTGACCGACATCGACGAGGACAACGCAAAGGTTGAAATCGATCTGACGGTTGCTAATGAGAAAGGCGAAACCCGGGTATTTGGCACGGCTACGGTGAAGTTACCCAAGTAAAAAATACCACCGTCATCTCGACAGACCCACCGTCGCTTCTGGAAACACCTGTCATACCGACAGACCCACCGTCGCTTCTGGAAACACCTGTCATACCGACAGACCCACCGTCGCTTCTGGAAACACCTGTCATACCGACAGACCCACCCTCCAGTCGAGAAGACGGGGTTGATGCTTCACTCGAGAAGACGGGGTCGATGCTTCGGTCGAGAAGACGGGGTTGATGCTTCGGTAGAGATGACGGGGTTGATGCTTCAGTCGAGATGACGGGGTTGATGCTTCGGTAGAGATGACGGGGTTGATGTTTCGGTAGAGAAGACTGGGTTGATGCTTCAGTCAAGATGACCGAGCTTATATAAACGCTTTGACCCAACACCACCAACGTCATTTCGACTGGAATGGCGCAGCCATGGAGCGGAGAAATCTCGAGTCTCGCGAGCAGGAGATCTCTCCATTACGTCACCTTCGGTGACTCCAGTCGAGAAGACGGGGTTGATGCTTCACTCGAGAAGACGGGG
>LWDU01032341.1_pt1 | contig 28676 bp, 26 predicted proteins | sample 727161 | NCBI WGS metagenome assembly LWDU01 (sample SAMN04566230, study PRJNA314399) | hydrothermal vent metagenome | isolation source: deep sea hydrothermal plume seawater | place: Mexico: Gulf of California, Guaymas Basin | collected 2004-07-11
GGCGTGACCATTTTGGCATTCCTTCAAAATCTCCAAATTCGATTATTTCTCCTGCGGTATCCCAATCGAATTTGATATCAAATCGATAATCGCCTAACCAAGAAGGATCAAAACCAATACGAGTCTGCCATTCACTGAAATCTTTAATCCATTGTTCGAAGTTTGGTGTGTAATCTTCAACTATTTCTGTTTCTGTCATAATTTCACCGACTGTGTTTTTCTTTTCACACTCTAAATATGAATATCAGTTACCGACGAAGCGAGGCGTTCGGCGCTCAGCATATGCCGAGATTCCTTCCTTCGCATCGTTACTGTGGAATAGTGCTGCTTGCAACTCACGCTCGAGTGCGAGGTGGTATTCGAAAGGCATTTCTGGGCCTGATTGGCATGAGCGCTTGATGTTTCCAACAGCCATCGTCGCCTTGAATGGAAGAGTGTATTGAGTTGCATAATCGAGGATGTCTTGTCGGAAATCTTCGAGTGACCCATCCCATACATCATTGACAAGATCGATTTCCTTAGCCTTTTCAAAAGCCATTAATTCACCGCTAACCATGTATTCGAGAGCGCGAGCCTTGCTCCACCAGTTCCGGCGAGAACACCGAGGTTAATCTCTGGAAGTCCACATTTCCCAGCATCTTTGCGAGCGATACGAATATCGCAAGCCATTGCGATTTCTAATCCGCCGCCTACTGCGTGACCGTTGATTGCACAGATAACTAATTTCGGTGTCTGCTCAAGGCGGGAAAGGGTCTCGTTCGCGTGTAGACAGAAATTGTACTTGAACCCAGGAGTGACTGAATTCAACATCTGAATACTTGCACCAGCCGAGAAAAATTTCTGCCCATGACCAGTGAAAACGATAACGGTTACATCGTCATCGAAGCGAGCCTTGACGACAGCTGTGTCTATGTCTCGCATCATTTCATGAGTGTAGGTATTCGGGCCAATCTCGCCATCTTCGAGAGGAGCACCTGACGAGTTCGAAGCGAGTTCGATAATTGCTATTCCATTTTCAGTAACACCGTAATTTACGAGGTTATTTGGCATTGGTTCAAGGCTAGGCCATGATATCATAGCCGTGCCACTGAGGATTCGTTAATGAATAAAACGGAGAGTTTTGAAAATAAAAATTACACATCAGTTTCACCGAAAGACAGGTTTCCCCCATCCTTTCTTGCATTTTTCCACTGATTTCCTATGGCTTTTGCACCCTCGCTCGGTTCCCAAACATCCCTAGCCAATGGTTTTCGAAAGGGCATGCGATGAACTGTTCTACCATCGATTAGAGTTTTTTTGCGGAGCATGCCGAGTTTGACGATTGGCCAGAGCGCTCGACGAAAAATTCCGGGCTGGTAAACCCATTTCATGAATGTCAGTCCATCGCCGGTTTTCTTCTGGTTTCGCATCCAGTGATTTGCAATTTGTTTGAATACTCTATCTCCCACGCGATTCATCAAAAATCGGTTGATTGCACTAGTTTTTACTAAGGGTAGGAGTTGTTTACGAATCTCCTTTTCATAATCGCATTCACCAAGTATTGATTTTGCAGCATAAACTCCGCTTGTTATCGCATAGCGCATTCCGAATCCCCACATAAAATCCTGTAATCCCCCAGCTTCGCCGACGTAGATTTTGCCATCGTGAATATATTTGTTAGGGATTGAAAAATCTCCTTTACCGCCGACTCGTTTAATCGGTTGCCGGTTGAGTTCGTAGTGCTCATCATACCAAGCGATGGTTTCGTTGAGGTAACGACTAGATTTTTTTTGTTGCCGCCACAAACAAGTGCAAATTAAACCGATACCATCGATAATAATCAGGTATGAATATGCTCCTGGTGCCAATTTGTCATTGAGTTGGAAGGCGACATGATTTGGATGGTCCGTGTGGAAAATTTCGCCAAATGCGATTGCGCTGGAATCTTTTGGTCCGGCGGCAATGATTTGGCACTCATTTGGGTCTTTTTTCACATTGTAGTGAATGTTTACGCCTGCGGCGAGTGCCATTTTCTTGAATCCTTGATCAATGCAGTGCGGATCCGTCCCACGCTCGACAACTCTGAAAGCGTAGCCATCGGTAACCGGTTGAGTGATGACATTGTCTGGGTGGATGAGATCAATGATTCCAAATCCGTTTGATTTGAATTCATCAGGATCAAGCCCCCAACTTCGCATCTCATCGAAAAAGTCAATATCACTAGTCCAATTTTCAATTCCTTGGAAATCTCCATCGAATCTCGCTCCACTATCTGCGCGAATATCGTGGACGTGAACTTCTTTGCCTTCACGAGCCAGAATCGTTGCAGCAGCTAGGCCTGAAAGACCAGCGCCGAGGATGTCGATTCGCTCAGACATGGCTTAGCGAATCTGCAGTCCTGTTTGAATGGTTCCTCCACTCCGTGGCATTGAAGGGTGATGCTGGATTAGCCGAATCATGACCAGCATCGCCGTCGAAGTCCTCTCTACTGACCTCGACCCAGAACTCTTACGCAACCTGTTAGATTTGGATGGTTGTGGTAGTGTAGTTTCCTTTGTCGGCCATACCAGAGGTGAGGATGATGGGGTTGAGGTGGAGCGCCTCGAATTCGATGCGTGGGAGGAGAAATTATCGATAGTACTTCGAGAAATTTCTGAAAACGCAGCAGAACGATTTGGAGTTTCCTCGATTGTAATCGCTCATAGAATCGGTGTTGTTGAGCCCAGCGAGCCAATCGTTTGTATTCATGTTGGCAGCCCTCATCGAGCTGAAGGGTTCGAAGCTTGTTCTTGGCTAATTTCTGAATTGAAAGCCCAAGCGCCATTATGGAAAAAAGAAGTTCGTTTAGATGGTGAAATTTGGAAAGCAGGATTAGGTTAACCGACCAGAATTCATCAACCGACTGACTTCTTTTACTGCAGGATCTACGCTAGAAGCAACCCCTTCAACCATCATCCATCCATGTCCCTTAACTCCATCACCGACAAGTCTGATTCCTTCGACACCTATATCTCTGGGTAATTCAGCACCTTGCGGCGCCCGATTACATGGCCAATTCCTGTGATAGGAATGAACTGCAATTTCCTCTCCGTGATTCGCTAACCAAGGGATTGAATCATAGAGGTCTTCTCTGCCTTTCACTATCTCTGATTGAATATTGTCATCCGGCACGAATTGGTGAGTTATCATCATGTGTTTCCCTTCTGGAGCCAAACTCGGTTCAGTAGGTTAGGAATCATTGTTACGCCACTATTTTGATGAGGGATCTTTTCATCGAGGGAAAATACGAAACCGATTCCCCCCACAGCTTGTGTATTTTCTATTTTACTTGTTATTTCACTATCGATTTCGAAGTCATCTGAGAGGGATTTTAGTAAGTTAGGGTGCCCTCCATTGTAGATGATTGAATCTGCTCCAATCCACTTTGCTTCCTCTCGACCTCTTCTGCGAATCCCGATGCAAAAACGATGTTTCTTTGTTGACTCCTCTGCATCTCCTGGTAAAATTTCCATAACTTCATTAGACAATTTCACCCTAGCCCCATTTTCTTTCAAATCACTCCTCAGCCCATCAATAATTCCTTTACAACCTGATTTCGGAACACAAGGTCGTCCACTCCAAAATGCGTTTTGCATTATTTTGACTACAGCCGATGCTGGCATTTGATCGAAACGCAGGCTTACGGCAAAGTTTGAAAATGCGTCCATAAAATCGATAAAATCATTTGTGAAATATTTTTTCATCCAAAGTTTTCCGTTATTCAAATCTCTCTCTCCCCACGGCTTATTCGCGCGAGTAGCCAACAATCTTGGTAAATTTAGAGCGTTTATTACAGGAAACCATTTCATAATTCCTAGGGGGGAATTCGCGCTCATTACTTTGTTATTTTTTATTTGACATGCATAGGCAGATGTTGGTAGAAATTCGACTCCGTGTCGGCCAAGATCTAATCCACCAGCACTTTTCTTTCCAAGCATCAACTTGGCAAAAGGCCCTCTTAGGCCATGAGGTATCATGTGGACTGCCCCGGTTGGAATTTGAAAACCATCATGGTCGTGCTGTGTGAACCGGCCACCTGCAAATGCTAGCCGTTCGTAAACTGAGACGTTGAATTGGCCGGTTTGAGCTAATTTTGCAGCAGCACCTAGACCACCAACTCCTGAACCAATTACAATTGCCTTTGGTTTACCCATTACAAATCCTCATTGATTATTTATCATAGACCAGCGCCCCAGTAGGGCACCAAAGAAGACATCTCAAGCAGTCCGTGCATTTTTCTTGGTTTACTTTACACAATCCAATTACTACCAAAGCATCATCTTGACAAGCCATTTCACAATAGGAACACCCGACGCATAAATGATCGATTACCTGCAATTTCAGACCATCGGTAATCGGTCTATCATGATTGATACCAGACTCAAGTTGAGGCACCTCTCCCGGTGTTGCTTGGTCCCGGAAGGATTTAGACATGTATGGCCTATGTTGGGCTACTATTTCAGATTCCTGTTTATTTTCAACCATATGTGTAAAATCCGCTTATCTGAATAGGGAGTGGTGACCCCGAGGAGTTGTTGGTAGGTGAGAGGGTGGAGAAATCGTGGACCGGAATTATCGATGTTGGTGCTAAACCTGTCGTGGCGCGTGAAGCTATTGCAACGGGGTTACTTATTCTCTCCGAAGCAGGAATAGATGTCGTTGAAAATGGCCGCTCACCAAAAGGAGATGTCCGTGAGGCGTCAACCATCGCAGCAATTCAAGCGGTGAAAGAAACACCTCGATTGATTCCTCACTGTCACCCAATTCCTATTGAAGGTTGCACGATTAATTGGGCAATCGAAGAGAATGGAGTTCGTTGCACGGTCAGTGTTCGCACTCACTGGACAACAGGTGTTGAAATGGAGGCACTTTGTGGTGTAAACGCAGGATTACTCTGTGCTTGGGATATGTTAAAATCGATTGAGAAGGATGAAAATGGACAATATCCAACTTCTCAAATTGAGGGTGTTCGGGTCATTAAGAAGAGTAAAGGCGAGTCAAAATAACTCCTGTTTTGAATCTTACATTGAACTCTAATCACCCGTATGATTGAATGCTGATTACATCTCGGCCGCTTCATGGCAACAGCCGATTTGGAACGATACTTCCTCGAAGCGTGTGAAGCGGCCGCTATTGCAGCAGCAGCTTGGCGAGGTAAAGGCGATGGCAAAGCTGCTGATGGTGCTGCAGTCGAAGCCATGCGCACAGTTTTCGATACTGTGCCATTCGATGGACGAGTCGCAATCGGTGAAGGTGAGCGCGACGATGCACCGATGCTTTGGATTGGTGAGCCTCTTGGCTCCCTACAGAATGATTCGAATGCCCCTTCAATCGATATCGCAGTCGACCCTCTTGAATGTACAAATCACGTTGCATATGATTTGCCAAACGCGATGGCAGTTCTGGCTGCTGCTCCCCGAGGAAACCTTCTACATGCTCCAGATTGTTACATGAACAAAATAGCTGGACCTGCTGAATTATTGGGAAATATTTCACTCGATGAGCCGACTGCTTACAATATCGAAGCTGCTTCAGATGGACTTGATAAATCTGCGAGCGAATTGAATGTTGTCGTCATGGATCGACCTCGCCACGAGATATTGATCAAGGAGCTCCGTGACCTTTCAGTCAATGTCGTGCTTATCGGTGATGGGGATGTTTCGGCAGCGCTAAATGCTGCCGATCCTAATTCGGAAATTGACATGCTGATGGGAATTGGCGCCGCCCCAGAAGGCGTAATCACTGCAACTGCCCTTCGTGGCCTCGGCGCTCCATTCGAGGGGCGTCTTGTCTTCAAAAATGCCGGCCATCGAGAACGCGCCGAGCAAATGATAGACGGTGATATTGAGAGATTATGGCGTCGAGATGCCCTCTGTTCTTCCCCTGATGCGATTTTCATCGGAACGGGTGTTTGTGACGGTCGAAGTAAAGGAGTAGAATTGTTAGAAGATGGGCGATATTCGGTTGAATCAGAAGTTATCGATGTGGCGAATGGCATTCATAAATTCGTTTCTAACATTCGATGAACGTGCTATTATACGGAATAGTTCGGCGATGCCTTCATTTCTGTTAGTCCCTACGTGAGGATGAGGTTCTGATATGGACACTGCACTTCTTGAAAAAACCGCGAGCGAACTCGTCGTTGCTGGCAAAGGAATTCTTGCTGCTGATGAGAGTAATGGTACGATGTCGAGTAGACTTGAAGCGGTAGGAATTGAACCATCGGTTGAAGCCCGACGTGCGTATCGAACTAATTTATTCGAGACGAATGGCTACGAATCGGCAATTAGTGGAGTTATTCTCTTCGATGAGACGATTCGACAAAAAATGGCTGACGGCACATCTGTGCCAGCAGCTCTCACCGCTCGTGGTGTTCATCCAGGAATAAAGGTGGACACAGGCGCGAAAGAACTCGCGCATCATGATGGTGAGATGGTCACGGAGGGATTAGATGGATTGCGCGAGAGGTGTGCTGAATATTTCTCGATGGGCGCTCGTTTCGCAAAATGGCGGGCTGTAATCGCAATCGGAGAAGGTATGCCGAGCGCTGCGAACATTTCGACAAATGCGCATGCACTCGCAAGATATGCTGCAATCTGTCAGGAACAAGGGCTAGTCCCAATTATTGAGCCAGAAGTTTTGATGTCTGGAGATCACGATGCACAGCGTTGCTACAATGTTTCAGCAGAAATACTAGAGGCGACGTTCATCGCTTGCTCTATTCAGGGAGTTCATTTACCCGGCGCATTACTCAAACCGAATATGATTATCGCAGGCAATGATTGTGCAGAACAAATATCTAGGGAAGAGGTGGCAATGATGACTGTTGATTGCTTGACTGCGAATGTGCCTCATAATTTAGCAGGGGTAGTATTTCTCTCAGGCGGTCAATCAGATGAAGATGCAACTGCTCATCTGAATTTGATGAACTCTATGGATATAAAGCACCCATGGCAACTTTCGTATTCATACGGCAGAGCTCTTCTTGCGAACGCACTTAATTCATGGGCTGGTGATTATGAAAATTCGGCCCAACGAAGTCAAGAAGTTTTCAATCACCGTGCGAAAATGAATAGTTTGGCGCGCAGTGGTAATTGGTCTGTAGATCTTGAAAACTAATTATTTCTATTTTGATTTTTTGATGAATTAGAGAATTCAACTCAATGAAGGGAGTGTTCATCATCGAGGCTTTGTTTAGTTGATACTTGTTGAAAACAAATCAATTTTCGTCTAGAGCACCAGGTCGAAGTTGCCAGACGCAAATCTCGTATCGGCCAGAAAGTGCCCCTCCACGCTTGGTATTCCCAATCTTCATGATGTCTTTATCCTTTGAGAGTACATTCCCTAGTTGTTGTGGGGTTGTGCCGTGTCGCATCGTTGAGTTGACATGCTCAAGAATTTCAGTGGTATTTGCCTCTCCTCTTACATCGAGGAACTTCTTTATTTTCTGTCGTAGTCTTGTTGTTCTCACTTTTATCACTCCTTTTTTACAGACTGGTTCCGCTCATGATGAGCTACCCACTCTTCGGTCGCCCATTCCGAAAGTGGTGATTCCTGTTCTATCATACCGCTTTTTCTGACGCGGCCGATACGAACGATCGAAGCGTCTGATTCAAGCATCTTTGCAAGATCAAAATCAATAGGATTAGTTCCATCTCGGAGGTTAATCCACTGGCTAATCTCAGTTGTGTTCCGCGGTCGCTCTGTGAGGTATTTTCTGAGTAGGGTTCGTATTGATCCCGCGTCCATTTTTCTTGTCCTCTGTAAGTAATCGAGCGCCGAAACCGGTCCGATGACCACAGGACGGCGGGGGGTAATATAACCATTCTGCAACTCTTTGACTCAATTAGTTACATGTTGTTGTATAATTAAGTGTATTTTCCACACCTTTGAGTGGTGCGGAAATGAAAGTGTTAATTTTTGCATAAGAAATGTGTAATGAAATGTAACTTCAAACGATAATTTAATACAGAGAAGGATGCTAGATTAATTCGGGGGTGCAGAATGGTGTCGAACGAGTCTGAAATCGAATCAAATCCAGAAATCGCTTCAGCTCCGATAAAAATACGTAGCCGCCACCGTCGTCGACTTCTGAATCGATTAACTGACGGTGGAGATACGGTAAGTGCTCTAGCAAGGGATGTGAATTTACAAGTCCCTCACGCATCAGCGGAGCTTAGACGACTGAGAAACGATGGACTGGTCGCTAGTGATGCCGCTGTAGGTAGTAGAGGAGGGAGGCTTCATCTAACTGAGTTAGGTTGGGGTGTAATCCGCTCTGATGAATTAGCTCGGGCACTTGAGGCGTTACCATTACCTCGGGAAGAGGGTAAATTCTGCTTATTGGATCGAGATGGTGAAAATGTTTTAATCGGCTTAACTTCGTCATTATTAGAGCCGATGGTCTTGATTCCAAATCGTCCTCCTGGCAGATTGAATGAAGATACTAATTCCAGTGGAAATGAAGGGGTTCGGTGGAATTGGGCCATCCTTCGTGAACGTTCACCTCGTTGGTTCGATTTGGAATCGAGGGAAATATCGGAATCACCACCGCCTACCTCCGATCCATCTAGAATCGAATCCTATGTTGAAACGCCGACTGTAATCGGCATTATCAGAGCGAAATTGGTTCAATCTGATTTGCCTATTGCGATAGCTCCAGGGCATTGGTTTGATTCACCAAGTTCTGGCCAATCACCCCCATTGCCTGAGAACTCCTATCATAGAGGAGATTGGGTTTTAGGAGCAGTTCATGAATTAACCCAAGATGTCAGACCTAAGGTTCCGATTTGTGCAATCTTAGCTGACCGACTTTCAAAATCGATGTTGTTGAGGACGGCTAGAATTAATTCTCTAGTCATTGCTGATTTATCTGGCATTGATGCCGAAGGCGATGAATACCCATTATCTGCACTTGACTTTTGGATTCAACGTGCCCATCCAAGATTATCAGAAGCAGAGCGACGAAAACGCGTTCAATCTCTTCGTGATAGAATTGTTTCTACAAAAAAAATTCGAACGGATGAATCAACTTGGAGACGATTTAGAAGAGATTGGGGGAATTCAATATTTACAGAAGCCGAAAGCGGAATCAGAATTTTAGAAACTAGAGGTATAGAAAATTCAGCTGTTGAATCTTTGATTAGATGGTCTTTAGCAGAAGAGGACAAACCGCCATTGGTTTTGGAGTTGAATTCTGGGCTACCTACTGATGTATTTTCTTCAATTTCTATTCATCCGAAATTAAGATTGATTATTTCAGAACAAAAAAAATCGCAATTTGAGGCCATGGATGTACTTGAAATCGATTCATTTCGTCCACTTCCTTGGTTGAAACTCACTTCGACTACTGGATTATCAATTCCAATTCGTCTCCTCGATCAACTTTCTCAAACCACTCCAATTTTGGATGAAAAGATTGGTACTGCACCTACACCATGGCAAATTGTCGGCCTATCAGAAATATATGATTGTGAGGCACAGCAGCTCAAATCAGGCTATCTCTCAATGGTAAATTCTGCTGTTGCCCAATATCCGAATGGTAACGAAGATTGGGCGAACCAAATGGAGGCGGCATATCCTATTGCAGCTTGGATTGCATCACCACATGGGACGAGATGGCCACGATGGCAGAGATTGAGAACTCGATTGGATGCCGATTGGATGATTTTATTCGATTTGGATTTTATACCATTAGAGAGGTTGTCTGAACTAGCCAATGAAGCCCCAGAGATGGTATTGAATCACTATTCTATAGATATTCAACGAAAAATAAGAGAAAGACCTGAGATTGCATTAAGGATCCGACCCGCTGTTGATCCAGCAGCAGCTTCACAGGGTGCTGCTTGGGTCGCTGCTCAATTCCTTGCAAATGCACCTTGGATTCCAATTGAAATGCATGAGGATTTGCTCAAATGGGCAATGGAAGCATGGTTAACTCACCCTCCAAGTCGTTCGTTGGCTGCTCTAGAGGGTGTATCGTGGATGTATTCACCAAAGCGAGGTAGAGCGATAGATTTTGGCCCAATTCTCCAAGGAATTTTGTCTACAAGCAAAAATCTACCCGAGGGGCATGATTTACGCCTTTGGTCAAAATTGGTGGATAGGATGTTGGACGACGTGCCATTGAGTTTGGATGATTTAGAAAGAGTTGTCGAGCATTTACCGAAAGACTGGTGGGCTCCAGTTGCTCCTGAATTTTTGAAGAATATTCTAGAATTTGATGACGCAACTGATTGGTTGATAGAAAAATCCCTGCCTTGGTCAGCGGTAATTCTGCGGCCAATAGGGGAGCCAAGCCAAGCACCTGGTCTGAGCGGGTTCGAACATCCGGGTTGCGATTCAGAACTATATTCTTCTCTGGCTCGACAATTAAGGGGTAGAAGGCAGCGAGAAGGATTGTCAGTGTCTGCAGATTCATTATTGGATTTATTAGATGCAATAGAATCTGTTGTCGAGAATCGTTCACCAATACCTGGACGAACCCATCCATTGGTTGGATGGTTAGCTCAACCTCTCGACCGCTGGCCCGATATTAGTCCTGAATCGGCGTTAATTGGAGATTCAGCGGTCGGTGAGAGATTATTAGCAAAAAAGACTGGTTTCCATCCTGAATTATTGTCGATTAATCTTTGAAGAAAGGTTTCCAATATGATTTTTCATTCATTTTTATAGTTTTTAGACAAACGATGCCTTCATAGAGAGGACTTGGGAGGCGGCGTTGCCCAACTGGCAACACCGCGTCGACGAAATCTCCATGCCGGAAGATGAAGGATGACACTCGGTACCACAGAATTGGGCCTGTCGTCCGTCGAAGACCAGTGTGACCCTCGGGAATGACCACTGGCGCAAAATGGACGACTAGGATTGTGATAGGTCCCCTGTTGACCAAAAGGGATGATTCTAGGGACTACCACACAGTCCAACATACGTCCTGGGGTGGGGTCAGGAGCCGGAGCATTGCTGTGAAGGAAACCGTTACATCCCGGGGCACACTCTTTTTTTTCGATTCAGCAGTGCTTTTCTAAAAATTCGAAGACCTCGCGCTTCCGCAGTCCTCAAGATGGGCGAGTCTTGCTGACAACCAATGCACAGCATCGGCCTCATCGGGGGGACCTTCGACAGATTCCATGCTGGGCACCATTCACTTCTGCTCGCCGGTCTTGAAAAATGCCAGAAATTAGAAGTTTGGATGACTAGCGATAGGTTAGTTCAGGCAAAGGACTCTCGAATTCTTTCCTGGGATGAGCGTGCTGCTGAATTGTTGAATTTTATCGGTGAAGATTTGAGTTCATCCTTGAGTATAAATTCACTTGAAGACAATGTTGGACCAGCACCAACTCATTCGGAAGCCGGAGCAATAATTTGTACTTCTGAAACAAGGGCAAACTGCGAAGAGATTAATTTACAACGTCAGAAAAATGGATTAGGGGTGCTTGAAATCATTCAGGCTGAATATGTAGAAGCTCATGATGGTAAACCAATTTCAAGTTCGAGAATTCGAGCAGGTGAAATTGATTCTGAAGGGAATTCTTGGATTCCTAAAAATTCTCGACAGGGAGTTATCACCCTCACAAAGGAAATCGAATCTAAGTTGAAAGATCCCTTTGGCATTCTTTGTGAAGGACCAGAGGATGATTTATCGGTTGCAATCCTCGGTGCCTTAGAGGTAGCAGGGGATGGTGCAAGCCCAATCATAGGGGTCGGTGATGTTACAATTCTAGGGTTGCAACTGGTTGGGATAAATGCCGACATAGGATTAATTGATGAAAAAACACAGAGGCAAAAATGGCATGGATATGATGATATTAATCAATCTAATTTCGATAATATTCTGAATTGTATCAATCCTCCTGGAAAGCTCACACCATCACTTCTAGACGCCTGCGAAATCGCGATGGTGAATTATCATAACGATGAATCAACTCTAATCATTGTCGATGGAGAGGAGGATCTAGCTCCACTATTCTTACACCCTCTCGCTCCAATCGGTAGCGTAGTTCTCTACGGTCAGCCCCATCGAGGAGTAGTTCTACGGCTGACCGGAATTGATTCTAAAACAAGGTGCCGTAGATTGCTAAATGCCTTTAGTTCAGAATAAATCACAACGATTGAATATTAATCGTATTCAGTTTTCTGCTTTTGTCATTACGCGCAAGCCAAATCCAAATGTGACGAAGACGATCATTACTGAGTAGACCCCAGGGTCAACCCAAGTTGTGTTTAATACGCTCCAGTATAAGTAAAATCCAATTCCGAGAGTCACTAACCAAGATGCGATTGTGTTGGTGAATCCATTTTCACTTGAGAATAGGTCGGCGATAAATGCGCCCTGAAAGATGCCGAAAATTCCTGCTGCGGCGCCATCTTCGCGTGAATTTTCCAATCCTTTGTATCCTATAGCGATTAAAGCAGCACCGATGATGCCGAAGAAGGCGTCATCGATAACAAATGCCATATCTGTTGAATTTGAAACTCCCCCTGTCAGAAAACCGAACCACAATACCTTGTGATCTGGTGAATATGCACCCTGAACGATATTGATAATGGTGAGTCCAATAACCCAAACTCCAATCAAAAGAGCGGCTGTTGATGCAGTGCAACTAGGGCGAGTCAAAGCTTCTTTCCAGTCGGTTTGAACCATGGTTATCGAGGTCGGCGACCTACCCTTTCGGTATAACGCTTTCAGGAGTGAGTTAAATTCACAATTTACCTTGGAGCATATATCTGCCTTGACTTGCTTCGTCGATTAGAGGTTCATTTTCTCCCATAATTGCGATTGCGTCTATTGCTTTTGGAATTGCAGAGTTAACTTGTTTACTTCTTCCGCCACGGCCTTTGCTAACATTTCTAGCCATGATGAGCCCGAGCGTATCCAATTCATTGAGGAGTGATGATATTCGCCGTGGCGTCAGAGGCTCGATCTCAATTTTCATACAAGCCTCTGCATAGGTTCGGAAAATTTCTCCGGTCGAGATATTTCGTAATCCATTTTCTTCATTCAGCCGAATGGAGAAAAGTACAACTTTCTGATGAAGTGGTAAAGTTCGAAGAATTGGCGTAACCTGATCGTGCTCTAATTGACTTTGAGCTAATCGTACGTGACGAGGGTCGACTTTTGTCTGTGAGCGTTGCTCAGCTTTTTGAACCGAAATTCGTAACAGGTCGAGAGCACGGCGAGCATCTCCGTGTTCTTGAGCCGCTAGACCCGCACAGAGTTCAATCACGCCACCATCCAAAATATCGGTTCGTAATCCTGATCTAACTCGCTCCTGTAAAATATCTTTAATTTCAGGAGCACCATATGGATGGAACACAACATCCTCTTGACTCAATCTTGAACTGACACGAGGGTCGAGTTCTTGAGTGAAGTGAAGGTCATTGCTGATGCCTATAATACAACATCGCGCGTTGGTTAAAAGAGTGTTCATGTTAGTTAGGCTGTAAAGAAGGTCTGAGCCTGCTTTAGCGACGAGATTGTCGATCTCGTCGAGAACAAGAATATGCACACCACCTGCTCTATCCATACGATGAAGCAATGTTTCGAGAACGCGATCAGTTGGCCAGCCTGTAAATGGGATCGGAGTATCTCCACGTTGGTGAAGTTGCGTAGCAAGGGTTTGAACAACCCTATATTTTGTGTCAACATTTCTACAATTAATTTCGTAGGTATTTACCGGATGTCCCATTTCCTTACCCTTTTCTAGCAATTGACCGAGGACGAATCTTGTCACAACTGTCTTGCCTGAACCGGGGACTCCATAGAGTAACATGTTCGATGGAATATGGCCGTTTAGAGCATCGACTAAATTACGAACAAGAGCTTCGACTTCATGATCGCGGTGAGGGAGTCGAGAAGGTTCGAAAGCGTGATCAAATGCTTTTCTATCGATGAAAAGTGAATCTTGTCCGAGAATCTTCTCGAAAATATTCCCACTCATTTTTTAACACCAATTTCCAATCCAATAGTAAACCACCACTCATTCCTCTCAAAGAGAGGTGAGCCGGATTACACGGATTACTCACGAAGGACTTCGGGATAATAAAACATTCCAATCTCTCTCTTTGATTGACGAGGATTGCGCATGGGTTTAATGGATGAATTAACCCACGGTAATCATGGGCTTCTAACTAGTAATTATCGCTTTAGTGACTGTTTTTAACATTTTCTTCCAATGAGAATTTCACACTAAAGCCCGATGTTTACAGTAAATGGCCCAAAGGACATTAATACTCATAATATTCACTTTGGAATGAAACTAAATATGTTATAATTTTGGTCGAGGTTATAATTCAATATGGTGATTGTAATATTATTGATTATAACCATTGTAAATTTTCAAATGTTTTTTTTAACAAATTTTATTTCGCTATTTTCACTAATAATCATCTCGTCACCATCTTCTAACTGTACAATCGAATTGGCGAGTTTTGGTTTTGGGAAACCATTTGCTTCCGATTCAGAACTAGCAAAATTATGAGTCACAAGAATCTTTGAATTAGGAAATCTTTCAGCGAGCGCGGCAATGTCATTCGGTGTGTGGTGGTGAGGGCTTTTGACAAAATTTGGTACACCCATTTCGACGAGAATCACATCAGCCCTACTGGCTCTAGCTTCGATTTCTTCACACGGGCCTGAGTCGCCAGTGTGAAGAAATACAAAACCACTTGAGTGTGTTAACTCGTATCCATGAGGATCTGTTTCAGGGGTATGGCAAACCTTGAATCGCTCAAATTTCCAATCAGAATTTTCTAGATCAGTGATTTCGTTTTCATTCCATTTGATGACTGACAAGGTTCCTTTATCAATAGAGCCAGGAAAGCCTAATTCAGTAATTGATTCAAGTAATTTTCTTCCTTCAGGCCTTAAGTGGACGGTTAGATTTCTCTCTTGGCTAGGATCTGAGACATGATGCCTATCTAGCATCAGAAATGGAAAACCGAAGACATGATCCGCGTGCCAATGTGTAATCAATAGGTGCTCAATTTCTGCTGGTGAAATATTTTCCTGCCGCAATTGAGGCATTAGTGTCGGCGGCGCATCGACGAGAATTTTCTCATCGATTAACACTAATGCATTCATCCGGCCAGCGGGTGAAAATGCATTGCCTGTTCCGAGGAACTGCACTCGCGCCATGGGCTGTGATGAGGCGGTCATGACTTGACTTCATCGCTGTAACCTCATCACTGTATAGTACTAATTCCGCATCCTTTCATAAATGGTCTACGATTCGCCCGACTCAACAGGAAGATGATTTCATGTCGAATTGGAGCGCTAAGAACCCATATAATTCGAAACTCACTAATAATTATGTTCTAAATGGAGAGGGTTCTCGAAAAGAAACTCGCCATATGGTTTTCGATTTAGGTGATTCTGGGCTTGAATACAAAGCAGGAGATGCTCTAGGGATAATTCCCACCTGTCCATTGGATATGGTAGAAGAATTACTATCTCTTGGGGGATTCACTGGCGAAGAAGAGGTCGAGACTCATCTAGGCCCTTGTGAATTACGAGATGCTCTGACCTACCGTTACGAAATTCACCGAGTTTCAAAGAAGTGGTTGGTTGGACTCGGTTCTCGCGTAGCATCAGGAGATGGAAGGATATCGATTAGTATTGTAAAGCGCGTCAGAACTTCGACAGTAGATGGATCCTCCATCCTTTCCTGGGATGGCTCAGGAGAGGGCGAGGATGTCCCAGTAGGATATACAGAAATTTGCTCACCAAATGATTATGCGGAAGAATTGTGGAATAATTTGACTTCCGATTCGAAGGAAATGGAAGATTACATGTGGACTCGCGATTATCTCGATGCTTTGGGCGATTTCGGGCATATCGGTTTCACTCCACAAGAGTTCATTGAGGGCATGAATCGTCTCAAACCTCGTCTTTATTCGATTGCTAGCAGCCCAGAACATGAAAAAGGCACAGTTCACCTTACCGTCGGCATCGTTCGATATTCCTATCACGACCGCGACCGTACCGGATTGACGACTGGATTCCTCGCCGACCGTTGTACGGCCGGCGAAACTTCGATTGGAGTTTTCATGTCACCCACTCGGTCGTTCATCCTCCCTGAGGATGGCAAAACTGATTGTATCATGGTCGGTCCAGGGACTGGAATCGCACCTTTCAGAGCTTTCTTACAACAACGAGATATTAATGGTGATCAGGGTAGAAATTGGCTATTTTTCGGTGACAGGACTGAATCTGGCGAGTATTATTACAAAGAAGAAATGGATGATTGGAAGGAGCGTGGAGTCCTCGACAAGCATGACCTTGCATGGTCTCGAGATGGCACAGAGAAAGTATATGTTCAACATTTGATGAAGAAACATGGGGAAGAAATTTGGAATTGGTTAGACAATGGAGGATACTTCTATGTCTGCGGTGATAAATCTCGCATGGCTAAAGATGTTCACAAAACCCTGATTGGAATCTGTGCTGAATATGGTGGCATGTCTGAAGATGAGGCGAAATCCTATGTCGAGGATGGCATGATGAAATCAGAAAAGCGCTACCTGCGCGATGTTTACTGATTGATACATCTTTTCTACCAATACCCAGAGGGAATCTCTCATAGGATTGTTGCTCTTGGATTGAATCGATGTTCAGGCGGGTTCTGATTGCAAATCGCGGAGAAATCGCGTTGCGTATCCTCCGCGCATGCCGAAGTTTAGGAATCGAAGTTGCAGTTGTTTACGGTCAAGAGGACCGACTCTCGATGCCAGTTCGATTCGCAGATGAAGGTGTATTCATACCCCACGCAGATCCTCTCGCAAGTTAGCGAAAGAGATTGGTGCAGATGCTGTTCATCCCGGATATGGTTTCTTAGCAGAAAACCCAACCTTTGCTGAGCGTTTGGCCGAAGAAGGAATCACTTTCATAGGCCCCAGTCCAGATGTTCTGAGGGCGCTCGGCGACAAAATTACCGCGAGAAAAGTTATGGTGAAAGCTGGATTACCTGTTGCGAAAGGAACGGATGGGCCAATCTCGGATTCCTCGGAAGCAATCTCGATGGCCACAGAAATCGGTTTCCCAGTCATCATCAAAGCTGCAGCCGGCGGTGGCGGCATTGGCATGCAAGTGGTCGAATCTGCTGATGAATTTGAAGCAGCTCTGCGATTATGTCAAGGGCGTGCTCTCTCAGCTTTTGGAGATGAGAGAGTATTCCTAGAAAAATTCATTGAAGGTGCGCAGCACATCGAATTTCAAGTTCTTGGCGATGGAAAAAGCGCTATTCATTTCGGCGAGAGATTTTGCTCAATTCAGCGCCGACATCAAAAAATTCTCGAAGAAGGACCATGGCTATCAGAGGAAGTCAGAGCCGAAATTGGTGCGAAGGTAGTCGCAGGAGCCGAATCTGTGGGATACCAAGGTTTGGCGACCTTCGAATTTCTCCGAGATGTTCACGGTGATTTCTATTTCTTAGAGGTAAATCCACGAGTTCAGGTCGAGCATACGGTGACCGAGATGATCACGGGCACTGATTTAGTTGCAATGGGAATCAAGATTGCAGCGGGTGAGTCATTGAGTTTATCTCAAGAAGATATTCACATCACCGGTCACGCGATTCAGGTAAGATTGAACGCAGAGAACCCTGTGACTCTAACTCCTTCTCCTGGAAAAATATGGGAATGTCATTGGCCTGGTGGCCCAGGTGTTCGTGTTGATACTCATGCTCATACGGGCTATGATATGCCTGCTTCCTTCGATAGTTTACTGGCGAAATTAATCGTTTGGGCTCCGAGCAGAGACGAAGCAATTTCGAAGCTCGACGCCGCTTTATCAGAAACACTTGTACTCGGCGTCGATACATTAATTCCGTTACATCGGGCAATTCTTGCTGAACCCGATTTCTGTCAACGAGAAATTACAATCAAATATTTGGACGATCATCCAAATTTACTACACGGGGTGAAATGATGGAGATGGTAATTGTTGGCAGCATCGGTTATGATGATATTGAAACTCCAGAAACATCCGGTTCTGATCTATTAGGCGGAGCAGCAGTTTATGCAGGATTATCCTCTTGTTTTCATATGCCCAATGTCAGAAAAAATCAGGAAAGAATAGGTATAGTGAGTGCAGTAGGTCGAGATTTTTCCAGCTCGGATCAACTCAAATTAGAAGCATCTGGAATAAATCTTGCCGGAGTAGTGATGCGGGATGGTGAAACGTTTCGATGGTCTGGTAAATATCATGGTTCGATGGAAGAAGTCGAAACGATTTCTACTGATGTGAATGTTCTTTCTGATTTCAAACCGGAAATTCCGGATGCTTGGACTTCCCCGTCTATCTTATTTTGTGCGAATACGCATCCTGCAACTCAAATCGCGGTACTAGATCAATGCCCTTCGGCCGAAATTACCGCACTCGATTCCTTCATGTTGTGGATTGATAATGAGCGCCCTACCCTTTGCGAAGCTCTTCGTAAAGTCGATATCGCAATCTTAAATGAAGAGGAAGTTTGTGCGATTGCGAGCGATGAAAATTTACTCCGAGCTATCAAGGGGCTTCGCTCAGGCGCCGCTCTTCACGGTGGTGAAGCGGCTGGCCCTGGCCCTCGCTGTGTCGTTGTAAAACGTGGGAGCAGTGGAGTTCTCGCAGTATTCCCATTCGGTGCAATCGCTCTGCCTGCTTACCCGACTGATGATATCGTAGACCCCACTGGATGTGGTGATACTTTTGCTGGAGCGTTCCTTGGAAACTTGGTTGGAAGAAAAGGCGCTTTGAATGAAATCGAAACTGTCAGGAACGCATTGATTCATGGTACAATTACTGCATCTTTCACTATCGGAGGCATCGGCTCATCTGGTCTTGCTGGAATTCGACGCGGACCATATCATGCTCGATTAGACCGATACCGTAGCATTGTAGGATTGTAATTAGTCGAGCCGGCGAATTTGTCTTAGATGAACAGGCTCGTCCTCATCAGTGGTTCGTTGTAATTGATTAAATCGAAGAGTATTACTTGGGTTTTGGATTTGTCGAGGCGAATGTTCTTCGCCTCGTGAAACACGATTCACAACAGCACTCAGTGCGTCTCTTGCGGTCGAGGGTTGGGCAGAAACAATTTCTTGAATATTTGAAACGGTATCAGCCTGGTGCGTGTGGTCTGAGCGAAGACGAAGATGTTGGTTCGTTTGAAATCGAGATGATTCATCGGAATTTGTCCCATCAGAATCGCCGTACTCAGCAGCATAAGTTTGTGAACGGACACGAATGGGTTTTGCTTTTGGTCGAATCAAACTTTCAAACCAGCTGACTCTTCTCTCAGATGATTTGTTGCGAACTTGCACTCGGCCATTCACCCTCGAACCCGCTAGGTTCGTAATTCCGGGATAATCACCCATGTCTGTGGGCTCAGGTAAAGCCGCTCGAATATTTTCACGGACTGCTAATGCCTTCTGTGCACGAGCCTGTCTAACCAATCCTGGCTTGCATTCATCTCGAACGGCTTCTTCTGTCGGTGCGGGTAATCCATGTGGGATGTATGGTGTGTTTGGAGCCCCTAATTGATTGTTTGCTGCTCGTATCATCTGCGAGCTCGACACCGGCCGTCTAGCGACAGGTTGAGAATATTCATTATTGATATTTTGATGATTATCATTGTTGGGCTCACTTACACTGTAGTTGAAAGCTGCTGGAGCAGGTGTAGACGGTGTCGAGTAATTTGTCGGGGATGAAGCAGGACTTGGTGCGGGATAACTTACTGGTTCGGCATCAAAGATACCGCCTGCACCGAATAGGTCCATCGAATCATTGGCTTCAGATAATGCACTATCGATTCGGGAAGGTTCCTGCTCTGCATACCAATCTGGTTGTTCTCTGCCCCAAGTTTTCTCGTATGCTGAAGATTGATCTTCATGTGTTTGACCTTCAAGATTCGTTGATTCTTCCCAAGTCGGCCGAGAATAATTGTTTGTTTGGCTTGGTGTAACATCGGGAATAATTGGAGGCTGAGTCTGGACAGCATGTGCGATGGGAGGGCTTGAAGAATAAATTGGAGTAGGCCGCCGCTCGACTTCATTTGGTGTATGGCCGAGATCAAATGATCCGAATTCATTTACATCATTCTCAATTTTGGGTGCAGAGAGTAAACCTTTGGTTTGGGGTAAGAATCCGCCGGCTTCAGTGAATGAAGGGTATGGTGGGATTTCTCGATCGATATCTTCTAGACCGATTTTCGCTTCTTCGATGGTAGCGCCGTGTCGAACCTTATCGACCATCATGCAGATTCGAAGTAATATTCCCTCGCTACCTGAGATGATATGGCGATCACCTGCACTAGTCTCGATAACCAAGACTGAGCGTTTGGAGATGAAGAAATATGCCATCGAAAGCACACCTGTTGCGGCTAGGATTTGACCGAATGGAGCTACGAGAACAAATGTGCCGAGATATGCCGCAACTCCTCCTAGAGGGACGGTGCTTGAAGGCAAACTTGGAATCTGTATATTTCGCAATCTTGAGATTGCGCCAAGGTCGAGTCGAATGCCATGGCCATCATATCGTTCTAGCGTTAACTGACGTTTGGTAAGAACAGCGACAAATCGCCCACTCGACCCGACCAGAGATAGATTGCCGAATAACTCCGACATCCCCTCATCCGGTCGGGCATTACGCCCAAGACCGTGCATCCGCACCGGCAGCCAATCTTGTACGATATAACAACTCGCCAAGTCGAGTAGGTTGAGGGACCTCTTTTTGAAGTCAAAATCTTACGCCGAATGAATCGATTTAGCGACACCAATAATCCTCATTGGAGCTGCATCTAATTGGGTGATGATAACCGGTGGACTCGATTTAGAACGCAGCCATAGAGGGCTCTCCCATTCTACTGTGATGTCTTCTCCGTTCACTGTTTTTACGCGGCCGACTGTGAATTGCATATCAACGGCCGCGTGAACGATATCTTCCTCGTGAAGGTCTCGATTTTGGAAAGGTGCTTTGATCAACTTGAAATTTGAAATTTTGTGCTTTTCCAAAGCATTGGTATCGAGATGAATAATCATACATCCTCGATGAAGTGCCTCCTCTCTCAAATTGCGTAAAGCAAGACCAACACGATCTCCAGAAACTGCAGCGTCGACATCATCGTCCATTACCTGTAAGGAACGGACGATGCCATTCTCAGTAGCCGGCAAAACCTGAACCGTTTCATGCTTGTTGACGGTTCCGGATTGAACGTATCCAATGGCGACCAAACCGACTCCTTTGACATTGAAATGTTGGTCGACTGGAATAATTAAATCTCCCTCTGAATCATTTTCAACCTCGTCTAAATGAGCGAATAATTGCTCTCGTAAATCATGTTCATCCGGTACTGATTCATGTAGTTTCCAATTTCCAAGTCCTGCTTGAGATAGAATAATTTTCACTTGGTCAGGATCGACCCAACCTCCATGTTCAGGATTGATAATCACATGCCCAACCTCGATTCCCGCACATCCGAATGCAACGAGAATTTCTCCGAGTGAAGCATCGACTTTTGTTACTTCAACAAGGCCGACCTTTGCAACATTCAGAACTGAGAGCAAAGGTCGTAATCGCTCAGGGTGTTTCAGTGGTCTGAGTAAAGAGATGATTTGAGTGGTGCCACCTCTGACCTCTTTGTAAACATATGATTCGATATCTCTAACATCGCTACGTTTCGCAATACTGCGAGCCAATTCTTCAGTACCAGAGAAAGCGATATTGAGTACGGGCATGAATCGCCGACCGAACTACCCCTGTTGAATCGATTGGTTCGGTCGAAGACAGAATTTTAGGTTTTATCCGAAATTAAGTTGATGTTTGAGTCTATATTTTTCATCACATCATTTCGCGAGCTTTTTGAGCTGCATTCCACATATTTTGCTCTTCATCATTCATAGGAGTGAATTGTGGAATTTTACTTGGCTTCATATTTTTATCGACTGCAACCATAAAAAAGAACCCAGAGCAGATTTCTTCACCAACCCATTCGCTTCTAGATAACCTGCAAGAAATCACGTGGACACCTGCAGTGTGTGGGGAGGTCCAAACCACTTTCGAGGTCGTTCTAATTACATCTCCTTGATATGCTGGTCGGCGGAATTTCAATGAGTCGACCGAAATAGTAACAAATTGCTGGTGTGCATATTTCGACGCTGCCATGCCGGCAGCAGTATCCATAATCGACATTAATCGCCCACCGAAGAGAGTATCTCGTGCATTTGTGTGGCTAGGAAATACTTCGTTCAATTGTATGACTGGCTCGAGAGAGTGGGGTTGTTCCATGTTCCTCAAACGGTCTCGGGAAGGCATCTGCCTTCAATGCATCAGATTGAGAATGAATGAAATTAACGATTCTTCGACCGTTGAATTGAACCGAAGGGAGCGATTGGGTGTGTCATGGACATACCTCACCTGACTTGGGACTCAGTGATTTTTTCAGATCCAGATGGAGGGAAAATCGTATTATGGCCACATTTGCCTTGTGTACGTATGCCGAACGCTCTTCGTCCACGAGAATCCTGGGATGGCTTGGCTCTACTAGCATCATCCAATGATTTAGCCGAGTGGCGAATCGAGGAAGAACAAGAAAGAGATAGCCCCGGAATTCATCGAGATTCTGCCTTGACTTCAGGAACTGCTTTTGGTCGACTCGTATCGGATTTAGTAGAATTGGAAATCGATGGTCCAAGTATTCCTGATCCAGAGCAAATTCGATTGATAAAACATGCAGAAAATGCCCGTGGTGGGATGCCGATTTATTCAATTGAACCAAATCTTGATGACGAAATATGGGAAGATTATCTCACTAGGAGCGCAGATGAACAGGTTCGATTAGGCAATTTATTGGCAACGCTTCGGACATCGAAGCGTTGGAAAAACAATCGTCGAGCAGCACCATCAAAAATTGAAAAGAACAATTATGTTGATGTCGAATTGGGTGCAGCTTCAGCATCCTCAGTAACATGGTGGCTAGAAGAGGAGCGCTGGAATTCAGATGAGCTCAATAGTGAGCGAAATCTCCGTTTTGCCTCTAGATTACGCGGTGCACTTAGAGACCTGTGCGATAGTAGGGTTGATGAATCCATCAAGCTTGGCTGCCCTCGATGTCGGAGGCAATATTGTCTTGGCCGGAAGTGGAATTGGTCGTCACGGAGGAATGAAATTGGCTGATGAGAGGATAAGTGTTGAAGTTGAAACACAGACCTTTCGCTTCACGCCTTCAGAACCTATTGACCACGATGAGGCTGTAACTTTGGGCGGCGGCTCGAAGAGTGGAGAATACGTTGTAATCTCTCACGAAGAACCCCACGCAACTTTTGTTATTGAACCAGAAGGAACCGTGCTTGTTCACGGAATTTCAAGAGGTGAGGTCGCCCGGTTAGCAATTGAAGAATTATTGTATAAACTCGGGATGACCAATGAATGGCTAATGATGGATTCGGGCGATATGATAGTGCAATTTAGTATCGGCAGAGCGGTCTTGTTGGAATTAGTGGCAGATAGATTTCCTGATGCTAATATAGACTACGATATCAATGCACTACGGATTGATGCTAGTCGCCACGGCGCGCAAATTATTTTGTTCAATAATGGACATGGAATCGTACTCGGGCAATCTTCGAAGCGAATAGCAGAGATGGCTATTCGGCACTGGGTTAAACGATTCGAATTAGAAGGCGCACTGGCGTGAGGCCCATGTTGAAAGACGGTCGTTGGATTGGGCCGATACTCGACCAACATATGCATCTGGATCGATCAAATAGATTTCTTGATGCGGTCGAAGAATTCGTTCGAGTTGGGGGTACAGCAATCAACTTGGTTCACAAACCAAATTTTGAGAATTTGCCAATTGATATCGATGAATATCGAGCCGTTTATCTTGATACATTGGTGATGGCGGATGAGGTTCGAGCAAAGTTTGGCATTCAAGTATCGGTGATATTAGGGCCACATCCCGTCGCATGGGCTCATCAAGTTTTGACAATAGGTATGACGAAAGCAAGCGATTTACATTTGCAAGCGGTAGATTTGGCGCTAGAACTCTATTCGAGTGGTGATTGTGTTTGCTTAGGTGAGGTCGGCCGGCCACATTATCCAGTTTCAGAAGAAATTTGGGACGCTGCGAACGAATTACTCGTCGAGGTTTTGAGTCGCGCTGCTAAGGTTGGTGCGAGTGTTCAACTTCATGTTGAAGATAATGGCTCGACTACATATCAGGAATTAGCTGAGATTTGTGGAAGGGCAGGTATGCCCCTAAATCGAACAATTCGTCATTATGCTCCTGCTGACGTAAGTGCTCAATTCACCAATGGACTTGCCTGCACTGTAAGTGTTGGAAAGGGATGTATCGAATCCTTGGTCTCCTCGATTGATGAATCGTCTTCGCCTTGGGGTATGGAGACAGATTTTCTTGATGATCCTCGTCGCCCAGGAGCAGTTCTCGGACCCAAAACAATTCCAAAAAGAACTCAGGAACTTTGTCGAGCCCTCCTTGAATTTGGAAAAACCGAATCTGAGGTCTCACAAATAATGATGGATATTCATTCAAATTGGCCAACCAAACTCTATTCTTGAAAGGGGTTTTTTAGCTTTGGAGTGAAGGTCATAATTCCGCCTAGGATAAAAAGAATAATCGAGAGAATGAAAAATTGAACTTCGCCGATGTTTAACGGAAAACCAGCGATTTCAGCAAGCATTCGCCAGAGTGGTCCGTTAATTGGCAAGAAAATAATAATCAATGCAATTCCAAGCCTCTGGCGAAGCATCATGACATTGCGAAAAGCACATCACATTTGAACGGACTTGCACCGAATCGGTCATATCTGAGTCTTAGGTCGAGCGACCAACGCGCCTGTAGTGAAGGGGTTATCACCTGAGGTTTCCAACCTCATGTCCCGGGTTCAAATCCCGGCGGGCGCACCAGACAGTCTACTGATTCGAAATATGAATGGTATTCTCGTATTCGTAAAGTAATAGAATTGTTTTCATTGAATTTTGTGCCTAACAATTATTTTATTGTTGTAATTCAAATAATAATCGTGTTAGTAGTCTGAGAGGATGGCTACACCGTATGTATGAAGCATTCAAAGGGGTTTGGCTGGACGGGATTATATGACTAGGGCGATGGCTGTGGGTTTGTCTAAGGATTCTTCTGATTTAGATGAGGAAAAACAGATTATTGGTAAGAAAATTTACCGCGTTATTCCTTATATCACGAACTATTGGCAACGTGCGTCTTTAGCGGTAGCAGCTAATGCTTTAGCACGTGCATTCGATCTCATTCCATTCATCGCAATCGGGATGGCAGCAGATTATTATTCGAGTGGAATTTTTACAGATTCTCGTATTGAAGCATTGGTAAATTCAAATTTCCTCCCTTCGGTTGAGGTCGGATTTGGACTTTTGATATTCTCCGGATTTTTATTCCTTGCAATTTCTCAGGGAATTGGTGAATTTCTTTGGCAATCTACCGCTTATCGGGTTCAGCACGACATACGCATGGATGCGACTGCCAGTTTGATGAGAATGGAAGCTTCATATTTCGAAACACGGCAATCTGGAAATTTAATGTCGGTACTGTCTGCAGATGTAGCTCAACTTGAGGATTTAGTTTCTGATGCAAGTACTAGTATAATCCGTATTGTGATAACGTTTTCAGCTTCGTTTGGTATACTGTTTTGGATGTCACCTAAATTGGCTGTAATTCTTTTTGCTCCGCTCCTACTAATTCTTCCGATGGTAGTTTGGTTCTCGACACGAGTTCAACGTCGGTACAAGAAACAGCGAGAGAGTACCGGAGGTATCGTCGCTATTTTGGAGAATGTTTTGTCAGGAATTATCGTCGTTCAAGCATACAATGCGACTGAATATGAACAATCAAGGGTGTCTGGCGAGAGTGCAGAATATCGAGATCAGGCGATTCAAGCTTCAGCACTTCGAAACCGCTTCCTTCCAGGGATTTATGTCGTTGCAGGAATTTCATTTGGTTTGCTAGTTTCCGCCGGTGGGTGGTTGATGAATTCAGGTGAAATTTCCGTAGGTCAATTTGTTACATTTTTATTAATTTCAACCAGAATGACGATGCCTATGTTCATTATGGGAATGTTGCTTAATCAGATACAACGAGGTGAGGCAGCTTCTCGTCGAGTCTTTGCACTCATCGATTTGGAACCATCAATTGTTGATGAGCCTGGTGCGATTGAACTAGATGGTCCAATCGAATCAATCTCTTTTAATGATGTGACATTTGCTTATCCAAATACAGAAATAAATGTCGTAAATAATGTTTCTTTCGAAGCGAAGTCTGGAGACTTTCTCGGAGTTATGGGCCATACTGGCGCGGGTAAGTCTACCATTCTCAAACTGGTTGAGAGATTTTATGTTCCAGGTCAAGGAGAAGTTCGTATCAACGGGAGAAACATCACTGATTTCTCAATAGAATCTGTACGTAATCGTATTGGATTCGTTTCTCAAGACCCATTCCTCTTCTTCGGCTCAGTCCGTGATAACGTCGCCTACGCTCGTGAAGCTAGTGATGCAGAGGTGCAGACTGCTTTGGAGACTTCAGGTGCTTGGGAATTCATTTCGGTAATGCCCGAAGGGATGCACACAGAAGTTGGAGACCGCGGCGTGAGATTATCTGGAGGCCAGCGTGCTCGTATCAGTTTGGCTCGTGCACTATTGATGGATCCAGATGTTCTTATCCTCGATGAGGCCTCTGCTGCTCTAGACGCTGAAACCGAAAAGCGAATTCAACAATCTTTGTTTGGTGGAGGAAAAGGAAAGCACCGAATTACGATTGCAGTTGCACACCGTTTGGCGACCATTCGTAATGCGAATGAAATTGTTGCAATGGTCGATGGGTTCATTGTCGAGAGAGGAATCCATAACGAACTTATTACCAATGACAATGTATACGCATCACAATGGTCAATTCAGACTGGACAAATTGATACTGAGGAATGAGCATGGAAATCGAGTGGATCGGGGTTGAACCCGGGCGCGCAGAGATTGGTAGTCAGAATCGCTCAATTCTATTCGGTGATGCCGGGCCTCGTCACATGGTCGAGTTGAAGTATGATTTTGAGATTAGCAGAAAACCTGTCCATATTGACGAAGCAAAACCTCTGCTTGAATCAAATGATTGCAGGGTTGCTTCGGAATCAGAATGGCAATTAGCATTTGAGCAAGGTGCGGTTGGAGGAAGTGATGAATTTGAGAATTTATCAGATCGATTTAGGGGAGATTATTGGGGCAAAGAACTCGATGGTCGTCCGATGTCACATGACGATTGGACTTTTCGAATTGCAAAAAAATGGAAAGGAGGAGTGTCGAAAACTTCTCTCATTAACTCTCAACAGCCAGAGCCGGAATATGTCCGTCTGACGCGCGTTGAGAAATTGAGTGAGCGCGATTCTAATCCACCGAGATTACCTTCTCAGCGTGATACTGCCAAACTTATTCGTGAAGAAGTATCAGTCGTGATTATTGCAGGCGTGACCCCCTCATTCATTTGGGCTTACTTCAATGCCACAGATGGCTACATTCAGACGGGCTGGCCTGGGCTGATTCTTGGAGGGATAATTCTTGGATTGGCCACAGGTATTTTTTGGCGCCCGAAAACAACTTCATATCGTATTGGGCGAAATTGTGGTAAAGTAAAACCGAATAACTGAATGTATTCTAGTATACTAATTGTATATCTGATGAAGCACCGACTTGAGGGTTTGGGCCCCCCTTGTTGATATGGTTAGTAAAATTACTAAATGCTTAGGCCATTGACCACGGACATGAATCAACTAAAACCGATGATTATTGTATTGCTAATGTTAACATCCGCTCTTGCGGGATGTACTGGAACAGATGGGGCTGAAGGAATATCTGGCCCACAAGGAGAGACTGGTGAACAAGGACCTCCTGGGGCGCAGGGAATACAGGGTGAAACGGGTCCTGATGGAGTTGAAGGTGCTGATGGGACTGATGCCATGGATGCTGACGAATCACGCATTGCTGAACTAGAAGCTGAACTGGAAAACCTCAATGCAACTATTGCAATTTTACTAAGCAACATCTCTGGTATGGAAGAAGAATTAGATGCAGTTGATAATGTGATAGAAATGTATTATATGATGTTCCTTCAAATGCAATATCAAATCAACAACATAAGTTCTGATTTAACTACTGCAACAACAGATTTGATGAATGAAATTAACTGGGTAAATCATACAGTTAACTGGGCATATATGGACCTGAGTTTCGCCGACCTGAGTTTTGCCGATCTGACTGGTGCCAACCTGAGTAATGCCGACCTGAGTAATGCCGACCTGGTTTATGCCGACCTGAATGGTGCCTCTCTGCGATTTGCCACCCTGTATGAAGCCAACCTGTATTATGCCGACCTGAGTAATGCCGACCTATATTATGCCAACCTGTATGAAGCCGCCCTGGGTAATGCAAACCTGAGTAATGCCAACCTGATTTATGCCAACCTGGGCTATGTCGACCTGCATAATGCCGACCTGAGTAATGCCGCCCTGATTTATGCCAGCCTGGGTTTTGCCGACCTGACTGGTGCCAACCTGACTGGTGCCGACCTGACTGGTGTTCAGTGGTACAATACAATCTGCCCAGACGGAACTAATTCAGATAATAATGGAAATACTTGTGAGAATAATCT